>Ga0105246_10000417_pt1 | contig 22760 bp, 18 predicted proteins | sample KBSM64metaG_FD_99694 | JGI IMG/M metagenome (GOLD analysis project Ga0105246, IMG submission 99694) | Miscanthus rhizosphere microbial communities from Kellogg Biological Station, Michigan, USA - KBS M6-4 metaG | ecosystem: Host-associated > Plants > Roots > Rhizosphere > Soil | place... | reverse complement strand
GGAAACACAGCAAGTTGCATCAGCAGGAAGTTGAACAGACCGGCGATCCTGGCCGCGGGGCCGGCGACAGGTATGTCGCGGAGCCGTGGATCCAAGGTGACCGGGGAGCTGCGCAGGACCGGGACCTTGAAGAGCGGATCAGGCGGATCGAGGACAATTCGCGCTTGTTGCTGCCCGGTGCCGATGCGCAGCGCGACCCCGCCGGTACTTCCCGTTTCGGCCTGTTTTCCCGCATGCTTGGGGTCCGCCGGGATGGAGTCCGGGCCGCGGAGCCGGGGCGGGTCCTGCCCTGACGGCCCGGGCGTTGCGGGCAAGACCGCGAGGACGATATCTGCTGCCGACGGTGCAGCCCGTTCCCTTCGTTCCCTGTCGTTGCATTCGGCAGTACGCAATGCAGAGTTGAAGGCCCGGCGCTCCTTGCGACCGGCCGCCAACGGGACCAGTACCGCTATCGCCGATATACCCGTGAACGCAAGGAACATCCAGGTCCCGGTGGTGATGGCCAGCGCCACGCCCAGGAGAAGCGGCAAACCCGCCATGAGAAGCAGGTTGAGGCGGCCCGACGCTTCGGGGCGGCGCGGAACCCGGAGAGGATCATCGGTCCCGATTCCGGCGGCAACAAGCGTGGAGGCGTGGGGGTTGCCGTCAAAGGCAACGGTCATCAGCGACTTGCCGCATTGGATGAGCGAATCGGTGGAAACAACGGCAGCGCGGATCCTGCGGCCGTTCACGCTTGTTCCGTTTGAGCTGCCGTTGTCGCGTAATGAAACCGAGGTATCCGAAACCGTGAGCATGGCATGGATCCGGGAGAGGTCCGGATCAGGGATCGATACGTCGCAATTCCCCCGGCCAATTGAATAGCTGCCGCGTTCCAGCGGCACAACGAGGCCGGCACCCGGGCCGGTGTGTACCAGAAGGTGCAGCGCCGCCCGGCCGCGGGACGGCGGGGTCGGGTAAGCTCCATCCGCCTCCGCCCCATCCACCAGGACGGCGCCCGGCACCAGAGGCGGCCGGCCGACCGTCAGGGAAGAAAGCGGCCGCCCGCTGACTGTCAGCCCACCGGCGCGGAAGCGTCCGGCGACGGCGGCCTGGACCGCCGAGCCCGGGCCACCGTCGTCGATCTCCACCGTCAGCTCGACAGGTTCCTGCCGTAACGGAGAGCGCGGGCCGCGGACCAGAGTGCAATGGAATGGCATGTGACGGTTTCCTTCCCCCGGTGGTGCGCCCCGTTTCCCAAGGTATGTCTGCCTATGGCGTGCTTCGAGGGAGGAATGCGTCTATGTGGACAACTGCGGAGACAGGGGCGCAGGAATGCGGAACGAGCATCTCGGGTAGGCTTGGGATGCAGCCCAATGCACCCTATTGGGCTGCCCGCATTCGAACCAGGAGAATTTGTGACTGCTGATCTCGTCATCGTCGGGTCGGGCTTCTTTGGCCTGACAATCGCAGAACAGGCCGCCACTGAGCTGGGCTTGAAGGTCGTGGTCCTTGACCGCCGGCACCACATCGGCGGCAATGCCTATAGCGAAACTGAAGAGCAGACCGGGATCGAGGTGCACCGTTACGGTGCCCACCTGTTCCACACCTCGAACGAACGGGTCTGGGAGTACGTCAACCGGTTTACGACCTTCACCAACTACGTTCACAAGGTCTACGGCGTGCACAAGGGCGAGGTCTTCTCCCTGCCGATCAACCTGGCCACGATCAACCAATTCTTCCGCGCGAACCTGACGCCGCGCCAAGCCCAGGCGCTGATCCAGGAGCAGGCCGGGGAACTTGCAGGCACGGATCCCCAGAACCTTAACGACAAGGGCATCCAGCTGATCGGCCGCCCCCTGTACGAGGCCTTCATCAAGCACTACACGGGCAAGCAGTGGCAGACCGACCCCAAGGACCTGCCGGCGGGCATCATCTCCCGCCTCCCGGTGCGCTACAACTACGACAACCGCTACTTCAACGACAAGTACGAGGGCCTGCCGACCAACGGCTACACCGCCTGGATCGAGAAGATGGCAGAACACCCCAACATCGAGGTGCGCCTGAACACGGACTTCTTCGACGACTCGCACGAGTACTCGAAGTCCAAGGTGGTCGGAAAGATCCCGGTTGTGTACACGGGCCCCGTGGACCGTTATTTCGAGTACGTCGAAGGCGACCTCTCCTGGCGCACCATCGACTTCGAAGAAGAGGTGCTGGACGAAGGCGATTTCCAGGGCACCTCCGTGGTGAACTACAACGACGCCGACGTCGCGTATACGCGCATCATCGAGCCGCGCCATTTCCACCCCGAGCGCGACTACCAGACGGAGAAGACCGTCATCATGCGTGAGTTCTCCCGATTCGCCGAGAAGGGCGACGAACCCTACTACCCGATCAACACCCCCGAGGACCGCGAGAAGCTGCTCAAGTACCGCGACCTCGCCGCCGCGGAGAAGGACGTGTTGTTCGGCGGCCGGCTCGGCACCTACAAGTACCTCGACATGCACATGGCCATCGGTTCGGCGCTGTCCATGTTCGACAACAAGATCCGGCCCCACTTCGAGAGCGGCGCGGATATCGAAAGCGGAGGAGTGGACGCGTGAGCGCGGAAACCCATCGCGGGCAGCCCGGCGTCGAGGGCGGCCCGGAGTGGGTCACCCTCCAGAGGGTCATCTTCCCGGAACATTCGGAGATGGACACTGCACCGCTCTACGTTGACATGGGGACTGCAGCCGGTACTCCGGCCCCGACCGAGCAGGAAGCCAGGAAGCAGGGCCGCCGCCCCGTGCGCCTGAGCTCGCAGGCCAGGGAAGCCCACGCGGAAGATTTCATCGGCCGCTGCGCAACCCGGGTGCGCCCCGGCGAGCGGGTCTCCTTCGGTAGCTACTTCAACGCATTCGCCGCCGGATACTGGCGCAAGTGGACCACGCTCAGCCGTGTCAGACTCAGCGTCAGCACCCGAGGGGAAGGCACGATCGTCGTCTTCCGCTCCAACGCGAAAGGTGCCCTTCTGCAGCAGAAGAGCATTCCGGTGACGGGGGAGCAGACTTCCGTTGTGGAACTGGACCTGCTTCCGTTCGGCGACGGCGGCTGGTACTGGTTCGACCTTGTCGCCGGCCGCGGTGAACTGTTCATGGATTCCGCCGAGTGGCAGGCACCGGGACCGGCGCCTGCCGCCGCATCGGTGACCCTGGAGATCACCACCCTCAACAAGACGTCCTTCTGCCTGAACAACCTCCGGCTGCTGGCGGCACACCCGGAGTGCCTGGACCATGTGGGCGAGGTCCTGATCGTGGACCAGGGCACCGACAAGGTCTCGGCGGCCCCGGGCTTCGAGGACGTGGCCAAGGACCTGGGCGGGAAACTGCGGGTCATCGAGCAGTCCAACCTGGGCGGTTCGGGCGGCTTCTCGCGCGGCATGTTCGAGGCCTGCGGCAACGGCAGCGACTATGTCCTGCTCATGGACGATGACATCGTGATCGAACCCGAGAGCATCACCCGCCTCCTGACGTTCGCCCGGTACTGCCGGAAGCCCACGATCGTCGGCGGCCACATGTTCGACCTGCACCACCGGACTGCCCTGCACACCCTGGGCGAGATTGTGAACCCGCAGCGGATCCAGCCGGACCAGCCGTACGCGGAGATGGAGCTCGGGCACGACTTCCTGATTTCCAATCTGCGGCAGACCCCTTGGATGCACCGCCGCGTCGACGTCGACTACAACGGCTGGTGGATGTGCCTGATCCCCACGTCGATCATCCGGGAGATCGGGCTTTCCATGCCTGTCTTCATCAAGTGGGACGACGTGGAGTTCGGGCTGCGCGCCAAAGCGCACGGGTACCAGACCGTCAGCCTGCCGGGCGCAGCCGTCTGGCACATCTCCTGGGGCGACAAGGACGATCTGGTCGGCTGGCAGGCCTACTTCCATAACCGGAACCGGCTCATGGTCGCCTTGATGTACAGCCCCTTCGCCAAGGGTGGCCGTGCGTTGCTGGGCGCCCTTTTCGCCGACCTCAAGCACACGCTTTCGATGCAGTACGCGACGGCGAAGGGCCGGGTGTGGGCGATGGACGACCTGCTCAAGGGTCCCGATGGGCTGCACGGAATGCTGGATACCACCTTGCCGCGGATCCGGAGCATGCTGGCCGAGCATAGCGACACCGTGTACCTCAGCGACCCGGATGACTTCCCGACGGCCCAAAAGGAAAAGACCCTGGGCGGAAGTGCGGCCGTGGCAGCGCGCCCGTCGCTGAAGACCCTCCTTCCGTGGGGCGTGAAGACCCTCCGCAGGCAACTCTTCACCGACGTTACCGCCGAGGATACCGCCCGGCCGCAGGCCCGGATTTCCCACCAGGACAACAAGTGGTGGACGGTGTCCCAGTTCGATTCTGCGATCGTCACCAACGCAGAAGGAACCGGTGCCTCCTGGTACGTCCGGGATCCGCAGTTGGCCAAGTCCCTGCTGACCTCCGCGGCGGCGTCGATGTTCCAGTTGGTCCGCCGCTGGGATGGACTCTCCGCGGAGTACAAGGCGAAAATGCCGGCCCTCTCCTCCATCGAGTCCTGGTCGAAGACCTTCGCCGAGCACACGATCACAGACAGCCGTGACCGGAACGCCCAGGCGCTGGGGGAGCGAGGATGACCTCCCTCCTGGACACGCCCTTGGTCCGGCCCGGGATCGGGCAGGGGCTCAAGGATGTCTTCCGGCGCAGGTACCTGCTCAAGCTCCTGGTCCGGAAGGAAATCAAACTCCGCTACCGGGGGTCCGTGCTGGGCGTCATCTGGTCCTATGTCAAGCCGGCCATCCAGTTCGTGGTGTTCTACATCGCAATGGGCGTGTTCCTGGGCCTGAACAAGAACGTCGGCAACTACGCCGTGTATCTCTTCTCGGGCATCGTGCTGATCAACTTCTTCACCGAAGCACTCAACAACGCGGCGAAGTCGATTGTGTACAACAGCGGCTTGATCAAGAAGATCTTCCTGCCGCGGGAACTCTTCCCGGTGGCTTCGGTCTTCGTGTCGGCGGCCCACTTCTTCCCCCAGCTCGTGGTCCTGCTCATCGGCTGTCTCCTGACCGGCTGGCAGCCCACCCCGCTCGGAATCTTCGCCGGCTTTGCGGGATTCCTGGTGCTCGCCATGCTGTCGGTAGGGCTGGGTCTCTTCTTCAGTTCGGTCAATGTCTACTTCAGGGATTCCGAGAACTTCGTCGAGATGATGCTGATGGTCGCCACCTGGGTTTCACCGGTCATGTACCAGTGGGGCATGGTGCACGAGCGCCTGGGCGGCTTCTGGTTCGGGGTCTACCAGTCAAATCCGGTGACGGTCGGCGTCGAGCTCTTCCACTACGCCTTCTGGTCCTCGACGGCGGGGGGTGATGCGGCGCTTGCCGCCCCGCCCCAGCTCTTCGAGCTTTGGCTCCCGGTTGCCCTTGTCGTTTCGGCTGCGGTGCTTGCCCTCGGCCAATTCACCTTCCGCAAGCTCGAAGTCAAGTTCGCGCAGGAGCTGTAGTGTCCGAAGCATCCCCCATAACCGTAGAGATCAAGGGCATCAGCAAGCAGTTCGTGCTGCGCCACACCCGGTCCATCAAGGAAGCCCTCATCTGGTTCCTCAAAGGACGCAAGGGAGACCTTTCGGCCAAGTTCCATGCCCTTCGGGATGTGAGCCTGGACATCCGCCAGGGCGAGACGGTTGCCCTGCTGGGCTTCAACGGCTCGGGCAAGTCGACCCTCCTCAAGCACATCTCCGGCGTCATGACGCCGGACGAGGGGACTGTGCGCACCCGCGGACGCGTCGCCGGCCTGATCGAGGTGGGTGCAGGCTTCCACCCCGACCTGTCCGGACGCGACAACGTGTACCTCAACGCCGCGATCCTGGGCATGTCCGAAACCCAGATCAAGGAACGTTTCGATTCGATTGTCGAGTTCGCCGAGATCGGTGAGTTCATTGACACCGAAGTGCGCTTCTATTCGTCCGGCATGTACCTGCGTCTGGCCTTCTCGGTGGCGGTTCATTCCGACCCCGAAGTCTTCCTCGTGGACGAGATCCTCGCCGTCGGTGACGAGCCCTTCCAGAAGAAGTGCCTGGACAAGATCCAGGAACTCGTGGACGCCGGCCAGACCCTCGTCGTCGTGAGCCACGACCTCGATCTCGTGCAACGGGTGTGTTCGCGGGGCATCCTGCTGGAACACGGCCGCGTGCTCAAGGACGGCCCAAGCCACGAGGTTGTCGAGTTCCTGCGTTCCCGCACCAAGGCATGAAGTCGATGACCCAGGCTCCCGCTGCCGCCGCACACCGGGAGGCAATGCGGTGAGCCAGCAAACCTCCACCCTTGCCGTCCCGAGCCCGGCAACGCCGAAACCGGCGGGCAAGTTCCGCGCCGACATCCAGGCGCTCCGGGCCCTGGCGGTGACCGCCGTCGTCGTCAATCACCTCTGGCCCCAATTGCTGCCGGGCGGCTACGTCGGTGTGGACATCTTCTTCGTCATCTCGGGCTTCCTGATCACGAGGCACCTTGTGGAAGAGCTCAGGGGGACCGGGAAGGTCCGCCTCGCGAGGTTCTATGGCCGCCGCATGCGGCGGCTTCTTCCTGCCGCACTGCTGGTCGCCGTCGTCAGCATCGCGGCTTCATGGCTGATCCAGCCGTACTCCCGCTGGCTCGACGTCGCCTGGGAGACCCTCGCCGCCGTCTTCTACGGCGAGAACTGGCTCCTTGCCGCCAAGTCCATCGATTACTCGGCCGACCACGAAATGGCCACACCGGTTCAGCATTATTGGTCGCTTTCGGTTGAGGAACAGTTCTACCTGGTGTGGCCGCTGCTGCTGGCGGGGGCGTTCCTGCTGGCGCTGCGCATCCGGAAGACCCCGCTGCCCCTGCTGTCCGCCACCATGGGGACGGTCTTTGTACTCTCGCTGGCCTACAGCGTGTATTTCACGGTCAGCAGCAAGAACGAGGCATATTTCGTCACGACCACAAGGGCGTGGGAGTTCGCGGCCGGAGGCCTCATTGCCCTGGCCACCTTCGCCCTCGCGGGGCGTGGAGCGCAGGAACGGGAGCTGATGCGGCCGGCGGCCGCGCGGCTTTGGATGGGACTGCTGGCCGGAGCCGGCGCGGTTGCCCTCGTTGTCTCGCTCGCTGTCTTCGACGAACAGACACTCTTCCCGGGCGCAATGGCGCTTGTCCCGGTCCTTGGCACGGGGGCGATCGTCCTCTCAGGCTCGGTTCTGGGACGGAGCGCTTTGCCCGCCGTCGGATTCCGGCCTGTCCAGGCGCTGGGGGACATCTCCTATTCCCTTTACCTGTGGCACTGGCCCATGATCGTCCTGGCGGTGCCGCTGCTTGGCCATGACCTTCGCACCCGGGAGAAGCTCGTCATCGGTGCGGCGTCGATCGTCCTTGCCGCACTGACCAAGCGTTTCGTCGAAGATCCGGGCCGCTCGCGGTTGTTCCGGAACCGGAAGGCCCGGGTCAGCATCCTCGCCGGCTTCGGCGCGATGGCGCTTGCCGGCGCCATGGCGATCGGCATGGTGTTCTCCGCCGGGCATGCCGAACAGCTCCAGCAGGAGCAGTTGGCCCTCCTCGCAAAGTCGCCCTGCTATGGTGCAGCCAGCCTGAGCGAGGGTGCTTCCTGTCCCGGCAAATACGGTCCGCCGAACGCCCTGAACATCGGCAAGGCCGAGTCACCCTATTTCGCCGTTTCCGGCTGCCGTTCGGCGACGGACCAGATCAGGGTCCAGGGGGTGCCGTACCTCCAGGATTGTGACTACTCCCGGGGAAAGAAGGACGCCAAGACGGTCTGGTTCATCGGAGACTCCCATGCTGAGCACTGGAAGGTCGCGTTCTTCGACCTTGCCAGGAAGCAGCAGTGGAAGGTCCGTCTGAGCCTGGCGGGAGGCTGCTCCTTGGCCGATGTCCGAAGGGTCGCGTTCATGGACGCTCCCCGCTTGGACGAAAAGAGCCAGTCTCGCTGCCTGGACTGGAGCGGCCAGGTCTCGGACAAGATCATGGAGCAGCGCCCGGACCTGGTGGTTGCGTCGACCTTCTCAGTGAAGGAAACGATCGACGACGGAACAGGCCGCGACCAGCTGAGCCAGTACCGCTCCTCCGTGGAACGGCGGATCGCGAAATGGGGCCAGAACGGCACGAGGGTGATCATCGTCCGTGACTCGCCCCTCACCCTTGGCAAGAGCACGCCCAACTGCGTGATCAACAACAAGGGCAATGCCCTGGCGTGCGCAACGCAGCGGAACAAAGCCCTCGTGGCCGACCCTACGGCGAAGGCAGTCTCGGATCTTGGGCATGCCAACCTCAAGGTGCTGGACCTGTCGGACCAGTTCTGCGACGACGCCCGTTGCTATGCGGTGACAGGCGGGCTCTTCGTGTTCTTCGACAACAATCACCTGAGCAAGAGTTATGTTGAGAGTCTTGCCCCGGTCTTCGAACGCAGGCTGCTCAGCCTTGCACAGGGAGCCTAGGCCTGCCCCGGCCAAGACAGAAATGCCGATTTCATGATGGGAAAACGAGAAATGATGTCCGGATCCGAGCATACGAGCACCAGCCGCCGTGCCTTCCTCGCCTTTGCAGGCCTGGCGCCCCTGGCCCTGGCCGCCTGCTCCGCCAACAACAAGGGCACCGTGGAGGTAAAGCCTTCGGATGCGGGCTTCCCCATGTCGATCACCCATCGTTTCGGGACCACTACTTTGAAGGCCCGGCCATCCCGGATCGTTGCCCTGGGAACGGTGGAGGCCGAGACCCTGGTCTCGTTGGGGGTGGTGCCGTTGTCCCGCCCGGCAGCGGACTCCACCGCGTGGTACCGGGCTGGCCTGCGGGCTTTGCCCTCTTCCGAGACGTCGCAAACGTACGACGACGGCCGGCCGCTTACCGCGTCCGTCTTCACCGAGCTGGAACCCGACGCCTTCCTCGCGGTGGGCAGCCGGCTGAGCAGGGAAGAGTATGAATCACTGTCCGCGCTTGCGCCGGTGATCCTCGCACCGGACAGTGTCCCGGCCGAGGCATGGGAGCGCGTGACGGAGTTCATCGCCGGCGTCACGGGGCTGAAGGACGCGGCCGGGCCGTTGATCGACGAAACCCGCCAGGAGGTCACGGACTCCGTGGCCGACTATCCGGTGCTGAAGGGTGCCACGGCCCTGTTCGTCTCGGCATCGTCGGCCTCCGGGTCTGATCTGGTCCTTGCTGTTCAAGGCTCGGCGCCCGCCGCGTTCTTCAGCTCCCTGGGGCTCTCCGCTCCACCTGCGCTGGCCAGCCTTGGCAAGGGCCTGAAGGAGGCTTCGGCACGGTTCCCGAAGGGCATGGTCTACTTGCCGAGGGCGCGGGCGGCGGAATTGAGCGCGGATGTCATGGTGGTGAACGTTCCCTCCAGCGACTTCAACAGCTACAAGGCCAACAAGGCGCTAAGCAAGGACTTCCCGGATTTCGGGCGCGGCACTGTCTACGTGGTTTCCGGGGATGAGGCTGTGGCCTTGCAACGACAGTCCATGCGGGGCGCCGAGTGGGCGGCCCGTAACGTGGTTCCCGAGTTGGCCAAGGCCGTGTTCAAGTCCCGGCAGGCCTGAGGCGCCAAGGCGAATACGAAAAGGGGCGGGACACCTAAGGTGTCCCGCCCATTTCGCATGGTGGCCTAGCCGCAGGCGGTCATCTTGAACAGGCGCGCCTTGCCGACCTCCTTGACGAGGTCCACCCCTGGGGCGGAATCGTCGGCAAGGTCGCGGGTGCCTTCGAGAGGTTCGCCACGGGGCGTCATCTCCTGGTCGGCGAAGTCGAGTGCCCAGTAGGCTCGCTTTTCCTTGATCACGGGACACACGCTGGGGTTGTAGGCCGCTTCACTCCAGTGGTCCATCAGGAGGCGTTCGCTGTCGCTGCGGGCACCGAGGATGTGGGGCGCGATCACGTGCCGGCCGGAGAACGCGTACGCCATGGAGGCGCCCGTGCGGGGGTTGCCCACGATCATGTCGCTTGCCGGGACGATGTCCGCGAGCTGTTTCATGAGCGCCAGTTCGTCGGTAGTGACGAGGCTCGAATCGCTTCGCGTCTCGAACGTCGTCGACAACCGTTCCTGCACCATCGCCAAGGTGCCGCCCTGGCCTGCAACGCCGACGACCAGTACGACGACGGCGGCGGCGGCGCTGGACGCCGTCGGCCCCTGCAGCCGGGAAGCCAGCCCCCGCAACGGCTGCAGGGGGCTCTTCCTTGCCTCGCCGTCGGCGGCTGCCCAGTGAGCGAGGAACGGCCCGAGGCGGCCGATGATCCAGTCCAGCCCGAGCGCAGCCACGGGGAGCGTCACCAGGGGAAGCATCGCGGCAAAGCGGTTGCTGTCGGAGTACCAGACGCCCGTCATGAAGAAGCGGAACGAACCCACCGGCCAGGCGGAAACGATCAAATAGAGCACGGCGGCAATGCCGAACATGGCCAGGCTCCACCAGTGCTTCCGGATCCGCCGGGCAATGACGTAGAGGCCGGCGATGGTCAGCAGGAAGATGATCCAGGCGACCGTGGTGCCCATGGGTGCGCTGCCCAGGATCTCACCGAGGGCCTGGGCGTTGGTCTGGAACGGGGTCCAGCTGGCCGCGCTCTGCGGGGGCCGGACGACGATCCAGACGCCGAGGCTGCCGATGGCATAGACGGCGACGGAGAGCGTCCAGAAGAGGAAAGCCCGGCCGTTGATTTCCCCGCGGTACCGGCGGGCGACAGCGCGGAGATAGACCCCGACGACGGCGGGGCTGGCGAACAGGAGCAGCGCAACGAACGCACTCGGATGGGTAAGTGCGAGGCCGGGTACGGTTGCCACCAGGAGGAGCATCGCGTTCCCGTTGAGCTTCAGTTGACCGGAACGGATCCCGCTGGCTTCGATCGTCAGGGCCAGCACCGCCGGCAGCATGGTCAGCGCCGCGTGGTTGGGGTAGAGGATCCCGAACGCCACCATCAGGTACGGGAAGCTGCTGAAACCGGCAGTCAGCACGCCGGCGCCCAGCAGTGTAAGCGGCCGGGACCCGACGATCCGGGTGACCAGGAAGAGGGAACCCAAGGGCCAGACGACCGCCGCATAGAGGATAGAGCCCCAGTTCACGGCGACGGTGATGGCCTGGCCGCCCGACATCAGGACGAGCGCGAGGAGTGCGTGCATACCGGCCGGGTACAGCCCGTGGGAGCTATCCGTCAGGTTGCCGAGGGTCAGGGTGTTGGCCGACTGCGTATCGGCGATGTACCGGACGGCATTCAGGTGGTAGACGTTGTCGAAAGTCTCCGAGAAGGATTCGGGAGAGCCGAAACCCGCCATGTAGCGCGCGGCGATGATGATCGCCGGGACCAGCACGGCCAGGAGCACGATGGCCTTGTTGACCGTTGTCCGGGGATAGACGCCGCGGTCCGGATCCGGGAGTTCCAGTCGGCTGTACCTTGCGCCCCTCCGGCGCAGCAGGACCCGCACGGCGGTCACCAGCGCCAGGAGCAGCACGGTCAGGGCGGCTATGGAAAGCGGTTTTAACGGAATCCGCGCGAAGCCGAAGATGATGCCGGCCGACGCGACAACGGTGGTTGTCACGGGTACGGCCAGCACGGCCAGGCTCGGTCCCCGCACGCCGGCGGTCCACAGCAATGCCAGGCCCGGGGCAAAGAAAACAACGATGGCGATTCCGAGCGTGGGGAGGCTTTCCCACCAGGACATAGATCAACTCCTAAACGTCAACGCAAGACTACTAGGCCCGGCTGGGAGTTGCTTGGCGGTGGTGGCAACGCGCCGTCTGGCTGCCTGGTGTGACCCCTCTCCTTGATACAATCCACAATCATGGGTAATTCACGGCGTTCTGGCGTTCTCATTGTCATGCCAGCATGGAACGAAGCAGAAGCTATCGGAAACACCATCCGACACGTGCTTGACGTCGTACCCCAGCACGATGTGCTCGTCGTCGATGACGGATCCAAGGACGACACCCCGAGGATTGCGGAACAGGCGGGCGCCACCGTGCTGCGACTGCCCTTCAATCTAGGCGTGGGCGGGGCCATGCGGGCCGGCTTCAAGTACGCGCTCCGGCACAAGTACCGGGCGGTCATCCAGGTCGATGCCGACGGGCAACACGACCCGCACGACATCGACCGGGTCCTGGCAGGGCTGGAGCATTCGGACATTTCAATTGGTGCCCGCTTTGCCGGCCGGGGCAGCTATGGTGCGAGGGGGCCCCGCCGATGGGCGATGTTCTTCCTCGCGAAAGTCATCTCGGCTGTTGCCCATACGCCGTTGACGGATGTGACCTCCGGATTCCGGGCCGCCAATGAACGTGCCATCCGCCAGTACATTTCCCATTTCCCCACCGAGTACCTCGGAGACACCATCGACTCGCTGGTTGTCGCCATCAAGTCGGGCTGCAAGGTCACCCAGGTTCCCGTGGAAATGAAGGAACGCCAGGCCGGCACGCCGAGCCAGGGGCCGGTCAAGTCTTCCATCTACCTGGCGCGCTCGGGCCTTGTCCTGTGCTTCGCACTTGCCCGCCGCCGGACTCCCGGTGCCGCGGAACTGCACGCACCACTGTCAGGCGACATCGCCGGAGAGGGAAGTGTCTAAGGCATGACTGTCGCCGCTTCACTGGTTTTTTCGATCTTCATGGTCATCGTCGTGCTGGTCATGCTCCGGAATGGAAGGCTTCGCGAGAAGTACGCCATTCTGTGGCTGGTCATCGGCGGGCTCACCATCATCCTCGGCCTTTTCCCGCGCCTCCTTAACTGGGCGGCGGCGCTTGTGGGCGTCGTGGTCCCGTCCAACCTGCTTTTCGCGCTGTCGATCCTTTTGCTGGTCGGCGTGAGTTTGCACGTTTCGCGGGAACTGACCATCTTGGAAGACGAAACCCGGATCCTGGCCGAAGAGGTCGCCATTCTCCGTTCCTCCGTGGAGCAGCTCCAGCGGGGAGCACACACCCAAGCCGTGGTTCCGGACACCGGGTCAACCACGCAGACCAGCCTTCAAGCGAGAGAAGAAGACAAGTGACGATTGATGTAATGCTGCCGTACTACGGTGACGTGGCCATGATGAAGGCCGCCGTGGACTCGGTGCTCGCCCAGGATGACAGGGACTTCCGCTTCACGATCGTGGATGACGGCTACCCGGATGAGAGCCTGCCCGAATACTTCAACGGCCTCGTCACTTCCGATGAAAGGGTCCGTTACTACCGCAACGAACAGAACCTCGGGGCGAACGGCAACTACAAGAAGTGCATCGGCCTCGTCGAGCACGAGATCGTCGTCATCATGGGAGCCGATGACATCATGCTCCCCAACTACATCAGCACCGTGCGGAAGGCCTTCGAGGACCCCACAGTCAGCATTGTGCAGCCCGGCGTCGAGGTCATCGACGAAAACGGTGCGGTCTACGAGCCGCTCGGCGACAAGGTCAAGAGCTTCCTGCGGCACCGGCTCGTCGGCAAGGCCTCGGAAGCCATTGTCTCGGACGAAGCCATCGCAGAAAGCCTCCTGGTCGGCGACTGGCTGTACTTCCCGTCCGTGGCCTGGCGTGCCGACGCGGTCAAGACCCACGACTTCCGCCCGCAGTACAACGTGGTCCAGGACCTGGCACTCGCGATCGACATCATCCTCCACGGCGGGCGCATGGCGGTCCTGGACACCGTCTGCTTCCAGTACCGGCGCCACCGCGAGTCGGACTCTTCCGTCCGGGCCCTCGACGGCCGCCGTTTCGCAGAGGAGCGCGCATTCTTCGACGAATGTGTGCGCGATTTCACGGCCAAGGGCTGGAAGAACGCCGCCCGCGCCGCTAAGTGGCACCTGACCTCCCGGCTAAATGCCGCTTCGCTGACCCCGAAGGTGATCTCCAAGGGCATGTGGCCCGGCCTGCGGAAGCTCGCAGCCCACGCCGTCCGTCCGTAGCGCAAACATGGATATCCAGAACCACTACTACGGCCATTCCGCCGTTTTTGCCCTCTACTGCGGCAGCAAGCGCCTGCGGCATGTCTCAGGTTTGATCCAGCACGGCTGGACCGTCAGCAGCCCGGTGACGGCGCAGTTCGGCGACTTTGCCAGCTGGGGTCCCAAACGCCGTCGGCTGTCCTGGACCAGTTCGTCACGGGGCTGGAAGCCCGGTGACCCCGGAAATTTCTTCGACGACGGCACTCCCATGCTGGACGCCGTCGGCGCCCCGTACCTGTATCTCCTGGACGGTGCGCGCAAAGCCGGAGCCGTCCCGGCGCGCCGGGACAAGACGCTCGTCCTGCCGCTCCACGGCACGGCCCTGTTGAAGGTCGATGGCGACCACGAAGCCTATGCGCAGATGGTCAAGGAGCGCGAAGGCTCGGCAACCGTCTGCCTGCACATCGACGACCTGCACAATGAAGAAATCATGGCCGCATGGAGCAACGCCGGGCACGACATCGTCAGCGCCGGCGACCGCAGGGACCCGCAGTTCATCGGCCGCATCCTCTGGATGATGTCCGAAGCCCCCCGCGTGGTGTCCAACAGGCTCTCAACGTCCATCATGTACGCGAGCGTCACCGGCGCGGACGTGGCGATCTACGGACCTGACTTCAAGCTCGGCGCGAATGCCCACGCCGATCCCGGGCTGGTCATGCGCGACTTCTGGCCCGAGTTCTACGATGAATCCACGCCGCAGGAGGTCCTGCGGGAGATTGCCGAGGCCGAACTCGGACGCGGCGACATGCGGACCCCGGAGGAACTGAAGACGCTGCTGGGCTGGGACTCCCACACCGCCGTGCCGTTCCTCGAGTACTGGGCGAGCGGCCCCCTGACGAAGGCCCAGACGGTCCTCGGGCTGAAGAAGATTCCTGAAGGGGCACACGCCACTGAAGCGGGCCTGTCCCCGTGGCACTGGATCCGGCACCCCTTCAAACACCTGCCCTCGCCGCTGCCGAAGCTGCCCGCGATGGCCGCGGTGGAGCCCCTGCGGCCCTAGGCGGGGATTGAAAAAGGCCCTGGAGCGTGCGCTCCAGGGCCTTTTTCTTGTTCCTTACCAGGCGCTCCAGCCGCCGTCGACGGCGATCGTCTGGCCGGTGACGTAACGGGACGCGTCGGACGCGAGCCAGACGACGACGCCGCGGAAGTCATCCTCGGTTGCCATGCGGCCCAGCGGGGTGAGCTTCTCGTAGCGTTGCGTGAAGCTGTCGGCCTGCCCCCGCGCGATTCCGCCCGGCGCGAAGGCATTCACCCGGACCTTTGGGGCGAGCACCGTGGAGAGGTACCGGGTCAGCTGGACAATCCCGCCCTTGGTCGCTCCGTAGGCCGCAGGGTTGCCCATCCGGGTTCCCTCGTAGAGGCCCATGTTCGGGCCGACAATGCCGTAGATCGATGAGACATTGATGATCGAACCGCCCGCGCTCTGCGCCAGTTTCGGTGCGAGCTGCCGGGCCAGGGAGAAGGGTGCCCGGAGGTTCAGGGACGATGCCAGCTCGAACGCCTCATCGCTCTGTTCCTCGAACGGGACGGCGTAGCCCGGCACTCCGGAGGTACCGGTGAAAGCGGCGTTGTTGACCAGGATGTCCAGGGGTCCCTCGATCGATTCCACCAGCCGGCTCGTTCCTTCGCTGCTGAGCAGGTCGGAGGCGATGCCCACGGCCTTCACGCCGTGTCGTCGGGCAATTGCTTCCGCGGTGTCCCTGCACGCATCGGCACTGACGTCGGAGATGATGACGTCGCAGCCATGGCTCGCGAGGGCATCAGCAAGAACGCTGCCCAGCGGGCCGCTGCCGCCGGTGACCAGGGCGCGCCTGCCGTGCAGCGAGAAGAGGGAGTCTCCCGTGCTCATGCTTTTTCTCCGTCCGTCAGGCCTGTTGCCGCGCCCGCTCCCGGGATGTCGACGCCGGGCAGCGGCGCGAGCCCAGCGCTCACCACGGCCTCCACCAGGCGGAACTCCCGCTCGTCGTCGATGCTGAAGGCATGGGTCTCGGGGATTTCCGCGTAGCCGTGCCGGCCTTCGTCGAACCAGCTGTTTTCGAGCCGGCGGACGAATTCCGAACGCCAGACGTAGAAGCTGCCGTTGATCCGCATGAACCGGGGAACGTCCTGCCGGCGGACCACGCCGGTGCCTTCGCTGAAGTAGCGCTCAAGGTGGGAAGCACCGTCCTGTGCGGGCTTCACGCCCACCCAGGTGGGGTTGAAGAACGGTTCGGAGACAGCGATGACCCCGTCGAGTTCAGGGGAGGCGGCAAGCGAATCGATGGCGGCGCGCACGCTTTCCGGGGTCCGCGTCGGACTGGTGGGGTCCAGGAGCAGGACCATGTCGTAGCGGGTTCCGTCCAGTTCTTCCATCGCCTCAAGCGCATGGCGGAGGACCACGCTCATCGGAGCGGTGTCGCTGGCAAGCTCGGCCGGACGGAGGAACGGGACTTCTGCGCCGGCTGCAGTTGCGACCCCGGCGATTTCGGCGTCGTCCGTGGAGACGATGCAGCGCACATTGTCGCCGAGCAGCCCAGCCAGTGCCACGGAGTGCGCCAGGAGCGGCTTGCCCAGCAGGGGGCGGATGTTCTTGCCGGGGAGCCCCTTGGACCCGCCGCGTGCGGGAATGACCGCGAGCACTTTGGGCCCGGCCGGGTTCTCATTCATTGTTGACTTCATCCTCGTGGTGGATTCGCGGGCCCGTTTTGCCGGGCCGCAGTATCACCACACTACCTTTTCGGTCCTCCCGGAAGCCGACGCCGTGCGTGCCGCATCACAGATGGCGACGCTGGCCACTCCTTCTTCGAGGCTCGCCGGGCGGAAGCGGTCCATGGTCGTCGCGCCGTCGATCCCGGCGCGCTGCAGGATCGACAGTGACTGGCGGGCCAGGACCGTGTCGACGTCGGCATCGTTGCCGAAGACCGCCTCAACGCTGCCGGCGGACGCGCTTTCAGTGGCGGGCCATTCGAGCGCCACACGGTTCCTGACGACGTCCCATACCAGCGCCCCCTGGTCTGTGGCGATCCGGATGCTCCGCGTCTTCACCGGCGTCACATAGTCCAGGCGGAGGTGGACCGCGGCAGGGCTGTCCCACAGGATGTCGGCGGATTCCTCGGCCTCGATGCCCAGGATGCCACTGCCGAGCGCCGAACGCAGCTGCGTGGGGGCGCCGAGCAGCATGATGGGGTAGTCGATGTCGTGCACCAGGTCGCGCAGGACCCCGCCGTCTTCCTTGCGGGCCGAATAGCTGCTCCGGAAGTCACGATTGGGCCGCCAGGACGGCAGCCAGGACTGCGAGACGAGCTGTGCGCTGGTGATCCGGCCCAGGCGGGGGAGCAGTTCGGCTGCCACCGCGAAGCCCTGGTGGAACCGCAACGGGGCGCTGACCGAGATGGTGCCGGCGCGCGCGTGTTCGAGGAGTGCCTTGGCATCGGCGGCCGCAGGTGCCACCGGCTTCTCCAGGAGCACCGCCCCGGGCGCTTGGGCGAGCGCTTCCAGGGTGTCCTCGACGTGCCGCCGGGTATCCGTGGCAACGACCACCAGGTCCAGCGGGGCTTCGGGGTAGGCGTCGACGAGTTCCGCCGTCGCTGGAATGTCCGGGCGGTCCTGGAGGGACGAGCCGGGCCGGACGGGCCAGGCATACAGCTTTTCCACGCCCAGCTGCTGCAGCACCCTCAGGTGCCGGGCGCCGATGGACCCGGTTCCACGCACGAGGGCCGATATGTTCCGGCCGCCGGCGGCCTCCAGCCGCGGAAGGGCGAGGCTTCCGGCAGCACTGGAACCGTCAAAGTATGATGTGAAAGTCATCTGGCCAATCCAAGCTCTGAGGTGTTGCGGCGGTATATGGAGAACCCTGAGATGGCCTGCCGCCGGGGCAGTGCCGCCCGGAACAACATAGCAGGGCGCACATTCCAGCCTCGCGGGGCAGCTGCATGAGGTCGTGGCTTATTCTCGGTGCCTCCGGACATGCCCGAAGCCTGGCCTCCATCATCAGGGGCCGCGGTGACCGCATCGCCGCCGTCGGCGACCGGACGCTGTCGGACCGGACGGCTGCTCCTGAGGCCTTCCGCAACGTGGACGGTTCCCTTCCGGCACTGTTCGACGACGACGAACTGGCCCTGGACTTCGCACACCGGGAGTCGCTTTCGGTCACCATCGCCGTGGGAGCGAACGCTGTCCGAGCCAGGATTGCCGTGGCCTTGACGGCCGACGAGCGCTTTAGCGGGCTGACGGATGCGCTCGTCGCGGCTAGCGCCACCGTGGATGCGACCGCTGTTCTGGGTCCCCTTGCCCAAGTCTGTGAGCATGCCCACGTCGGTCCCCTCGCCAGGGTGGGCGAGGCCGTGATCGTCAACACCGGGGCGATCGTGGAGCACGACTGCCAGGTCGGCTCCGGGGCGCATCTGGCCCCCGGATCCGTGCTCCTGGGGGCCGCAACGCTCGGCCGGGAAGTGTTCCTGGGATCGGGAGCCCGTGTGCTGCCCGGCATCGGAATCGGCGATCACGCAGTCCTTGGCGCCGGTGCAGTGGCGGCCCGCCATTTGGACGGTATGGCAACATATGTGGGAGTGCCCGCCCGGCGACTCAACCCAACGAAAGGCCCAGCACATTGACGGATGACCAGCGCCCCGCTTCTGTACGTTTCGGCAGCCACAGCATCGGCCCGGCAGAGGAAATCTTCGTGATCGCGGAAGCGGGCGTCAACCACGATGGCGACGTCGCCGTCGCCCACGAGCTCATCGATCTCGCCGCGGATACCGGCGCGAACGCCGTCAAGTTCCAGACGTTCAAGCCGGAAGCGCTGGTCACTAGTTCCGCGGGAACTACCCCGTACCAGAAGAAGGCCGGCTTCGCGGAGTCCCAGTCGGAGATGCTCGCCCGCCTAACCCTCCCGGAAGCCGCCTGGACCGAACTGCGCGACCACTGCGACGAACGCGGGATCACCTTCCTTTCGACGCCCTTCGACTACGACAGCGCCCTCATGCTCGCGGAACTGGGCGTCCCGGGCCTGAAGATCGGCTCCGGCGAACTGACGAACACCCCGTACCTTTCGGCAATCGCCGAGTTCGGCATCCCGATGATCGTCTCCACGGGCATGGGAACCCGCGAGGAAATCGCCGCGGCGCTGGAAGCCACAGCCAAGGCCCCCGCAACGGTCCTGCTGCACTGCGTCTCCGCGTACCCGGCTCCGCTGGAGGAAGCCAACCTGCGCGCCATTCCGGCTCTTCGCGAGGAGTTCGGCGTGGAAGTCGGCTGGTCCGACCACACCCCCGGCGCAGTCACCGCCATTGCCGCCACGGCACTCGGCTCCACCTTGTTGGAGAAGCACATCACCACCGACAAGACCCGCAACGGCCCGGACCACTCGGCCTCCCTCGAAAAGGACGAGTTCGCGTACTACGTCCGGTCCGTCCGTGAAGCCCACGCCGCCCTCGGCGACGGCCGGAAGCGCCGGATGCCCAGCGAAGAAGCCAACGCGTCCCTGGTCCGCCGCTCCTACCACGCCGCCCGGGACATCGCGGCCGGCGCCATCATTACTGCCGACGACGTTGCGATCCTGCGTCCCGAAGGCGGCCTCGCCCCTTCGGCGCTGGTGATCGGCAAGACCGCGGCCCGTCCCGTGTCCGCCGGCACGGCCCTGCTCGGGGAGGACCTGCTCTAACATGTTGGTCCTCGCTTTTGTAGGGACCCGCGCGGATCTCTTCCCGCTGGGGCCGGTACTCTCAGCGCTTGCCGCGGACGACGCCGTCGAGCTCCACGTGGCCACGGCTATCGGGTTCCCGGAGGGAACCGCGTTTGCGAGGCTGCTCGAAGCCGGCCTGCCGGAGGGCGGGTTCACCCACCACGAGGAGGGGCTGTACCTCGAGGAGCTGACCGCGGAAACGCAGGCACGCACCGGAGCAGAGCTCTCGGCCCGGATGGCCGGGCTCGCCGGGAGCCTCGCGCCGGACGCCGTCGTCGTCCTCGGTGACCGCTGGGAACTGCTGTACGTCCTCCCGCCCTTCATCATCAGCGGTATCCGCCTCATCCACCTGCACGGCGGCGAAGTGACCGAAGGCGCCCTGGACGAGCGCGTCCGGCACGCGGTGACGAAGCTCGCCGACCAGCATTGCGTGAGCACGGCCCAGGCCGCGCGCCGCGTGGCGCAGCTGGGGGAGTCCGCGGACCGGATCCACCAGACGGGCGCGCCCGGCCTTGACCGCTTCGCCGAGCCCGTGCCCCTGGACGCGGCCGCCTTCGAAGCCGAGTTCGGGCTGCCGCTCGAGCTGCCGCTCGTGATGGTGACCTACCACCCGCCGACGGCCGAAATGCAGGGCAATGCGGGTGAACTGGCCCGCCAGGTCTTCGAAGAAAGCATCCGCCAGTCGGGGACCGCCATCCTTACCTATCCGGGATTCGACGCCGGCCGGGAGGACATCATTGCCGTCCTCAAGGACATCGAAGCCCAGGGTGTGCCGGGCGTCGTCATCCGCGAAAGCCTGGGACCGCTGTACCCGAGGGTGATGGCCACGGTCCAGGCGCTGATCGGGAACTCCTCCTCGGGAATCCTCGAGGCTGCCACCTTCGGAGTGCCCGTCGTCAACGTCGGGGACAGGCAACGGGGGCGTGAGCACGGCGCCAACGTCATTCACTGCCGCGATGACCGCCAGGAGATTCGCGCTAGTATTGAAAAGGCTTTGAGCGAGGAGTTCCGCGCGATGAGCCGTGCTGTGATCAACCCATACGGGAATTCGCATGCTGCCGGGCTCATCGAAAAGGTCGTCGTGGAAAGTCCTTCGACCGGGCTGAGCAAGACATTTGTTGACGTAACCGCTGGAGAGCTGAATCTATGACTATTGAGGGCCCCCTGAGCAAGGTCTGCATCGGCCCCGAAGCCACAGTGCGGGAAGCTCTGGAAGCCATCGACCGTGGCGCGTCCGCAATAGCCCTGGTGACAAACAACGACGGCGTCCTCCACGGTGTCCTGACGGACGGCGACATCAGGCGGGGCCTCCTTCGCGGCGCGCAGCTGGAATCCAAGGTCCTGGAATACGCCAACATCAACCCCCATGTGGTGGGCCGCGACGCCACCCGCGCCTCGGTCCTGGACCTGATGCGCAGCCTGCGGATCAGCGAAGTTCCGGTAGTGGACGACGGCGGCACGCTCGTCGGGCTGCACACCCTCACCGACATTGTCGGCAGGAAGCCCCTCAAGAACCTGGCCGTCATCATGGCGGGCGGAAAGGGCACCCGCCTCGGGGCGCTGACCAAGGACACCCCTAAGCCGCTCATGACGGTTGCCGACCGCACCATCATCGAGTGGATCATCCTCGGCCTGGTCGAATCCGGCATCACCAACATCTACGTCTCGGTGGCCTACCTCGCCGAGAAGATCATGGACCACCTCGGCGATGGTTCGCGCCTTGGCTGCAGCATCAAGTACCTCCACGAGGACCCCGAGAAGCCGCTCAACACGGCCGGCGCGCTGGGGCTGCTGCACCACGAGGTCAAGGAGATCGACGAAGCGGTCATCGTCACCAACGCCGATCTCATGGTCCGCTACTCGGCGGGTGAGCTGCTGGCGTTCCACGAGGCGAAGGGCGCCGCGGTCACCGTCGCGGCCCGCCCGTACACCCACCAGGTACCGTTCGGAGTCCTGGAAATCGCCGAGGACCGGTCCATCAACTCGGTTGTCGAGAAACCGACGGTCGAGTTTGAAATCAGCACCGGAATCTACGCGGTGTCGCCCGAAGCCCTGGCGATGGTGCCGTACATGGAGCCGTACTCCATGCCCGAACTCGTCAAAGCCTGCATCGATGAGTCCAAGACCGTGGCCGCGTGGCCCATTGATTCGGACTGGATCGACGTCGGCACCCCCAAAGACCTAGCAACAGCGAAAGGCCAGTGATAACCATGAATTTCGAGGACATCAAAGGCAAGACAGTGGTTGTCACGGGCGCCGATGGTTTCATCGGCAGCCACGTAACGCAGCGTCTGATCGCGGAAGGCGCGAACGTGCGCGCCCTCTGCGTCTACAACTCCAACGGCTCCTACGGCTGGCTGGATGACCTGAGCCCCGAAGAGCGCGAGGCCGTCGACCTCCAGCTCGGCGACATCCGCGACGCTGAGTTCGTCTCGGACCTGGTCAAGGGTTCCGACGTCGTCCTGCACCTGGCCGCGCTGATCGCCATCCCGTACTCCTACCAGGCGCCCCGCTCCTACGTGGAGACCAACGTCGTCGGTACCCTGAACGTGCTTGAAGGCGTGCGCCGCCACGACGTGCCGCGCCTGGTCAACACCTCCACGTCCGAGGTCTACGGCACCCCGAAGACGGTGCCGATCACGATCGACAACGAGCTCCGCGGGCAGTCTCCCTACAGCGCCACGAAGATCGCTGCCGACAAGCTCTGCGAAGCCTGGGCCAGCTCCTTCCAGACTCCTGTTGTGGTGCTGCGTCCGTTCAACACCTACGGTCCGCGGCAGTCCGCCCGCGCCGTGATCCCGACCGTGCTCCAGCAGATGATTGCCGGCGCCGACAGGATCCACCTCGGCTCGCTGACGCCGCGCCGCGACTTCACCTTTGTCGCAGACACCGCCGACGGCTTCTTCAAGGCCGCGACCGCGCAGATTCCGCTGGAGGGCCAGGTCATCCAGCTGGGCACCGGCTACGACGTCAGCATCGGCGAGCTCGTTGAAATGGCCGCCAAGGTGACGGGCTCCAACGCGGAGATCATCACCGAGGACATCCGGGTCCGTCCCGAAGCCAGCGAAGTGATGCACTTGCTGTCCGATCCCTCGCAGGCCCTCGCCGAGCTCGGCTGGGCCCCGCAGGTCGGCCTCGAAGAAGGCCTGCGCCGCACCGCCGAATGGATCGAGGCCCGTGGCGTCGACGCCGCTG
>Ga0105246_10000416_pt1 | contig 22827 bp, 17 predicted proteins | sample KBSM64metaG_FD_99694 | JGI IMG/M metagenome (GOLD analysis project Ga0105246, IMG submission 99694) | Miscanthus rhizosphere microbial communities from Kellogg Biological Station, Michigan, USA - KBS M6-4 metaG | ecosystem: Host-associated > Plants > Roots > Rhizosphere > Soil | place... | reverse complement strand
GGCGGCAAGAACACCGCGCCGGAAGCGGTTCAAGCGGCGATGAAAGTCTACGAATCCCTCGGCATGCGCCCGCTGCATGTGCGCAAGGAAGTGCCGGGCTTCATCGCCGACCGCCTGCTCGAAGCGCTGTGGCGCGAGGCGCTGCACCTGGTCAACGACGGTGTGGCGACCACCGGTGAAATCGATGATGCGATCCGCTTTGGTGCCGGTCTGCGCTGGTCGTTCATGGGCACGTTCTTGACTTACACCCTGGCCGGTGGCGATGCCGGCATGCGCCACTTCATGTCGCAGTTCGGCCCGGCGTTGCAGTTGCCGTGGACGTACCTGCCGGCACCGGAACTGACCGACAAGTTGATCGACGATGTGGTGGATGGCACCAGCGATCAACTGGGCCGACACAGTATTTCGGCGCTGGAGCGCTATCGTGATGATTGCTTGCTGGCGGTGCTTGAGGCGGTGAAGACCACCAAAGAAAAGCACGGGATGAGTTTCAGCGAGTGATCGCATATTGATCGTTCCCACGCAGAGCGTGGGAGCGATCGTGCCTGGAGATAAACATGCCCACCCTCACCACCTACCAAACCCGCATCATCCCCGACTGGGTCGACTACAACGGCCACCTGCGCGACGCCTTCTATCTGCTGATTTTCAGCTACGCCACCGACGCCCTGATGGATCGCCTCGGCATGGACAGCAACAACCGCGAAGCCAGCGGTCACTCGTTGTTCACCCTCGAACTGCACCTCAACTACCTGCACGAAGTGAAGCTCGACGCCGAAGTCGAAGTGCGCACGCAGATCATCGGTCACGACCAGAAACGCCTGCACCTCTATCACAGCCTGCACCTGGCCGGCGGCGACAAGGAACTGGCCGGGAACGAACAGATGCTGCTGCACGTCGACCTCGCCGGGCCACGTTCCGCACCGTTCACCCCGGACACCCTGGGCCGTCTGCAAGCCATCGTCGCCGAGCAGGCCGACCTGCCCGCCCCTGCTTACATCGGCCGGGTCATCGCCCTGCCTCCAGCCCGGTAAATCCATCCATCGCAAGGAGCCGCCATGCAAACCGCCGCTGCTGTTGCCGATTTCCGTACCTATCCGTTGATCAGCGCGCTGAACGGCGTGCAGAGCCTGGCGGATCGCGTCTTGATTGAATGGGCCGACGGGCGGGTCAGCCCGTTCCACCACGTGTGGCTACGCGACAACTGTCCGTGTCCGCACTGCGTCTACAGCGTCACCCGCGAGCAAGTGTTCGAGATCGTCGATGCGGCTCCCGACCTGTCGCCCTCCGCCGCGCATATCGACACCGATGGCTGCCTGCGTATCGACTGGCAGGACGGCCACCTCAGCCGCTTCGATGCAGGCTGGCTGCGGGCCCACGCCTACGACGACGAATCCCGCGCCGAACGCCTCTCCGCCAGGCCGAAACCCTTCCTGTGGCGCAGCGATTTGCAGTTGCCGGTGTTCGACTATGCAGCCCTGATGAACGACAACGCCGCACTGCTGCAATGGTTGCTGGCGGTACGCGACATCGGCTTGACCCAGGTGCGCGGCGTACCCACCGAACCCGGCTCGCTGAAGCTGATCGCCCAGCGCATTTCGTTCATCCGCGAGAGCAACTTCGGCGTGCTGTTCAACGTGCAATCCAAGGCCGATGCCGACAGTAATGCCTACACCGCTTTCAACCTGCCATTGCACACGGATCTGCCGACCCGCGAGCTGCAACCGGGGCTGCAATTTCTGCATTGCCTGGTGAACGACGCCGAGGGTGGCGAGAGCATTTTCGTCGACGGTTTTGCGATTGCCGAAGCGTTGCGCCAGGAGGATCCCGCGTCGTTTCAGGCGCTGTGCGAGATCCCGGTGGAGTTTCGCAACAAGGACCGCCACAGCGACTACCGCTGCCTCGCGCCGATCATCGCTCTGGATGCCTTGGGCCGGGTTGCGGAAATCCGCATGGCCAATTTTCTGCGCGGCGCGTTCGACACGTCAGTGGCGCAAATGCCCCTGCTGTATCGCGCTTACCGGCGCTTCATCGCCATGACCCGCGAACCACGTTTCCGGCTGATGCAGCGGCTCAATCCGGGCGAGTTGTGGTGCTTCGACAACCGCCGCACCCTGCATGCGCGCAATGCGTTCGACCCGTCCACCGGGGCCCGGCACTTTCAAGGCTGCTACATCGATCGGGATGAGTTGCTGTCGCGGATTCTGGTGTTGCAGCGCTAGACCGCGTCAGCCTTATTCGCGAGCAAGCCCGCTCCCACATTTCACCGCGTTTCCATGAATGAACGCGGTCACCTGTGGGAGCGGGCTTGCTCCGGGCGGCGTTCCGACGAAAGCGTCAGATCAAGCAACACGCCTCTCCCGGATTCACAGGCAAAAAAAACCCCGATACAAGCCGTGACAGGATCGGGGCGAGGGTACTGTTGAGGAGCTGCCGTGCCGAGGGTGACCAAACCTTCGTGAAGCGAGCTGAGGCCAGTGTGCCCACTCCCCGGCACCACAAGTTAGCCGAAAACGACCTGTTCATAGCCGTCGCGGCCACTGCGACAAATCGCCCTTGCCGTGCCTGTGCAGGCCTACCAGAATCGAGTCACGACCTCCGTTGCCGAAGAAGGATTCGCGTCATGATGTATGCCGATTTGATCGATCAGGAAGACCTGTTGGGCCAGCTCAAGTCGTTGGGATTCGAAGTGCCGTCGGGCTCAACTGCCCTGCAGGCCTGCGAGTGCGCGGTGCGGGGTCTGGACGATGTGCGGGCCAACACGCTGCGCACCATGGTCAAGCAGATGTACACCAGCAGCGCGAGCATTCAGCCGACCGTGCGCGAAGCCATCGACAAGCAGTTGCTGCCGGCCCTGGCGCAGTATCAGCAAACCCGCGCCTGACATCTGACCGAAAAAAAGATCGCAGCCTGCGACAGTGCCTTTCCTGAAGGCGCTGTCGCAGGCTGCGATCTTTCGTTTTAGAGACGCACGCTGGCGAAGGTCGACTCGTTGCGCGCCTGGCTCAGCGCCGACATCGGCCCGGACAGCGGCGACATCACGATGGCCTGCGGCAGCGGCAGCATCGCCACCTGCTGGGTGGTGTTGGAACCGACGCGCTCGTCACGCGGTGGAATGCCGAAATATTCGCGGTAGCACTTGGAGAAGTGCGGCGTCGACACGAAGCCGCAGACCGACGCCACTTCGATGATCGACATCGGCGTCTGTTTGAGCAGTTGCCGGGCACGGATCAGGCGCAGCTTGAGGTAGTAGCGCGACGGCGAACAATGCAGGTATTTCTGGAACAGGCGCTCGAGCTGGCGACGGGACACGGCGACGTACACCGCCAGTTCGTCGAGGTCGATCGGCTCTTCCAGGTTGGCTTCCATCAGCGCAACGATTTCCTGCAGCTTCGGCTGGTTGGTGCCGAGCATGTGCTTGAGCGGCACACGCTGGTGATCCTGTTCGTTGCGGATGCGTTCGTAGACAAACATCTCGGAGATCGCGGCGGACAGTTCACGGCCGTGATCGCGGCTGATCAGGTGCAGCATCATGTCCAGCGGCGCGGTGCCCCCGGAGCTGGTGAAACGGTTGCGGTCGAGGGTGAACAGACGGGTGCTCATCGCCACGCGAGGGAAAGCTTCCTGCATCGCCGCCAGACATTCCCAGTGCACGCTGCAATCGAAGCCATCGAGCAGGCCGGCGCAGGCCAGGGCCCAACTGCCGGTGCACACGGCACCGAGGCGACGGGACTGGCGCGCCTGGCTTTGCAGCCACGAGACATGTTCACGGGTAACGGTGCGTTGAATACCGATCCCGCCGCACACGATGATGGTGTCGAGGGCCGGGGCTTTGTGCATGGAGGCGTCGGGAGTGATCTGCAGACCGTCACTGGCCCAGACCTGACCACCGTCGACGGTGAGGGTCGTCCAGCGATACAGCTCGCGACCGGACAACTGGTTGGCCATGCGCAGTGGTTCGACTGCGGAAGCCAGGGAAATCAGCGTGAAATTGTCCAGCAGCAGAAAGCCGATGGATTGAGGCGCACGGTTCTGGGGTTGAGCCCCGGAGTTGAACGACGTCATCGCGGTATCTCCTCACACAAAGCGGGTGATGGCCTCAGGCGGAGGCTCTTGTTATTGCCATCGTTCTCTTGCGTGAGACGGGCTTTGTTATGACAGAGCAATTGCCATGCCTAAAATTGAATGGCCGTTCAATAACTCCTGAAAACGACGTCGCGACGCGTCTACACAAGCGCTCCGATGAGAGCTGATTCGAAGTGCCATCAGCGGCGGTGAAAGCCCTGCCCCGGCGTGCGTGAGCAGATCGGTAGCACTTGTGGGAACAGGGCTGCGGCGGATTGTCCTACAGTGTCACCGCTGGCACAGGTGACGGACGGTAGCACCTGTGAATCAGGCGCTGTACGTGGGAAAGACTCTTATCTGATTGCGACGCGCCAAAAGGTGGCGCGTTTTATTGTCGATGCTCACTTGGTGCGCAGTTTTGACTGGTCTGGTGCTATCGGGAAATCAGCACTCAACCGCGCTGACCGCCAACCCGCCGCGCGAAGTCTCTTTATATTTGTCATGCATGTCGGCACCGGTATCTCGCATGGTACGAATCACCCGATCCAGCGAAATAAAGTGCTGGCCATCGCCGCGCAAGGCCATCTGCGCCGCGTTGATCGCCTTCACCGCCGCAATCGCGTTGCGCTCGATACACGGTACCTGGACCAGGCCACCGACCGGATCGCAGGTCAGACCGAGGTTGTGCTCCAGACCGATTTCCGCTGCGTTGCACAATTGCTCCGGGCTCGCGCCGAGGATTTCCGCCAGCCCCGCTGCTGCCATTGCGCAGGCCGAACCGACCTCCCCCTGGCAACCGACTTCGGCGCCGGAGATCGAGGCGTTCTTCTTGCACAGAATCCCCACGGCCGCCGCCCCGAGGAAATAGTCGACCACGTTGGCGTCGGTCACCGCTTCGCTGAATTTCATGAAGTAGTGCAGCACCGCCGGAATGATCCCGGCCGCGCCGTTGGTCGGCGCCGTGACCATGCGCCCGCCGGCAGCGTTTTCTTCATTTACCGCCAGGGCGAACAGGTTGACCCACTCCATGGCGCTGAGGGTCGAGCCGATCACATTGGGCTTGTTCAGTTCCTGCAGACTGCGGTGCAGTTTCGCCGCACGCCGGCGCACGTTGAGTCCGCCGGGCAGAATGCCTTCGTGCCTCAGACCCTGCTCGACGCAATCCTGCATCGCCCGCCAGAGCTTCATCAGCCCGGCGCGGATTTCCTCTTCGCTGCGCCAGACTTTCTCGTTGGCCATCATCAGCTCGGCGACGCGCAGGTTGTTCTGCTTGCACAGCTCCAGCAGTTCGACCGCGCTGGAAAAGTCATAAGGCAATTCGGTGCGATCCAGATCCACCACACCGCTGGACGCCTGCGCCTCATCGACGACAAAACCGCCGCCGACCGAATAGTAGGTGTCGCGATGAATCTCGCCGTGATCGCCTTCGGCGACCAGGGTCATGGCGTTGGGATGGAATGGCAGGTTCTCGTCGATCAGGCGCATGTCGCGGGCCCATATAAAAGGCACCGACAAACGACCGTCCAGCAAAAGGGTGTGGGTTTCACGCAGGGCCTGGATCCGCGGGCCGATCTGCGACGGATCGATCGCGTCCGGCCACTCGCCCATCAGGCCCATGATCACCGCGTTGTCGCTGCCGTGACCGACACCGGTGGCCGACAGCGAACCGAACAGTTGCACTTCGACCCGGCGCACTTGCTCCAGCAGGAATTTGTCGCGCAACGACTCGACGAACAGCGCCGCGGCGCGCATCGGCCCGACGGTGTGAGAACTGGAGGGACCAATGCCGATTTTGAACAGGTCGAAAACGCTGATAGCCATTGATGCAGAGCTCCTGAGAGTGCCGGTCCGGGGCGTGAAGCGCCCGCTGGCGGAGCTGCTACGCTCTAGCTGCGATCCGCCGGAATGCCCGCATCATCAGGCTTTTCCCGGGTCGTCCGGCGTCTGACACCGACGCACTCATGCCCACGAACGCCGTGCCGGTTTTCGCCCGTGTTTTCGCCGTTTTTATGCGGTTCAGATGGCCAAACGGGGCTGAAAAAAGCTGTAAACGACGTCACCGACACTGGATGCGACCATCCCTGTACTGGATACGACGCACCCTGTAGGCGTCAGATTTTCACTGGTACATGATCGTATCGACTCGATTGCAAGGCGCCGTGACAGAGCTGTCTCCAGAACGCCATCCAACCGCAACCTATAAGTGCGGTGGTCCAGTCGGAACACTGCCAAAAAAAACACCAAGGAGTCCATCCATGAAAGGTTCCCCATCGTTGTTGTTGGCCGCCATGCTGAGTCTGCCGTTACTGGCTCAAGCCGCAGAACCGGCGCAGTGCAGTACCGTTAACTTCTCCGATGTCGGCTGGACCGACATCACCGCAACAACCGCGACCACCAGCGTGGTGCTCGACGCCCTCGGCTACAAGACCAAGACCACCATGATCTCCGTGCCCGTGACCTACAAGTCGCTGGCCGACGGCAAGAACATGGACGTGTTCCTCGGCAACTGGATGCCGACCATGGAAAACGACATCAAGGCCTACCGCGACGCCGGCACCGTGGAAGTCGTGCGCACCAACCTCAAGGGCGCCAAATACACCCTCGCCGTGCCGCAGGCGCTGTACGACAAGGGCCTGCATGACTTCGCCGACATCGCCAAATTCAAGAAAGAGCTCGACGGCAAGATCTACGGCATCGAGCCAGGCAACGACGGCAACCGCCTGATCCAGAGCATGATCGACAAGAACGCCTTCGGCCTGAAAGACGCCGGCTTCAAGGTCGTCGAATCCTCCGAGGCGGGCATGCTCTCGCAGGTCGACCGCGCGCAGAAGCGCGACACCGCCGTGGTCTTCCTCGGCTGGGCACCGCACCCGATGAACAAGCGCTTCAAGATTCAATACCTGACCGGCGGCGACGACTTCTTCGGCCCGGATTTCGGCGCCGCTACTGTCGCGACCAACACCCGCAAGGGCTACGTCGAGGAATGCAGCAACGTCGGTCAGTTGCTGAAAAATCTGGAGTTCACCGTCGACATGGAAAGCACCCTGATGGGCAACATCCTCGACGACAAGATGAAGCCTGACGCGGCCGCCAAGGCCTGGCTGAAAAAGAATCCACAGGTGCTCGATACCTGGCTCGCTGGCGTGACCACCATTGACGGTAAACCTGGCCTGGAGGCCGTGAAAGCCAAGCTCGCGCAGTAATCGCTTATGCCGGGCGGGTCAGTCCCGCCCGGGCTGTTATTTCCTTGCATGCGGACGTTCACTACCATGCTGATTGATCAGAAAATCCCTTTAGGCCAGTACATCGCGGGCTTCGTTGAATGGTTGACGCAACACGGCGCCAGCACCTTCGACGCAATCGCCGTGACCCTGGAAACGATGATCCACGGCGTGACGTTTGCGCTGACCTGGTTCAACCCGCTGGTGTTGATCGGCCTCATCGCTCTGCTCGCGCACTTCATTCAACGCAAATGGGGCCTCACCGCCTTCGTGATCGCCTCCTTTCTGCTGATCCTCAACCTGGGGTACTGGCAGGAAACCATGGAAACCCTCGCCCAGGTCATGTTCGCGACCCTGGTCTGCGTGGTCATCGGCGTGCCGCTGGGCATCGTCGCCGCGCACAAACCGATGTTCTACACTTTGATGAGGCCGGTGCTCGATCTGATGCAGACCGTACCGACCTTCGTTTACCTCATTCCTACCCTGACCCTCTTCGGGCTGGGCGTGGTTCCGGGCCTGATCTCCACGGTGGTGTTCGCCATCGCTGCGCCGATCCGCCTGACCTACCTGGGCATCCGCGATGTCCCGGAAGAACTGATGGACGCCGGCAAGGCCTTCGGCTGCTCGCGTCGCCAACTGCTTTCACGGATCGAACTGCCCCACGCCATGCCGAGCATCGCAGCCGGCATCACCCAGTGCATCATGCTGTCGCTGTCGATGGTGGTGATCGCGGCACTGGTGGGCGCCGACGGACTCGGCAAACCGGTGGTCAACGCACTGAACACTGCTGATATCGCTCTGGGCTTCGAAGCGGGCCTGGCGATCGTACTGCTGGCGATCATGCTCGACCGTATCTGCAAACAACCCGACGCCAAAGTAGGGGGTGACGCATGAGCATAATCCGCTTCGATAACGTAGACGTTATCTTCGCCAAGGATCCACGCGAGGCACTCAAGCTGCTGGATCAGGGCATGACCCGCAACGAGATCCTGAAAAAGACCGGACAGATTGTCGGCGTTGAAAAAGCCAGCCTGGACATCGAGAAAGGTGAAATCTGTGTACTGATGGGGTTGTCCGGCTCCGGCAAATCCAGCCTGCTGCGCTGCATCAACGGCCTCAACACCGTGAGCCGCGGCAAGCTGTTCGTCGAGCACGAAGGCAAGCAGATCGACATCGCTTCCTGCAGCCCGGCCGAACTGAAAATGATGCGCACCAAGCGCATCGCCATGGTGTTCCAGAAGTTCGCCCTGATGCCTTGGCTGACCGTTCGCGAGAACATCAGCTTCGGTCTGGAAATGCAGGGTCGTCCCGAAAAAGAACGCCGCAAACTGGTGGACGACAAGCTTGAGCTGGTGGGCCTGACCCAGTGGCGCAACAAGAAACCCAACGAGCTGTCCGGCGGCATGCAGCAGCGTGTGGGCCTGGCCCGCGCACTGGCGATGGACGCCGACATTCTGCTGATGGACGAACCCTTCTCGGCCCTTGATCCGCTGATCCGTCAGGGTCTGCAGGATGAACTGCTGGAGCTGCAACGCAAGCTGAGCAAGACCATCGTGTTCGTGAGCCACGACCTCGACGAGGCGCTCAAACTGGGTAGCCGCATCGCGATCATGAAAGACGGCCGGATCATCCAGTACAGCGTGCCGGAAGAGATCGTGCTCAATCCTGCGGACGACTACGTGCGCACCTTCGTTGCCCACACCAATCCGCTGAACGTGCTGTGCGGTCGCAGCCTGATGCGCACCCTGGACAACTGCAAACGCATCAACGGTTCGGTGTGCCTGGACCCGGGTGGCGACTCGTGGCTGGACCTGGCAGAGGGCAACACCATCAAGGGTGCACGCAAGAACGGTTCGGTACTCGACCTGCAGAACTGGGTGCCGGGGCAAGCGGTGGAAGGCCTCGATCGTCGTCCGACGCTGGTGGACTCGAACATCGGCATGCGTGACGCGTTGCAGATCCGTTACCAGACCGGCAACAAACTCGTGCTGCACGACAACAACCATGTGGTGGGGATTCTCGGCGACAGCGAGCTGTATCACGCGCTGCTCGGCAAGAACCTGGGGTAAAGAGAGCAGACACAAAAACGCCGCGAGAGGATCGCGGCGTTTTTGTTTTCATCATTCCCACGCATCGCGCGGGAATGCTCACTTCACGACTCAGCTATAGACACGGCCAAGGAGCTGCCGATGGCTTTCAAACTGATCGAGCACATCGCGTGTGATCTGATCCTGTGTGAAGCCCATCAGGTCGTAATCCTGGCTGCCGTTGTGCAGATACACCTCGGCGCGGTAGTAACGCTGGCGCGCTTCATCGGACTGGGCCGACTCGGTCGGGGTCGCCAGATAGCCGTCCAGGCTCACTTCGTAGACGAAAGGGTTGCCCTCTTCCATCTCGACGCGCACGCCCATGCAACGCTTGGATTTACCCAGCAGCGTCTGCACTTCCAGACCCTGAATACGCAGCTGGGCAGCCGCATCGTCCAGCGCCGGGGTGACGTGTTTGTCCATGAAACGTTGCACCACCGACTGACTCGGTTGCAGATCCAGTTGAGTCAGGCGCTCGCTGAAACCACGACGACCGCGTTCAGCCAGTTGCGCTTGCTCCTGTTCGATCTGCATGTCCTGGCGCATCGCCTTGTGCAGGCCGAACATGAAGCACACCAGCACCACCGAGAACGGCAGACCGGCCAGCACCACCATGGTCTGCATGGCTTCGAAGTTACCGGCGAACAGCAGGCCGATGGTCACCAGAGTGATTACGACCGACCAGAAGATACGCAGCCAGTGCGGCGCATCTTCGTCAACGGTGCCACCCTTGCAGGAAAGGTTGGCCATCATCACCGCGCCGGAGTCGGCGGGGGTCAGGAACAGCACGAAACCTACGAAGATCGAAACACCGATGACGACTTTCGACGCCGGATAGTGTTCCAGCAACTGATAGATCGCCATCGACGGCTGTTCCAGCGCCGTCTTGCCGAGTTCCACCGCACCGTGGTTCATCACCAGATCCAGTGCCGAGTTACCGAAGATCGACAGCCACGCCAGGGTGAAGCCCAGCGGAATCAGCAGCACGCCGGCCACCAGCTCACGCACGGTACGACCACGGGAAATCCGCGCGATGAACATGCCTACGAATGGGGCCCAGGAAATCCACCAGGCCCAGTAGAACAGAGTCCACAGACCCAGCCAGCGGTCGGACTTGGCACTGTCGCCTTCATAGACGTACAGGTCGAAGGTCTTCATGACCACGCCGTTGAGGTAGTCGCCGATGTTCTGCACGAAGCCGTTGAGCAGGTGCAGGGTCGGGCCGAACAGCAGCACGAAAATCAGCAGGCCGCTGAACAGAATGATGTTGAGGTTGGACAGACGACGGATGCCGTTTTCCACACCGGACACGGCAGCGATGGTCGCCACGGTGCTCATCACGATGATCACGATCAGCAGGTTGGTGTTGCTGTGCTCCATGCCGAACAGGTTTTCCAGGCCCGAGGACACTTGCAGCGAGCCAATCCCCAGGTTGGTCACCAGACCCAGCAGGGTCACGAACATGCCGAAGCCGTCCACCGCATGACCGGCAGCGCCCTTGACCCAACGCTCGCCCACCAGCGGGTACAGCGCCGAACGCAGAGCCAGCGGCTGGTTATGACGGTAAGCAAAATAGGCCACGGCCAGACCGACCAGTGCGTAGATCGCCCAGCCATGCAGGCCCCAGTGCAGGAAGGTCAGCTGAACAGCCTGACGTGCCGCCATGTTGGTAGCGGATGCGCCTTCCGGCGGATTGAAGTAGTGATCCAGCGGCTCGGAGGCGCCGAAGTACAGCAGCGAAATACCGATACCCGACGAGAACAGCATCCCCGCCCAGGCGCCGTAACTGAAATCAGGGGTGTCGTCCTTGCTGCCCAGTTTGAGTTTGCCGTAGGAGGAAAACGCCAGGCCCACCACAAATACCAGGTAAGCGGCGATCACCACCATGTAGTACCAGCCGAAGCTGCGGGACAACCAGGCCTGAGCCACTCCCAGCATTCTGCCGGCCTCTTGCGGGGCGATGATCAGAATGGCGGTCAACAACAGAATCAGCGCGGTAGAGGTGTAGAACACCCAACCGTTGACCGTCACCTTCTCGGGCGGGGTCTTTATAAGCGAGGCAGAACTCATGGCACAAATGCTCCAGGCAGTGCGAGAGAAGAACACAAGGCAACACGGAACCCGACCAATCGGTTAGTTGGCAGCCGACCGGCGGGTGATATAAAGACACCCCGAAAAAAGCCCGAACCTGCAGAGATGGCACCGCGAATCGCCGTCGTGGCCGAGGCATGGACGTTCATCCGAAACCTGGCCTTGAGCGTCTTGCCCATTCAACACGTCCATCGAACGTCGAACCGCGCCTTGCCCCGCGCAGGTTTCGAGCATTTTCGGATGTCGGTTTATCGCCACTTACTCGTAGGAAAAAGCTGTAGGCAGCGACGATTTGTCGCAGATCTTATTCTTTGTTGATTGAACGTTCAATCAAAACAAAATAGACTGGCCCTCAATCCGATAGGCGTTTGTCGTCCGTCGGAAGGCCTAAGGAGATGTGCAAGATGCCCAAGGTCGGTATGCAACCCATCCGCCGCCAACAACTGATCGAAGCCACTTTGCAGGCTGTCGATCAGGTCGGAATGGGGGACGCCAGCATTGCGCTGATCGCCCGTCTGGCCGGTGTCTCGAATGGCATCATCAGTCACTATTTTCAGGACAAGAACGGCCTGATTGCCGCCACGATGCGGTATCTGATGAGCGTCCTCAGCGAGAACGTCACCGCGCGCCGTCAGGCGCTGGCAGACAACAGCCCCCGGGCGCATCTGCAGGTGATCATCGAAGGCAACTTCGACGCCAGCCAGGTCAATGGCCCGGCAATGAAAACCTGGCTGGCCTTCTGGGCCACCAGCATGCACCAGCCGTCTTTGCACAGGTTGCAGCGGATCAACGATCACCGTCTGTATTCCAACCTGTGCTGCGAGTTCCGCCGTGTGTTGCCGCTCGAAGATGCGCGCACCGCCGCCCGTGGACTGGCAGCTCTGATCGACGGCTTGTGGTTGCGCGGCGCGCTGTCGGGAGACGCTTTCGACACCGCGCAGGCGCAACAGATCGCTTACGAATACATGGATTTCCAATTGGCCAAGCAGGTGAGCTAGAGCACAGAGAAAACGCTCGGCCCCTGAACGCCACCGCAGCCTGATCGCGGTGGTCAACGCCAACCACTTATGCACTTGCGAGGACACTATGGCCCGTTTCGAACTGCAAAAACTCTACATCGATGGCGCGTACTCCGACGCCGGCAGCGATGCCACCTTCGAAGCCATCAACCCGGCTAACGGTGAAGTCCTCGCACAAGTGCAACGTGCGACCAAGGAAGACGTCGAGCGTGCTGTAGTCAGCGCCGAAAAGGGCCAGAAGATCTGGGCCGCGATGACCGCCATGGAGCGTTCGCGCATCCTGCGTCGCGCCGTCGACATCCTGCGCGAGCGCAACGATGAACTGGCTGCACTGGAAACCCTGGACACCGGTAAAGCCTTCTCCGAAACCAAATACGTCGACATCGTCACCGGCGCCGACGTGCTGGAATACTACGCAGGCCTGGTACCCGCCATCGAAGGCGAGCAGATCCCGCTGCGTGACACTTCCTTCGTCTACACCCGTCGCGAGCCGCTGGGCGTTGTCGCCGGTATCGGTGCGTGGAACTACCCGATCCAGATCGCCCTGTGGAAATCCGCTCCAGCCCTGGCGGCCGGTAACGCGATGATCTTCAAGCCAAGCGAAGTCACCTCGCTGACCACCCTGAAACTGGCCGAGATCTACACCGAAGCCGGCGTTCCAAACGGCGTGTTCAACGTCCTGACCGGCAGCGGCCGTGAAGTCGGCACCTGGCTGACCGAGCACCCGCGCATCGAGAAAATCTCCTTCACCGGCGGCACCGACACCGGCAAGAAGGTCATGGCCAGCGCTTCGGCTTCGTCGCTCAAAGACGTGACCATGGAACTGGGCGGCAAGTCCCCGCTGATCATCTGCGACGACGCCGACCTGGATCGCGCCGCCGACACCGCCATGATGGCCAACTTCTACAGCTCCGGTCAGGTCTGCACCAACGGCACTCGCGTGTTCGTGCCAAGCCACCTGAAAGCCGCTTTCGAAGCCAAGATCGTCGAGCGCGTCGCCCGCATCCGCGTTGGCAACCCGGAAGACGAAAACACCAACTTCGGCCCGCTGGTCAGCTTCGCGCACATGGAAAACGTGCTGGGCTACATCGCCAAGGGTAAAGAAGAAGGTGCCCGCGTTCTGTGCGGCGGCGAGCGCATGACCGACGGCGAATTCGCCAAAGGCGCGTTCGTGGCACCAACCGTGTTCACCGACTGCACCGACGACATGACCATCGTTCGTGAAGAAATCTTCGGCCCGGTGATGGCGATCCTGACCTACGAAACCGAAGAAGAAGTGATCCGTCGCGCCAACGACACCGACTTCGGCCTGGCCGCCGGTATCGTCACCCGCGACCTGAACCGCGCTCACCGCGTGATTCACCAACTGGAAGCCGGTATCTGCTGGATCAACGCCTGGGGCGAGTCCGACGCAAAAATGCCGGTTGGCGGTTACAAGCAGTCGGGTGTCGGTCGTGAGAACGGCATCAGCTCGCTGAACAACTTCACTCGCATCAAATCGGTACAGGTCGAGCTGGGCGATTACGTCTCGGTGTTCTAAGACCCGAGTCTCGTATTGCCTGCGAGGGCCTCTTCGCGGGCAAGCCCGCTCCCACAGGTTTGGGGTCGTCCTTCAAATCCGTGGCAACTCCCAATCCCTGTGGGAGCTGGCTTGCCAGCGATTCGAGTGCATAGCACTCGCCGAGGCCCGATCTGACCACATCTAAAGAGGGTGCATTCAATGTCCCAGGAATTCGATTACATCATTGTGGGTGCCGGTTCTGCCGGTAACACCCTGGCGACCCGTCTGACTGAAGACGAAGGCGTCACCGTCCTGCTGCTCGAAGCGGGCGGCCCGGACTACCGTTTTGACTTCCGCACGCAGATGCCGGCCGCACTGGCCTTCCCGCTGCAAGGTCGTCGCTACAACTGGGCGTACGAAACCGATCCGGAGCCACACATGGACGGCCGTCGCATGGAGTGCGGTCGCGGCAAGGGCCTCGGCGGTTCCTCGCTGATCAACGGCATGTGCTACATCCGCGGCAACGCGATGGACTACGACGGCTGGGCAAAACTGCCAGGCCTGGAAGACTGGACTTACCTCGACTGCCTGCCGTATTTCCGTAAAGCGGAAACGCGCGACATCGGCCCGAACGACTACCACGGTGGCGACGGCCCGGTCAGCGTGACCACGCCGAAGGCAGGCAACAACCCGCTGTTCCACGCCATGGTTGAAGCCGGCGTACAGGCCGGTTACCCGCGCACCGAAGACTTGAACGGCTACCAGCAGGAAGGCTTCGGCCCGATGGACCGCACCGTGACGCCGAAAGGTCGTCGTGCTTCCACCGCCCGTGGTTACCTGGACGTGGCCAAGAAGCGTTCGACCCTGACCATCGTCACTCACGCCCTGACTGACAAGGTTCTGTTCGAAGGCAAACGTGCCATTGGCGTACGTTATCTGGTCGGCGCTGCCGAAGAGCGCGTTGAAGCCCGCGCCCGCAAAGAAGTCATCGTCTGCTCCGGCGCGATCGCTTCGCCGCAACTGCTGCAACGCTCCGGCGTCGGCCCGGCGAAACTGCTGGAAAGCCTCGACATCCCGGTCGTTCACGATCTGCCGGGCGTTGGCGAAAACCTGCAGGATCACCTTGAGCTGTACCTGCAATATGCCTGCACCCAACCGGTCTCGCTCTACCCGTCGCTGCTCTGGTACAACCAGCCGGCCATCGGTGCCGAGTGGCTGTTCAACGGCACCGGTATCGGCGCCAGCAACCAGTTCGAAGCCGGCGGTTTCATCCGTACCCGTCCGGAATTCGAGTGGCCGAACATCCAGTATCACTTCCTGCCAGTGGCGATTAACTACAACGGCAGCAACGGTGTGAAAGAGCACGGCTTCCAGGCGCACATGGGTTCCATGCGCTCGCCGAGCCGCGGTCGCATCCAGGTCAAATCCAAGGATCCGCGCCAGCACCCGAGCATTCTGTTCAACTACATGGCCACCGAGCAGGACTGGCAGGAGTTCCGCGACGGCATCCGCCTGACCCGTGAAATCATGCAACAGCCTGCACTGGACGCCTTCCGTGGTCGTGAAATCAGCCCGGGCATCGAAGTGCAAACCGATGAGCAGTTGGACAAGTTCATCCGCGAGCACGCCGAAACCGCGTTCCACCCGTCCTGCTCGTGCAAGATGGGCACCGACGAGATGGCGGTCGTGGACGGTCAGGGCCGCGTGCATGGCATGCAGGGTCTGCGCGTGGTCGATGCCTCGATCATGCCGATCATCACCACCGGCAACCTCAACGCCCCGACGATCATGATGGCCGAGAAAATCGCCGACAAGATCCGTGGCCGCCAGCCACTGCCGCGCAGCAACGCGCCGTACTATGTCGCTGGCGATGCGCCGGTGAAAGGCAAGGCGCTGCGTGATGTAACGCCTGCCGCTCACTGACAACCAACTGGCACCGCCACAAAAAACCGCCACCTCTTTCAGAGGCTGGCGGTTTTTTTATTTAACCCTCCCTACTATTTAAAAGTGCAACTTCGACCGAACAAAACTCGCAATACTTACCAACTTTACCTCTCAATCAAACACACTAGAATGCGCGCCTCCAAAGTACAAACCAAGGAAGAACAATGCCATTCAACTACGCAAATGAGAATATGTCCGCCAGCTTCTTTCGGCATGCATTATCTAAAGAAAAAACCATCACGTTGGACTTCGGCTATTTAAGCGGCGTTATCGAGTCGTGGTGGCAAAAGAACAAGAATCAAAACCTGCACACCCTAAAAATACAACTTACAAATTTATTCATTAATTATCTCCACCCAGAAGACACCCTCTACTTTGACCAGGTCGGCACCCACAAAGGCATTGCCGCGGTGTGTATCAGAAATATTTTCAGCATTGACTGCCCTGCATTGGCCCTCACCGTCCATGAGGCGCTGGCCGACCTGTTCCACTTGACTGATATCAAGTACGAATACGAAGACCATAAAGCGCTGTACATGAAACCCTCCGCTGAAAAGTATCGGGAATGGGGTAATGGTTACGGTGACATCACCCCGCATTCAGATGATTTGTATGAAAGCCTGGACGTTGACTATCTTGCACTCACGGTGTGTCGGGACACGACTCGCACGCCGACCGCCTATTACTTTCCAGCCGACTTGCTGTTATCACTTGATGATGAAGAAATTCAAACCTTACTTGGCATGCAGGCGATTTTCATTTCAGGTAAAAACGTCAGCGGCTCGAAAGAGCGCGTTCGAAATGTCGTTGAATACAGTGAACTGTATGGCTACCGGTTTTCACTTGATTTCCGTATCGACATTCACAGCGGCGAGCGAATGCGTGCGTTCAACGGCGGTCAAGAGGTGTTGGACAAGATCCGCGCAGGGCTACCCACTGCCAAGTGCAATGTCTCCACAGCGCAGACCGGCACGTTCCTGATCGTTGCCAATAACAAGATATTGCATGCTCGCCCCACTCTGAATATCAGCGCCGATGAGGTTCGCTCGCAAGCCGCAACTTCGACGTTGACCACTACGCCACGCTTGTTGTTTCGCAGCAAAGGGCCTCGCAAGCAGTATTACTCGCTGGACGAAAAGCACGCAGTCCGAGGAGCGGCTTGATGAAGGGCTGCCAGTCGTCATCCGACTCGACCTTCGCGCAGACACTCAAGGCGGGAGGGCGCGACGCTATCACCTTCGGCATCGCGTTCATTTTTCTGTATTTATCAATCGGAATGGTGGGCGCTGCTCAAGCGCTGACATTGAGTCAGACAATGGCAACGACCCTGTTGATTTTTTCGACACCGTTACAGTTTCTACTCATACAAAACTACAACGACGGATGGTTACTGCTCCCGATCATTCTGGCACTCAACGCCCGATTCGTTTTGCTTTCAGCGACGTTGGCACCGTACCTCAAGCAGACGTCGACGCGTAAGACTCTCGCGTCATTGATACTGCTGACACCCTCGATCTTCACGGCCTGCATAACGCGCTTCAAGCACAAGACGAGTTTCCCGTTCGCGTATTTTGTTGGCGTAGGCGCACCCATCTTCGCCTTGTCGATCATCTGCACTTACGTCGGCTTTATCGCCGGCGCAGATTTTGCGTCACCGACCGTTGCAGCCGCCATGACGATGCTCTTGCCACTTCAGTTCACTGCGCTGGCCGGCAAGCACTGGCCGCACTACATGGAGGTCTCCAGCTACTGGCTGGGCTTCATCGGTGCCCCTTTGCTGGTGTTGCTCTTCAAGGACTACAGCTTGCTGATTACGCCCTTTGTGATCGGCGGCATGCTCGTAATGATTGAAAATACCCGTACTCGCCAAGGAACGGCTACGCAATGACTCTCTGGATGCTGATCGGCTTTGCCGCAATCACGGCTTTTGCATTTCGTGCATTACCGTTTGCTTTCAAAAACACCACGGCGCTGGCGCGCACCGACGGTTCTTTTTACCGCTTCGTCAGCTACAGCGCCCAGGCGATGTTGGGAGTGATCATTTATGACACGGCATTTGCCAGGCTCGACGGCCCGAGCCTGATGCAACAGTTTCAGATTCTGGACGCACTGAAACTGCTGCTCTTGGTCGGAACATTTGCCGTAGTGGCCAGAACCCGAAAAATTCTGCCGGGTTTCTTTGCCAGCCTGCTGATTTACGTACTTGCATTCGCCTATTTGAATAACTGAAGTTTTACCGCAGAACCGGCCAGGGGCCCTTGGACACACTTGCTCAAGCACGCCCCTTTTGCCTGACGGGATGACTGCCACTCACAGAATATTTTTCCCTCCCGGGCGCCACCCTTGATACTCCCCCCCGCGCAGGCCTACTCTAGTCCTCGTCTGATCGCTTCATCCCCTCCCGCCGAATCCGCTGCGCCGCTACTCCCATAACAAGGAGGTTCCCTGATGTTCGATTTCCACCCCCAGCTCAAGCAGCGCTTCGCTGCCTTGCGCACGGGCGCCGAGTTTTTTTCCTTGCGGTATGTACGCGAGTCCGGCCAGTACCTGTCGGTGCGCAAGAATGTCGCCGAGCCGCCGAGCCTGAGCCGCGACGAGGGCGCGATGCTCACCGTCCGCGTCAATGGCGTCGAAGCCTACGCCGCGACCAATGACCTGTCGCAACAAGGCCTGCAAGCCGCCCTCGAGCGCGCCGAACAGCAGGCCCGACGGATCAAGCCCCACGCCCTGCTCGACCTGAGCCGGCAGCCGGTCTCCAGCGACCGCGCCGACTACTTTTCACCCAATCTCGAACAACCCTTCCCGTCCCTGAGCGAATGCTTCGAGCTGCTCGGCGCGGAATCCGCCTCGGTGCCAAGGGATGAGCGCCTGGTGAATTGGGAAGTGAGCATCGGCATTACCCACGTCGAACAGATCTACCTGAGCAGCGCCGGGGCCCAATTGCGCCAGGCCCAGCGCTTCGTCTACCCGAGCCTGGACGTCACCGCCTACGACGGCAGCGACAGCCAGACCCGCAGCCTCGGCCGCGAGAACTTCGGCCAGCAAGGCGGCGCCGACGTGATCAGCCGCTGCGGCCTGATCGGCGCCGGCCCGCAAATCGCCGATCAGGCACTGCAATTGCTGCTCGCGCCCAATACGCCGCAAGGTCCGCGCGATCTGCTGCTGATGCCCGACCAGATGATGCTGCAGATCCACGAATCCATCGGCCACCCGCTGGAGCTCGACCGGATCCTCGGTGACGAGCGCAATTACGCCGGCACCAGTTTCGTCAAAGCCTCGGATTTCGGAAGCCTGCAATACGGCTCGAAACTGCTCAACGTGACCTTCGATCCGGACATTCCCGAAGAACTGGCGAGTTACGGCCACGATGACGACGGCACAGCGGCGAGCAAGCAATTCCTGATTCGCGAAGGTCTGCTGGTCCGTCCATTGGGCGGTGCGCTGTCGCAGTTCCGCGCGGGCCTGGACGGCGTTGCGAACAGCCGCGCCTGCGGCTGGAACCGACCACCGATCGACCGCATGGCCAACCTCAACATCGAGCCGGGAGACCAGTCGCTGGAGCAACTGATCGGCGGCATCGAAAACGGCATCCTGATGAGCACCAACCGTTCGTGGTCGATCGACGACGCGCGGAATAAATTCCAGTTCGGCTGCGAGTGGGGCCAACTGATTGAAAACGGCGAACTCAAGGGCGTGGTCAAAAACCCCAACTACCGGGGCATTTCCGCGCACTTCTGGAAGAGCCTGCGCGCGGTCGGCAACGCCGGTACCACCAGGGTGCTGGGCACGCCGAACTGCGGCAAGGGCGAACCGAACCAGGTGATCCGCGTCGGCCACGCTTCACCGGCCTGCGTGTTCAGCAATGTTGATGTGTTTGGGGGAGACGCCTGATGAGTATTTCCAAGAGCCAGGTCGAGACCTTCAAGGTTCTGGTCAACTGGCTGTGCGATGCCGTGCGCGAGCCGGAACAGTTCACCCTGAGTTACGACGCCGAATCATCGGCCTTCGTACGCTTCAACCACGCCAAGGTGCGTCAGGCCGGGCAAGTGCAACAAGCCGGTATCGGTCTGAAACTGATTGACGACGGGCGACATGCCGACTTGCACATCACCCTGTCCGGCGAGCAATCGACCGACCTGCAACGTCTCGCCGAAGGCCTGCAACAACTGCGCGAAACCCTGCCGCTGCTGCCGCAGGATCCGTATCTGCTGCTCAACCACAACGGCTGGCAGAGCCAGAACGTGCAGGAACATCCGCTGCCGGACACCGAGCAGGTTGTCGCTGAAATCGCTCAGGCTGCCGAAGGTCTGGATCTGGTCGGTTTCTATGCCGCAGGCCCGATCAGTCGTGGCTTCGCCAGTTCTTCAGGGGCGTTCGGCTGGCATCAGGCCAACAGTTTCAATTTCGACTTCAGCCTGTTCCACGAGAACGGCGAAGCGGTAAAAGCCAGCTACGCCGGGCACGAGTGGAGCAGCGAAGGTTTCGCCAGACGTTTCCAGCAGGCCCGCGAGCAGCTCGAATTGCTCGGTCGACCGTTGCGCACCTTGCCGCCGGGCCAATACCGAGCCTATCTGGCGCCGGCAGCGCTGGAAGAAATCATGGGCATGTTGTGCTGGGGCGGATTCTCCGCCCAGTCGATTGCCAGCAAGAGCAGCCCGTTGCAGAAACTGTATGCCGGCGATCAAGCGTTCAGTCCGCTGGTGTCCCTCGACGAAAAAATCAGCGGCTCGCTGAGCCCGGCGTTCTCCGGTGAAGGTTACCCGCGCAGTGACCTGCGGTTGATCATCGAAGGCAAGGCCGGCGAGCAACTGGTGGGTTCGCGCAGTGCTGCCGAATACGGTTTGGCGGCCAACGGTGCCGGTGGCGGCGAATCACCGAGCGCACTGAACATGGGCGCCGGTGATCTGCCGCAGGCCGAAATCCTCAAACAATTGGGCACCGGCTTGTACATCAGCAACCTGTGGTACCTGAACTTCTCCGATCAACCGGCGGCGCGACTGACCGGCATGACCCGGTTTGCCACGTTCTGGGTCGAGAATGGCGAGATTCAGGCGCCGGTCAGCACCATGCGTTTCGACGACAGCGCCTACAGTCTGCTGGGTTCGCAGCTGGAAGCGTTGACTGCCGAGCGTGAGTTGTTGCTGTCGGCGAGCACCTACAGCCAGCGCAATACCTCCTCGGCGCTGTTGCCGGGGGCGCTGGTAAGCCGTTTGACCCTGACCCTCTGATACAAATCGTTCCCGCGCCTTGCGCGGGAACGATCACTCACTGCCCCACACCACAAGAGGTTCCATGCCCAACCGCCCGCCTCTCGACGCCATCACCGCCCGCTGGTTGCCATGGGTCGTCGCCATCGCTTTCTTCATGCAGTCCCTCGACGGGACCATCCTCAACACTGCCCTGCCAGCCATGGCTCGGGATCTGGCCGAAGACCCACTGCGAATGCAGGGTGTGGTCATCGCCTACATGCTCACCGTGGCTTTGTTGATTCCGGCCTCGGGCTGGATCGCCGACCGCTTCGGCACCAAGAAGATCTTCTTCGGCGCGATCCTGCTGTTCAGCATCGGCTCGCTGCTCTGCGCCCTGTCGAGCAGCCTGACCATGCTGGTCGGCGCCCGGGTCATCCAGGGCCTCGGTGGTGCGCTGATGCTGCCGGTCGGACGCCTGGTGGTGCTGCGCGCCTACCCGCGTTCCGAACTCGTACGAATCATGGGCTTCATCACCATTCCCGGCCTGCTCGGCCCGCTGATCGGCCCGACCATGGGCGGCTGGATGGTGCAGTACCTGACATGGCACTGGATTTTTCTGATCAACCTGCCGGTCGGCGTCATCGGCTGCTATGCGGTGTGGAAGTTCATTCCCGACCTGCGCGGAAGCGAGCGCACACGCTTCGATAGCCTCGGTTTCCTGCTGTTCGGCGCGGCGATGATTCTGATCACCATCGCCATGGAAGGGCTTGGCGAATTGCACCTGCCGCACTTGCGCGTGATGTTGCTGCTGTTCGGTGGCATGGCGTGTCTGGCGGCGTACTGGTTGCGTGCCGGACGTATCGAGAATCCGCTGTTCGCACCTTCGCTGTTCAAGACACGGACGTTTGCGGTCGGAATCATCGGCAACCTGTTCGCCCGCCTGGGCAGCGGCGCGTTGCCGTTTCTGGTGCCGTTGCTGCTGCAGGTGGCGCTGGGCTATTCACCGTCGCAGGCCGGGATGAGCATGCTGCCGCTGGCGGCGGCCGCGATGTTTGCCAAGTGGATGGCGCGACCGCTGATCGAACGCCTCGGTTATCGCATCGTACTCACCGGCAACACGCTGGCGTTGGGGATCATGCTGGCGAGCATGGGCCTGGTCAGCGAGCAGACACCGTACTGGCTGTTATTGTGCCTGCTGGCGATTCTCGGCGCGATCAACTCGCTGCAATTCACCGCGATGAACACCGTGACCCTGATCGATCTCGACGATGCCAGCGCCAGCAGCGGCAACAGTCTGCTGTCGGTGGTCGCACAGCTGTCGCTGAGTCTCGGGGTGGCCTGCGCCGGTGCCTTGCTCGGCGGCTTCACGGCGGAAATCGGTCATGATGGCGTTGAAACCGTGCTGGGCGCATTCCAGCTGACATTCGTGACGGTGGGTGTCATGGCCATGCTGGCCGCGACGATCTTCTCGCAACTCTCGAAAGAGGACGGCCGGCGCGTCAAACGTCGCGATGAACATCCGGACGAACACATCGAACATTAATCGCTGTTCGTCCAGAACTTTCGAGGAAAGTGGCACGGGGCTGCTACACTGCGCGACATTTTGTTTTGCAGGCCAGTCCCGTGACCACCATCGCCACCGCTTTTAATACTTTGCCGCTGTCCGCCGCCATGCTGGCTAACCTCGACTCCCTCGGTTATGCCCAGATG
>Ga0105246_10000414_pt1 | contig 22836 bp, 27 predicted proteins | sample KBSM64metaG_FD_99694 | JGI IMG/M metagenome (GOLD analysis project Ga0105246, IMG submission 99694) | Miscanthus rhizosphere microbial communities from Kellogg Biological Station, Michigan, USA - KBS M6-4 metaG | ecosystem: Host-associated > Plants > Roots > Rhizosphere > Soil | place... | reverse complement strand
GACGCTGTACGCCCACGAGACGGGCCGGAGCGTGATCCCGGCACCCGCTCCGGCCTGAGAGCCTGAGAGCAGCCTTACCGGAAGAGCCGGTCCGGGACGGCGGCGGCCAGGGTGTGGTAGCCCTCCGAGTTGAGGTGCAGCCCGTCCCCGACCTGGAGTTCGGGGCGCAGGCGCACCGGATGTGCCGGTCGCGGACCGCCCGGTCGAAGCCGTTCCCACGGCGTTCCCATCCAGCGCCGCGCCACGCCCGAGCAACACAAAAGCCCAGGTCGCGGGCTATGCGACCTGGGCTTTTTCAGAGCCGCCTTCGGGATTCGAACCCGAGACCTACGCATTACGAGGGCGGTAGAGATCGTGACGGGATGTGCCACGTGATCGCATCAGATCCTGTTTTCGCAGATCAGAGCGCCGATCACAGTCCCGCTACTCATATGGCGTGTTGCCTCGTCCACAGGCGTCCGCGCTCCCCTCGCGCTCCCCACCCCTCGGCAAGGCAAGGCCTCTGCCCTGAGCGACCGTCGTTGGCACCATGCCGGCACAGCTTGTCCTTATCGCACACATGAGACGATCGCCGTCATTCGCAGGTCTCTGGCCCGCATTCTTCACGTCGCCGAGCAGAGCAGCAGCAACAGCAGCTCGACGAGGGACGGCCCATGTCCGCCTTGGGTGTCGCAGCCGTCGGCACTTCAATGCCGGCGGGCTCCGGTACATCGATGTGGAGCAGCTTGAGCAAGTCGGCGGTGACAACCCGGTCGCGAGGCAATCCGCCACCGCCTCCGGTCAAGCGGCGACACCGCAGAATCACCCCCGCTCCAATAACAAGAGTTTTGTTAAAGTGGCTCCATGGCCACCATCCCCGACCCCGCTCCCGGCGAAGGTCCCGTCCGCCCGGTCTCCGTCTCCCTCCACGAAGGCACCATCGCCGCCCTCAAGGCACGCACCGGCAAGCGCGGCATGTCCGCCTACGTCGAAGCCCTCATCCAGCGCCAACTGGAGCGCGACCGACTGCGCGAACTCATCGACGACGCCGAAGCCGAACACGGCCCCGCCGACCAGGCCGCGGTCGATGCCAAACGGGCGATCCTGCGCGGTGACGCAGCAGGATCGGCGGACGCCGCGTGAGCGGCACCCTCGTCCTGGACTGCGAGGGTCTGTCCAAACTCGTACGACGCACCCCCGAGCTCACCGAGTGGCTGGCCGCCGCCGAGGCAGAGGACATCCGCGTCGTCACCAGCTCCGTCACCCTCGTCGAAGCCCGCGACCCCAAGACCGACCAGGCTCGCTTCGACTACGCCGTCTCCCGCGTCAACATCGTCCCGCCCACCGAAGCCATCGCCCGCCACGCGAGCAAACTCCTCGCCGCAGCCGGCCTGCACGGCCACAAGTACGCCCTCGACGCGTTCGTGGCCGCCACCGCGATGGCCTCCCCGTCCCCCGCGACCGTCCTGACGTCAGACCCCGAGGACCTACTGATGCTGTGCGGCCCCGACGTACGTGTGATCAAGATCTGACGCAATGCAATGCCGGGCCGAGCACGGACTCCGACTGCCGCCTGATCGACACGGTTCTGTCCGTTTCCGTCTTTCCGCACGGTCCGGACCGTCGGCAGCACCGGGGCACCAGCCTCAGCTCAGGGGTACCTGCGGGACGCGCTCGCGCAGGCACTGGCCGGGGACCGGGACGAGCGCCGAGCGTGACGGAGAGCATGCTGAATGAGCTGATGCGTGACATCACCGGCGAGGTGATCACCGCTGAAGCAGCACGGCGGCTCAAGCGCACCTGAAGGGCCGGCGCATGCACCGCCGGGTTGCTTCCACTTGCACTTCGACGCCGCCAGTGTCGCACTTTCATGGCTCGTTGCCGTCACCGTCTGACCCCACCAGCCGAATACTGGTCATCAGAGCGGATGCGTACGACGGCACGCCCTGCCGAACGCCCAGGGGCACTGCCGCGTCCGCATCGGCCAACACCGCCGACCGCCCGGGATCGGGCGGGGATCAACCGCCGGCATGTGACGCTTCGGAGTCGGAGTCCGCGTGGGTAGGCCAGTTGTCCCGCCGTTCCCGCGCCACTGCCGCGCGACTGCCGATCCGTTCTCCCTGGGAGCCGACCCGTTCTCCGCTCAGCGGGAAGGCAGGCGCAGTCGGTTGGACAGAGGTGATCAGTTCGGGGAGTTCATGGGGTTCCGGGCGCTCCGGACGCTCAGGGAGCGCGGGGCGCGCGGGGCGCGGGATGCTCCGGTGGATGGATTCGCCGTCGGTCTCCCGGCTCTGGTGCTCGAAGAAGCGGAGCATCTCCACCGGGAACGGCATGACCAGGGTGCTGTTCTTCTCCGCAGAGACGTCCACCACGGTCTGCAGGAGGCGCAGTTGGAGCGCACCCGGAGTGTCGGCCATGGTCGCCGCGGCGTCACTCAGACGCTGGGACGCCTGGAACTCACCGTCGGCGGCGATGACCCGGGCACGGCGTTCACGCTCGGCCTCGGCCTGCTTCGACATGGAGCGCATCATCGATTGCGGAAGGGCGATGTCCTTGATCTCCACCCGCTCGATGCGCAGTCCCCATGGTTCCTCGGTGGGAGCGTCCATCACCTTCTTGAGCTCCGCGTTGATGTGGTCGCGGTCGGAGAGGAGCGTGTCCAGATCCGCCCTGCCGATGACCGCGCGCAGCGAGGTCTGGGCGATCTGGGAGACGGCGCTGGGGTAATTGCGGACGTTCACCAGGGCCTTGACCGGGTCGATGACCCGGAAGTAGACGACCGCGTCTACGGTGAGCGTCACGTTGTCGGCGGTGATGGACCCCTGCGGCGGGATGCCCAGCACCTCGGTCTGGACGGACACCTTCCGCATCCGGTCCCCGATCGGCCGGATGACACACAGGCCGGGCCCGCGGATGTCCGGCAGCAGCCGCCCGAAGCGGAACACCACGCCCTTCTCGTACTGCTGGACGTTGCGCAGGCTCAGGGCCAGCAGGACCAGCCCGGCCACGGCGAACACCACCAGCACAGTGATCAGAACACCCATGGTTCTCACATTCCTTACGTCGATGACGGTCCCGGACCGAGCGGTCCGGGAAGCACGCGGCACGGGAGGACCCCGGCCTGTGCCCGTGGGTGCGGCCGGGGTCCCGGGCTGCTGTTGAGGCTCTGCTACGTCGGCCCGGCTCGGCCGGGAGAACTCTGCGGTACGTCGCTCGGGCCGGCCCCGGTGATGCCGGTGGCGGCCAGAATCCGCTCGGCAGAGACGTCGTTGTCGTCCTGTACGGCCATGACCATCGCGTCGTGCGCGGGGCCGATACCGGCCCCCGGCGGGATCACCAGGAACAGGAAGTGGTCCTGGTCGCCACGAGTGACGATCATGGTGTGGTCGCCCACGGCGGACCAGTCGATACGCACCATGTGCCCGTCGACGAACAGATGGCCCGGAGCCCCGTCCCAGTCGCTCGCGTCGAGGCCCACGCGGGCAATGGGGCCCAGGCGTGCCGTCAGCGCGGTGAGGAGAGCCGACAGCTGGCTCTGGAGGTCGCGGGTCCGCGGCCACCAGGCGCCGTCGAACGTCCCCGTGCGCCTCGCTGTGGTCTCCATCCGCAGGACCGCGGTGCCGGGAAGCACCGGCTCACCGCTGGTGTCTGCCAGAAGCTTCACGGACTGCATGGCGGGGAGCATGGCGACTCACTTCCCCGCCGTCCGGGTCCGGCGCCGTGGCCGGAGCCGTCCGCGTCCCCCGTCGCGGTGGTCGCGGCGATCGCCGGCGCCATGCGTTCCGGCACGACCGCGAAGCTTCTGCGGGGCCGATGGTGCCGACCCCCGGACAGTCGACCGGGAGCGGCCGTAGTGGAAAACGGCGATGCGCTCGTCGTGCTGGTTGTTGAGCAGGTGGATCAGGAGCACGCCCACAGCGACCATCGCCAGAAGCGCCATCACGGCCACGAAGGTCTCCATGACCCTCACCTGCCCTTTGCCGGATTCGGTGTCGGCGGGGCGACTGCCGGAATGGTGAGTACCGGAGCAGTGACTGCCGGGATCCGTGGACGTGAGGCCGGACCGGGGGCCGCACGGCCTCCTTCGGCCTCCCAGACGACGTCCACGGCCCGATCGGCCGCCGTCACGGTGCGCAGCCGCGCTGCCTCCTCCATCAGTCGGCCCGTGCTTGACACGCGCAGCGGGTCGCTCACGGCGGCCATCAGCCACGCGGCCGAGACGGGAGTCGTGTGTGGGTCGAGCAGGGCAGTCGATGAGGGAAGTTCCGCCCCCGGATAACAGGAGTGGTGCCACCGGGCGCCGTCCAGCAGAGCCGGAACCGAACCGGTGAGAGCCGGCGCCATGCGGTGAGACGGAGAAGAGAGCCGGTGTTCGATTGCCGGCGCGTACGAAGCGGTCGCTCTCATGATGCGAACCCTGCTCCGGGCCGGTCGGACCGGCCCGGTGAAATCAATCGCCGAAAACGACACAAGCATGGAGGCCGGTGCGCGAAATACCCTCGGTAACATCAGCTTACTCCTCCGGCGGGCCGTTCCACGGACGCGATCCGTACAAGTGTGGGAAGTCGACGGGCCGACGCCGAGCATCCGGGTACCGATCGGCTGCCGAGCTCGGCCGTCTGGGGCAGTGAGGGGCGCGCCATGGGCGCGAACACGGCCGAGACCGCGTTACCAGGCACCGTTCAGAAGCTGACGGACCATCTGGCGGCCTCCTACGCCGACCTGTTCGTACGACCGACCCGATCCCACAGCTCCCCTTCGGGAGGAGACCGTCGGGACAGGAGGCCACTCGGTCACCACAGCTCTGCGAAGGCTTCATATCGCCCTGACCCACTCGGCACAGCGCCCGTGATCAGCACGACAGCGGTGCTCGGGGCAACGCCGACCACTTCCCCGGCGGGGGCAGCCGCTGAAGCAGCTCCCAGAGCGGACGTGAACCTCCCGCCCACTTCCTCAGCGTTCCGCGCTCGGCCAGCTGCAGCTCTGGGACTTCGCGGGCGGCGCACACCGCGCGGGGAAGCGTCCGGTCGTCAGCAGGCCCACCACGTCCCCGCCGTGCAGCTACCGGCCGTGCCGTTGAGCACATGCAGATCCGGGGTACCGACCGACGCCCCCGAGGCCCCGTCCTTCCGGTGCTTGCACCCAGCAACCACTGCCCCACAGCGCCGCCCAACCCGACACCCGCGGGACTTGAGGACCGTCGTTCGCCACAGACAGACAGATCGAAGGCACCGTGTCCAGCGGTGACGTGCGTGATCCGCTGCCACCCGTCGCCGTCAGCGGAGAGGACGCCGCCGGGCGCGCCGGGACAGCCGCACGGCGACCACGGCCACGTCGGCCACGAGAACCACGATGCCGACGATCAGCAGATATCCCAGACCTTCGGCCGTCACGCCGATGATTCCCAGGACGACGGCAACAAGGACGAACAGGATAAAGTACGCCACGGCTTGGACACCTCCCTTGGACCGTGCCGTCGCTCAGCGGCGTGCGAGCTTTCGTTCGCCGTTCACGCCCGGCTGGTACGTCATCCCGTAGTGCTGGAAGATCGCTTCCTCCTGCTCGGCGGGCAGGACGTCGTCCGTGCCGATCGAAGGAGCCTTCCTGACCAGGCTCCTGGTGTGGGCGACCTTCACGTAGCCCGGCCCCAGGAGTGCGTCGTCAACGGGCACGAAGACCAGGCGCCGACGGGTCGGCAGCCCGGTCCGTACGGTGGCCACGGCCGGTTCGTCGGTGGTGGTGTCCACGTAGACCGCTTCGAGCACGCCAATCCTGTGCCCCTTCGGGTCGACGACGTCTCGGGTGCGCCACTCGCGGATGTCGACTGCCTGGATCATGCGCTGTCCCTCCTGAGCGGGACACCGGTCGATGCGGGCCGCCTCCCCTGGAAGATCGCGGCCCGGCCGGAACCGGAAGAGCGGCTGTGACAACGACTCCGGCGCAACCACGCCGGAGTCGCCCTTCCGGGCGGCTGCACGTGAGAGTGAGCCAACCCACAATCCATGCTACTGCGGCCGCCGCGGCTCGCACTCTTGATGGATACAGCGGTGCGGTGGATCCATGACCCGCTCACACGCGCAGCAGCCGTTGCGTGATCTCCCGTCCCGGCTCCTGCCGGGACTCGTGGCGGGCGCGGTGCGCGGCATCCGCGGCGGCAGGGCATCCTCTCCTGGTGGACTACCGGCGCCTGCCACCGCCGCGCCCGCGCATCGCGGAGCCGACGGATCCAGGCGACCAGCAGGACGGCGGCGACGCCACAGGACCTGCAGGGCGGCGACGGCAGATGTGGCTTCGCCGGGATGCCATGGCGACGGCGACTGCGGGAGCGGCCTCGCTCGTGACGCGGCAGGTTCCCGCGCCGATGCGCGAGGTGCGTCCGCGGAGCGCGAGGGTGATCGAGGCGGCCGGGGGCTCGGGCCGTACCGCACACGCCCGCTCTCGCCGCGCTCCCTGAACGGCCTGCAAGGGACCACCAGCTCCGGGTGCGAGACCGTTACACGGGGCGTCACCAGCTGCCTCCGGGCGGGGCTACGCTGTTCGAACAGGCCCCGGCCCCCGGCAGTGAAGCTCCGCTCCGGGGAGGCCCGCCGTGTTCGCCCTGCTCCTCATCCTCATCGTGGTTCTGTTCGGCTTCGGCTTCCTCAGCCCCGTCTGGTGGGTGGTCGCGGCCTCAGTCGTGCTGGTGTTCGGCGCCATCCAATACGGGCGCCGTGGTGAAGGCGGGGGCTGGGACCGTGGCGGCAGTTCCGATCTCCGGGAGCACCAGGACCACCGGAAGCGCCGGTACCGCCCTCGGCATCGGGAGCGCTGGAAGCGCGAGGCCCGTCGGGACCGCGAGCACCGCGGTCCCGACACCACGCCGCGTGAAGAGCTGCCGCTGTCGACGGCTCGGGATGCGGCACTGCTGGCCGAGGTCGGCGAACTGCGCGCCGCCAACGAGCAGTTGGAGCGGGCGCTGGCGAGCCGTGCGGTGATCGACCAGGCGTGCGGCATGGTGATGGCCCTGGCGCCCTGCACCAGTGAGAGGGCATGGGACCTGCTGGTGGGCGTGTCGCAGCGCTGCAACATCAAGCTCCGGGACGTGGCCGCGGCCCTGATCGCCACGACGAAGGACGAGGCGCTCCCGGAACCGGTGCGACAGGAGCTGCGCCAGGCGCTGCGGCGCCTCCATTCGGCGGACCGGAGATGACGGCGGGCGCGCCCGGCGGTCGGCCTGTCGGCTCATCGCCCGTGCGGCCCGGTCATGTGCTGTCGGGGGGTGGGAGGGGCACGCTGGTGTGTGCGGTGCCCGAGGCGCCGGAGGGTGTGGTGGCGGGCGTCGTGGAGGTGGCGCTGAGGGCGAGGAGCGCGACGTCGTCCGCGGGTCCTGCGGGGAAGGTGTTCAGCAGCGCGGTGAGGTCGCTGATGATCGCGGTGGCGCCGAGGGCTCGGTTGGTGGCGGCGTGGTGGGTGAGGTGGGAGGTCAGGCCTCTCTCGCCGAACCGGGCGCCGCGGGAAGTACGGGCCTCGGTGAGTCCGTTGCTGTAGAGGAAGAGCGCCTCGCCGGGCAGGAGTTGAACGGCCCGGGAGACGAAGTCCGCCTGCGGCAGGGCGCCGACAAGCATCCCTCCCGCCGGGTTCACCTGCTCGGTCCCGGCTGCTGCCCGGGCGGGCCCGTCGCGGCGGGCGGGCCGCAGGTGGTGGGCCGGGAGATGGCCGCCTCCGGCCAGAATGAGGGCGAAGCCGCCCGCGGGGTCGGGAGCGAGGGTGCCGAAGACGAGCGTGCAGAAGCCGCTGCCGTCGGACGATGCCGACAGCAGGGCGGTGTTGAGCACCCGCAGTACGGCACACGGATCCGGTTCCAACAGGGCGGTGGTGCGCAGGGTGTAGCGGATCAGCGAGGTGAGCGCGGCGGCGGGCGCGCCCCGGCCGCTGACGTCGCCGAGGAAGAACGCCCACCGCCCGGCGCCGAGCGGGAAGACGTCGTAGAAGTCGCCGCCGACGTCGTGGACCGAGGCGGTGGTGTAGTGGCAGGCGGCCTCCAGGCCCGGCACTTCCGGCAGTGCCGGGGGCAGCAGGGTGCGCTGCAGTGTGGAGGCGTACGCGGCGATCTCCGACCGGTCCCGCTCGGCGCGCTCCCGTGCCGAGCGCTCGACCTCCACCAGTTCCCGCTCGGCACGGAGCATGCGCAGGGCGGACAGCCGCAGTTCGAGTTCGTCCATCACGAGCGCGGCCAGGTCGGTCAGGGCCGTGGCCTGGTCCGGTGTGATGCGGCGCGGCCTGGTGTCCAGGACGTCCACGGTGCCCAGGCGGTGACCGTCGCCGGTGGTGATCGGGGCGGCGGCGTAGAAGCGCACCCGGGCCGGGCCGGTCACCAGACAGTGGGCGCGGGCGACCGGGTCGTCGAGGGTGTCGGGGACGACCAGAGGACTGCCCGTGGTGATCACCGAGGTGCACAGCCCCGGGTCCCGGCCGATCTGCGTGACCCCCGCCAGACCGTACGCGGCCTTGAACCAGACCCGGTCGGTGTCCACGATCGTCACCGTGGCGGCCGGAGCGTCGAACAGGCGGGCGGCCAGCGCGGCGATCCGGTCGAAGGCACCGTCGGGCGGGGTGTCCAGGATGTCGTAACGACGCACCGCGGCGATCCGCCGCGCCTCCTGCTCCGCAGACAGCTCAACCTGCTCCTCCATGGCTTCTCGACGCCTCCACGTCTTCGCACGTTCGCGTCGCACGTCTACGGCTTCGCACGCGTCGCGCCCGGCCGGCGCAGGCGGCTATCCGGGCCGTTGGGTCCGGTCGTTGTGCGCGAGGCCGTCCGGATGCTGCGTCGTGCGCTCTCCGAGGGACAGAAGCAGTACGCACAGGACGGTCGGGGCGCGGTGGACCTGGCCCACCTCCTGCCAGCCCCACGCCTCCAAGGCAGCACGGGCCGGGCGGTCGGACTGGTCCAGCAAGGTGACGCCGAGCGAAGCCTGGTGGTCGGCGAGCAGGCGCTCCTGGAGCCGGCGGGCGAGCCCGCGGGCGTACTGGTGCGGATGGACGACGGTTTCGAGGATCGCGAAGACGTGTCCGGACGCGGTCAGTTGCTCCAGGTTCTGGGGCAGCCGCCCGTCGAACCCCTGCCACCAGGAGCCGTCCCGTGGCACGGGGATTCCGAAGACACAGCCGGTCAGGGACCGGGCCTCGGCGACCAGCATGTCGAATCCCGGCAGTTTCACGCCGTCCGCCAGACGGCGCAGGAACTCCTGCCGGCCGCGGAACTCCTCGCCCGGCGGGGTGGTGGTGGACTCCACGTACAGATCCGCCAGGTCCTCTCGCATGCCCTCGGCCTGCCAGCGGTTCAGCCGGCGCAGCCGCACCGTGTCCATGGCGGACGGCTCCGGGCCTTCGGGTTCGTGGGGTTGCCGCGGAGTGCGCATGGGGCGCCTCGGTTCAGGAGACCGGCGGATGGGCGGGAGTGCCATCGTGGCCGATGTGCGGCGCCGGGGTCCGGGACGTCTGTTCATCAGCATAGCCCCGAGTCGGCGCCGTGCCGGGGCCAGTTGGGGGCACGGGGCAACTGCGGCCCGGGCGGCGGACCGGCCGATCCGCCGGGGCGTTCAGGTCCTGGCGCCATCCCTTCGGCCGGGCGTGCCGCAGGTGCGGGCCATCAGCCTCGGCTGTACAAGCCGGTGGCGAAGGGTGCCCGCGGCCGCAGTCAAGGAACCGGCACTCCCACCGTGGCTGCCGCCCGCCCGAGGCGAGCGGAATCGACCCGGTGCTCGACGCGACACCGCGTATCCGACCGGCGTTGACCCGAGACGAGCACACCTACGTCAGGCCCTGTTCCGCTGCTCCTGAAACTGCTCTAGGCTGCGCGCAGGGAAGACCGGACTGCGGCCGTGTCAGGTAGCAGCAGGTCTCCTCGTTCAGGCTCCCAGCCCCCGAGTCGGAAAACAGGCCCGGCTGGAGCTGCATCGCCGGACAGCGCGGCTCCAGCCCAAGTCCTCTCGGCAAGTTCCAGACGGGGTGTTCCCATCAGTCCCGCCGCCGCAGAGGACAACGCGCGAGGACACGGCGGAGGGGGGCCTCCCGTTCCTCGCGCTCCGGACGGCCGCCGCCGTCGTGCGGCGGCGGCTGTCCGGCCCACGGTTCCCGGCGAAGGAGCGGCGTGCCGATGCGCGTCGGTTGGGGCGCGGAGTGGATCAGGACCCCAGCCCGGCAAGGGGTTCCGAGCCGTCGATGAAGGCGCGGGCCACGTCGGCCAGGCGGCGGTTGTGGGCACGGGCGTAGCGGCGCAGCGCACTGAACGCCTGCTCCATGTCGACGCCCTGGCGTTCGGCGAGCTTCCCCTTGGCCTGTTCGATCAGTACCCGGCTGTTCAGCGCCGTCTGCAACTGTTCGTTCAGCACGGTGCTGCGCTGCGCGGTGCGTTGTTGCAGCAGGCTGATGGTGGCGACGTCGGCCAGCGCCTGGGCCACGAGGGTGGCGGCCGGGTCGAAGGGGCCGGGCGCGGCACGGAAGAGGTTCAGGGCACCTACGGTCTCCTCTCGCAGGCGCATGGGCAGGGCCTGGACGGCCCCGAATCCGCTGCGGTGGGCCGCCGTGACGAAGCGCGGCCAGCGGTCGACCTCCCGGGTCAGGTCGGGGATGATCACCGGCGCGCCGGTGCGGAAGCACGTGAGGCAGGGGCCTTGGTCGTTCTGGAGCTGGAAGAGCTCCAGCACACGCACCTGTTCGTCGGAGGCGGCCATGACGCGGAGTTTGCCGTCCCGGTCTGCGAGCAGGACCCCGGCGGCGCTCGCGTCGAGCATGCCGACGCAGCGGTCGGTCAGCAGGCGCAGGAAGTCCATGAGGTCGAAGTCGGCGACCAGGTTGTCGGCCAACTCGACGAAGGTCTTGGCCAGGAGTTGTTGATCCATCGTGGACACCCTCGATTAAGACTGGTCCCGCCGGGAAGGGGCGGGAAGTACGGCACGTTCCTCGGCCGGCACCAGTGCGTCAGTCGTCCTCCCCGGCCTGGTCCGGCTCCGCGTCCGGTGGGAAACGAAGCCGACGGGCCACCACGTCGGCGGCCACGTCGGCGAGCCGACGTCCCTGCGCATAGGCGTGGGCGCGGAGCCGGACGAAGGCTTCCTCGATGCCGACTCCGAGCTGAACCGTGAGCATCCCGCTGGCCTGGTCGATCTCCGCCCGGTACGCGCCCAGGTCGTCGGCGGGACCACCGCGCGGCCCGCCCGTCTCGTCGATGCGCGCGTCGAGCAGCACCAGAGTCGCGAGATCGGCGAACGCCAGCGCGTCCGCCAGTTCCTCCGCGTTCAACCGGACCGGAACGTGGGCGTACAGGTCCAGAACTCCCGGGCTGATCGCGCCCATCTGCAGGGGAAGCGCGAAGACCGCGCGGGCCCCGGCTTCCAGGGCCGCCTCGGCGAACACCGTCCAGCGGTCCTGCAGGTCACGGGTGAGCAGATCGGGTGTCAGGACGGCCTGGCCGTGCAGGAAGGCGTCCACGCAGGGCCCCTCGCCCAGCGTGAGCTGGAGCTCTTCCAGTAGCTCGCTGACGTTGTCGGTGCTGCACAGCGGGTGGCTCGGCGCCACCCTGGACATCGCCGACAGCCCGGCCCCGCCGACCGGCAGCGCGGCCACGGCCGCAGTGCACACGTCCACCACGTCGACGTGGGCACCGCGCCGGGCCGCCTGCTCGGCAACCAGTAGCTGGATGCGGGCCGACCTGCTCTCAGCGCCCACCCGGGCCACCTCCTCCCGGCATCGGGGCAAGGCCCACCGGTGTCACAGTGGCGCGTTCCGCGAGGGGAAACACCAGCGCTCGGAACGTGGTGACGCCCAGTGGCCTGCGAAGCTCTCCGACATCCAGCCATCCCCAGGAGCGGAGCGCGGAGAGAGTCGGGTGATCGGCCCCGTCCACCAAGGTGGCGCCGAGCGACGCCTGGTGGTCGGTCAGCAGCCGCTCCTGCACACGACGGGCGAGTTCCGGGTCTTGCGGGTGCGGGCGGATCAGGATGTCACCGAACGCGAAGGCCCTGCCGGACACCGTGAGTTGCCCGACGCCGCGCGGCAGTACTCCGTCGAAGCCGAGCCACCACGAGCCGTCGCCGCGCACCGGGAATCCGAAGGCGCATCCCATCAGGCCGTCCGATTCGGCGATCACCATGGCGAATCCCGGTCGGCCCATGTCCGTGGTGAGACGGTTCAGGAAGTCCTGGCGGCCGGGACGGCGGTACGCGTCCCCCGGCGCCGGCACGCGGGACTCCACATACAACCCCGCCAGATCCTCGCGCAGGTCCTCCACCAGCCGACGGTTCAGCCGGCGCAGTCGCACCGGAGCCACGGCTGAGGCCTCGCCGTCCCCCGGCTTCCGTGACTGTCCCCGCCCGGGTCCGGCCGTCATCGCACATCGCCCGGGAGAACAGGCGCAGGCGGGACATACCCGTGCGGCAGGGCTGGAGCCGGCACAGCGTGGGCGTCGCAGGAAGTAGGTGGCGGGTCGTACGGAGGACCGAGGAACAGGAACCCGCAACCGGTGAGGCCGACTACAAGGACGAGCATCGGCGGTGGGTGGTGCAGTCGCAGGGTCCCGCCCGCCACGGTGGTCTGCTGCGCAGCGTGCAAGAAGGCGTTGAGTCCGCTGCAGTCACAGAAACTGACAGGGGTGAGGTCGACGTCGATGGCGCGGATGCCGTCCCGCAAGCACTGTTCCACGGATGCGCGCACCAACGGCGCGGATTCGGAGTCGATCTCACCGGCCAGGGTGATCAGCGCCCGTTTCCTTCGGTCATGGCGATACACGGTGAGCTGTGGAAGGGACATGACGCCTCGGTTCGGAAGACCATCCGGCAGCGGGCCCGGCCGTGCCGGATATCCGGCACCACCTCACGCGCTCCGGGTGGGGGCGTATGTTCGGCGGAGTCGGAGCGCAGGCAGGTCCGAACACCTGTGCGACAGGAAAGAGGCCCACCCGTTCCCTCCTGGGATGCGCCGGGTGACGGACCAAGAGTCCGCTCCCCGCTCACTATGTGTCGAGCAACGACTAGCCGCCGGGGTCTGGGACGTCCGTACAGCAGCATAGTCCCCGGCGCGGTCCGGTGGGGTCCGCTGACCCGCCTGGTCCCAGCGCCTGGACCGTGGCCCGCCGTACGCGGGCATGTCCGACGCGTAGCGCGGTACTGGTCAAGCGGCGCGAAACGCGGTGGCCGACGGCCGCCGGGCACGTCAGTCAGTGCACCACCCGAGGAGGTGGCTTCGCATGACGGAGCCGAACGGTTCGACCCTGCCCGACCCGGGGGAGCCCCGCACCGACCTGGGCACGGCACTGCAATCCGCACGCCCCCGGCTCCGGGAACAGCCAGGGACCCGCGGCCGGACGACCATCGCCGACGGGGTGGTGGAGAAGATCGCCGGCATCGCCGCCCGGGAGGTCCCGGGAATCCACGCGCTGGGCGGCGGATTCACCCGCACCATGGGCGCGATGCGCGACCGGGTCCCGGGCGGACATCCGAGCGCGGGGCGCGGCGTCAAGGTCGAGGTCGGTGAGAAGCAGACCGCCATCGATCTCCAGGTCGTCGTCGCATACGGGGTGAGCATCACCGACCTCGCCGCAGAGGTCCGTGAGAACGTGATCGCGGCGGTGGAACGGATGACGGGCCTGGAGGTCGTCGAGGTGAACATCGCGGTCAACGACGTGCACCTGCCGGACGAGGACACGCAGGAGACCCCCGAGGACCGAGTGCATTAGGGCCTTGCCCGGGCAGACGGGGGCGCGGCTGCCCGGGGCAGTCTCCGGATGCTGTCGGACGGTCGGTTCCCGGCGACCCGAGTCGTCGGGCCCGGGACACGTGGAACGGACGCGGTCGGCTCAGCAGGACGGGGCTGGGGGCTGTGGGTGGCGGTTCAGCGCCGTCGGCATGTCACGGACAGTCAACGCCGCGCGCCGGTTCCGGTACGTGGGCATCGAAGGGGCGGACCGCGGGCGGCCCGTCCCGCGCCGGTGCCCTGCGCGGTTGCGCGTCGGCAGAAGGGGGCCGGCGCCGGGGTGTCTGCGGGAAGCAGCGGAGCGTCGCGACCACGCCTCTGATCCCGTCCGGGTCGAAACGGACGACAGCCATCGAAGATGCCGGGCCCGGCGAACACGGCAGTCGTCCCGTCCGAGGGCGGTCAGCGGCGCGCAAGTTGTCGTTCGCCGGCCGCACCGGGCTGGTAGGGCAGTCCGTAGTGCTTGAAGACGGCTTCCTCCTGCTCGGCGGGAAGCACGTCGTCGGTACCGATCGAAGGAGCCTGCTTCACCAGCGTTCTGACGTAGCCGACCTTCAGATAGCCCGGCCCGACGATCGCGTCCTCAAGGGGGACGAAGACCAGACGGTGGCGGGTGGGCAGTCCGGTCCGTACCGTGGCCATGGCCGGCTCGTCGGTGGTGGTGTCCACATAGACCGCCTCCAGGACACCGATCTTGTGCGACTCGGAGTCGATGACATCGCGGTTGCGCCATTCCCGGACGTCGGCTGCGTGGATCATTGTCTCTCCCTACCTGGACGACTCATCGGCCGGTGACGAGTCGCACCCTCGGTCCTCCGCGTGAAATCGCCGCAGTGCACGCCGCAGCGCCCGCTGCAGCCGCTCCGGCAGCGGCTTGCCCTCCCAGGCGGCGACCACGGCCGCGGCCACCTCCGGAAGTTTGGTGTCGCACTGCCGCGAGACGTCGACCAGCAGGTTCCTGGCCGCCCCGCGGCTGCAGGGGGTCAGGACCATCACCATTCCGCGGGCCTGGTCGATGACGGCACGGCCGGCCAGCGCCCGCCGCAGCTGATCGTTCTCGGCGCGCAGTGCGACGAGATCCTGCCCCGCCGATGCGCTCCCCCACGTGGCCTCGGCCCGGATCCACCAGTCTTCTTGGAGCACGGTTGTGCGTTGCATGGCATGTACCTCTTCACGGTTTCGACGTCTCCGGTCTGGCCGGAGACGTCCCGGACCGTGGCTGCCCGCCCACTCCACGGGTCACCTGTGGTGGTCATGGTCCCGACGGTCCTCACGCCGCCAGCGCGCCCCGTTCTGGCGGCTGTAGCGGCGGTCCCAGCGGTCCTCGCGATCCCGGCGCTCCTGATAGTCCCGGTAGTCCCGGGGCTGCCGATAGTCCCCGAGATCGGGACCGCCACGGCTTCGGCCTCCGCCACGATCGCGGCCGTGGCGGGTCGCGCCGTAGACCAGCACCGCCGCCACCACCCACCAGAGGGGGTGAAGGAAGCCGAAGCCGAAGAGAACGGCGATGAGGATGAGGAGCAGGACGAACACGGTGGGCCTCCCCGGGAGCAGAACACGGCATCGATACCGGGGACCGGGGCCTCACCCCACAGCGTAGTCCTGCCCAACGGTTGCGGATACCGTGCGACGTCAGCGCGTCCTGTCCGGCACGGATGGCTGCTTGACACCTGTCGGGAAACTGCGGCGAGGGCTAGCGTGCGACATGCCGCCCCGGCCCCCGGCAGCGTCGCACCGCCAACGCGCTCCCCAGAGGGCGCACCCTGCGCATCGGTGCCGGAACCCGCCGCGTCACGAGCCCGGCCGTTCCCGCACCCGCCCGTCGTCACGAGAACCCGGCGAAGCCCCGATGCGCCTCAAGCGGGCAACGATCTGTCGCCCGCCGCGTCGCACGCATCCCCTACCAGGCGGTACACATGTACGCGCTGATCGTTCCCGTTTCGACCCCCTTCGTCCTGCTCATCGCGGTGATGGCCCTTTCGTGGTGGGAGGACCACATCCTGCCGCCGTCGACCGAGCCGGCCGAATCCCCCGCCGAGGCTCCGCTCACCCCGGCGCAGCTCCCAGAACTCGCCCGTGTCGACACCGCGTTGACAGGGGAGGTTGCCGGGCGTTGACTGACAGCACGGCGTAGGGCCATGCCACTCCGGAACATCGGGGCGCGGCATTCCACCTTCCCACTTCGCCCGGACCCCGCGGAATCAAGGAAATTTCCGCGATCTGGAGGCCCGGCAATGATCTGGATTCTTCTCCTTCTGCTGATCCTGGTGGTCTTCGGGTTCGGCTTCACCATGCAGATCCTGTGGTGGGTCGCCGCCGTCCTGCTGGTCGTCTGGATCGCCGGCTTCGCGATGCGCGGGCGCGGCGGTGCCCGCCGCCGGTAGTCCGTTCCGGAGTCCGCCCCTGCCCCAGGGACAACGCCCTGTACGGCGATCACACGCGGAACCACTCACCAGACAAGCAGGAGGCCGGCCATGAGTGTCGGACAGACCATCAAACACAAAACACAGGCGTTCAAGGGCCGGGTCACCGAACGCATCGGCCGGACCACCCGCAACAGGCGACTGCAGCGCGAAGGCAGGACCGACCGGGTCTCCGGAAACCTGAAGCAGTCCGGCGACAAGGCCAAGGACGCCTTCAGGCCCTGACCACCAACGCCCCGGAGGGTGCCCGCGTCGGGCGGACACCACCCGGCAGCCCGAACACTCGACCAGCCGACAGGAATCGACGGCAATGAAGCAGACCAGCGTGCGAACCGAGAGCCGGAGAAGGCAGCCATGATCATCGTCGTGATCATGGCCGTGGCCGTCATCGGCCTGGCCATCCTCCTCTACACGGGACGTGGACGGACCCGAGGCGGTGGCGGGCAGGGACTGAAGCGCCGCTTCGGACCCGAGTACGCCCGCGCAGTCACCGACCACGACGGCGACACCAAGGCCGCCGAACAGGAACTCGGCAAGCGTGTGAAGGAGCACGGCTCCCTCACGCAGCAGGCGCTGACGCCCGCGGCCCGCGAGCGCTACAGGACGCGATGGGCCGCCATCCAGGAGCAGTTCGTCGAATCACCGCAGCAGGCCGTCACCGAGGCGGACACACTGCTGGCACGCCTGGCAAGGGACCGCGGCTTCCCCGACGGCGAGCGGTACGAGGACCAGATCGCTGCCCTCTCCGTCCACCACGCCCACCACGTCCAGGGCTACCGCAGCATGCACACGGCGGCCCACGGGCCGAGCGGTACCGAGGACATGCGGGAGGCGATGGTCGAATCCCGAAGCCTCTTCGAAGCACTGGTCACCGGACAGCCTGCCACCCCGCCCCGGCCCTTTGCCCCCGACGGCCAAGGCAAAGCGCCGTGGCCACTGACCCGACGCCACGCGAAGGGAAGCAGCACCTGATGTCCCACGACGCCGAACCCGCACCGCAACTCCAGCCCGGCAGCCCGGATCCGACCCGGCTCGCCCCGCAGGCGGCCCGCACCGATTCCGCTCACGCACCGCGTGAGCCCGGCACCGGCGCCGACGGCCCCGATCGCCCGCCCGGCCCGGACCTGATCCCGCAGGGCGACCGGGACAAGCTGGCCCTGCGCCTCCAGCAGACCCTGGCCACCTTCGTCGACGGGCCGCGCCAAGCGGTGGAAGAGGCCGACGCGGTCCTCGACGAGGTCACCACCCGGTTCGCCGACACCCTCGCGGAACGACGGCGCGTCCTGCGCACAGGCTGGCAGGACCCGGACGCCGACGTGCAGACCGAGGAACTGCGGCTCGCCCTGAGGCAGTACCGGGAGATCACCGAACGGCTGCTGCACATGTCGGTGCCTGCCGGTCAGTGACAGCGTCCTCCCCGCAAGAAGGACGGCCGCCGCAGGAGAACGGTGCGTACCTCACACCGGTCGGACTGCGACGGCCGTCTCCTGCGATCAGGGGAATCCGACCGGTCGCCCGCGTCGCGGTCACGGTCGGCAACGGGGTTCGGCACGACGGGCACGACGACATACCGGTTCCGTCCGGGCAGTTCATCCGGTCGGTACGGCGAAGCGCAGGATGCGTCCCCAGGTGGAGCCGTACTGCCGCCACAACGGTCCGGTGATGTACGGGATGTCGTGCTTCTCGCAGAGTGCACGCATGTGCGGGGCGATCTCGGCGTAGCGGTTGCTGGGCAGATCCGGGAAGGCATGGTGCTCGATCTGGTGGCCGAGATTGCCGCTGAGGACGTGGAAGAGCGGGCCGCCTTCGATGTTGGCGGAGCCCTGGACCTGACGCAGATACCACTCACCGCGGGTCTCGTCCTCGACGTGCTCCTCGGTGAACGTCTGGACGTCACCGGGGAAATGCCCGCAGAAGATGATGGTGTGGGTCCACAGGTTGCGCACCGTGTTGGCGGTGAGGTTCCCGAGCAGACACGGCAGCGCGGAGGGCCCGGCCAGCAGCGGGAAGAACACGTAGTCCTTGGCGAGCTGGCGGGTCGCCTTGGCGAGAAACCCGCGCACGTCACTGAGGAAGGAGCGCCACGGCTTGCGGCCGGCGACGACGGCATCCGATTCCAGGTCGTACAGCGCGATGCCCCACTCGAAGAGCGGCGCGAGCAGGAAGTTGTAGAACGGCTGGGCGAGATGGCGCGGATGCCAGGCCTGGTCGGCGCTCATCCGGAAGGCGACGTACCCGAGGTCGCGGTCGCGGTCCACGACGTTGGTCCAGGTGTGGTGCAGGTGGTTGTGGGTGTGCTTCCAGGCCTCGGCGGGGGCGAGGAAGTCCCACTCCCAGGTCGTCGAGTGGATCGCCGGGTCGCACATCCAGTCCCACTGGCCGTGCAGGATGTTGTGGCCCAGCTCCATGTTCTCCAGGATCTTGGCGAGGGAGAGCAGGGCGGTGCCCGCCACCCACGCGGGCGGGAACAGTGAGACGGCGAGGGCGGCCCGGCCTCCCGCCTCCAGGCCGCGCTGCACGGCGATCACCGTACGGATGTAGCGCGCGTCGTCGGCGCCGCGCGTGGCGATGATCTCGGCACGTATGCGGTCGAGTTCCTTGCCGAACTCGTCGCCGAGGGTGACGGGAGGCTCGGGAGCGGTTGCGGTCACAGGGGACTCCTTGCGTGGCTGGGCGTGAAGTTCGCCGGTACTCGGGTCGCGTACGCGACCTGCAGGAGGGAACAGGTCCACAAGGCGGTGGCCCGGGTGGTCGTCGGACGGACGCATGGTGGCGTTCAGCGCAGGCCACCGACCGGCCGACGGAAGGATCTCGTTACGGTGCGCCCGACGCCCCGACGCCGAACCGAGGTGCGCGCATCGCTGGTGTCGAGACCTGCGTGCACGGCGCGCCTTCCTGGAGCAGAGCGACTGAGCTGCTGCCGGGGGCTCGGGCCTCGTCGGTCAGCCTAGTGCCGCGTCCAGGTCGGCCGACAGTGCGCCTACGGCCAACCACGGTCAGAACTCGCCGGGTCAGGTACGGGCGGGGTCGGACAGAAGCGCGGACAGGAGACGTTTCTGCATGACCGTTCTGCCCGACTCCTCCATGACAGAGGCCAGTTCGGGGCCCCAGGGGCCGGCCCACGGGCGCTCCCGCCAGCGGTGTGGACTCGCCCTTCCCGAGTTCGGCCGTGCAGTCGGCGGCAGTCATCCGCCGGGGACGGGCATCTGGGCGGGCCGTGGCGTCCGCGGTGACACGCAGGCCATCCCCAGCCGAAGTCGGTGCGCCAGTGCAACCGGGCTCTCGCGCGTACGGCGTCGCCGAGCAGTCCGTGACAGGGGGCGGACGGGACGCCCTCGGTGCAGTCGAGAGCGGCGCCGGCCTCCTGGAGCCACAGCTGGTCGGACATCAACCAAACCATGAAAACAGCAAGCCAGGGGCATCCATAGACAAGAAACCCCAGGTCATAGGCCTGACCTGGGGTTGAAATGGAGCCGCCTTCGGGATTCGAACCCGAGACCTACGCATTACGAGTGCGTTGCTCTGGCCATCTGAGCTAAGGCGGCGCGCTGTCCGCACTATGGTGCGATCAGCAACGTCGGTAAGTCTACACAGTTTCGATGGGTGCTCCGTACCAGCCCCGGGTGGTGGCTACGCGGGGCTGGTCGCAGGGCTATGAGCAGCGTTTTCCCTTGGTCGGAGGGGTTCCGCGGAGCAGGTATGCGTCGATCGTGGAGTCGATGCAGGTGCTGCCGCGGCCGAAGGCGGTGTGGCCGTCGCCCTCGTAGGTGAGGAGGCGGGCCGAGGTGAGCTGGCGGGACAGGGACTGGGCCCAGCGGTACGGGGTCGCCGGGTCGCGGGTGGTGCCGACCACGACGATCGGGGCCGCGTCCTTCGCCTTGATGCGGTGCGGGGCGCCGGTGGGCTGCACCGGCCAGTACGCGCAGTTCAGGGAGGCCCAGGCGAGGCCCCTGCCGAAGACCGGCGAGGCCTTCTCGAAGGACGGGAGCGCCTTTTCCACCTGTTCGGGGCCGGCGAAGGCACCGGGGAGGTCCAGGCAGTTCACGGCGGCGTTGGCAGACATCAGGTTCGTGTAGCGGCCCTTGGCGTCGCGCTCGTAGTAGCTGTCGGAGAGGACGAGCAGGCCCGCGCCGTCCTTCTCCTTCATGGCCGAGGTCAGCGCCTCGCGCAGCTGTGCCCACGTGCCCTGGTCGTACATCGCCGCGATCACGCCGGTGGTGGCGAGGGCCTCGCCGAGCTTGCGGCCGTCGGCGTCGCCGGTGGGGATGGGTTGCGCGTCCAGTTCCTTGAAGAAGGCACGGAGGTTGTCACCGACCTGGGCGGGCGTGGTGCCCTTGCGGCCGAGCGGGCAGTCGGGCTGCTGCACGCAGTCCTTCGCGAAGGACTGGAACGCCGTCTCGAATCCCGCGGTCTGGTCCAGGTTCAGTCGGCGGCTGCTCAGCGAGGGGTCCATCGCGCCGTCCAGCACCAGCCGACCCACCCGGTCCGGGAAGAGTCCGGCGTACGTCGCCCCGAGGAACGTCCCGTACGACGCCCCCACATACGTCAGCTTCGAGTCCCCCAGCACCGCCCGCAGGATGTCCATGTCGCGGGCCGCCTCGACAGTGGAGACGTGCCGCAGCAGCTCCGCCGAGTGCTTCCCGCAGCTCTCCGCGAACTTCTGGTACGCGTCGACCAGTTCGGTCGTCTCCTCGGGGCTGTCCGGCGTGGTGTCCGTCTGTGTGTACGTGTCCATCTGCCGGCCGTCGAGGCATTCGACGGGCTCGCTGCGGGCGACGCCGCGCGGATCGACGGCGACCATGTCGTAGCGGGCGCGGACCTCCGCCGGGTAGCCGACACCGGCGTACTGCTGCAGGTACCCGATCGCCGAGCCGCCCGGCCCGCCCGGGTTCACCAGCAGGGAACCGAGCGGCTTGCCCTTGCCGGTGGCCTTCTTGCGGGCGACAGCGAGCCGTACGTCCCCGGCGTCCGGCCTGGCGTAGTCGAGGGGTGCCTTCATCGTGGCGCACTCGAAGCCCGCGGTACCGCAGGTGCGCCAGCTCAGCTTCTGCCCGTAATAGGGCGAGAGAGCGGACGGTGTCGACCGCGGCAGCGCGGCCAGCACCGCATCCGCCGCAGTGCCGCCGGTGCTCGCGGTGCCTCCGGAGGAGCAGGCGGAGACGAGCAGTGCGGCCGCGGCAAGGAGGGTGGCTGCGGTTCTGGGACGGCAGGGAGGGGAGCTGCGCCTGATGTACATCACGCGAGCGTAACTCTGTGCAGCCATTCAGATGCGTTCCGTGCACACCGTGGCTCGTACGAATTACCTCGTCAACTTCCCGTTGATCACCGGCCTTCGCGTGCCGTCAACCCGCTCTGAGGGCCATCGTCATCGCCTCCACCGCCAGCAGCGGAGCCACATTGCGGTCGAGGGCCTCCCGGCAGGCGGCGATCGCCTCGATGCGGCGGAGGGTGGACTCGGGGGAGCCGGCGCGGGCGAGGCGCTCCAAGGCGTCCTCGGCGTCCGCGTTGGCGAGGGCCACGCGGGTGCCGAGCTGGAGGGCCAGGACGTCGCGGTAGAAGCCGGTGAGGTCGGTCAGGGCGAGGTCGAGGCTGTCGCGCTGCGTACGCGTTCTGCGCCGCTTCTGCTTGTCCTCCAGGTCCTTCATCACACCCGCCGTGCCGCGCGGCATCCGGCCGCCCTGGCCTGCGCCCATCGCCGCTTTCAGCTCCTCGGTCTCCTTGCCGTCCCGCTCCTCGGCGAGCTGCTTGGCGTCCTCGGCGGCCGCGTCCACGAGCTCCTGGGCAGCCTTGAGGCAGCCTCCGACGTCCTCGACGCGCAGCGGCAGCTTCAGGACGGCGGCGCGGCGCTCGCGGGCGGCCGGGTCGGTGGCCAGGCGGCGGGCCCGGTCCACGTGCCCCTGCGTGGCGCGGGCCGCCGCCGCGGCCACGGGCGGTTCGATGCCTTCCCGCCGTACGAGCATGTCGGCGACGGCGTCCACCGAAGGCGTGAGCAGATTCAGGTGCCGGCAGCGGGAGCGGATGGTGGGCAGGACGTCCTCGACGGAGGGGGCGCACAGCAGCCAGACCGTACGCGGGGCGGGCTCCTCCACGGCTTTCAGGACGGCGTTGGCGGACTTCTCGTTCAGCCGCTCGGCGTCCTCGACGAGGATGACCTGCCAGCGGCCGTTGGCCGGCGAGGTGAACGACTTGCGGACGGTGTCACGCATGTCGTCGGCGAGGATCTGCGTGCCCACGGCGGCCACGGTGGTGACGTCCGCGTGCGTGCCCACGAGGGCGGTGTGGCATCCGTCGCAGAACCCGCAGCCGGGGGCCCCGCCGAGCGCGCGGTCGGGGCTGATGCACTGCAGCGCTGCGGCGAACGCCCGCGCCGTCTGGTTCCGCCCCGCCCCCGGCGGCCCCGTGAACAGCCAGGCGTGCGTCATCTTCGACGCCTCGGGCGGCGGCGTGCCGGCGGTGGCCGCGGTGACCAGCGCATCGGCGTCCCGGGCGGCGGCGCCGAGTTGCTCGGCCACCTTCTCCTGGCCGACGAGGTCGTCCCAGACGGTCATGCGCTCACCCCGCCCTTTCGTCACGTTTCACGTTGCGGGATCCATTGTGCGGGGCGGCACTGACAACGGCGGACGAGCGACCGCTGCCACCGCGGGCAGGAAGACCGGTCCGGCAGCTCCACGCCCTGGCACGCCCGCACTGAGCAACAACTCGG
>Ga0105246_10000413_pt1 | contig 22881 bp, 22 predicted proteins | sample KBSM64metaG_FD_99694 | JGI IMG/M metagenome (GOLD analysis project Ga0105246, IMG submission 99694) | Miscanthus rhizosphere microbial communities from Kellogg Biological Station, Michigan, USA - KBS M6-4 metaG | ecosystem: Host-associated > Plants > Roots > Rhizosphere > Soil | place... | reverse complement strand
ACATCGGTGGCCGCAAGCGGGTCGCGCGCAAAGCGCAAGGTCACTGTGGCCCCCCCCCCTTCATTGCCCACGAAGCTCATTTCGCCGGCGTGCTCCTCGACGATCTTCTTGACGATCGCCAGGCCCAGGCCGGTGCCTTTCTCGCGCGTGGTCACGTAGGGTTCGAGGATACGCTCGGCGCCCTGGCTGGGCAGGCCAATGCCGTTGTCGCTCACGGCCACGGTGAAATAGCGCGCGTCGGCAGTGGCCTCCACCGCGATGCGGCCGCGGAAATCGGCGTCGGCATCGCGCCGGCGGGCCTCGATCGCCTCGGCGGCGTTCTTGAGCACGTTGGTCATCGCCTGGCCGAACTGGTGGCGATCGCAAGCGATCGGCGAGAGCTTTTCCGGGGCCGAGAAGGCGAAGTCGATCTCCGGCCGGGCGACCTCCTGCAGAAACAGCGCCTGACGTACGAGGTCGACCGCATCTTCCTGACGGAAGACCGGTTTAGGCAGCCGCGCGAACGAGGAGAATTCGTCGACCATCTTCCTGAGGTCGCCGACCTGACGGATGATCGTGCCGGTTAGCTCGTCGAACAGTTCGCCGTCCTGTTCGATCTGCTTGCGGTAGCGGCGATTCAGGCGTTCGGTGGCAAGCTGGATCGGGGTTAGCGGGTTCTTGATCTCGTGAGCGATGCGGCGGGCGACGTCCGACCAGGCGGCCTGGCGCTGGTCGAGCAATTGCCGGGTGATATCCTCGATGGTGATGACCCAGCCGCTGGCGGTGGGCGCCAGGCGCACCGCCAGGGTCAGAAGCTCGCTGCCGCGCTTGGCATGGACAATGCCGTGATCGCTGCCGCTTTTGACCAGCGCGGCGATCTCCGGCGCGATTTCGTCGAGATTGAGCCCCAGCGGTGCCGGGCCGGCCTTTTCAAGCAGTAGCGTTTGCGCAGACGCGTTCATCAGCTGAACCCCGCAGGCGCGGTCGACGGAGACGATTCCGGCGGTGATCGACTGCAGCACCGTTTCCATGAAGGCCCGGCGCTCGGCGAGCTGGCGATTGGCGCCCACCAGGGCCGCGGTCTGCCGCTTGATCTGGCTGGCCATGCGGTTGAACGCGCGGTTGAGCAGGCCGATCTCGTCGGGGCCCGTGCGCCCTTCGACGCGCATGTCATAGTCGCCGCTGCCGACCCGGCGGGCGGCCGCGACAAGCTCGGTCAGCGGGCGCACCTGGCGGTCGGCAAAACGCAAGGCGAACCACACGGCGAGAAGCACGAGTGCCAGCGAGACCAGCAGCAGCACCAAGTTGAATTGCAGCTGCATGACGCGAGAGCGCGTCCGCAAGTCCTGATATCCGGCGAGGACGCCTTGCGCCCGGGACCATTGGCTGAGCGCCGGGGCGTCTGAATTGCGCGCGTTGTAGAGATAGATGCCGTCTTTAAGGTCTATGGCCGCCACCGCTTCGATGCGCTTCTGGCTGGCGTTGACGACGACCGCCTTGCCGGCCTTGAGCTGCGGTAGCGCAGCCTGAATCGTGCGCTGGACCAGCGAGCCCTCTTCCGGATCGACGATAGCGACAACGCGCAAGCTGCCGTCATCGACTTGCTGCGCGATGGCGCTGCGCTGCAGCTCGCGCTGCAGGACCTGGAGCGAATAGACCTCCTGGAATTCGGGGCTGAGCAGCGGATAGCGCTGAAGATAGAAGCGCATGTCTTCGGCCATCGTGGTGGTATTGGCAGCCACCGCGCTCTGGTTCTGATCGTAATACCCCCGCGCCAGCGTGCGGGCGTTCTCGATCAAGCCGCGCTGATTGTCATTGAACCAGAATTCAACGCCCGACTGGAACATCACGCTGGCGAACACCGCCACCAGCAGCGTGGGCACCGCAGCCACCAGCGAGAAGAAGAACACGAACTTGACGTGCAACCGCGCGCCGGCATCACCCGCGCGACGGATCGCGATGCGGCGTCCGCCGAGCACCACCAGCGCGAGCAAAGGGATCAGGGTGCCGAGTAGCAGCGCGGTCATCTGCAGCGAGGGCAGCGGCTCCCCCGGCTTGCCGGTTCGTGTCAGCGCGAGATAAGCACTCGCGAGCGCGACCAGCAGCGCGATCGTCGCGATCGCCTCGAGCCACCGAAACAGGTTGATCCGCCGTGAGATTAGCAGCGCGCGGCGCCACCAGCGCGGGAAGCGACTTCTGTGCGGCGGACTCGGCGTCGTATGACTCTCGGCGGAGGGCTCGGCCATCGTTGCAAGGTTACAACGGACCTGTTGCCGATTTGCAAGGCCCTTTCGGCGGAATGACGTCAGTTTGTCGAGGAGAAGCCTTCAGGATCGATGGCCAGCTCGCTGAGTCGTTTGCGTAGCGTATTGCGATTGATGCCGAGCAGCGCCGCCGCGCGAAGTTGATTGCCCCCGGTTCGCGCCAGCGCGTGCTCGAACAGCGGCTTCTCGAACGCCGCCAGCGCCGCGTGATATAGCTTTCCGGATTCCGGCGGATTTTCCACCAGCCATGCGGCAAGCGCCGCCTGGAGACTCGCCCGGGGCGCATTGTCTTCGCCGAGCGGCCGGTCGGCCAACAACTGGCCCACGGTCGTCACGTCGATCTCCTCCTCGCGAGCGAGCAGGGCCGCGCGGTAGGCGAAATTGCGCAACTCGCGCACGTTGCCGCGCCAGGGCTGGCCCTGGAGCAGTTCGACCGCCTCATCGCTCAGCCGGCGCCGCGGAAGCCCTTCCTGTGCCGCGAGAGTGAGGAAATGGCGGGTCAGCGCGGCGATGTCGTCGGGCCTTTCGCGAAGCGGCGGCAGGTGGATCGTCACGACGTTGAGCCGGTAGTACAGGTCTTCGCGGAACCGGCCGACGGCGATCAGCGGAGCGAGGTCGCGGTGGGTGGCGGCGACGATGCGGACGTCGGTGGCGATTTCCTCGCGCCCTCCCACACGGCGGATGCGGCCCGACTGCAGCGCCCGCAGCAGCCGCGTCTGCGCCTCGGGCGGCATGTCGCCGATCTCGTCAAGAAACAGCGTACCGCCGTTCGCCTGCTCGAACTTGCCAATGTGCCGGCCGACCGCGCCGGTGAAGGCGCCCTTCTCGTGACCGAACAACTCGCTCTCGATCAGCTCGGAGGGGATCGCGGCGGTGTTCACCGCCACGAACGGTCCCGCTTTGCGCGAGCCGTGCTGGTGGATAGCTTCTGCGACCAGCTCCTTGCCGGTGCCGGATTCGCCGAGGATCAGCACCGTCAGATCGTTGCGCAGGACGCGCGTGATCATCCGGTAGACTTCCTGCATCGGCTGGCTGCGCCCGATCAGCGGCAAGGCGCTCGCGGGCTCGTCGGCGTCGGCCCCGGTGGTGGAACCCGAATCTGCGGCCTGCCGCGCGGTGCGGACCAGGTCGTCGAGGTCGAACGGCTTGGGGAAATATTCGAAAGCGCCCGTGTTCGTCGCCCGGATCGCCGTGTCGAGCGTGTTCTGCGCCGACAGGATGATGACCGGCATGGTAGGCGCGGCGGCTTGCGCGACTCCGAGAGTCTCGATCCCGTCGCCGTCACCCAGTATCACGTCGGTCAGCATGACGGCGTAGCGCCGCTCCGCCAGCAGGCGGTCGCGTTCCGAGATCGATTCGCAGCGGTCGACGGCAAAGCCCTCTTCCTCAAGCGCGGCGGTAATCACGGTGGCGATCGCACGGTCGTCCTCAACCAGCAGCGCGGTCCTCGTCATTTCGCCTTCTCCTGGCGCGCCATTGGCAAGTGGATGCGAAAGTGCGTGAGCCCCGCCGCCTCGTCGCGCTCGTGCGTGATCCGTCCGTTCATGTCGCGGATCAGCTTGTTGACTAGGGCCAGGCCGAGGCCCTGGCCGTTCGGTTTGCTGGTGACGAACGGTTCGAAGATATGATCGGCCAGCGCCGGGTCGACCCCGCGGCCGTTGTCGGTCACCTGAACCTCGATCGGCAACTTCACCGGCCGGCCGAGGCGGATGACGTTGAGCACCAGTCCGCTCACGAAGCGCGTGCGGATAGCGACGGTTGGCGTCTTCTCGTCCCGGCACGCGTCGCGCGCGTTGGCGATCAGGTTCACCAGCACCTGCACCAGGGCCCCTTCGTTGGCCAGGACGAACGGTAGTGATGGATCGAATTCCTCACGCAGCGCGACCTCGCCCATGCCCTCGCCCGCGGCGAATACCGTGTCGCAGGCGCGGTGCACGGCCAGGTGAAGGTTGCACGGGGCCACCGGCTCCCGCTGCTCCCGCCCGAGCCGCTGCATCCGGTCGATCAACTGCGCGATGCGATCGACCTCGTCGGCGATCAGGTCGGTCAGGGCCTTCTCTCCGGCGCCGACCTTTCGCGCGAGAAGCTGTGCCGCGCCGCGGATCGCCGCGAGCGGGTTCTTGATTTCGTGCGCCAAGATCGCCGGGCCACGCAGCGACGGCGCGCGATCCTCGTCGCCGAAGCGTTCGCCCTGCCCGGTGTCGGAAAAGGTCACCACGCGCCAACCGGGGTGCGAGACCAGCGCCGAGACGGTCATGTTGACCCGGTGCTCACGCTCGCCGAAGCGTACCGTCAGTCCGCGCGCCGTCACCTGGGCATCGGGCTCGGCAAATCGTTCAGCGATCCGCTCGTCGTCGAAGGCCGCGAGGTCAAAGAAGGGCTGCCCGGTCATTCGTTTGGCGCTGGCCCCTAGCAGGTCCTCGGCGGCCTGGTTGGCCTCGCGAACGGCCAGCGCCGGGTCGAGCAGGATGCAAGCGAAGGTGAGGCCGGAGATCTGCTCCGCCGCCGTCGGCGCGGCGACCTCGCTCACGCGGCCTGGCGCCGCAGGAACGGCTCGTAGAAGCGGGCGATTTCGCCCAGCACCTGGTCGGGGTTGTCGACGAAGTTGACATAGTTACGGAACTCCGCCGAACCATGCATCCCCTTGGTGTACCAGCCGATGTGCTTGCGCGCGACCTTGGTCCCGACGTCGCGCCCGTAAAGCTCGAGCATCGCTGAGTAATGCTCGACAAGCACCTCATATTGCTCGTCATAACCGGGCGTCGCCAGCGCCTGACCGGTGCGCCACCAGTGCATCACCTGCGCCAGCAGCCACGGTTTGCCGTAGGCGCCGCGGCCGATCATCACCCCGTCGGCGCCCGACTGGTCGAGCGCCTTCGCCGCGTCCTCGATGCCGCAGATATCGCCGTTGGCAATGACCGGGATGGTCACCGCGTCCTTCACCTTGCGGATGAACGACCAGTCGGCCTCGCCGCGGTACATCTGGTTGCGAGTGCGGCCGTGGACGGTGACCATCTTCACGCCCAGGTCCTCGGCAATCCGCGCCAGTTCCGGGGCGTTGAGGCTCTCGTGGTCCCAGCCCATCCGCATCTTGACGGTGACGGGTACGGAAACCGCTTTGACCGTCGCTTCCATCAGCCTGGTCGCCAGCGGCACCTCGCGCATCAGCGCGCTGCCGGCATAGCCGTTGACGACCTTGCGCACCGGGCAGCCGAAGTTGATGTCGACGATCGCCGCGCCGTTGTCTTCCTGGAGCTTGGCGGCCTCGGCCATCGACTTGGGGTCGCAGCCGACGAGTTGCATGGACACCGGCTCTTCGATCTGATGCCACATCGCCTTCTGCACGCTTTGGCGCGTCTCGCGGATGGCTGCCTCGCTGGCGATCATCTCGGTCACGTTGAGGCCCGAACCGAAGCGCCGCACCAGCTTGCGGAACGGCAGGTCGGTCACCCCGGTCATTGGCGCGAGGATGACCGGGCAATCGACCTTGACGTCGCCGATTGCGATCGGCCGCAGTGGCGGAGGGGCGAGAACTTGGGACATTGGGTGAACGATGCCTAAAATTTGGGCAGCGCATAGTGGATTGCCCCGGACCGCGCAAGCGTCTAGCCGCGCCGCCCATGGCCCCGCCGCCTCCATTCGCCGCCGTGATCGTCGCCGCCGGCAAAGGCTTGCGCGCCGGCGGGCCGGTTCCCAAGCAGTTCGCGGCGTGGCGCGGCAAGCCGCTGGTGCGGCATTCGGTGGAAGCGCTGGCGCGGTTCGGCGCGCACCCGATCGTGGTCGCTATCCCGAGGGGTGGCGACGATGCGGCGGCTGAGGCGCTGGCCGGGATCGAGGGCGTCAAGCTGGTGCCCGGGGGCGCGACGCGGCAATTGTCTGTGCGAGCGGCCTTGGAAGCGCTGGCCGAAGCCCCTCCTTCACAGGTGCTGATCCACGACGCGGCTCGGCCCGATCTTCCCGCTGCCGTCGTCGGCCGGCTGATAGCTGCGCTTGAAGACCATCCGGGCGCCATTCCCGTGCTGCCGGTCGTCGACAGCGTGGTCATAGCGTCAGGCAACGCGATTGCGGCAAGGCCGAAGCGCGAGGAACTGCGCCTGGTACAGACCCCGCAGGCCTTTCGCTTTGCCGATATCCTCGGCGCGCATCGTAGCTGGGCCGGCGAGGCCGACGCGGGTGACGATGCCCAGGTGGCCCGCGCCGCCGGCCTCGAGGTGGCGCTGGTCGAGGGCGACGAACGCCTGCGTAAGTTGACCTTTGCCGGCGATTTCCGCAACGGCGCGGCCATGATCCGCATCGGCACCGGCTACGACGTCCACCGGCTGGTCGCGGGTGAGGAATTGTGGCTTTGCGGGATCCGCATCGAACACGACAAAGGCCTGTCCGGACACAGCGATGCAGACGTCGCGCTGCACGCGGTGGTCGACGCGATCCTCGGCGCCTGCGCGCTGGGCGATATCGGCGAGCACTTCCCGCCAAGCGATCCGCGCTGGAAAGGGGCGCGTTCGGAAGTGTTCGTCGCTCATGCGATCGAACTCGCCGCACGGTTGGGTTATCAAGTGGGTAACGTCGATGTGACACTTGTCTGCGAGGCGCCCAAGGTTGCGCCGCATCGGCAGGCAATGCGTGAAAGGCTGGCAACTCTTCTCGGTGTTGACCTGACGCAAGTCAGCATCAAGGCCACGACGACCGAGGGTCTTGGCCCGACCGGTCGCGGGGAGGGGATTGCCGCGCAGGCGATTGCGACGGTGATTGTCAGGGAGGAACAGGAAACATGAAACGGACCAACTTTTTCAGCGTGAGCGCGGGCATGCTTGCCTTGGCCTCTTCGGCGGGTGCGCAAGCCGCCGATTCGCAGGCGGACTGCCTTTTGGAGGAAGAGATCTCGGCGATCGTCGTTTACGCTATGCCGCAACTGATCGCCGCCACGCAGACAGGCTGCAAGGCGCAGCTATCACCGCAAGGTTTCATTGCCACCGGCGGCGCGGCGATGGGCCAGCACTATGCAGAGCGGGCGGACGCGACCTGGCCGTTGGCAAAGTCAGCCCTCGTTAAATTCGGCGGCGGGGCCAATGCGAAGGACATCGGCGAGCTGCTGAAACTGCCCGACTCCGCCATGCGCCCTTTTCTCGACGGCATGATTCAGCAAAAGGTGGCCGAGGCGATCAAGCCAGGCTCATGCCACGACATCGAACACCTCGCAGAGGTTGTGAGCCAGATCGATCCCGCCACCACAGGCGCCCTCATCGGCGCGATTGCGGCGATCGTAATCAAGGACAAGGACAAGCCGAAAGTGTGCGCGGCAATCCGGTCGTAAGAAATTCATCGCCTATGCAGCCCGATCGGGGGATAATGGGAGCATAAGCACCGTGCGAGGATCACGAGAGATGAAACCAGTTATCCCCTTCGCCGCCGCCGCGCTCGCGGCTCTTGCGATGTCGACCGCAGCGGTATCGGCTATGCCACGCATCCCCGACATGTCGGGCGACGAAGCCTCGGCGCTCGCCGTTTATGCGATGCCCGGCTTCATCGCCGCGGCCAGGCAGACTTGTGCGGGCGAGCTGTCGCCGAACGGCTTCCTGGCGATGCAGGGTCCCGGGCTGGCCCAGCGCTATGCGGCCGAGCAGAGTGCCGCCTGGCCGGTGGCGCGGTCGGCCTTGCTCAGGATCGCCACCGAGAAGGCTCCTGATCAGGTGAAGACCATCTCCTCCCTGCCCGATAACGCAATTCGGCCTTTGGCCGATGCGCTGATCCAGCAGGAACTCGCGGCGCAGATCCATCCGCGCTCGTGCCGCAACATCGAGCGCATGGCCGAGGCCATTTCCCCGCTCGATCCGCGCGACGCGAGCCGCGTGCTAGGCGTGCTTTTCGACATCGCCTCGGCGAGCGACAAGCTGGTTGCGAGCCTCGGGAAGCTGCCGGCCCGCCCATGAGCGATTCGCTCCTCCCGGACGACATCCTCGATCTTGCCCGGCGCGTGGTGGAGGAAAACCGCGCCGCCGGGCGCAAGGTCGCCGTCGCAGAGAGCTGCACCGGCGGCCTGGTCGCGGCCGCGATCACCGAGATTGCCGGTTCTTCGGCTGTGCTCGACCGCGCTTTCATCACTTATTCGAACGAAGCCAAAAAAGAGACGCTCGGCGTCGCGGGTGACGTGATCGACGCCTTCGGTGCGGTGTCGATCGCTTGCGTCTACGCTATGGCCCAAGGTGCCCTCGAGCACAGCGATGCCGATGTCGCGGTGGCGATCAGCGGGATCGCCGGGCCCGATGGCGGAAGCGAGCAGAAGCCGGTCGGGACGGTCGTCTTCGCCCGGGCGATGCGCGGCGCCGAGGAACGCGAGGCCGAATCGAAGCTGTTCGCTGGCGGCAGCCGCTCGGAAGTGCGGCGTCAGGCGACGCTTTGCGCGCTCGAGCTTCTCTTGCCGTAAAGCGCTTCCGCGCGCGTCTCGAAAGCGGCGACCATCTTGCGGAAGGCACGGTCGAAGTATTGCCCGGCCAGCGCCTCGAACATGATATTGCGGAAGGCGAAATCGACGCAGAAGTGAACTTCGCATCCGCCGTCCGGAAGGGCCGAGAATTCCCAGATGTTGTCGAGATCCTTGAGCGGTCCGTCGACGTAGATCACCTCGATCCGTCTTGGCCGTTCCTTGATTACTTTCGAAGTGAATTTCTCGCGCAACGCCTTGAACCCGACCAGCATGTCCGCGATCATCTCCGTCTCGCTGTTGGAACGGATGCGGGTGGCCACGACCCACGGCAGGAACTCGCCGTATCGGCCGACGTCGGCGACGAGGTCGAACATCTCCTCGCAGCTGTAAGGCAGCCGCCGGGTTTCTCGGATGCCGGGCATCAGGCCTGTCGCTTCGCCAATTTGCTCTCGCGCGCGGCCTTCATCTGCGCGAAATCCTCGCCGGCGTGATAGCTCGAACGGGTCAGCGGGCTGGAGGCGACCTGCAGGAAGCCCTTGGCGCGGGCGATGGCGCCGTAAGCATCGAACGCCTGCGGGCTGACGAACTCTTCGACCTTCGCGTGCTTCGGTGTTGGCTGCAGATACTGGCCCATGGTGAGGAAATCGACGTCCGCGCTGCGCATGTCGTCCATCACCTGGTGCACTTCGAGCCGCGCTTCGCCGAGGCCGAGCATGACGCCCGACTTGGTGAAGATCGCCGGATCGTGCGCCTTCACTTCCTCGAGCAGGCGCAGCGAGGCGTAATAGCGCGCGCCGGGGCGGATCGTCGGATAGAGCCGCGGAACGGTCTCCAGGTTGTGATTGTATACGTCGGGCCCAGCGGCAACGATTGCTTCCACCGCCGGCCGCATCTTGCCGCGGAAGTCGGGCGTGAGAATCTCGATCGTGGTGTTCGGCGTCTCGCGACGCAGCGCTTCGATCACCTTGACGAACTGCCCAGCCCCGCCGTCTGCCAGGTCGTCGCGGTCGACGCTGGTGACAACGATGTGCCCCAGGCCCAGGCGCGCCGCGGCGGTGGCGACATGTTCGGGCTCGAGCGGATCGACCAGGCGCGGCATGCCGGTCTTGACGTTGCAGAACGCGCAGGCGCGGGTGCACACGTCGCCGAGGATCATCACGGTCGCATGCTTCTTGGTCCAGCATTCACCGATGTTCGGGCAGGCGGCCTCTTCGCACACGGTGTTCAGGTTGAGCTCGCGCATGAGTGCGCGGGTCTGTTGGTAACCCTTGCTGACCGGCGCCTTGACGCGAATCCAGTCCGGTTTGCGCTGGCGTTCGGGGCGCGGTGCTGACGAGAGATCGTTCATGCGCGCCACTTAAGCGCGAGCCTTGCCATAGGCAATGCCGCGCGGCATGGGCCGGGCATGGCCGACGATCAGGTTTCCGAGGAACTCGCCGCGCTCATCGCGGGCTATCGCCGCTTCCGCGAGAAGGGGTGGCACCCGCAACGCGCCCGCTGGGACAAGCTGCGCGAGGGCCAGCAGCCGAAGGTCATGGTTATCGCCTGCGCCGACAGCCGCACCGATCCTGCGCAGGTTTTCGACGTCGACCCTGGCGAGATCTTTGTCGTGCGTAACATCGCCGCGATGGTCCCGCCGTTCGAGACCAATCCGGGCCATCACGGCGTCTCCGCGGCGCTCGAATTCGCGGTCCAGGTTCTCAGGGTGCGCGAAATCGTCGTCATGGGGCACGGGATGTGCGGGGGCTGCCACGCCGCGCTCACGCAGGAGCTGCATGGCACGGAACCGGGCCACGGAGGCTTCATCGCCGACTGGATTTCCATGCTAGACGCAGTTCGTGAGCCCATTGTCGCGGAATACGGCACCGAAGGCCGCGCCGCCGAGCGGGCGATGGAGCACGCGGCGGTGAAGGTCAGCCTGCAGAACCTGCGCACGTTCCCATGCGTTGCCGAGCTGGAAAGCCGCGGCAAGCTGACGCTGCGGGGCGCGTTTTTCGCGATCTCCGACGGTGTGCTGCACCTGCTCGACGAACGCGGCGGGCGCTTTCATCCGGTCTAGCGGCTTGTCTCGACGCCCGGCCGGTTGCATTGAACGGCGATGCCCGAGGAAACGCTCAAGAATATCGCCCTGCTGATCGACGCCGACAACGCCACGGCAAAGGGCATCGATCCGGTGCTGACCGTGCTGGCCGAGCTCGGCCAGGTCAACATCCGCCGCGCCTACGGCAACTGGGCCAAGCCGGCGCTTAGCAAATGGAGCGAAATCACTCACAGGTTCGGGCTGCAGCCGATGCAGCAGTTCGACCTGACCAAGGGCAAGAACGCCACCGACATGGCGATGACGATCGACGCGGTCGATCTGCTTTATCGCGGCAAGGTCGACGGGTTCGGGATCATGAGCAGCGACAGCGACTTCACCCCGCTGGTCACGCGCCTCAGGCAGGACGGTCTGATCGTCTACGGCTTCGGCAGCGCCAAGGCGCCCGAGGCGTTCAAGACCGCGTGCACCCGCTATATCGACGTCGACCAGTTGATCCGGACTTCGGCGCAGGAGGAAGAGAGTCCGAAGCCCAGCGAAAGCTCGATCGACCCGGAGCTGATCGCCCTTCTCGGCGCGGCGTGGAAGGCGGCTAGCCGTGACGAGGAAGGCTTCGCCAAGTTGCAGGAAGTTGGCCAGATTGCCGGCAACCGCTCCAGCTTCGACGTCCGCAACCACGGCTTCAAGCGCCTGTCGGACCTGATGAAAGCCGCCAGCGACAACTTCAAGCTCGAGCGGCGCGACAACCAGCTCTACGTCAAGCGGGTGCGCTAGGCACCAACGGCGGGCATCGCCGTTGAACTCCTCGGGTTCAAGGAGTTGCGATGGCCGACGCGCCGGAAAGGTTCAGCTTGCTGGTTCGGTTCGGCTACGGCGGCCGGGGCATGGTCTATCTGTTGCTCGGCTGGCTCGCCCTCGGCACCCGGGCGCGGGTCGACGCCGGGAGTCAGGCGGTCTTCGCCATGCTCCAGAAGATGCCGCTCGGCAGGGTCGCCCTGGCCGGCCTGGTCGTCGGACTCGCGGGCTACGTAGCGTTCAAGCTCTTGAGCCTCGTCTGCGACATTGAGCACCGTGGCAGCGATGCGAAAGGGCTGCGGCATCGGCTCGCCAATCTCGGCCCGGTCACGGGCTATTCGATCGTCGCCTACTCCGCCTTGCGGTTTGCCCTCGGTTTGAAACACGGCGTCCGCGAATCGCAGACCCGTGCCACGGTCCATACCGCGCTGGACTGGAACATGGGAAAGGTGGCCATCGGCGCGGTCGGCATTGGCTTCGTGATCGCCGCGGCGGCGCAGGTCAGGCAGGCGGCGACCGGCCATTTCATGCACCGCGTCAGCGGCCGGGCGCCCGCTTGGGTCGAATGGATCGGCCGCGCCGGGTTCGGCGCCAGGGCGGTGGTGTTCGCCATCGTCGGCTGGTCGCTGATGCGCGCCGCATGGTGGCAGCATTCGAGCGATGCCAAAGGCCTGGGCGAGGCGCTCACCAGCTTGCGCGGCAGTGGCATAGTCTACACCGTGGTCGTCGTCGGCCTGATGCTGTTCGGCGCCTTCAGCCTGATCGTGGCGCGCTACCTGATCGTGCCGCGCGTCGGCAAGCAGGACCTCAAGCCCGCGCTCGGCTGATCAGCCGAAAGCGTCGAGGATCGGGCACGGCCCCGCCCCGCCTTTCGCGCAATCGTGCGCCAACTTGGCGAGCGACTGGCGCGCCGATTGCAGGGCGGCGATCTGCTCATCGAGCGCGGCGATCCGCTCGCGGGCCATCGCGCGGGCGCGCGGGCGGTCGTCGCTGCGGTGCAGGTCGAGCAACTCCGCGATCTCGGCCAGCGTGAACCCCGCCGTTTGCGCCCGCTTGATGTAGCGCAAGCGGTGCAGGTCCTCCTCATCGTAGTGTCGTCCGGCCGGGGCATCTCCTCGCGGAAGCTCGAGAAGTCCCTTGCGCTGGTAGAACCGCACTGTCTCTACGCCGACTCCGCCGGCGCGCGCCAAGTCGGAAATGCGCATCATTTTCAGGTTGACTCCGTACTATGGTACGCAAGCTATAGGCAGGTTCATGAGTACCGACAACAGCCCCAAAAGAGCCCGCCTTCACCGCATGGTGATGGATAAGCACACCTGCCCCTACGGCGTAAAATCGCGCTGGCTGCTGGAGAAGAACGGCTACCTGGTCGACGACCGCTGGCTGACCACGCGGGAGGAAACCGACGCCTTCAAGCGTGAGCACAAGGTCAAGACCACCCCGCAGGCGTTCATCGATGGCAAGCGGATCGGCGGCTACACCGAACTGCGCAAGTACCTCGGCGATCCGCTGCCGGAGGAAGGCGCGACCAGCTACAAGCCGGTAATCGCCGTGTTCGTCATCGCCGCGTTGCTGGCGATGGCGGTCAGCTTCCATGCACTCGGCTCGCCGTTCACCGTGCGCGCCGCCGAATGGTTCGTCAGCTTCACGATGGCGATCCTGGCGATGCTCAAGCTGCAGGACCTCGAGAAGTTCTCGACCATGTTCGTCGGCTACGACCTGCTGGCGCAGCGGTGGGTGCCCTATTCCTACGCCTATCCTTTCCTCGAAGCCGGCGCCGGCGTGCTGATGGCCGCGCACGCGCTGAACTGGCTGTCGATTCCGGTGGCGCTGTTCATCGGCGGCGTCGGCGCGGTGAGCGTCTACTACGCCGTCTATGTGCAGAAGCGCGAGATCAAGTGCGCCTGCGTCGGCGGATCGAGCAGCGTGCCGCTGGGCTTCGTCTCGCTGACCGAAAACCTGTTCATGATCGGCATGGCGATCTGGATGCTGTTTCAATGAGGATACCGATGACCCACCTGCTCCTGACGGGCGCCGCCGCGCTCGCGCTGCTCCCCGCGCCCGCCCTGGCGCAGGAGCATCAGCACGGGGCGACGCAAGAGCAGCCCGCGCCGACGCAGAGCGAGACGCCGGAAAGCGGATCATGCGTCACCACGCTGGTGAATGGCCAGGTCGTCTGCGCCGAGCCCGGCACGCCCGCCGAGCCGCCGATGGACCATTCGCAAATGGACCATTCGCAAATGGACCACGGCGTGATGGCGCACGGCTCGATGGACGCCAACATGGACATGAAGGACATGGACATGAAGGGCATGGACATGTCCCACATGGATATGGCCGGGATGGACATGGCGGGCCAGGGTTCGGGGACCTCGCGCTTGCCGCCGAACGAGAAGATGAGTCACGGGGCGATGCTCGGCCTCGGCGGCGATACGATGCTGATGCTGCATGGATTCGTCTGGCCGATCTACACCAGCCAGTCGGGCCCGCGCGGCGACGACAAGCTGTTTGTCTCCTCGATGGCGATGGCCACCCTGACCGCGCCGTTCGACGGCGGCAAGTTCACCTTGACCTCGATGATGAGTGCCGAGCCGCTGATGAAGCACACCGGCTATCCGAACCTGTTCGCCACCGGCGAGGAAGCCTACGGGCAGCCGCTGGTCGATCGGCAGCACCCGCACGACTTGTTCATGGAGCTGTCCGGCCGGCTCGATCTCGACATCGCGCAAGGAACGACCGCGTTCCTCTACGGCGGCCCGGTGGCCGAGCCGGCGCTGGGCCCGAGCGCGTTCATGCACCGGGCGAGCGCCAGGTATAACCCCGAGGCACCGATCAGCCATCACTGGTTCGATTCGACGCACATCACTTACGGCGTCGTCACCGCCGGCGTCGCCGCGCCAAAATGGCAGCTCGAAGCGAGCGCCTTCCGCGGCCGCGAGCCCGACGAATTCCGCTGGAACATCGAAAAGCCCAAGCTCGACAGCTGGAGCGTTCGCGCCAGCTTCGCCCCCTCGCCTTCGTGGCTGCTGCAGGCGAGCTACGGCGAGATCAAGTCGCCAGAGGCCAGCCACCCCGGCGAGAACGAACATCGAACCACAGTCTCGGCGCACTACAACAACGGTCAGGGCCTTTCGGCGATGGCGGCCTTCGCGGCCAAGGACCGCGTGCCCGGCCCCACCCTCACCGCCTGGCTCGGCGAGGTGAACTGGGACCTGACGAAGCACCACACGCTGTTCGGGCGGATCGAGAACGTGAGCAACGACGAGCTCTTCCCCGACCACGCCGACCCGCTGCACGACGTCGCGTTCCGGGTGACCAAGTTTCAGGCCGGCTACGCCTATCGCCTGCCGCTGGGACCGGTGAACCTGGCGCTGGGCGGGACGGCCTCGGCGTTCCTGAAACCGAACGCACTCGACTCGGCCTACGGCAAATCGCCGATGGGCTACACCGTGTTCGCGAAGTTCAGCCTGGGGGATTGAGGCGACAGCGCTGGCGACGCCGCCGAGCGGGCCAGGGTTACAGGTTGTCACCCTAGCCTCGCTCCGCGGACCCCCAACGAACGATGTAAATACAGTATGTTAGACGAATAATGGCGGCGACTTACAGGGTTACACTTTGCATGAGGCCCGCATAAGCTTGCCGCGCGCGCAGGCTGCCGGTTGAGGTTGAATGGGGGGCTCCAGCACGACCGCATGGCTGGAACGTAAGCAGAACATGGGCGTGTAGGAAAGCCGAATCGGCCTCAATGCCATTCCAAAAGTTCGTCATTGCGAGGAGCGAAGCGACGCGGCAATCCAGGGCGGTGCAGCGCGACTTCCAGCCGGGAGTTTACATCATGGCCAACAGGCGCAACGGCGCGATCTACACCGGCGTGACGTCCGATCTGGTGCAGCGTGCCTGGCAGCATCGCGAAGGAGTGATCGACGGTTTCACCAAGCGCCACGGCTGCAAGCTGCTCGTGTGGTGGGAGCTTCACGCTACGATGGAATACGCGATCACGCGGGAGAAGCAGATCAAGGGCGGCTCGCGGAAGAAGAAGCTGCGACTGATCGAGGAGACGAACCCGCAATGGCGCGACTTGTTCGCCGAAATTTGCGCTTAACCGCCCCTGGATTGCCGCGTCGCCTTCGGCTCCTCGCAATGACGAAACGAGGGGCAGAGACCACCCCAAAACCTTCGTCATTGCGAGGGGCGTAGCCCCGCGGCAATCCAGAGCGGCACGGAGCTACCTCTGGTCGCCGCTCATCACCCACCACACTGCACGTCGCCCTCGGCGGCATATACCACCCGACCGTTGCCGTCGCTCAGCCTGACCGAGCCCTGGAACCCGACCTTCCCCGCCTGCTCCCTGCGACTGTCCTTCTTCACCGCGAGGTCGAGCACATAGCCCGGCGCGACGTAGCGCGAGCCGGTGCCTTTCTCGAGCTTGTTGCACTGCGGATCGAGCGTGAAGCGCTTGAGCGCGCCGCCGATCTTCATCACCGCGGCATCGTCCATCGCCATCACCACCGCGGCCATGCTCTTGCCCGAGGCGTAGTTGCAGCTCGGGCCGGTGAGTTTGGCGGACTCGATGTCCATGTAGGTGATGGGTTGGGCGTCGAATGCGGCGCGCGCGGGTGGCTTGTCCGGGGCGGTTCCGCATGAAGCGAGCAACGGCAGCACTATGCAGATGGGCAGACGCGCCAGCATCATCCGAACGAAGCCTGGCCGCCACAGCTCACTCTTTGGCTCCCTCTGCCATTTCGCGCGCCTTGGCGAGTAGGACGACACCCATCCCCAGAATGTGCGTCACAAACAGCGACCGCTGATGATTCTGGCTGTAGGTGAAGACTTCCCGGCTTACTTCCGTGTAGTGACCATGTTCGCCGAGATAGTAGCGGCTTCCTTCGATCATCCCATTTGCGGCTGTTCCACCCAGCCACAACGAGATGATCAGGAATGCTACGAAGTTCGCCATCGCAAAACTGAAAACAACCCATTCCCAAGGGGCGAGGCGCGGGAATGATCGCCAGCTCTTCATTTCAATGCCGCCCGAACAGCTTCTCGACGTCGCCCATCGACAGCTTCACCCATGTCGGCCGCCCGTGGTTGCACTGGCCGGAGCGCGGGGTGCGTTCCATTTCGCGGAGGAGGGCGTTCATCTCGGCCACCGAGAGCGTGCGGCCGGCGCGGACGGAGCCGTGGCAGGCCATCGTCGCGAGGACGTGCTCGATCTTTTCGCCCAATAGGAGCGCCTCACCGTGCTGGGCGAGGTCGTCGGCGAGGTCGGTGAGGAGCTTTTCCGGGTCGGCGCCCTTGAGCGCGGCGGGCATCGCGCGGACCAGCATCGCGGCGGGGCCGAAGCGTTCGAGCGCGAGGCCGTATTCGGCGAACTTCGCGGCGCTCTCTTCGAGGCGGTCGCAGGCGGGCTCGTCGAGTTCGACCACTTCGGGCAGCAGTAGCGCCTGGCTCGCGGCGACCGCCTCGCCCGTCCCGGCGGCGCGCAGGCGTTCGAGCACCAGGCGCTCGTGCGCGGCGTGCTGGTCGACGATCACCAGACCGTCGACGGCTTCGGCGACGATGTAGGTCTCGGCGATCTGGCCCCGCGCCACGCCGAGCCGGTATTCGGCGGCGTCCTCGGGCAGCGGCCCGGCGATTTCGGCGCGGCCTTGCGGTGCGGCCATCACGTCCGCTTCGTAGGCGCGCCATTCGCGGCTCGCTTCGCGCACCGAAGCTGACGGCGCGGCCCAGTCGCGGCCCCTGAAGATCGAGGCTAACGCGGGCGCCTCCTCCGGCTCTCTCTGCCACCGCCCCATCGCCGCGGCATCGGGCCCTTGGGCGCTGCGCTTATCGCCGGTGGCGAGCGCCTGGCGCAGGCCCGAGACGATGAACCCGCGCACTGCCGCCGCGTCGCGGAAGCGGACTTCGGTCTTGGCCGGGTGGACGTTGACGTCGACATCCTCGGCGGGGATTTCGAGGAACAGCGCCAGCACCGCGTGGCGATCGCGCGCGAGCATGTCCGCATAGGCTCCGCGCACCGCGCCGACGAGCAGCCGGTCCTTCACCGGGCGGCCGTTGACGAACAGGTACTGGTGGTCGGCGACGCCGCGGTTGTAGGTCGGCAATCCGGCGATGCCCGTGAGGCGCATGCTCCCTCGCTCCATGTCGAGCATCACCGCGTTGCCGGCCAGCTCTCGCGCGATCAGCAACGCGACGCGGGCCGCCAGCCCTTCCCCGCCCTGCATGTCGAAAATCGTCCGTCCGCCGTGTTCGAGGCGGAACGACACATCGGGCCGCGCCATCGCCAGGCGCCGCACCGTGTCGAGGCAGGCGGCATATTCGCTCCGCTCGCTGCGCAGGAACTTGCGCCGCGCAGGCACCTTGCCGAACAACTGCTCGACCCGCACCCGCGTGCCGGACGGCAGCGCAGCCGGCCCTTCCTCGACGAGCGCACCATGATCGACCACCCGCCGCCAGCCCTGCTGCGAACCGCGCACCCGGCTCTCCAGCGTCAGCCGGGCGACGCTGGCGATCGAGGGCAACGCCTCGCCGCGAAAGCCGAGCGTGGCAACCTGTTCGATCGCTTCGTCCGGCAGCTTCGAGGTCGCATGGCGTTCGAGCGCCAACGCCATGTCTTCGGGCGTCATCCCGCATCCGTCGTCGGTGACCTCGATCCGTGAAAGCCCGCCATCCGCCAAAGAAACCGAGACCCGCGTCGCTCCCGCGTCGATCGCGTTTTCGACCAGCTCCTTCAGCGCCGAAGCCGGCCGTTCGACCACCTCGCCCGCGGCGATGCGGTTGACCAGGGTCTCGGGCAAGCGGCGGATTGGCGGCATGGATTGTCTTTGCCCGTTCGTCCTGAATATGTCGAAGGGCGAATGCCGGGCCTGTTTTCGTGGTTCGACACGAACGGAAAGCGATTCAACCTACGCAAAGCACAGGGTAACGACAGGGCGCCGGAAATTCGAGCCGATCGGTGCAAAAACCGGTCGATTGCGGCACAAAAAATTTACCATTGTGCGGTGCATACGGTAAGGGGTCCGTTCTGGCCGGGACCCCCCGGTTTTCGGCACACCATTCATCCGCGGCAAAACTCGGAAAACGACGGGATTTTAGATGGCTTCTCCCTTCTCGCGCTTGTTCAAATTCGGCTCGCAGAACATGGCGATCGATCTCGGCACGGCCAACACGCTGGTCTACGTGCAGGATCGCGGGATCGTTCTGAACGAACCCTCGGTGGTGGCGATCGAAACGCTCAACGGGATCAAGCGCGTGAAGGCGGTCGGTGACGACGCCAAGCTGATGATGGGCAAGACGCCCGACAGCATCGAGGCGATCCGCCCGCTGCGCGACGGGGTGATCGCCGACATCGAGATCGCCGAGGAGATGATCAAGCACTTCATCCGCAAGGTGCACGGCAAGAAGAGCCTGTTCCGCTATCCGGAGATCGTCATCTGCGTGCCGTCGGGCTCGACTTCGGTCGAACGCCGCGCGATCCGCGACGCGGCTTCAAATGCCGGGGCCAGCGAAGTCTTCCTGATCCTCGAACCGATGGCGGCGGCGATCGGTGCCGACATGCCGGTGACCGAACCGGTCGGCAGCATGGTCGTCGATATCGGCGGCGGTACTACCGAAGTCGCGGTGCTCAGCTTGCGCGGCCTCGCCTACACCACTTCGGTGCGCACCGGGGGCGACAAGATGGACGAGGCGATCGTCTCCTATGTCCGCCGCCATCACAACCTGCTGATCGGCGACGCCACGGCCGAACGGATCAAGAAGGAATACGGCGTCGCCACCGTGCCGGAAGACGGCGTCGGCGAGACGATTACGATCAAGGGCCGCGACCTCGTCAACGGGGTTCCGAAGGAAATCACCATCAACCAGGGCCACATCGCCGAGGCTCTCAGCGAACCCATCGGGGCGATCGTCGAGGGCGTGCGCATCGCGCTGGAGAACACCGCGCCGGAATTGGCGGCCGACATCGTCGACCAGGGCATCGTGCTCACGGGCGGCGGCGCATTGATCCATGGCCTCGACGATCACCTGAAGGAAGAGACCGGCCTGCCGGTCAGCGTTGCCGAGGATCCGCTGTCGTGCGTCGCGCTCGGCACCGGCCGGGCGATGGAAGATCCGGTCTATCGCGGCGTTCTGATGACCGCCTGATCGTCCGTTTCGAGTAGAAGGGGCGACGGTCTAGATGGCGCCGCCGAATGTCCGAGGATCGAGTTCCAACCGAAAGGCGCAACTGAGCGTCTTTACCGGCTACCTCGTTGCGGCCGCGGGCGCCGCGATCGGGGCCGCGCTGCTGATCATCTCACTGTGGCAGCCGCAGGCGATGGCCGGGTTGCGCAGCATGGTGAGCGACGCCGCGGCCCCGGTGGGCAAGGCCGGCGCCTCCGCCCGCACGGGGGGCAAAGGCTTCTTCGACGCCATCGCCGGCTATTACCGCGCCGGCAGCAAGAACGCCGACCTAGAGCAGGAAATGCAGATCGCCCGGGTCAAGCTGGTCGAAGCGCAGGCCCAGACGCGGGAGAACTTGCGCCTGAAGGCCGCGCTCGGACTGCGGGAGGGGGAGATCAAACCGGTCGCCCTCGCCCGGCTGATCGGCTCGACCTCGTCCAGCGCACGGCGTTTCGCCTTCATCTCCGCGGGCACCGCCGACGGCGTGCAGCCGGAAATGCCGGTAGTCTCGCCGATGGGCCTCGTCGGCCGGGTGCTGGAGGCCGGCGCCCACAGTTCGCGGGTGATGCTGCTGACCGACAGCGAGAGCATGGTCCCCGTGCGCCGCGCCAAGGATGACGTCGTCGCTTTCGCCGAAGGCCGTGCCGACGGCTCGCTGCGGCTGAGGCTGATCAATCTGGGCCTCAACCCGATCAAACGCGGCGACGTGTTCGTCACCTCTGGCGCGGGCGGGTTGTTCCGTCCGAACGTCGCCGTCGCCGTCGCCGACGTGATCACCAAGGACGGCGCGATCGCCCGCGTCCTCAGCAATCCCGCGGCGACCGATTTCGTGTCGATCGAGCCGGTGTGGCAGCCCGAGGCGGTGCAGTCGCTCTCTGTTCAGCCGGGGAGCGCTAAAGACACCCGATGATCGACCCGATCAACCCGCGCGCGCGCCGCGACGCCTTCGGCAGCAAGATCAACCGCGACCATTCGAGCCTGCTCGCGTTCGGCGTGCCGTGGCTGTCGATCCTGCTCGCGTCGCTCACGCCGTTGCTGCCGATCATCGCCTCGGCGCCGATCGTGCCTCCGCTGGCCTACATGCTGCTGCTCGCTTGGCGGCTGATGCGTCCGGGCCTGCTGCCCCTCTGGGCCGGCTTGCCGCTCGGCGCGCTCGACGACCTTTTCTCGGGCCAGCCATTCGGCTGCGGCATCCTGCTGTTCTCGGTCACGCTGATCGGCATCGAACTGCTCGACGCGCGCTTTCCCTGGCGCAGCTTCTGGCAGGACTGGATCATCGCCATCGGCTTGCTCGCGGCCTACCTGGTGCTGGGCGCGCTCGTCTCGGGCGCGCATATCCAGCGCGGCCTGTACATCGCGCTCGTGCCGCAATTCGTCCTCTCCGTGGTGATGTTCCCGATCGTCGCGCGCGTGGTTTCGATGCTCGACCGGCTGCGGCTACTGCGCGTCCGCCGCCTGGCCTGAACCATGAAGCTCACCACCTCCTCGCTCCGTCAGAGCTTCGACCGGCGCACCTTCGTGATCGGCGCGGTCCAGGGCGGCGTGGGCCTGCTGCTCGCCGCGCGGATGGGCTACATCGCGGTGGCGGAGAACGAGAAATACGAGATGGAGGCCGAGAGCAACAGGGTGAACCTGTCGCTCATCCCTCCGCGCCGTGGATGGATCCTCGACCGGCACGGCAAGCCGCTTGCGTCCAACCAGGCCGATTTCCGCGTCGACATCATCCCCGAGCGGCTCAGGGATCCCGAGCGCGAAGTCGCCGTCGTCGGCCAGCTGCTCAACCTGAAGCCCGACCAGATCGCCGACCTCAACACCCGCATCGCCGGCGCGGCGCGCTTCCAGGCGGTGCCAGTGGCGAGCGGCCTGGATTACGACCAGTTCGCCGCCGTCAGCGTGCGTCTGCCCGAACTGCCCGGCGTCGTGCCGCAACGCGGCTATTCGCGCTTCTATCCGACCGGCCCGGCGGTTGGCCATCTGCTCGGTTACGTCGGCGCGGCGAACAAGGAAGAGTACGACAAAGAACCGAGTCCGCTCCTCGTCACCCCAGGCTTCAAGCTCGGCAAGGACGGGCTCGAAAAGCAATTCGAGCAAACGCTCCGCGGGGAGCCGGGCGCCCGCCGGACCGAAGTGACTGCGTCGGGCCGTATCGTGCGCGATCTGGAAACCCGGGAAGACGTCCAGGGCCAGTCGATCAAACTGACGATCGACGGCCAGTTGCAGGACTTCGCAGCCCGGCGCATCGGCCTGCAGTCCGCCGCCGTGGTGGTGATCGATTGCCAGACCGGCGGCATCCTTACGATGACGTCGATGCCCAGCTTCGACCCCAACACTTTCGCCAACGGCATCGGCCGGATTCAATGGAAGATGCTCAACGAGGATGACCACATCCCGTTGCTGAACAAGGCGGTGCGCGGCCTTTATCCGCCGGGTTCGACGGTGAAGCCAATGGCCACCCTGGCGCTGCAGCTGAACGGGGTTTCTCCGGACGAGAAGGTCAATTGTCCGGGTGGATACCAGCTCGGCAACCGTTTCTTTCGCTGCGACGCCAGACACGGTGTGCTCGACATGCGCGGGGCCATCGAACACAGCTGCAACACCTATTTCTGGAGCATGGTCCACCGTGTCGGCTACGAGAATGTCGCGCCGGTCGCGCGCAAGCTCGGGCTGGGGCAGGAATTCGACTTGCCCGGTGTCAACCAACGCTATGGCACGGTGCCAGACCCCGAATGGAAGATGCGCCGCTACAAGCAGGAATGGACGGCGTCGGATGGGCTCAACGCGGCGATCGGCCAGGGCTATGTGCTGGTCTCTCCGCTGCAGCTCGCGGTGATGACCTCGCGGATCGCCAGCGGGCGCGACCTGTTGCCCTCGCTGATGTTCGGGCAGCCCAAGCCCCTCGGCGCGCCCCTGCCCTTCACGCCCGAACAGTTGGCGGTGACCCGCGACGGCATGTTCCGCGTGGTCAACGGCCACGGCACGGCCGCGGCGAGCCGGCTCCCGGTCGAGGGCGTCACCATGTCCGGCAAGACCGGCACGGCCCAGGTGCGCAAGTTGCTCAGTCGGGGCGGCGGCGGCGAGTGGAAGGGGCGCGACCATTCGTGGTTCATCTGCTTCGCCCCCTCGGAAGCGCCGCGTTATGCAATGGCCGTCGTCGTCGAGCACGGTGGCTTCGGCGCGAGCGCGGCGGCGCCGATCGCCAAGGATGTCATGACCTGCCTGTT
>Ga0105246_10000410_pt1 | contig 22975 bp, 23 predicted proteins | sample KBSM64metaG_FD_99694 | JGI IMG/M metagenome (GOLD analysis project Ga0105246, IMG submission 99694) | Miscanthus rhizosphere microbial communities from Kellogg Biological Station, Michigan, USA - KBS M6-4 metaG | ecosystem: Host-associated > Plants > Roots > Rhizosphere > Soil | place... | reverse complement strand
AGTGGTTTTAACATTTCCTCTTTTGCTTTATCGATAAAATTATCGTAGGTCTTTTTATACACCAATATAAAGTAGTTAAACGTGTTACTGAGAAACGCCTCCTCATCGGTCGGTGGTGTTTCGGGAGGCTCAATTTCTGCCATATTGTTGTTCTTAGGTGCTGATATGTTAATCAACGTCACCAGCCATTCCTGCATCTCCTTCATTGAAGGGGAGACGTAGTCACTTACCGGGTCTGGCTCCATCAGCTTGTAAAGTAGACTGAGGTCAGCGGAAAATTGTTGGTTTTTTATTTCTGCGTCGTTTTTGTCATAGGTGAAAATAAATTTGCCCTCGGCAACGGCCTGGTTATAGCGTTGCAAAAAAGCCACCAGTGCGCCCGAAGGTTTCGGTTTTTCAATCGGCGTTTGGTTGTTGAGCTGAAAAGCAGGAGAGTAGCGGTTGGGGTGGGACTGCAAACGCTGCAGCATAAGCGTGTCCAAAGATCCCAACATAGTACTGGCCTCTATTCTGGTGTTCATCACGCCAAAATGAGAATGGATTTTATTCATAATGATGATCTTCCAACAGATAATTGATAATGCCATTTATCGTCTGGCTGATACGGCATGACACAAACAAAGGCGCTAAGGGGGCCCCGGCTTTATCATTGGGAGGCAGTGCCAGCGCACCTAATTGTTTAATCGATGCGGACAGTACCAACGCCTGGCAACAGGCATCCCAACCGCGACAGCACAGCAACGAGATGTTTACTCCTCCGGCCGGGAGACCTGCAGGAACAGGGCAACACTGGTGGGAGAGACTGGTGACAAACGCCAGGTCTCCCGGTTGATAGCGAGGTTGCAGACGCATGGCACAGATGGCACCGGTATACCCCAGACTGCCTGTCATCAAGCAAAGGCGAGCCAGTTGAGGCCAAATCACCATTAGCATGTGTGAGTTCGGTGACACGATTTCCGCAAAAGGCGGCAATGCGACGCGGTATTGATGACACAACCAGCGGTTTTGTTGACTTTTACTGAGCGCTTCCAGTCCTGCAGGAAGCCGTTCAGGGTGGATCCAGCTGCCCAGTTTGCTCAACTCGCTCAGGGCATTATGTCTCTCTGATTGCATCGTTTTTATTCCGTCTGCGTCGCCAATCAACAGCAACCATCAACAGGGCAAACACGGCAATACTCCCGCTACCCCATAACATGATGTAGGTATTATTCTCAGGCGCTTTAGGTGGGGGAAGCCGTGGCTCATGCTTGATAAACAATGCCACAGTAATGTTCGCCATTTTGACATCCGGATAACTATTGAGGATCAATAAACGTATTTTATTGGCAAAGATCGTGGCGTCATTCAGTGGGCCATGAAGTATCAGCACCGAAATGCGCTTTTCAGGTTGCGCCGTCAGCCGGTTTTCATCTTCCAGCGGGTAACTAATATGGACTCGCACATCCACCACCTCATCGAGGCGCAGCAGCGATTGTTGCAGTTTCTGTTCAATCGCTGAAATCAGGCGGGCTTTTTCGGCCCGTGGTGACGCCACTAATGCATCCGTGGGGAAAAAATGATCAATTTCCACGTCTTCTGGTGATGGCAGGCGATAATCTGCAATCAGTGCGATCGCCTGTTTCATTTCCTGCCTATCGACCATCACGTTAAACAGTTTTTTTTCGCCACTTTGTTTACTGGCCGCAATCTGGTATTTCTCCAGCAACGCAATGGTTTCATTAGCCTGTCGTTCGCTTAACCCTGTCAATAACGTATCCTTGCACCCTACCAGCAATAACAGCAGCAATAGCAGGGCGCATTTTTTTCTCCATATCCCCATAGTGATTACGCTTTTATCAATGTTTCAATGCCCTTATTGACTTCGCGCGCTACAGCCAGCAGGGTTTCAGTATGAATTTTATGAGTGCCCAGTAGTGCCAGTGACTTAACCATCTCACCTGGTGAATTGCTGACAGTCGCTTGTTGCATGCTATCAACGGCCGTCGTGCGCAGATGTTGATTGTCCGCGACGAGTTGGCTCATGGCGGACAACATCCGTTCGTCCAGTGAAGCCGATGTATTTGCCATTGCCCCAGCCGACTCTGGCAGGGTAAGAAAATGAATTTGCGCCATGGATTATTTTATCTTCTGTGTGATTTCACTTTGCAGACTGACCAGAGCACTGATCAGACTCCCGACGCCGCGCGTGACAGTACCGAGATCCCCTTGTGCGGCTTGCATATCTAGGGTGAGTTTAGGGTCTGTTGGGGTGACTCTCCATGCTGCGGTCGCGTCTTCAAGATTTTTGGAGGCCTCATCTATTTTGTTGGAAAAGCTGTTGTAAAGATCATGAAACCCTCCACCGCTAAAAAGGGGGGGAGGGAGTTTATCCATACCTGGGTCTACTGGATCTGCCATGGTTTAATTTCTCCTAAAAAGAGATAGGTGTTGGGGTTTGAAAAATATGGTTACTACGGTCCCATATCAGTTGTTCCTGGCCCCGCTGCAGAACCGCCAGCGGGGCGTTGTCATAGGTAACAGGGTACTGAATAGAAATGTGAACACGCTCCTGCCCCCAGCGCTGATAGAACGCTTGTAACTGGTGATTCAGGTAGTCGAGTGTTTCAATAGTAAGCGACTGTCGTACCGCAACATACACACCTGTGGATGTCATAACCTGGTGGTACGGCACCCCCGCCTGAAGGAACAGCGCTCGTAACTCATCCTGTAATGCCTGGAAGGTACGCTGTTTGACAACCACCGTACCGAACTGTGGATACGCCTGACGCAGCACCTGTTCAGCGCGTTGGGCAGCACCGTCGTCCTGCCCGTTTGTCAGGATTGTCAACATCATGTTTTGACTATTATTATTCCCCAGTGTCAGCCAGACAATTCCCGCCTGTGTAAGACGGTGCTTTATCGACTGCTGCAAGGCCAACGTTAGTTGAGTTTGTGGCGGGATCGCTTCGGTCTCAGGCTGTTGTAGCAACAGGTTGGACAATATAAAGGCCGTTATCATCAGCAAGAATCCCCCCACTAGCCAGAAAAAAGGCAAATGCCGCGGGTTAACGGCAGAATTTTTTGTGTGAACGGGCGCGGGCATCCCGTCTGCGTGGTTTTTTGTCGCGGCGTGCGTGACGTTGTCACCGATAATCGCCCAGTTATCCTGGTGCGGCTTTAGGGCAAAATGAAGTGGTCCAATGGTGAGCCTTTGCTGTAACGCAACTGGTTTCAGTCCCGCGGGGTCATCAGCCCAACCGCACAGGCATGTCAAAGCGTAACTGTCGAGTTGTAATTGAATATGTCTCATCGTTACCCTTTCAAACAAGGGGATGAAAATGACGTTTTCACTGGCAAGGTTAATGTTATTCACGACACGAAGTTGAGCAGCTTCTTCTTCCTGAACATAGGTGTAGAGATGCCAATCACCGTTGGACAGCGCCATTTCGAAACCAGTAAGTGGTCCATTTAAAATTTTTAAGGTAAACATATAAATTAATTATTTATTGGGCATTGAGTGTAATGCACACCTTTATATTTTTTTGACAGAAAAATAAAAACATTTTTAAGCTCCAGTAAGAGAAGACCATAGTAAAAGAGAAATTCCAACTTAAAGATTATTGATATTGCGCTATTTCATGGAAAAATCAGAATTAACTAATTAATTTAAATGATCTTTATCTGGGTTTACTCCTTTTTTTAGGAGGCTTTGTTTGCGAGGATAATACGAACCTTCTAATCGGTACTCTGCCAAAAATAAGAAACTCTACGTGGAACTGTATAATGCTGAATTACCTGTGGATGCCCTTTTCGAATATCACTATAGCCGCTTTTCATTGCTCATGTTGACGTTAAGTAACGATAATGTATTTTTTTCCGTAAATATGACATTAGAGGATGATGTATGCCGCCTGACTGCACGCTTTATGCTCCCGGAGGCGCAGGCCGTTCGCAGCGAATGTTACAGTCTGTGGAAACGACTGATGCAAGAAAGCGGGGGTAGGCTGGTCATTGAGGAGATTCCCGATTGAACGCTAAACGAGAGTTACAGCGGGCAATTTGTGCGTGTAGACGCCTCTACTGTTCAGTGGTAGTGCCTTTGATTATGGCGTTAAGCGTATCGTTATCTGCTGCACATGCGGGAGAAAAGCCCACGCAGCTGATGCTGCAAAAACAACCTGCTGCCGTCTATTTTCAGGCTTTATCGGTGGTAATGGCACGTCCTGTGATCCTGAGTCCTTCAAGCAAGACCTTACAGGTTTCAGGACAGTTTGACCTGTCGGACCCGATGCTGGCGCTAAAATCATTCTGCCAGGATAGGGGGCTGATTTGGTATTTTGATGGTCAGGCACTCTACGTTTACCGCCAGGATGAACTGAGCAGTACTTTGGTGCAGCTACAACAACTCACTGTCAATAAGTTGGTCGCTGCCTTGCGTGAAGCCGATCTTTACGATCAGCAGTATCCTTTGACATCTCGTCCTGACGCTCGTTCTTTTTATCTGTCGGGCCCCCCCAAATATGTGCAATTGGTCACACAGACCGCAAACTTACTGGACAGCCAGCAAAAATTAGCACAGGAAGAGCAGTCTGGCGCGGCCGTGGCAGTGGTCAGAGTACATTATCGCTCGATACTGCCGCGCGAACTGACATTACGTAATGAAAAACAGACCGAGCTGGGGTTGATCGATACGTTACGGTCGCTCTGGCATGATAATGAACCGTTAGCGATTGCGCGGGAGAATGAGAGCATTTCTTCAACGCCAGTTGCTGCCGATCTGGACAGTGCATTTTCTGCAGTGGAGGAGGGGGGAACGCTGAGTCTGACCGCGCCGCGTGTCCACGGTAAAAAACTGTGGATTTTGGCCGACCGCGACACTAACAGCATTATCCTGCGAGGCGATCCACAACAGATACATGAGGCCCGATTGCTCATCCAGCAACTGGATTGCCCGCGTCAACAAGTTCAACTGAGTTTACAAATTATTGATGTTAAAGAGAGTGAGGTTGAACGACTGGGAATTGACTGGTCAGGCAGCTTTTCCCGAAGCGAGATCAACCCGTCTGCCGGTAACCAGGGGACAAAAACATTGGTTTCGACAACATCAATCATGGCACAAATTCATGCTCTGACAGAGCGATCGCAGGCGCGCATTATTTCGCGTCCAATTGTGTTGACTCAGGATAATCTCACCGCCTATTTTGATAACAACCATTCTTTCTATATCAAGCTGGAATCCGAGCGGGTGGCCGATGTTAAAACGGTCACCTACGGCACCCTAATCTCTGTCACACCGCGCATCATCGCTTTAACCAGTCCGACACCGAAAGTTGAAATGCAACTGGTGATTGAGGACGGTAGCCGTGACAGAGGATCTCCCGACAACCAAATCAGCCAGACGCGTATTGAAACTGTCGCGCGGGTACCTTCAGGTGACAGTCTGTTAATCGGTGGCTACACCCGCAGCGAACGCATTGACGATAGCAATGGTATCCCGCTGCTGGAGCGTATCCCGTTCATCGGTGGACTGTTCCGTTACCAACAGCCCCGCCGCACTAACGTGGTCCGTCTGTTCCTGATTGAACCTCGCGTGCTAAATGAAATCAATAGTTCCGCCACTCGCCTGGAAGAGTGGTTATTGCGCACCCGCCGGGAAACCGGCAGGAGCTTGCCATGATAGGGCCTATACAGTCGGCATCACTGACGCCGATCACGTCAACCAATGATAATGAAGGACGCATACAGGGGCCGGAAAAAATTACGCCGGTTTCCATGCTGCCGGACTACTTCGATCATCTCAATATTGCGGATGATATGGCGGCCCTGCGCCCACAACTTGGCAATCTGACCAGCCAGCGCTTAGCTTCTCTTGAACGTCTCAACAATGCGGTAGAACTGGATATTGAAGGAAGTGCCGCCAACCTAATCCCTGATATCCAGTCAGTTATGAGTCCACAGCAGCTATTGCAGTTATTGCGGCAGCGTTTTGACGATATCAGTGACATCTGGCTGATATTGCAGTCCATGATCGCGAACAGCCAGCGTTGGCAACTGCAGTGTCAGTTACTAGAGCAAACGCAGGATTTACTGGAAGCCGAAGCCAGTGATGAGGAACGGCAAGCGTTGTGGGCGGGGGTGAACGTCCATAAGTTGGCCCATCAGTATGCCAAACTGACGCAATGCAATGCCCGCCAGCTCCGCATCTGGTATCGGGTCTGGCTAAGCTGGGAAGAGGAGGAGGAAGCAAGCTTTCTCTGGGCAATGATGGACGAGGTCGAATTTTCCAGTCTGAGCACCATCTTCCATTATATCTCGCGCGCATTGCGTGCTGATATCAATTCGTTAAGACCCAGCACCCAGCCAGAACGTCTCAGTACACTGCTTGGTAAAATATCGGCCATCACGCGTTTCACCACGCTGATAAAACAGCTCGGTCTATTCTCGTTTTCCACCAATCATTGTTCTGCACCACTTGATACGCCGTTGCCTGAGCAGGTTGCTCGTTTTCTCAGTGCTGTTCTTGCCTCACCGGTGACGTTTTTACCTCAGTGGCAAACGTTACGCGGTCACCTTGAGCCTTGTGATCTCTCTGTGTTGAATGGTCTTTTGCGTGAGTGTCGCCATCTGATACAGGCGTTACCGGATATTTTCTTCAGGGAAGAGAGCGATCGTGAGCGTCTTGATGCGAAGGTACTGCAGGTGCTTAACGAACTCTGGATAGGACAAGCTATAGGCCTACATGATGTGGAATGCTGATGAAATCAAACTATTAGGTGCATGGCGGGAACTTGCGGCGGGAGCGGCTATGCGCCTGGACGTCGGTGATATGAGGCTGGACATTCTCAGACAAACCCGGGGCTGGCACGTATTGCTGCTTTTAGACGGCGTAACGTTTTCGCCGCAACGCTTGCATAAGGCAGGACAGGATTTTCCTGATTATGACCTGCTGTTATTGCGTGAGCAGTGTTATTTACACAGAAGGTATAACGAGATGAGTGAGCAGATCCTCCGTGATATTTACAGCCTTGTTGAGAGGGTAAAAGCGTGGCCATGCTGAAAAAACTCACATCGCTTATCAAACCTGAGTTGGCGATTGTCATACTCATTGCGCTGATCATAGCCATGTTGATCATTCCCTTTTCGCCACGGCTGATTGACTTTTTAATCGGTGTGAACATCGCTCTGGCGTTGTTGATTTTTCTCAGTTCCTTGTATGTCAGCGATCTGCTGAAGTTTTCAACCTTTCCTGCCGTATTGCTCATCAGCACGCTGTTTCGGCTGGCGCTCTCAATTAGCACCAGCCGCCTGATCCTGTTGGATGGCTATGCGGGTGAGGTGGTGTCCACCTTTGGGCAATTTGTTATCGGCGGCAGTCTGGCCGTGGGGGTGGTCATCTTCTTTATCGTCACCATTGTGCAATTTATCGTTATTACTAAAGGCGCAGAGCGAGTGGCCGAAGTTTGCGCACGCTTTTCTCTCGATGGAATGCCCGGTAAACAGATGAGCATTGATGGCGATTTGAAAGCCAACACCATCACCGCTGAAGAAGCGCGAAATAAACGTAAGCGATTGGAGCAGGAGAGTCAGTTGTTTGGCTCGATGGACGGCGCGATGCGTTTCGTCAAAGGCGACGCGATAGCGGGTCTGTTGATCATTCTGGTCAATTTTGTTGGCGGCATCCTGATTGCTCAGCACTCATACGGGATGAGTTTTTCGCAGGCGTTGGACATTTATACCCTTTTGACTATCGGTGACGGACTAGTGGCACAGATCCCCGCGTTGCTGATTTCCATTGGCGCTGGATTTGTTGTTACCCGTGTCAACGATAATGATCAAAATCTTGGGGCCAGCATTGCGTTACAACTGTTTCACAATCCTTTTGTCCTTGGGGTGACCAGCCTCATGATACTGATTGTTGGCTTACTGCCTGGCTTTCCATTGGGCGTGTTTGGTTTTCTGGCCGTGGCCCTGGCGCTAATATGGGTGATTAAACTAGACGGAAAAGTTAAAGCCCGTTTGGTGGATATGCTGCAACGCGCTGGCCTGATGCGCAGCGCAGAAGAGAAAAAAGCGGCACAGGATGCCCAGATAAAAAATAAAGCTAATGAAGATGAAGCCGCGCTTTTTCCTGACACGGTTGCTGTTATGTTGGCCATGCCACAGAAAACGCATGACTGGCTGACCCAACAGGAAGATACAGCATGGTTTCGCCAGACTTTCTTTAATGAGTTTGGTATTTCCCTGCCGCGCACAGAGTGGGTTGTTAACCCGGATCTTGCGGAGGGAACCCTGAAATTATTGGTTCATGAAATTGATGTGGAGGAGGCTACTGTAATTCCTGGCTACTTGCGCATCATTGTGCCTGAACAGCTGCCGCTGCTGGAGTCGCTGAGCATCCCCGTCACGAAATGTGCACATGCCCCGCCGCAATACTGGTGTGAAGAAAAACATCATAGCCAACTTAATAGCCTGAACATTGAAACCCGCTCTGCCAGAGAGGAAATATATCGGCTGATGGCGCGTGGGCTGAGCCGTCTGGTAAATGAATATTTTGGTATTCAGGATACCAAAGAGATGCTGGATAAAATAGACAGTAAATCGCCGGAGTTAATTAAAGAAGTCTACCGTAATTGCACGGTTCAGAGGATTTCAGAAATTTTTCAACGTTTAATTAGTGAAGGTATTTCATTACGTAATAATAAAATTATTTTGGAGGCGATCGCGCAGTATGCCGGTAAAGAAAAAGACAATCTGGCGCTGACTGAACTGGTGCGCGGTCGTCTTGCTCGCTATATCTCCAGCAAATATCAACGTCGTGGCTATATTCGCTGCGTGATAATGAGCCAGGATCTGGAAGACGCTTTCCGGCGAGCCATTAAGACCACCAGCACCGGGAGTTCATTGACGATGGAGCCGGAACAGGTTGAAGAAGTTTTATCGCTTTTCTCCAGCACCATTGATGAAACCTCTTTTACAGCCGATGAGTTGGTCATTATGTGCAGCATGGATGTACGGCGTTTTGTGAAAAAACTGCTGGAAAATAAATTTATCGACCTGGATGTGTTGTCATGGCAGGAAATTTCTGAACGTAGTCAACTTCAGGTTTTAGCGACGGTGTAACGTTGACGCCACTGCATGCATTTTTTCGACATAACAAGGGGTAGATTGTGACCATTAACACCTCCTTTATCCCGGCGCAGTTAAAACGGGAGGCGGTAGCCTGCGAGAGCGATTTATCCGCCCTCTTTTCCGACAGGCTGGAACAGCAAAAGCATGATGTCGCTGGACGACTAAAAAAAAATCAACAGCAGGAGCCAGAGAACGGCATGGCATTGCCGAATGTCCCCGAACTAATGGCGACGCTGGTGGTAGCACATGCCGGTATACAGAGAGAGACGCGGGGAGAGGAGCCTGCGGCAGTTCACCGGTGTGCCAATGCGGCGACTGAAGATCAGGGTTCGACATCAAGCCAGCCAAGCCCGGAGCCGGGGATGATCTCAAGGCTATCCCACAGGGATAAACCGGTATTACCATTCAGCATTGCGGCACGAACAGCCAGTGTCGCGGTAAGTGCCGCATTCGAGGCCTCTGACACCGGTCAGGAATCCCCCGTTGCAAGTCTCGTTGATAGTGATGTTATTCACCGGAAAATAGTGCAGCGCGTATTCGAGCCAGCCCAGCTGAACGTGCAACCCCCGGTGCATGCAGAATCCCCGTACAGCCAACGGACCGGTGATGCCCCCGCCACAGTAACGCAACCCGCAACTCGGCTGTCTCCGTTGGTGGACGACGCAATGCCGACTATCGCCCACAAAACCATCAGGATCGATCACTATGACGGGGGGGCTGAAATGTACTACCCCGTGGCTGACAAAGCATGCGCTAAAGTGACATTGGCGGAAAGAAAGATTGTACCCGTGAGTGAAAACCTACGATTGAATGAGCTGCTGGTGGGGCAATCTTTACTGCTTTCCCGCGATCGAGTCTGGCATCTGCAGGATGCGCAGTCAGCCCGTCCTTATTATCTCTCATCAGCCGACAGTGCAACAGGGAAGGAGCATGAAGAGTAAACCCAGCGACTGGCTGGCGTTCAGCCCACCGCGAATGACGGCAACAGAATATTACCTTCGTTACCGGGCAGGCTGTTGCCGTGGGCGTTTCCCCCACGGGGAGGGCGATTTTTTACGGGTCGAGGGAACGGAAAATCGGCCCGAACTGTGCCTGTTTTTGCCTGCTGGCGTCACGGCGGCCTGCGTGTTTTATCCCGCTCCCGCACCGGACAGCCTGTTACTCGATGCCGATCTGCGCCATGCACTGTTGACGCAGTATCTGGAAGAAGAGGGTCTAACGGTGCTGGAGAGCGCCTATACCCTGGCGCAGACCTCGTTGATGCCGATGGAGGAGGTTGTTCCTGAATCGGGTTTTACCGACTGGTTTTATCAGGTGCCAACCAATTTGGGATACGTGGCACTCTGCGTGCAGAGCGATAGCACCGGACCAGAGTGTGCTCTTCCGGTCAGACCCGTAAGGGAACACCTGCCTGACTGGTCTATACGGGGGCAGTGTCGTGTGGGTTGGTGCCATTTGCCGTTAACCCTGTTACGCGGATTAGAGAAAGGGGATGTGGTATTGGTTACGCAGCCACAGCAATGGCTGACGCTGGCTGGACGCGGTATTGGACAATGGAATTTTGATTGGCAGGGAGTTGTAATGGAAAGTATGAACAGATCTGAGCAATGGATGGGGGAATATTCAGCCCGCTTGCCAGAAGAAGGCGTTGAACCGTTCAACCTGAAGGATATTGAACTGACTCTGGAGATAGTGCTGGGCTATGCGATGCTCCCGCTGACGCAAGCTGTTACGCTCGAAGCCGGGGATTTTGTGCCTTTGGCTCGTGGCGGTGTTATGGCAACCCAGCTACGTCTTGATAACCAGACGATTGCCAGTGGTGAACTGGTTGAGATTGACGGTCGGTTAGGCATCATTCTCAACCACATCTATTCTCAGCCGGGCGAACAAAAATAAAGCGATGAACGAAGAAAATGCTTGTCAGTTAAGCGTGTTGAGGTCGCTATGAATAGCGACCCTACGATTTTCTGGCGCGGTTATTAAATGGTGCACATTCATGTGCACCTGCATAAATACGCAGTTTATTGCTTAAGTGAGCGGCATTAATGAACGAAGCAGCATTAATTTTAACGTTATCGCTGGTTGCCACACTGCCTTTCCTGATTGCGGGTGGAACCTGCTTTATTAAGTTCAGCATCGTGTTTGCATTGGTGCGCAATGCGCTGGGGATCCAGCAAATTCCCAGCAATCTGACCCTGAATGGACTGGCGCTGATCATGACAATCTTCGTAATGGCTCCGGTAGCCAAGCCGGTCGTGACATGGCTGGATACGGACACGGTCAGTTACAGCGAGCCGACTGCCCTGAAGCGGCTGATGACGGAGGGAACCCGCAGTTATCGTGAATATCTGGTTAAATTTGCTGACCCTGCGCTGACAGACTACTTCACCACCGTATGGCAAAAGCGGGCGGGAGAATTGCCGGATGCTGCACAACAAGAAGTGCCCGAACCCTCGTTGTTCGCTTTATTACCCGCCTATGCTATCACAGAGATTAAAGACGCGTTTGAAATCGGTTTTTACATCTATTTGCCTTTTATCGTCATTGACATTCTGGTCTCCAACATTCTGCTGGCACTGGGCATGATGATGATGAGTCCGATCACCATTTCATTGCCGATTAAGCTGGTGTTGTTTGTTGCAGTGGATGGCTGGGCGAAAGTGGTACAAGGCATATTGACTAAATATCTGGAGTGATGATGGCGGAAATTAGTTATGTCAGTAATAAAGCAATTTGGCTGGTGATTGTGCTGTCAGCTTGGCCGATCATCGTCGCAACGCTGGTCGGGTTAATCGTGGCAGTGATCCAGACAGTCACTCAGATCCAGGAACAAACCCTGAGTTTTGGTATCAAGTTAATTGCGGTGTCGGTATGCCTTTTTCAACTTTCCGGCTGGATGTCGGAAGTCATAATGAACTACGCCAATGAGCTGTTTTACTTTATCAGCCAGCGATAAAAGGAATCCGTTATGTCTGTCATGCTGCTGGAAGGAGTGTATGCCTTAGTGGTTTTCTCTTTGCGGGTATTGCCGATGTTTCTGGTGCTGCCTTTATTCCATGGGAACTGGCTAACACACACCATGATAAAATCGTGTCTGGTGGTGGTACTGGGACTGGCGTTTATCCCCAATATTCAGCCGGCGTTGCCGGAAATTGAACATCATCTGATGCGTACAGCCTTTACTGAAGTGGCTCTGGGCGTGTTGATTGCCTTCCCGGTCGGATTACCGTTCTGGGTGGCGAACGTGGCGGGTCAGTTTATGGATAACCAGCGCGGCGCAACCATTAGCAGCAGCCTCGACCCCAACAGTGGCGTTGATGCCTCCACTCTGTCTGCCTGGTTTAGTTTTTACTGCTGTGTGGTTTTTGTGGCAGGAAACGGTTTGATTCACCTGTGCGATTTATTATCGGAAAGCTATACGATATTTCCCCCGGGCGAGTCGGTTGATTTATCCCTGATCCGCACACTGCACTTTGTCACGCTGCTTGACCTTTCAATAGCGAAAGGGATCATACTGATCTCCCCGGTGCTTATTACGTTGTTCCTCAGTGATGTATTACTGGCGTTGCTGTCTCGTTATACCCCACAATTGAATCCCTTCGTGCTGTCGTTAACTTTAAAAAGCGTGATTGCTTTTGGGGTGTTGTTCCTCTATTTCAATCCCGTCTTTGCTACCACGCTGCAACACATTATTGATGGTCGTTGGGCGCTGGAATATTACTTCAGTCTGCGATGAAAGAGAGTAAAACCGAACTCCCCACTCCTAAAAAGAAACGCGATGCGGGCAAGCGTGGACAGGTAGTGAAAAGCCGTGATGTTACTGCCACCATCAACCTGGTGTTGGTGATGCTATATCTGTTTTACTTTTTTGACGGTCTGGACGAAAGCCTCCATTTTTTACTGACCACCTTACCAACGGTTAATGCCATCAATCATCATGACTGGTTCCGTGCGCTGTTGATGTTACTGATAAAGCCCACGCTGGTGCTGTTGACAGCCAGCATTCTGACCGTAGTTATCCCAACGTTGTTGCAAAGCCGTTTCGTCATTGCAACGCAGCAGCTAAAAATTGATTTCAAACGCCTCGACCCGATTGCTGGCGTTAAGCGCATCTTTTCGCGGCGCACGCTACTGAATACCCTAAAATCGCTGCTCTACGTAGCGGTAATTGCAGGTGTGGGCTGGCAGTGCTATCAGAGCGTGTTACGCACCCTGTTGTCCGGTGTCAACGGATCTCTGAATACCGTGATTGCAGTATGTGAACAGGTATTCTTCACAACCCTGCTAGCTGTGCTGATCTCCTGTGGGGTGATTGCCGTTATCGATTATGGCATCGAGTATTTTCAATACATTAAAGAGCTTATGATGACTCGGCAGGAGGTGAAAAAAGAACATAGTGAGCAAAATGGCAAGCCAGAAATAAAAAAACGTCGACGTGAGTTGCATCAGGAAATACTTAATGAAGATGTTAAGAAGAATGTGCGTGACTCACAGGTGTTACTGGCCAATCCAACACATATTGTGATTGGGATTTATTTCAATCTGTCACTGGCACCTTATCCGTTTGTATCACTGGTCCAGACAGATGCGATGGCGCGCGCGATACTGGTTTATGCCAGCGAAATAGGAAAACCCATCTACCGAGATAAACAACTGGTGCGAGCTATGCACAAAACGGTTAAGCCTTATACCTTTCTGCACTGGAGCTGGTTTGATTCGTTACTCACTGTGCTGCGCTGGATGGAGGAGGTAGAAAAACAATATATACAACCGGAAGGCGAAGAAAATAATCATGATATCGATTGTGAGGGTGATTAATAATTTTTTTGAGTGACTCATCTTTTTTTATAAAAGGGAATGCCAATGACCACGATTACACCTTTATCTTCATGCAGTGTTCCATACGAATTAAATACCAATGAACAGCCGAAAGAAAAGCAGCAACACGAAGCCAAACCGGAAAGCGTTGCTGACACGGTGGCGTTTAATATACTCCGTGATGAAGTCGAATCTTTTATTAACGAGCTTAAGACACGACAAAATAAATCACGTCGCGATGCTGATGTTCAGCAGGAGGAAATGGCGCGATTAAGATTTAAGGTCAATGCCCGATTAAAGTCCGTTCAGGGAATAGCACCACAAGCCGGTGACGATCTGGGTCATCAGGAGGTAAAGGCGGCGCAGGCATTACTCATGCGTTTAAAAGAGGCAGAAAGCGTATTGAGGGAGTCGGAACGTGGTGCTATTAACCTCAGAGCTTCCGCTCTCCCCACCGTCGTGAAGCCGGCCTTGCTTTCGGTAACCGCTACGCTGTTGCAGGTTGAACCACGCAGTGCGCCGGTTCAATCGCCTGATCCAACCTCGCTGAAAACCCCAGTGCAAACGCGCAATGCACCAGATGCGTCGTCACGTGAGGGGACATCAAAGACTTATGCCTCCGTGGATGATATCACTACCATTGGCCAGGAAAATATGACGCCGGAAGAGAAGTTCTGGCATCTCATATCCCTCTGGTTAGTTAGACTGAAAGAAATTGAAAAAGAAATAGATGAAATTTATAAGCTGACTTCTTCAATGTCGGATCAAATGCCTGATGAGATGCGCTTAACGCCAGGAATATGGAGTGAAAAAGAGAGGGTTTTAGAAAAACTTAAAGAAATTCGTGATACTTTAAAAACTCTCGGGGACGAAGAACTGCAACTTCCTGACGGTCTGGATCTCAATGACGCTGAGGTATTATTACAAAAAGCGGGCGTGCCGTATAAAAAAGAAAATGGAAAATTAAAACCTGTTATAGAACGTAAAGTCGATATCCTTATGAAGTGGGCCATTGCCAACTTGGAAATGGATCGATACGGAAGACTCAATGGTAATATGTTTGATCTAAATGAAAGATTAACCAACATTGGGCGCAACATCAATAACTATTACCCTACGACTGATACACCTGATGATAAACATGAAAATAGTTTCACTGATTGGGTTGATGGTGTGGCTCCTCCGTTTGAATCCATCGCTAAAATTAACATGAATTTATATAAATCGTTAATTGCGTTAACGCAGGCCTGGCAGAAAAAACGGAATGAGTTTGAGGAAAAATTCGCTGAAGTATTAAAGCAGTCTAATGGTCCGAATGAAACAACACAAAAACATACATTTAAAATGGCACTGGTTAAAGACATGATGGACGTGCTGAAAGAGATCGATGTGCTTAAAGAAAATGCGGCGTTGATTTTAGGTAACGTCTCAATAGAGAGTATTAATAAATTACTCGAAGGGACCGGCATTAAATTAAAAGACAAAGTGGGAACCGTTGCGAGTGTTGATATGGGCGATGAGCTCACTGAGATGCTGAATGATGCACTAGATGCCTGCTTTAACCCCGATAAAAATGACGGGAAAGATGAATGTGAAGTCACCGCTGAGCAATTGGCACAGTTTCAGAGAACGCTTGAACAAGCGAAGCTTCAGTTTGACGCAAACACCCAAAAATTAGGCACCAAATCGGACCAAACTTACAGTGTGTTTAAAAGCACGCAGGAATCGCTCAGTAGCTTACTGAGCCAGATGATCAAGCTGATATCTGATTTATTGGCTGGGATTCGTTAAGGATACGCGATGAGTTGTCGTAATACCGGACCAGAGGCGGATGAGCAGGAGCTGATGGCGATAATGGATGAAATATTGCTGCAAAAGTCACAGGGTGTCTCTCAGGAAACGCTGGACAGCCTGTACCTCTGCGCATGGAATCTTTATCAACAACGCAAATTGGATGAATCAGAGACACTGTTTCGTTTCTTATCTTTATGGCATGCCGAGAATAAAGACTACCTTTTGGGGCTGGCCGCCGTTTATCAGTTGAAAAAAAAATATCACCGTGCGATCGCGCTTTACAACGCGGCCCATCTTATTGATCCACAAGAGCTGCGTCCTGTATTGCAAATGGGTTATTGTCATTTGTTGTTAAAACAGAAGGGAAAAGCCCGAACCTGCTTTGAAAGAGTTGTCTCATCGAGCCAGAATTTGCAGCTCAGGCAGGCCGCACAAGATTATCTTGATGGCATTGATGGTAATAAAACAGAGAACAGACAAGGAGTATAAAATGACGGCAATAGAACGATATGCGTTTAACCCGAGTTACACCCGGGCAGATGAACCTCGGCCGGAACAAAAAAACGGCACGAAAAAGGAATATGAGGTTAAAGATAAAAATGCCACGCAAATAAACGAAACTAAAGCAGAGATTGATGAGTTTATTCAGGAATTGCAAGAGCAACGCCGCGGTATATTGACCGACGCCCTGGTTGAACAAAGAACACGATTAAAATTTAAATTGAATGCGTTATCACAACATGATGCCGATGCCGCACGGACATTGTTGTCCCATTTGATGGCTACTGAAAAAAAAGGTGAGCGGGCGGAGATCGCCACCACCGTGGCTGGCAACACGCAGGATATGCCTGCCGCGCTTGGGCAGAGTAAAATAATGGCATCTGGCACCGCACTTGTTCAGCAGGTAAGGGATATTGTGCTAAACAATCCTTCTGCACTGCGCAGGCCGGTTGGCTATCTTGAACCTTCGCTTAATACAGCAAATCCTTCACTCGCTCCGCCCGTCCATAAGGCACAATCATTGCAACAACTCCTGGCTGCGCTGATGAAAATTATGGAAAGTATTCGCCCAAAGGAAATAGATAACAAGAGTATGATTAGTGACAGGTCGCGTGAACTGGCCTTCTTAATCACCAAAAAAGCCCTCAAAGAGAATGAGGCACTGCTGAAAGAACACCAGCAAGAAATGGCCAGTCGTGAAAAGAAAAACAGCATAACTAAATGGTGCATATGGATTTTTGGCGGGCTTGCTGCTGCCCTCACTGGAGGGATACTGGCCGGCGTATTGCCTACTATCACGGATTCTGTCCTGCAGGAAACCAAAGGGTTTTCGATTTTTAGCGCCCCGATGGCGATGCTGACGGAACAAATAGGGAAAGGCGTGGCCCTTGCGCTAAAAGCCTGTGGTGCCAAAGGGCCCGTGGTTGAGGCTATTTCGATGCTTCTGGCCTCGATTGTTATGACTGTGGTGGAGAGTGTTGCAGCGAGACGCATTAATCCATCCTCCCTGACACGTCTGGCCGGCAATTTACCCAAATTAATTAAAGTTGTAACAAGAATGATTAAACAATCCGTCACAAAATTGCCTCAGGCGCTTAAAGGCGTAGGTGACAAAGTGCTGCAACAACTGCCAACGATAATGAAGTGGGCACGCAAATATGAGGTGTTCCTGAATTTAGCAGCGCCATTTATGCAGTTTATCGGCGAGTGTGTAAAGTTTCCGAATACCTACCGGATCAGCCAACTTGTAATAGAAAAAAGTGAAAATGAAGTGGAATTCAATGTCGCTGAAACTATTAATGATTTGGTTGAGAAACTGCTGAAATGGCTGCGTGGGACGTTAAGCGAAATATTAAAAGATCGTGAATTGGCGAATTTATTCAGCGATTTGCAAAGCGCACAAAATTATATGAATTACAGTCTGGCGCATAATGTTAAGGGTTAAGTTAATAACTGATTGTGATATCTGGAGTGGATGTTGATTTTAAATATGTGCTTATTAAACTTTGTTAAAAGGAAATCTTATGCTCAACTCTATGTCAGGTAGTCTTGTCCAGCCGTCGTTTTATCCGCTGACAAATGAACGGTATCAGGAAGATGAAAAGAACGCTGCACCCGATGTGAATAGCCAACATAGTAACAACCCATCGGACAACCATTTTAAGCAACTGAGTGACGACGTAGAATTATATCTTAATAATCTCCAGGCAAAAAATAAGGGCGCGCCCCACGAGGACACGTTGCGCGACGTGCTATCAGAACAGGGAATCACGCTGAAATTCAGGCTGAACGAACAGTTACAACATGCGCAGAAATCCGGTGAGGCTATCGCTCGTCAGGAAGGGGAGGCGGCGCAAATGCTGCTATTCCGTCTGGCTGAAGCGGAAAACCAGTGGCGTGAGACTGGGGGACAGCCTGGCGCTGTCAACGTGAGCGGTTGCGCTGCATTGTCTGCAGCGGTCAAAAAAGCCATGCTCGGGAAGACCATCCCCGGCCCTGTCGCTCCGGCTGAGGCCATGCAGCAGCAGCCGAAGGTGCCTGCCACGATTATTCGCAGTCTGGCCATGTTGCAGAATTGTAAACAAAATGATGCCATTGATGCCCACATACTCGAGGTTTCCAGGCCGATAGCGGACAGGCTCTCCGAGATGGCTGCGCATCTGTCGGAACACATGAACCTACTACCTGAAGGATCGCGTGCGAAAGCGGCAGCCAGTCTGCTACTCAGGGTGTTGCAGGAAGGAGATAATGTCTCAGGCAAGCTGCTCTCCTCGGTTAAATCCATGGTTGAGGATACCCTCAACACCATGCCTGGCGTTGATGAGGATTTACGAAACGATGCCATGCAGAAAGTCAATACTTTGCTCGACAACCCCGATGGAATTATTGTGGTGAGCAGTCCAATAATGATGATGATTATGGTGTTTCTCACCTTATTAAGCAAAGAGCGCGAAGCTTCCATGGAAATATGGATTGCTATTAGGATATTTAGGGAAAAGCATTATAAAATCATTGAGATAAATATAATGGCCAGTGGTAATAGTAAGGCCTCACAGCAACTTTATGCGGCGGCCACCGCACTGGTCGCTGCAGGGTTTGGGGTGGCAGTGGGGGGGGTGAGCACTTTCCAGAAAGTCAGGCACGAGAACCTGGCCCATAAGGCTCAGGATCGAGTTACGGAGCATCAAAGTGTCGAAACCTCAATCAATAAGCTCACACCAAAAATTAACCTTCCGAATACGCCACCCGCCCCACCCGCCCCGCCTGCATTGCCAGGCTTGACGAACCCGAAGATGAAGGAATCTTTTCGTGTTACCAGGGATGAACATCATGAAAGCCCGCAGGTAGAATATGAAAGCCCGCAGACGGAATTGCTCAGGCGTTTTGAAAAAGGCAAAAAGGCGGAAAATGGTAATGGTGGGAGCGATATCGTGCGTGATGCCGATGGAAAGGAGCATACTTATGGCATGTGCTCTGTTTTGCAGGAATTAAAAGCAGAACGTGCCGCCCTCAGGCAAAATTACCCCTGGCTTTATGGTGCGAGGTTTTCAGGCTCACCCATCGAGCCTGAAGTCACTCATTCCCGGACACCACAAAATGAGCTGGATATAGAGCTTGGCAGCATTGATCGCCGATTGTCAGAGATAACATCAGAAGCCGAAAGTACCGACAGGGTCATTGAAAGGATCATTGAGGAATTGATGGCAAAACAAAAAGCCGGACATTTCGAGATTCCGAATGATATTAAGGCGTTAATCCAGGAAAGGGATCGCCTGAAAGTCATTACGTCAGAGATGAATAATTATTCTGGAGCAGCCGCGTTGAGGCGGCGCATGAGTGATAATTCCCCTGTTACCCCTGGCCGGACGGCAGCACGGGAAGATAATCTCAATAGATTAACGCCTGAATATGTGAATAAGCTTAACGAAGATTTGAATAAGTTCCATAACTGGAAAGAGGGGTTTGTAAAATTCCATCAGGAAAACACCATAGAATTGAAAAAATCGTTAATCGAATGGAATACCACTGAGCGTAATAAATTTACAACAGAAGCGCGAATTCAAGAGCAGGCTGCGCAAAAATGGGCGGGGATGGTGCAGGCGGCAACGGGGCTGACGATGAACTATTCACAATTCATGCATGCTTCCACGTTTTTATCAATGCAGGATAATGTTTCCAGAGCGGAAGCTAACGAGGAGACTGCCAAAAACTTTAAGGACATATTCTCTAAATCTGACCAGATCAGTGATAAACAGTTCGAAAATGTGACGACACTTGAAAAAACCTGGGTGGAAGTACTGCAAAGCATCAGCCAGAGTGAGAAAACCATGCTGGAAAAATTGGCCGGTAATCTCAAATATTAATGTTGATCAAAAAATAGTGCACGAACCGATGGTTCTGGCCGTGTCGGCAAGGCTACGGCGTGTAACTTGTTCACGTCAATTGCTTCATGATTTTTGGTACAGGCAGGTAAGTGAAATCGTGCCGTAAAGTTATGTCCTAAAAGATGGTGCTTTACGGCACACAGGGAAGCATTATATCTATGACGAGAATATCCTAAGGCCGACCGGCGGTTATGCCGATAGGCTATCACCGCCCCAGCAGGAACCCCAAACACAAGAAGCTTAAAGGGGCCAGAAATGTTCCGGAAACAACGTTTCAGCCTGCCCAGATTGTTTATCACCACGGCCTCAAAATATTTGCCACCACGGGGGGGATCTGGAGCTTAATCACGTCTATGTCCAATCCTGTTTCCGCTTCGAACTCGAAGAATCGTAATCGTTCGGCAGAAGGGCCAATGCATCTGGCACCGTTGAAGCCTCTATCGAATCGTTCCCCAATGAAATAGCTCTACCCTGATCGGAAACTTTATCCGGACCAGCGAGCTCGTTGCCCTGATGGATCGGGAGATGGCGCGCATGATGGACGCCGAACTGAGGGAAAGTCCTTATGGCGCAGGGCTGACGTTGGACGGCCACCGCGAGTTCTGCCGCATTCTGGGCATACTCAGCGAGACCGACCTGCAGCGCATCATGATGGCGGGAGTGCCGCACCTGTCGGTGCGCGCGCGGCAGTTGGAGGGGCTGACCCGTCTGTCGCAGGGCGTTTCTCTCTACGCCGCTCTGCTTGCCGAAGCCGCCACGCGGGATGAGAAAACGCTGCTGAGGCTTTACCGGTCTCAGTTTCACATGATGAGTGAAGAGGGATTCCTGGAGGAAGCCGAAGAGTTCCGCGCCGCGATGCGGCTGCCGCCGCTGGAGCGGGAAGATTTCTGACACGTAGGAACGAGAAAAGCCACCCCGAGGGATGGCTTTTCCGTACATCTATTGTCGCGTGGAGCCTTAAACTACGGCAACCGCTTTGATAGGCGAATTTAAACAGACACACGGCATATGTGTCAAGCACTTAACAGGTTAAAAATCTGATGAGCCTTGAGCGGTACATTAATACGGAGCGGCTGGACATTTATGTTAAACACCTGAAGGTCAATCCTTCGCAGGTAATGGCCGCCTATCACTGGAATAAAGCGCTGTGCGGGGCAATGCTGCCTGCTTTGCAATGCCTTGAGGTTACCCTGCGTAATGCACTTGACCATGCAATACAGAATAACCCGCCACCGGCAGCGGGGAACCTATGGCTGACTGATCACAACTGGATTTTCGATCTGCCACGCTACATGGGTGACCGAACGTGGAAAAACAATGCCCGGTACAAGCGGCCAGCACCGGGAAGGACTGGGCAACTTTCTGATGCACAGGGCTTCCTTTTAGACCAGTACGGAAAGCGAATTCTTAAAAACAGGCTTCCGGTGGAGAGCCAAGTAGCGATGGCCATTGATGAAATTGCAAAAATGGGAAAAACCTTAACACCGTAAGAAACGAGGTTTAGCTAAGCATTCTTCGTTGCATCCGAAAGGGATCCATCACTCTGAAATTATTGAATTGTCCTCTCAATGTATCCCTCCAAGCATCTTTATCTCATAGGTTTAAAAAATTAACCATAGAGGTACTATTACCTCCTTTAAATTGATATTTTTGAACCATTGGCTTGGTGAGGTTTGAATTTAAGGATATAAAGGTATTATGAATGCCGTAAAATCTTCGAAAATAAACCATCTATTGAGTACCACTCCGGTTGGAGTGGTACTCACCTCTGCATGGCTAACAGAGCAGGGATACAGTCTGGAGTTGCAGAAGCAGTACCGCAAAAGCCACTGGTTCAGGTCAATAGGGACAGGAGCAGTGATTCGCGAAGGCGATCAGGTGGACTATTTGGGGGCAATTTATGCACTTCAGACGCAGCTAGGGATGACAATACATCCCGGGGCCAAAACGGCGCTGGCGCTGCAGGGTAGGGCGCATTATCTGGGCCTGAACGATAAACGTGCAATGCTGTTTGGACCGCCAGGAGAGAAATTACCCAACTGGTATAGCAATTATGACTGGGGGGTGAGTATTGATTGCAAGTCTACCGGCTTCCTGCCACCAGACCTCGGGCTGATTGAAATCGAGCACAAGCTGTTCAGAATAAAAGTCTCAAGTCCGGCGAGAGCCATCATGGAGTGCTTTTACCTGGCTCCCGATCACCAACCGCTGGTGGAAGCCTATGAGCTCATGGAAGGCCTAAATAACCTGCGGCCGGCCTCTGTGCAGAAACTGCTCGAAAACTGCACATCAGTTAAGGTAAAACGGCTGTTTATGTATATGGCGGAAAAAGCCGGCCATGACTGGGTCAGCTTCTTGAAAACCGAAAAAATAGATCTGGGCAGCGGAAAACGAGTCATCGTTCCGGGTGGACGTTTTAATTCAAAATATCAGATCACCCTTCCAAGGGAACTGGAGTCAGCACAATGAAGGATACATACAGGAAACAAGTTCAGCTTCTGTTGGATGTGCTACCTGAAGTGGCTAAAGAAGCATGCTTTGCCATGCATGGCGGCACTGCCATCAATCTTTTCTATCGCGATATGCCCAGACTTTCCGTAGACATTGACCTCACCTGTGTACCAATAGCCGATCGTGCCGAAAGTCTGGTGGGCATCAACCAAGCCTTGCAGCGCATGCAGCAAAATATTTATGCGCTCAGGGGCAGCATACAGGTACAGCACCGTGCAGATGTCTGCAAACTGCAGGTCACCGAAAATGAGGTACTGATCAAGCTTGAGGTCAACATGGTGGGCAGAGGCCTGATCGCTGATTCGGTGAAAATGCCACTGTGCGACATGGCACAGGAAGCATTTGACGCTTTTTGCGCT
>Ga0105246_10000406_pt1 | contig 23130 bp, 23 predicted proteins | sample KBSM64metaG_FD_99694 | JGI IMG/M metagenome (GOLD analysis project Ga0105246, IMG submission 99694) | Miscanthus rhizosphere microbial communities from Kellogg Biological Station, Michigan, USA - KBS M6-4 metaG | ecosystem: Host-associated > Plants > Roots > Rhizosphere > Soil | place... | reverse complement strand
TGCTCGCGCTCGGGACGCGGCGGCGCAGGGGCTGAGCGAGCGCCGACCCGGCGGCTTACGGACTCCGCAAAGGCAGGTAGGTTCAAGGCGTGAGCGCCAAGAGAAACGAGCACAGCACCCAGCACGACAAGCTGCCCATCCGGATGCTGCACGACCGGGTCCTGGTCAAGCAGGAGAGCGGCGAGGGCGAGCGGCGGTCGGGCGGGGGCATCCTGATTCCCGCCACCGCGGCGGTCGGGCGTCGCCTGGCCTGGGCCGAGGTCGTAGCGGTGGGGCAGAACGTACGGACCGTGGAGCCGGGTGACCGGGTTCTGTACGACCCGGAGGACCGGGCCGAGGTCGAGGTGCGGGGTGTGGCCTACGTGCTCATGCGTGAGCGTGACCTGCATGCCGTGGCCGCGGACCGGTTCGAGGGGTCCGAGGACACGACGGGCCTGTACCTGTAGAACAGCGACGAAGAGGGCTGGTGACCATGGTCACCAGCCCTCTTCGTCGCTTCAGGTCGGTGGGCCGCCCGTGCCCGCAGACGTACCCACGTCTGTGCCGGCCGTCGTGCCGCCGTCGGTCGTGCCTCCGGTGTCCGTGCCGGCCGTCGTCCCGCCGTCCGTCGTGTCGCCGGTCGTCCCGCCCGTGGTGGTGTTTCCGCCGTCCGTGGTGCCGCCGGTCGTGTTGTCGCCCGTGGTTCCGCCGTTCGTGGTGGTGCCCGTGGTGTTGGTCCCGCCGTTGGTCGTGCCGCCGTTGTTCTGGCCCTGGGTCTGGCCCTGGTTGTTCTGGCCGTTCGTGGTGGGCGTGGGGCCGGTGGTGCCACCCGTGGTGGGCTGCTGCGGGGGTTCGGTGGTGGCGGGCGGCTCGGTCTCTTCGGCGCCCGCCTGGAGCTGGAGGTCGAAGTCCGTGACTGGCTTCCCCTTGAGGGCGGCCTTGGTGTACTGCACCCAGATCTGGGCGGGCGGGCCGCTGCCGTTGACGCGGGGCAGGCCCATTGCGCCGTACAGCGACTTGTGGGCGGCCGTGACCGGGTCCTGGCCCATGACGGAGACGACGGTCGCGAGGTCGGGTGTGTAGCCGGCGAACCAGGCGGCCGTGTCCTCCTCCGCGGTGCCGGTCTTGGCGGCGGCGGGGCGGCCCGCATCCTGGGCGGCGGTCGCGGTGCCGTTCTCGACGACGCTCTGCAGGATGGACGTGGTGGTGTCGGCGGCCTCGCGGCTGACGGCCTTCGAGGTGGTGTCCTTCGGCAGGTCCACGACGTCCTTGCCGTCCTTGGTGATCGAGTCGATCATCGTGTACACGCTGTGCTCGCCGTGGTTGGCGAGCGTCGCGTAGGCCTCCGCCATGTCGAGGACGCTGGCGGTGTTCACGCCGAGCGCGATGGACGGGGTCGAGGTCAGGTCGGGGGTGTCGGACGGGATGCCGAGGGCGACCGCCGTGTCCTTCACCTTGTCGGGGCCCACGTCCACGGCCATCTGCGCGTACACCGAGTTGACGGACTTGTCGGTGGCGGTGCGCACGCTGATGTCTCCGTACGACACCTCGTCCTCGTTCTCCGGTGCGTAGGTGCCGCCGTTCCAGCCCTGCACGGGGCGCTTGTTGGTGCCGTCGTAGTAGGTGTTCGGGGTGATGGTCTCGCCGTCCTGCGTCGTGGAGTGGTTCTGGACGGCCGAGGTGAAGACGAAGGGCTTGAAGGTGGAGCCGACCTGGAAGTCGCCGCGGGTCGCGCCGTTCGTGTACTGCTTGACGTAGTCGATGCCGCCGTACATCGCGACGACCTTGCCGGTCTTCGGGTCGACGGAGGCGCCGCCCGCGCGGACGTAGTTGTCGACCTTGTTGTTCTTCTTGTCGAGCTTGGACATCAACTTGTCGTTGACGGCCTTCACGAAGGCGTTCTGCCTGCTCTTCTGCAGGGTGGTGGTGATGCGGTAGCCGCCGGCCTCGAGGTCGTCCGTGGTGACGATCTTGTTCTTGGTGAGGTAGTCCCTGATCGCGGTGACGATGTAGCCGCGCTGCCCGGACATGCCGGTGGAGGCGGTCTGCTCCTTCGGCATCGGGAACTTGAGGCCGGACCGCTTGGCCTCGCTCAGCCAGCCCTTCTTGACCATGCCGTCCAGGACGTAGTTCCAGCGGGCCACGGCCGCCGCCTTGTTCTCGGGGTGCGCGATCACGTCGTACTCGCTGGGGGCGTTGACGAGCGCGGCGAGGTAGGCGGCGTGGGCCGGGTCGAGGGTGGTGGCGTTCTGGCCGTAGTAGGCCTGGGCGGCGGCCTGGATGCCGTAGGCGTTGCGGCCGAAGTAGCTGGTGTTGAGGTAGCCCTCGAGGATCTTGTCCTTGGGCTGCTCCCGGTCCAGCTTGATCGAGATGAAGAACTCCCTGGCCTTGCGGGTGAGGGTCTGCTCCTGCGCGAGGTAGTAGTTCTTCACGTACTGCTGGGTGATCGTCGAGCCGGACTGCTTGCCCTTGCCGGTGGCGGTGTTCCAGCCCGCGCGCAGCATCGCCTTGGGGTCGATGGCGGACTCGGAGTAGAAGTCGCGGTCCTCGGCGGCCAGGACGGCGTGCTGGGCGTCCTTGGAGACCTGGGCGAGCGTCACGTTCTCCCGGTTGATGTCGCCGTCGCGGGCGATCTGGGAGCCGTCCGCGTAGAGGTAGACGTTGGCCTGCTTGGTGGCGAGGGCGTTGGCCGGCGGGATCTTCACCAGCGAGTAGCCGAGGAAGAACAGGCCGATCAGCAGCAGGGTCCCGATGACGAAGGTGCCGAGGACCATCCGCCAGGTCGGGATGAGCCGGCGCCAGCCGGTGCGCTTCGGCCGCTTCGGTTTCGCGCCGGCCGGCTCGGGAGCGCCCGCCTCGGCAGCGCCTTGCGGCTCTCTCGGTGCCCAGCCCTGGGTCGGCTGCTGCGGCTGCGGCTCGTCGCTCATCTCGTGCACGGACTCCTGTTTCGCGTCGTACGTTCCCGTACGCCCTCGTACGCCATCTGCGTCCCCTCTTGAAGACTCTCGCACCATGCGTTCCGTTCCCGGATCACGGCACGCGTCCCCTCGGGAAAATGCGTGGCGTACGTCACTGCCTGCGGACTAGGCTCCTGCGCTTCGGTGTCGGGCGGTCCGGGAGGTTGACTGACGTGGGCTCGGGACGGTTGTACGCGGCCGTCGTAGCGGGCGGTTTCAGACGTTACGCGACGTATCGGGCGGCCACTGCGGCAGGGGTGTTCACCAACACCGTCTTCGGGCTGATCCTCGTCTACACGTATCTGGCGCTGTGGGACGAGAAACCGCACCTCGGGGGGTACGACCAGGCGCAGGCCGTCACCTATGTGTGGCTGGGGCAGGCGATCTTCGCGGCGATGGCGATCGGGGGCGGCGGGGTCGAGGGCGAGTTGATGGAACGGATCCGGACGGGGGACGTCGCGATCGACCTGTACCGGCCCGCCGATCTCCAACTGTGGTGGCTGGCGGCCGACGTGGGGCGCGCGCTGTTCCAACTGCTCGGACGGGGCGTGATCCCGTTCGTGTTCGGTGCGCTGTTCTTTCCGGTGGCGCTGCCGGGGGATCCGGCGACCTGGGGTGCCTTCCTGGTGACCCTGGTGCTGGCCATGATGGTCGGTTTCGGTATCCGGTACCTGATCGCGTTGTTGACGTTCTGGCTGATGGACGGCACCGGCATGACGCACATGACCATGCTCGCCGGGTTCTTCTGCTCGGGGATGATGCTGCCGCTCAATGTGTTCCCGGGCGCGCTCGGCGATGTCGTACGGGAGTTGCCGTGGTCGGCGCTGCTGCAGAAGCCGGCGGACGTGCTGCTCGGGGAGGCCGATCCGTGGGGGACGTTCGCCTTCCAGGGCGCGTGGGCGGTGGTGCTGCTGGGGGCCGGGCGGCTGCTGCAGTCGGTGGCGACGCGGAGGGTGGTCGTTCAGGGTGGCTGAGGTGAGCCGGGTGGTGGACGGGCTGCGGGCCTACCGCCTGATCGGCGGGATGTGGATCCGTTCCACGATGGCGTACCGGGCGTCCTTCGCGATGACCACGTTCGCGAACTTCGCGGTGACCGCGCTGGACTTCGTGGGGATCCTGCTGATGTTCTCGAGGGTGAAGGTGCTGGGCGGCTGGCCGCTGCCCGAAGTCGCCTTCCTGTACGGCCTGTCGAGTGTCGCCTTCGGGTTCGCGGATCTGGCGATCGGCTCGATGGAGCGGCTGGGGCACCGGGTGCGCGACGGCACACTGGACACGCTGCTGGTGCGTCCGGCGCCGGTGCTGGCGCAGGTCGCGGCCGACCGTTTCGCGCTGCGCCGGCTGGGGCGGATCATGCAGGGCGCGCTGGTGCTCGGGTATGCGCTGAGCGCCGTCGACATCGACTGGACGCCGCTGAAGGCGCTGTTGATGCCGGTGATGGTGGTGAGCGGTGCGGGGATCTTCTGCGCGGTGTTCGTGGCGGGCGCGGCCTTCCAGTTCGTGGCGCAGGACGCCTCCGAGGTGCAGAACGCGTTCACGTACGGCGGCGCGACCCTGTTGCAGTATCCGCCGACGGTGTTCGGCAGGGAGCTGGTGCGCGGGGTGACGTTCCTGCTGCCGCTGGCCTTTGTCACCTGGCTGCCCGCTGCCTATGTGCTGGGGCGGCCGATGCCGCTCGGGCTGCCGCAGTGGGTGGCCTTCGCGCCGCCTCTGGTGGCGGTGGCGTGCCTTGCGCTGTCCGGTCTGGCGTGGCGGGCGGGGCTCAGGTCGTATCGGAGTACGGGGAGTTAGAGGAGTCTGCAGGGTGACGATGGACGCCTTCATTGAACTGGACCGCGTCGAGAAGGTCTTCGACGTACGCAAGAAGACCGGCTTCCTCAGGCGTGAGCGGCGGCAGGTGCGGGCCGTCGACGGCATCTCCTTCACCGTCGCCCGCGGCGAGATGGTCGGCTACATCGGACCGAACGGCGCCGGGAAGTCGACGACGATCAAGATGCTGACGGGGATTCTGACCCCTTCCGGTGGCCGGCTGCGGGTCGCGGGCATCGACCCCTCGCGCGAGCGGACGCGGCTCGCGCACCGTATCGGGGTGGTGTTCGGGCAGCGTACGACGCTGTGGTGGGACCTGCCGCTGATCGACTCGTACAGGCTGATGCACCGCATGTACCGGATCCCTGACGCCCGTTACCGCGAGAACCTCGACCGCTGCGTCGAACTCCTCGAACTGGACGAGCTGTTGGACGTTCCGGTACGGCAGCTGTCGCTCGGGCAGCGGATGCGCGGGGACATCGCGGCGGCGCTGCTGCACGATCCGGAGGTGCTGTACCTCGACGAGCCGACGATCGGGCTGGACGTCATCTCCAAGGCCAAGGTGCGGGGATTCCTGAGGGAGTTGAACGCCGAGCGGGGCACCACCGTGCTGCTGACGACTCACGACCTTCAGGACATCGAGCAGCTGTGCTCGCGCGTGATGGTCATCGACCACGGGCGGCTCATGTACGACGGTGCGCTCGCGGGGCTGCACGAGGTGGGGGAGAGCGAACGCACCCTGGTGGTGGACCTGGAGCGGGAGACGGCGCCGATCGACGCGGCGCCCGCCCGGGTGGTGAAGGTGGAGGGGCCGCGGCAGTGGCTGGCGTTCCCGGCGGGGGAGTCGGCGGCGGCGCTGGTGGCGCGGATCGCGGCGGAGTATCCGCTGGCGGATCTGTCGGTGCGGGAGCCTGACATCGAGGACGTCATCGCCAAGATGTATGCCGGTGCGACTCCGGGGCACACCGAGAAAGCGGTCTCGTAGCCGCCGGGCGGGCGAACTCGTAGGCTGCCTTGTATGACCGACGACGCCGCAGTCCCGGAGCTTCGCGCATCCGACGCCGATCGTGAACGAGTCGCCGAGGTCCTGCGGGACGCCCTCGCGGAGGGGCGTCTCGACATGGAGGAGTTCGAGGAGCGGCTGGAGGCCACCTACAAGGCGCGGACATACGGCGAACTGACGCCGATCACCCGTGATCTGCCGGTCGCCGGGGTCACCCCGCCGCCTCCCGTGTCGCTGGTCAAAGAGCCCGTGCAGAGCGGGAGTTGGGCGGGGCGGATCGTCGGCGGCGAGGGGTCGTCCGCGTGGGCCGTCGCCGTGATGTCGGGGTTCCAGCGCAAGGGGCGCTGGACCGTGCCGAAGGTGTTCAACTGCTTCGCCTTCTGGGGCGGCGGGGAGATCGATCTGCGCGAGGCGAACTTCGCGGACCACGAGGTCGAGATCAACTGCGTTGCGATCATGGGCGGGATGAACATCATCGTGCCGCCGGGGGTCGAGGTCGTGGTGCGGGGCATCGGGATCATGGGCGGGTTCGACCACAGCGAGGAAGGCGTGCCGGGGGAGCCGGGCGCTCCGCGGGTGATCGTGAACGGGTTTGCCTTCTGGGGCGGGGTCGGGGTCGAGCGCAAGCTGACCAAGGAGGAGCGGCGGCGGCTGAAGGAGGAGCGGCGGCAGGGGAAGCTGGACCGCGCGGGGTCGCACGCGCTGGGTGAGGGGTTTGCGGATCATCGCCGGATGCTGGAGGAGCATCGGGAGTGGCGGCGCGATCTGCACGAGGAGCGGCGGGAGCGGCAGCGGGAGCGGCGGGACCGCCGCCGTTACGACGAGTACTGAACCTGCGTTGAGGCTGGGCTGACGGGGGTGGCGCTCACGGCGCGGGCCTGGTGCCGCCTCTCTTTGGGTCGGGAGCCGCCCTTGGGCGGCACGATTGCCCGCAGGCTGTGCGCGGCACGAAGGCCCGCAGGCCAGGGCGGTGGCGCCTAAAGCTCTGCCGGGCCGAACCCCTCAGTTCGTCCAGGTCGAAGGCCTGCGCCATCCTCGCGAAGCCCTTGTCCGTGGGGTGGAGATGGTCGCCCGAGTCGTAGTCGGAGCGGAGGCGACGTGGGTTGTACGGGTCCCTCAGGGCCTTGTCGAAGTCGACGACCGCGTCGTAGATGCGGCCCGAGCGGATCTCCGCGTTGATCTGGTCCCGTACCGCCTCGCGGGCCGGCGTGTAGCCGCGGTGGCCCTGGAAGGGCATGAGGGTGGCGCCGATGACCTTGATGCCGTGGGAGTGGGCCTGGCGGACCAGGGTGCGCAGGCCGTCGAGGACCTTCTCCGGGTCGGCGAGGCGGGGGTTGCGCAGGATGTCGTTGACGCCGAGGTCGATGACGATGACCTTGACGTTCGTACGGGCGAGGGCGTCACGGGAGAAGCGGCCCAGGCCGCTCTGGTTGTCGGCGGGGCGGCCCAGGCCGTTGGCGAGGACCTGGTTGCCGCTGATGCCCTGGTTCACGACGCTGTAGCGGGGCAGGTCCTGGCCGGACCTGATCGCCGTGCGCAGCCGTTCCGAAAGGACGTCCGTCCAGCGGTGGTTGGCGTTCTGCGTGGACGTTATGCCGTCGGTGAGGGAGTCGCCGAACGCGACGACGGTGCCGTCCGACTCGTTGCTCAGCACGTCCAGCGCGGTGAGGTAACGCCAGAACGGCGTCTGCTCGGTGTAGCCGGTGCCGGTCACGTCCTCGGTGAGGTCGCCCTCGGCGACGTAGGAGATCTGACGTGCGTGCGGGTGGTAGGTGACCGGGCCGGAGGGGCTCGGGGAGTACGTGGTGACCAGGACGTCGCTGCCCTCGGGGATCACGATGCGGACGGCGTCGCTCAGGACCTGCTGTCCGGCCGGGATGACGACCGTGGTGCTGCCGCCGAAGGTCAGCCGCCGCATGGTGTCCGCGGACGCCGCCGCGGTGTCGGAGGCGACGGCCACGGCGATCGAGGCGTGCGTGACGGTCAGCGCCGTCCGGCCGTAGAGGTTGGAGAGGGTGATACGGGCACTCGTACCGCCCACGCTCGTGTGCACGACGTTGCGGACCGATCGGCCCGCCATGCCGAACGTCTCGGTGCCGGGCTCGGCGCCGGCCGGGGAGGCCGACCAGGAGCCGACCCAGATGCCGGTCGAGGCGGGGGCGGCGGGGTTGCGCGGCGCGCCTTCCCTGCCGAGGGCGTTGGTGCTGGTGCTGCCGTCGTCGGCTGCGACCCCGACATATATGGCGGTTGAAAGGCCCACGATCACGGCGATGATCGCGGAAAGCAGGGCATAACCGTGACGCTTGGTCATGCGGTGCGGGTCTCCTCGGGCAAGTGGAGCCCGAGGCTCCGAAGTGATCACCCCATGATGCGGCATGGGGTGAGGGGTGGCCGAACAGGACCCCCCTTTGGGCCACCGGAGTTCACGAAGAGCCTCCCCCTCCTGACAGACGCCGGGAACTCTCGTTCCGTTCCAGTAGTCGGTCAGGAAGGGACAATATGTGCAGGGGATCACGAACGGGTGGAGTGTATGGAGCGCACGAATCCGGTGGAGAAGGGTGTCACCGCCCGCGCGATGACGACGTTCAGCGCCGCCGACGAGGAGAAGCAGCGCGGGGTGCGCCGCATGAAGCTCACCGCGGCCGGACTGCTGCTCTTCGTGGCGCTGGTGTACGTCCTCGCCAAGTGGGCGGACAACTCAGGGGCCGGCCCCTGGGCGGGCTATGTCGCCGCGGCCTCAGAGGCGGGCATGGTGGGCGCGCTCGCCGACTGGTTCGCGGTCACCGCCCTCTTCCGGCGCCCGCTGGGTCTGCCGATCCCGCACACGGCGATCATCCCGACCAAGAAGGACCAGCTCGGGGTCTCCCTGGGCGAGTTCGTCGGCGAGAACTTCCTCTCCCAGGACGTCGTACGACAGCGTCTGCGCGCCGTCGGCATCGGCAGCCGGCTGGGCGCTTGGCTCGCCGACCCCGAGCATGCGGACCGGGTGACGGCCGAGCTGTCGGCGGCGCTGCGGGGTGCGCTGACGGTGCTGCGCGACTCGGACGTGCAGGCGGTCGTCGGGGAGGCGATCACGCGGCGCGCGGACGCCCAGGAGATCGCACCCGGCATCGGGAAGATGCTGGAGAAGGTCGTCGCGGACGGCGGCCACAAACGGGTCGTCGACCTGATCGTGACACGGGCGCACGACTGGCTGGTCTGGCACGACACCGAGATCATGGAGGCCGTCCAGGGCGGCGCCCCCGGCTGGACGCCGCGTTTCGTGGACAAGAGGGTCGGCGAGCGCGTCTACAAGGAACTCCTCCGCTTCGTCACCGAGATGCGCGACATGCCCACCCACCCGGCGCGTGGGGCGCTGGACCGGTTCTTGACGGACTTCGCCTCCGACCTTCAGTCCGACACGGACACCCGGGCACGTGTGGAGCGCCTCAAGGGCGAGGTGCTGGGCCGCGGCGAGGTGCAGGACCTGATCGCGTCCGCCTGGACCGCCGTACGGTCGATGATCGTGTCGGCGGCGGAGGACGAGCGCAGCGAACTCCGGCTGCGCGTGCGGGCCTCGCTGCTGTCGCTGGGCGCGCGGATGGCCGTGGAACCCAAGCTGCAGGCGAAGGTCGACGGCTGGGTGGAGGGCGCGGCGGTGTACGTGGTCACCACCTACCGCAAGGAGATCACCTCCCTGATCACCGACACGGTGGCCGGCTGGGACGCCGAGCACACCACCCGCAAGATCGAGGCCCACATCGGCCGTGACCTGCAGTTCATCCGGATCAACGGCACGGTGGTGGGCTCGCTGGCGGGGCTGTTGATCTACACGGTGTCGCGGGCGCTGGGGGCGTAAGGGGGCGGCGTACGGGCACCCGGCCGGGGTTCCGCTCAGTGAGGAGGGAGCCCATGACCACCGCGGATGCCGCCACCGGCCACACCGTGACCACCGACATCCCCGCCCGTCTCGACCGTCTCCCATGGTCGCGCTGGCACTGGACGATCGTCATCGGCCTCGGCACCGTCTGGATCCTCGACGGCCTGGAGGTCACGGTCGTCGGCAACATCGCCGGCCGGCTGTCCGAGTCCGGCAGCGGCCTGCCGATCTCCTCGGGCCAGGTCACCGGCATCGCGGCCGCCCTGTATGTGGCGGGAGCGTGTGCCGGTGCCCTGTTCTGGGGCCGGCTGACCGACAAGTGGGGCCGGAAGAAGCTCTTCATGATCACCCTGGCCGTGTATCTCGCGGCCACCGCCCTGACCGCCGTCTCCTTCTCGAGCTGGTGGTTCTTCGCCTTCCGCTTTCTGACCGGCTTCGGCATCGGCGGCGAGTACGCGGCGATCAACTCGGCGATCGACGAGCTCATCCCGGCGTTCTACCGCGGCCGCGTCGACCTGATCATCAACGGCAGCTTCTGGCTCGGCGCGGTGGGCGGCTCACTGCTGTCGATCGTCGCGCTGAACACCGACGTCCTGCCGAAGAACGTGGGCTGGCGACTGACGTTCGCCCTCGGCGCGCTCCTGGCGTTCGTGATCCTTCTCGTACGACGGCACGTCCCGGAGAGTCCACGGTGGCTGCTGATCCACGGCAGGGACCGTGAGGCGGAAGAGATCGTGACATCGATCGAGGAACGGGTGGAGGCGGAGAAGGGACAGCCGCTGCAGCGCCCCGAGGGCGAGATCACGATCCACCAGCGCCGCAGCGTGACCTTCGTGGAGATCGCCCGCACGCTGTTCTCCGACTACCGCCGGCGCTCGGTCCTCGGCTTCTCGCTCTTCATCGGCCAGGCCTTCCTCTACAACGCGATCACCTTCGGCTTCGGCGCGATCCTGACGAAGTTCTTCGACGTCCCGACCGGCGACACCGGCTACTACTTCGCGGTGATCGCGATCGGCAACTTCTGCGGTCCGCTGCTGCTCGGCAAGCTCTTCGACACGGTCGGCCGCCGGGTGATGATCTCGTCGACGTACCTGATCTCGGGCCTGCTGCTGTTCGGCACGGCATGGCTGTTCGACCGGGGCTCGCTGAGCGCGGGCACGCTCACGGCCTGCTGGTGCGCGGTCCTGTTCTTCGCGTCGGCCGGCGCGTCCAGCGCCTATCTGACGGTCTCCGAGGTCTTCCCGATGGAGACCCGCGCGATGTCCATCGCCTTCTTCTACGCCCTCGGCACCGCGGCCGGCGGCATCAGCGGCCCGCTGCTCTTCGCCGACCTCACCGGCACGGGCAAGGTCGGCGACACGGTCCTCGCCTTCCAGATCGGCGCGGCCCTGATGTGCGCGGCGGGCCTGGTCGCGGCGTTCCTGGCGGTACGAGCGGAACGCCGCTCCCTGGAGGACATTGCGAAGCCGCTCACAGCGGCGGCATCGACGGTGACCGGGAAGGCCCGGTCGGCGACGGAGGGGCGGGGGAGGTCGCGACCGGCCACGGCGTAGGACTGCGGCGCAGGGCTATGACCTGGGGCGCCGAAGGGGTACGGCCTGGGGTCACCGAGTGCCGCCCTGACGGACCCGGTCACGGCGCCGCAGGAACAGCAGCCCACCGGCGACGGCGGTGACCCCCGCGGCGGCCGCCCACCCGACGACGTCCTCGGAACCGGTGGCCGCGAGGTCGCCACCGGCGGGGGAGGCGGATGCGGAGGCGGACGCGGTGGCCGCCGTCTGGGGCCGCGAACCGGATCCGGCGTCGGAGGCCGAGGCCGACGGCGTGGGCGTGGCGGCAGTGGTCATCCCCTTGTCCCGGGTGAACGCCAGCGTCCCGAAGCCGAGTTGGTCGTACCCACCGCTGTTGGGCCCGTAGTCCCCGCCGCCGCCCTCGGGCGCGGACCTGGCGGCGATCTGGGTGAGGTAGGTGGCGGACAGCCCGCGCCGCTTGGTGTAGTGGTTGGCGATCATCGCCCAGATCGGCCGCTGCATGTTCGGGTCCACACCGGCGGCCTGCGTGGCCGTCTCACTGCCGGACCAGACGCCGGGCGCGCCCTTCTGGCGAGTGTTGGAGGTGTACGACACCTTGCCGCCGAGGCTCCACTTGGCCACGTACTGGGCGCCCTTGAGGAAGCGGCTGTCGTCGTAGCCGTACAGGTCGATCCCCTGGTTCCAGGCCATCTCGCAGAAGGTGCCCATCAGCCCGACCCCGAGCAGCGAGTGCCCCTGGTCACGGCCGGCCTCCAGCCACTCCGCGAGCCCGTCGTCGTGCACGACGGGGATGGCGTTCTTCACCGCGCCGAGCCCCGCCCCGTGCTTGAAGTAGTCGACGGCGCGGGTGACTTGGGCCTTGTTGTCGCAGAGGATGCCGGTGGCCAGGAGACAGGCCATGTTGGCGAGGTCCCAGTTGGGCCAGTAGTTGGTGTCGAAGGCGCCGTTGTGGTGGGCGAGGAAGTCGTCGCTGACCGCGCCGAAGACCTTGCTCTGCATTTCCTGGAAGCGGCCGAGGTCGAAGTCACCGTGGTCGCGGACGAGTTCGGCGGCGTTGGCGAACTGGTAGCCCTGCAGCCCCGCGCACAGGAACCGGTCCGCGCTGCCGGCGACCTGGGTCAGCTTGCCCGACCAGGCGTTGAGGATCGCGACGGCGGCGTCGGCGTGGGCGCTGTCGCCGCCGACGTGGTAGCGCAGGGCGTTCTGGTAGGCGGCGTGCACGTCGTTGTAGAGGGTCGTGTAGTTCTGCGGGGATGCCCCGCCCCGGTACACGATGGCCTGCGGATTGGCCGTCCAGCTGCTCTGCGCATGCCGGTTGGCGGTCAGCCTCGCGTAACCCGCGGTGTAGGGGGCGGCGTCGGCCTTCACCTTCGCGGCCATACGGGCCAGGTCGCCCCCGGTGTGCAGCAGCCCGGGGTGTGCGTAGGACGTACCGGCGGCCGCAGCGGGGCCCGCGCCGACACCCGCCCCGATCCCGACGGCACCGGCGGCGACACCGGTGGCCTTGAGCATGGTGCGCCGGCTGATCTGTCGTGTCACATGCATGCCACGGAGACGGCCCTGCCGGACCTCGATAACGAAAACTGGGGGAAGCCGTGGCGCCGGGACCGGGCACGGCTTTCAAGAGCCGCACTGGCCAGGCTGCCGTACCGGGCGCCGGACACGGCTTTCGAGGGGCGCGGGGAACTGCGCGACCAGCCACAACGGCGCCGCAGACAAAACACACCCCATCCCGCCCCAACCAGCGGAGCTAACCGTGTCGAGTCGTCCGTCGAAGATGCTCCTCGACGAGGCCAAGGGTGGCCTCCGGCTGCTCGATCTGCGGCAGATGCCCGGCCTTGGGGACGACCTCGAGCCGCCCGTTCCCGAAGGCGGCGGCGTACGCGGCCCCATACCCGGGCGTCACGATCCGGTCGCTCTCGCCCCACACCAACAGCGCAGGCGTCTGCACACGCCCCAGCCGCCGCAGCAGCTTCGGATCGTGCATGTACGGCTCGCCCGCGAGCGTGCGCATGGTGGCCATGTTGTTCTGGCGGACGGCGAGGTGATCAGCGGGCAGCGCGGCAGGGTCGACGTAGTAGCGGTCCGGGTCGTGCCAGGAGAGCTCCGCCGCCGCACGGGGATCGAGGGCGAAGTAGTCCGCGATCGGCTCGGACTCGACGTACACACCGACCGCATCGATCAGCACCAGCCCGCTGATCCGCTGCCCGCTGTCCCATACGGCCATCTCCGCCGCGATCCAGCCGCCGAGGGAGGAGCCGACGACCAGGACGTCGTGCAGGTCGCGGTCCTGGAGGAGGTGGAGGTAGGCGAGGGCGAGGTCGTCGACCCCGGTGCACCAGTCGGGGCGGGGAGTGCCGTCCCAGCCGGGGTGCACAGGGGCGAGGACGCGGGCGGCAGGGGACAGGTGCTGGGCGATGCCGGCGACGGTGGCCGGGCCTCCGCCGCCGTGGAGGACAAGGACGGGACGGCCGGAGCTGTGATCTGAAGTCATGCCCGAGATCCTAACTAAAGATGCTTATATAAGCTAGCTTAGTTTTCGGCTAGACTCCCTCCATGCACGCTGACCTGCAACTGCAGCTCCTCGGCCGCGCGGTCAAACAAGCCCAGTACCGCCAACACCGAGCACTGGACAGCGCCTTGACGGCGGTCGGCACCACCCTCGCCCAGTGGGACGCGCTCCGTGCGATCGCCCGCACGCCCGGCGCATCGGCACGCGAACTGGCCGCGGCCACCTTCCAGACCGAGCAGGCCTTCGGCAGCCTGGTGGGCCGTCTGACCGCACAGGACCTGGTCGAGCGCCGCCCGGGCCGCGGCCGCCGCATCGAACACCACCTCACACCGGCAGGCGAACGGATCCTGAAGGCCGGACACAAGGTCGCCGACGAGGTGCTGGCCGAGGCCTTCGCACCGCTGCCCGAGCCGGACCGGGCGACGCTGCTGGACCTGCTCCAACGCCTGAACGGAACGGCCGGGAACCCCTGACCGAGCGACGCTCCCGCCCGTTCAGTCGAATGAGTTGCCGAATGAGCTATCGTGCCTCTTCGATCTCCCTCGTTCTCTCCCGTTCGCGAACGGGAAGCACAGAAGGTGAGGTCGGAAGGGGATTCAGAAGGAGACACGGTGTCGGATCTTGGGCGGCTCGTCGCCGGCCGGTATCTGCTGGTCGAGCGGGTGGGCAGCGGCGGCATGGGCACCGTGTGGCGTGCCGAGGACAAGCTGCTCGGCCGCCACGTCGCCGTGAAGAAGCTGCACATCCCGCCGCACCTGCACGACGACGAGGTCCGCACCCTCCACGAGCGCACCCGGCGCGAGGCCCGCAGCGCCGCCCGTATCACCCACCCCAACGTGATCGTGGTGCATGACGTCGTCGACGACGAGGGCCTGCCGTGCATCGTCATGGAGTACATCCCTTCGGCCACCCTGAGCGACGTCCTGAAGCGCCGGGGCGCGCTGCCGCCCCACGAGGCCGCCCGGATCGGCCGCGCCATGGCCGCCGCACTGCGCGCAGCCCACAACGCCGGAGTCCTGCACCGCGACGTCAAACCCGCCAACGTCCTGCTCGCCGACGACGGCCGGATCGTCCTCACCGACTTCGGGATCGCCATGGAGTCCGGCACGTCCTCGCTGACCAAGTCCGGCGAACTGATCGGCTCCATCCGCTACCTGGCACCCGAGCGCCTCAGGGCCTCGAGCACCGGGCCCGGCCCCGCCGCCGACCTGTGGGCCCTGGGCGCGACGCTCTACCAGACGGTCGAGGGCCGCCACCCGTTCCAGCGCCCCACCCCCATCGAAACCGCGTACGCCATTGCAACCGATGCGTACGAGCCCCTGCGCAACGCCGGCGACCTGGCCCCGGTGATCGAGGGCCTGCTCCTCAAGGAGCCGGAACAGCGCATGGACGTACACGAGGTCGAACGCCGCCTCGGCGACGTGACGGCCACCCGAACCGCCCCCTTCGATCCACCCACGCGCCCGGAACCTCTCGGCACCGTCGAGACTCCCTCGCGAAAGGGAGCCGGCAACCGCCGTCGCACGGCGCTGCTGACGGTCTCGGCGGTGGCCCTCGCCGCCTGCGTGGCAGGTGGAGCACTGTGGTGGTTCAAGGGCGGCGCGGATGCACAGGGCGGCCACGCCTCCCGGCCGACTGCCTCGACCGCGTCTCCGTCTCCGAATACGAGCCCCACAGTCCCCGCCGTGCCCACCGGCTACCACCTCGTGAAGGCGGACACCGGCATCTCCGTACCCGTGCGGGACGGCTGGACCCGTAAGACGCTGCCCGGCGGCGAGGTCGGCTACATAGACCAGTCCGGCCTGGTGGGCCTGAGGGTCAACGTCGTCCAGTTCGCGGGCACCGACCCCGTGCAGCACTGGAGCGAGACGGAAGAGGACCAGACCCGCCGGGACAACCCGGGCTACGAACGCGTCCGGATGACCAAGACCACCTTCCGCGGACAGCCCGCCGGGTACTGGGAGTTCACCTTCGACGGCAGAGCCCGCAAGTTCCGCGCGGCGGAACTGGCCTTCGCCAGCGCCGACGGCACGCAGTACGTGATCTACCTCTCCGCTCCGAATGCCCAATGGGGCGAGTACCGGCCGGTGTTCGACACCGCGGCCAACGGGGTCCGGCTGACTTCGGCTTCGTAGACCCCCGGCACCGGATTGCCGGCCATATCGTTTATCGATACCATCGATAAACGATAGGTTGTTGTGCGTGCCGAAGGGGGAACCGTGAGCGTGACGACATGGCAGGGAGGGCGTCAGGGGCGCCTGCTGGAGATGGCTCTGTGGGCGGCGCTGGCCCTGGTGGGACTCTTCGGAGTGCTGCTGCCGCTCCTCGGAGTGACCGGGCCCATCGATCCCATCAGCGAGCGTGATGTACAGATGGACGCCGTCACCCGGGTGCAGGGCGCCGTGGCGAGCGGACCGGTGACGCTCCATGGCACCCACCAGGCGGAGCTCGCCGTCGCCCACCCCGACACCACTCAGCGGATCCTGCTGGCGCTCCCCGACATCGTCGACGGCGCGCTGCTGCTCCTGATCCTCGCTCTCCTGCTCCGCATGGTCATCACACTGCGAGACGGCGACGTCTTCGTGCCGAAGAACATCGGCCGGCTGAACGTCATCGCGGCGGCGATCGTCGCCATGGGCGTGGTCAGCCCCTGGGTACGCGCGCTCACGACCCACTTGCTGATCAGCGGCACCGACGTCAGCCCCGCGGTCCCGCTGGCCTTCGACATCAAGGCCGCGCCCATCCTGCTGGGCCTGCTCGTCGCGGCGCTGGCCGAGACCTTCCGGCGGGGCGCGAAGCTGCGCGCGGACACCGAGGGACTCATCTGATGCCACTGGAGGAAGACCACGGCATCGAGGTCCACCTGGACCGGTTGCTCGCACAACGGGGCATGACCCTGGCCGAACTGGCGGCGCGGGTCGGCATCACCGTGGTCAACCTCTCGGTCCTGAAGAACGACCGCGCCAAGGCAATCCGCTTCTCCACGCTGGGCGCGATCTGCCGGGAACTGGACTGCCAGCCGGGGGACCTGCTGGGCTACCGCGATTCCTGACGGTCGGGCGACGGGCTCTGCAGGAGGCGAGGGAGGCGGCAAGGGCCGCCCAACTTCCCCTGATCGCCCGAGAGTTCATGGCAGGATCCGCCACCATGGAATTCTCCGAGGTGGTCCGTCGTCGCCGTATGATCCGGCACTACTCCGACAAACCCCTGCCGCCGGAGGTGATCGAGCGCATCCTCGCCTCCGCACTCCGAGCGCCCTCGGCCGGCTTCTCCCAGGGCTGGGCCTTCCTTGCCCTGACCGACCCGGCGGACCGCGCCCGCTTCTGGCCGTTCGTGCCGACCCGCGTCGAGAAGACGCCGACCATGCAGGACGCACCGCTGGTCGTCGTACCCCTGGCCCACAAGGCCGCGTACCTGGAGCGTTATGCCGAACCCGACAAGGGCTGGGAGGACCGCGCCGAGGCCCGCTGGCCCGCCCCCTACTGGCACATCGACACCGGCATGGCGGCCCTCCTCATGCTGCTGACCGCGGTCGACGAAGGTCTCGGCGCCTGCTTCTTCGGCATCATGCCGGAGCATCTGCAGCCGTTCCGGGAGGAGTTCGGGGTGCCCGAGGAGTACGCCCCCATCGGTGGGATCACGGTCGGCTACCGCGCCGAGGACCAGCCTCCGAAGAGCAAGCGTGTCGCGGAACGCCGACGGAGCGCGGACGAGGTCATTCACCGGGGGCAATGGGGGCGGCACGCCTGAGGAAACCGTTCAGGACAGCGAGATCTCCTGCACTTCAGAGCTGCCCGGACGGTAATCGCTGTAACGCCCCCAGTCCGGCCGGACCCGGACGTAGACGATGTCCGGCCACGCCGCCCGCTCCCGCCCGTTCGGAAACTGCTCGTAGTACGCGGCCACGCCCGGGTCGTCCTGCGCGATCTCGGCTGCCACGCCCTGGAGTTGGACGGTCTGCTCGTCTTCCCAGTCGAACCCGATGACCAGGGCCACGCGCGGCTGCCTGCGGAGGTTGGCGAACTTACGGGAGCCCCGCGTCGTATCGAAGACGAGGTCGCCCGCATCGGTCGCCGCGACGCCGACCAGCGCGGCCTGGGGATGGCCGTCGGCCGAGGTGGTGGCCAGGACGGCCAGTCGGCGGGCGCGGATGAACTGGACTAGGGCGTTTCGGTCCATTCGTCCAAACTATCGGCCGGACCGAGCGAACGAAGTGAGCCCGGCCGTGGTGCACCGCCGGACTCACTCGCGAATTGGGCGTTGCCCCGGAGCTCAGTTGTAGAGCGCCACCCTCGGGGCCACCGTGCCCTTGGCCTGCGGGTTGACGACGGTGAGGCGGTACACCTGGGTGAGGGTCTCGCCCGCGTGCAGTGTGCGCCGCGCGGTCGAGAGGTCGGTGAACAGCGTGCCCGTCTGACTGCCGACCTGGACGGCCTCCCAGCAGCCGTCCGCCTTGCGGCGCTCCAGCCTGATGTCCGACGGAGCCAGGAACGGCCCCGCGTCCGGCGACTCCACCAGCAGCTGGGGAGCGACGGTCCGGTCCGCCGACGAGTCGTTGCGGTAGGTGACCGTGAACTCGTGCTGCGCGCTGTCGGCCGGGAGGGCGCTCGTGGGCAGGTCCGCGAAGCCGGTCGGTATGGCGGGCGCCTGCTCCCGCGACCCCGAGGCCGCTCCCGCGACGGTGTGCTGCGTGGCCGCCATGGCAGGGCTCGCCATGGCCAGGCCGGAGACCGCCACGACGAGAGCCACGGAAGCAAGCCTGAGACGACTGTTCTTCAACGACACGTTCGCTGTTCCTTCGGGTTCGCTGGGGTGAACTGGCCTGCCCCGTAGGGCTGTCGCTCACGGACGTCCTCAAGATTACGCAGCGCAGCATAGGCACCGGGCAGCACCCACCGGATCGGCCGAAAGGACGAGGCGGGCCCGTCGACTTCTGGCCGAAGGGCGGAAGAGGGCGGGTGCGACCTCGGGCTGAATGAGCGAGCCGGGCAGCGCATGACAGCTCTCGCTCCGACTGGGTGCAGATGTGAAGACCATGCGCGGAAGCGCATCACAACAGCCGCACAGCAAGCCCATGGGCCTCTGGTACTTTGCGGCGCCAGGATCTGGCCCCCATGGTGAAGAAGGGCGACCTGGCCGTGGTCAGCGCCTACTACTCCCTGGACACAGGCCGGGTGGAGGTCCTTACGGGGGCGCCGTCGGCAGAGCTTCCTGCGCTCGCCTGCGCTCGAAGTAACGTCAGGGTGCATGGTGTTACTCCTCACAATCTTCGGCCCGCTTCCGATCACAGTCCTCCTCTTCGCCGTCGGGTCATTCCCGTACTCGTTGTGGGTCACCAGGAGGAAGCCCTCGCGGTCGGCCCGCTGGGCTGTGATCGGGACAGCGGCAACGATCGCCGCCTACGGGGCCGGAACCGTCTACGGGCTCGCCTTCACGAACCCGTTCGACGTATGCGCGGACAGAACCGGCGACGGCGTGTACATGGATGCCGGACGGGACTACCGCCTGACATCGGTGAGCGTGGACAGCTTCCCTCCGTCCATCAGCTGCCACTGGGCCAGCGGCCACAGCACCGACATGGTGTGGTTCTGGGTCGGGCCACTGTTGTATGGGGGGTTGGCGTGCGCCGTCGTCTGCACCGGCCGGCTTCTCATCAACCGACGCGGGTACGGAAAGGCTCGGCGCGGCAACGAGATTGATGCGTAGGCGGGTCCTCCGCGTCGGCGGGGTGCCGCATCAGGGACGTGCTCCGCCGGCCAGTGAAGAACATGAGGTAGAGCTGCTGATCACGCGGCACCGCCCTCAGGGCGCATGGCTCAGCTGCGTTCCCGCACGAGCTTCACGTTGCACCACGACACGAACTCGGTGTTCTCCCCAGGCGTCGTGGCGATGCCGAAAAGCCCGCTGCCCACGCGGGCCGAGCTGAACCCCGATCCGCACGTCGTGCCCGCAGCCTCTGCCTCGACCTGGTGCAGCTCACCGTCGGACGGGAAGCGGAACCGCCATGCGCGCACGCTGCTCGGCCCGCACGGAGGGCCACGTGCTCATGACACGAGATCCGGTATCGTCTCTGGTCAGAAGGCCTGGATCGCCACGGGGGTGTTCGGCCGTTCAGACCAGGGGGCGGGGAGCATGTCCGGTGCGGGCTCGGACGGCTACGGGATCCAAGCGAGCGGCATGGACGGCGAGGCCGGCACGCTCGACCGGGCGGGCGACGACGTCGGCGCCATCCGCAAGGCCGTCGAAGACCACATGTGTTACTCACCGGACGCCCTCGGCGGCTCCGACTCCGGCCCGGCGTACGACAACTTCGCCGCCGCCTGGCAGGCCGAGGCGAAGACGCTGGAAGCCGCGCTGCACGAGCTCGCGGACAAGGTCGGCATCTCCAAGCAGAACTACGTGAACGCCGACCACGACACCATCGTCGCCCTGCAGTCCACCGGCGCGGACGACGGCCTGACGACCATGCCCGCACCCGCCGCTGCCCGCCCGGGGACGACCACGGGCCTCACCCCGGGCACGCGCCCCGCCGCCCTCGGCGGGCCGCCCATCGGCACCCAGCCTGCCCCGGGCGCGCGTCCGCCGAGCCTCGCCGACTTCGACTGACGGACCGGCACACGCCACACAGGCCGGCGCACCGGCACGCGACCGACATACCGGCGACCGCGCACACACGGCCGACGCATGTGCTTCACCCGACACCTGACACCTGACTTCCGACACCTGACTTCTGAGCAACGACGAGCAAGGACAGCGGGGCTCTCACCACATGGCTGACGCAGGCGAATCCACCACCGACCGCAAGGAAAAGATCGACCGTTACACGGGCGACCTCGCGACGGCGGACAGCAAGAACGAGGTCCTTGAGGCCATCGGCAACCTCCTCGGTGTCTCGCCGCCAGTCGGTTCCCCGAGCACCCTGGACGCCATCGCCCAGCGCTACAAGAGCCAGGCCGACAATGCCGCGGACGTACAGCAACGGGTCGAGAAGGTCGCCGCGTCAGGGCTTCCGTCGGTCTGGGTGGGCAGCACCGGCGCCAAGGCGGCCGAGGTGGTGGCGGCGGCCGGCCGTTCCGCCGAGCAGATGGCCGAGGCGTTCCGTAAGGCGTCCAAGGCCCTCTACGACCTCTGTGACGCGCTCACGTCCGCCCAGTCCAAGGACGGCGACGGCCGCGAGCAGCTGCGCAAGGCCCGCACGATGCTCGGCGGCGAGGACGGCTTCTTCGACGACATGGTCGAGACGGACGACGAGGAAGCCGACCGCAAGCGGGCCCAGGACATCGCGGGAACGGGTGCCAACCTGCTCTACGCCGCCGCGCAGGAGGCGGACGACGCGGCGCGGACGGCGGCGCGGGAACTCAACAAGTACGCGGCCGAGGCCCGTGCCGGGCACATGCACACCGACAACATCTCCGCCGCCGACCGCCTCGTCCTCGCCGACGTCGGCGTGTTCGGTGGCCCGCAGGAGCAGAACGAACTCCTCACAGCGGGCGACCTCGAACGCTCCGGCCGCTTCATGGAGAAGATGAACCCGCAGGACCAGGCCCGCTTCGAGCAGATGCTCGCGGACGCCAAGACGCCGCAGGAGCGGGCGTATCTGGTCAAGGCGCTGGCCGCGGGCTATGACGTGGACCAGGTCGGCCAGTTCCGCGACAAGATCCACGGCAAGGACCCGTACTGGCTTCAGCAGCACCTCAGCCCGATCGTCACGGCCGGCGACAGCAAGGTGGACGAGGGACTCAACGCGGACGGATCGAACCGGAACACCGACTACCAGTGGTTCGGCGACGAGAAGTGGTCCCAGGAGGGCAACACCTGTGTGCCGTCGAGCACCGTCACCGCCCGCGCCATGGTCGATCCCCTCTACGCACTGGAGTTGACCGGCGGACCGTCCGGGCAGGAGAACGACCCCGACGCCTTCCGACACCGTCTCCACGACGAACAGCTGCGCCTGCACGAGGAAGGCGACGGCGACTACCTGCACTGGTGGTCGGACGTTCCGGACGGCATGGACAGCGACGGGCAGAACAAGATCGCCGACGACGAGATCAGCCCGCACACCGGCAGCAAGTACGAGTACCAGCAGGTCCGCGGCGCGGACGAGCGCCGCGACGTACTGCCGGACATCGAGAAGTCCGTAGCCGAGGGCAAACCCGTCCCCTTCGAAGTGGAGGGACACGAGGAGAACGGCGACCGGGTCGGACACCAGATGATGGTGATCGGCCAGGAGGGCGACATGCTGGAGATCTACAACCCGTGGGGCCAGACGACCTGGGTCAGCGAGGACGACTTCGTCAACGGCCACATGGACAAGGCCTCCGACTCCCGTATGCCCGACGCGTACGCCGTCCACCTGCCCGCCGACCGATGACCGACCGACCGATGACTGACCGACAGCCGACCGACAAGTGAGCGTCATGACCAGCGTCCTGCGCCGACTCGCCCTCCCCGCCCTGCTGATGACCCTGCTCGCGGGCTGCGGCAGCACCGGGCCGGACACCTACGAGCTGGGTGACAAGCACATCCAGGTCGATGCGGGGAAGGAGTTCAGGCTGTCCGTTCCGGTCGACACCGCGATGGGGGAGTGGTGGTACCTGACATCGCCGAAGCCCGACCCCGACGTCGTCCGCAGGACGGGCAAGCAGGAGGAGATCAAGGCCGACGACGACGCCGTCGGCAGCGGGAGCGGAACGGACTCCTTCGACTTCAAGGCCGTCGCGCCGGGCACGACGAAGATCCGGCTCATCCAGTGCCCGCGCGGTGCCTGCGCCGGCGGCGGCGATGCCGGCGGTCCCGTCACCCCGTCCCCCGTCCCCAGTGGCAGCCCCGCCCCCCCAAAGGATGAGCAGGCCACCATCCACACCTTCACCGTCACCGTGAGGAAGCCATGACCTCCGCGCCGCAGACCTCGCCCCCCGGCCGCACCGACGACGAGCTGGCGCAGTCGGACATCTCCGCGATGCTGCGCTACGGCCTCTCCTTCGCCGGCCCGCACCGCACCGCCCTCTTCGGCGACGGCGCCGTGGGCGCCGCCGTCCTGCTGGACCGCCTCGGCATCCAGCCGCGGGCGGTGGCCTTCCTCGCCAAGGTGGTACGCAGCGGGGGCGTCCGGTACGCGGCCGAACTGCCCGAGCCGGTACCGGGCGACGAGGCGGCGTCCGTGGTGCGCGCCTGGCTGGAGTCCGCGTCCACCGCCGCCAACGGGATCGACGGCGACGAGGAGACCGCCCGCTGGCTGGAGGCCGTCGCCGAACTCGTCGGCCTCCGGCACTCCCACCGCGCTCGGGCGGCCGGGGCGACCGGTTCATGAAGCGTGCGCCTGCTGCTTGGGCCGCCCTGGCTGCCGGTATGGCTTTGGCGGGATGCACCGGTCACCCGGCAGCCCAAGTCACCGCTGGTGCTCACCCTTCCACGACGGCCAGGCCTGCCCATACCGCATCGCCTCCGTCTGTGACCGCCTCCGGGACAGGGCTGCGTCTTGT
>Ga0105246_10000405_pt1 | contig 23149 bp, 17 predicted proteins | sample KBSM64metaG_FD_99694 | JGI IMG/M metagenome (GOLD analysis project Ga0105246, IMG submission 99694) | Miscanthus rhizosphere microbial communities from Kellogg Biological Station, Michigan, USA - KBS M6-4 metaG | ecosystem: Host-associated > Plants > Roots > Rhizosphere > Soil | place... | reverse complement strand
CCGCCGACAGTGAATGCTGTGTCCGTTGTGAGCGACGTCGCTTCGTTTGCGCCGGTACGCCACACTTTGCCGAAGGGCACCAGTCCACCAAAGATCTTGCGGCCCTTGGCGCGTGGACTTGAGTAGTTGACAGTCGCGGTCTTGCCGCTGGCAAGCTTGCATTCTGCCTTGGCAGGTGGGCTCGGACGCTTGCTCGGATCATCCTGAGCGCAGACAAGCAACGACAGAGCAAATATAGCCACGGTAACGAGGGCAATGCGTTTGTTCATGAATTCTCCTTGTAAGAGCGCTTGGCATTCAGCAGTCGGCATTCAGCCATGCACAGCTGTGAGGCATTAGACGCAAGTTCTTGATAAGAGTAAGCCCCGCAGTAGTGGCAGAATGTCGAGTGCTGAATGAGTGCTAAGGATTATCCGATATTCGGCGCAAACAGTACAATTTCCTCATGCCGGTATTCGATGAGAAACAGGAAGAGCTTGAGCATTTTGAAACCATGATGGGCGTTCCGCGCGGGCGTCTGGCTGTCACGCTCGACACCATCACGGACGCGATGGCCCTTGTCGGGCAGCACGGCGTGTACTGCCAGAGCCAGCGCTGGCCGGGCAAGCCAGTCATGGACATTCAAATCATCATGAAGCAGCTGACCGATGCGAAAGAGTTGATTCAAAGCGTGATGGAAGAGCTTAAGACCAAAAGTTAAGAGAGCCGGCGCATGCACTTATGGGGATTGACGATTGGCGATTGCCAATTTCCAATTCGCTAAAGGAAGTGGCGAGATGCGAAAACAACTTATCACCACGGCGGCATCTGCAGTTGTGTTGTGTGGAGCGCTCGTTTCCTCGGCCCAGAACGCAACCACTCCGCTCGCGGCACGCGCGTCGGCTCCAGTGGCGGCAACTCTGAGCGATGCGGAACGCGAGAAGGCAATCCTGAATCTGGATGCGACGCGCCAACTATTTGTAAAGGCGATCTCAGGTATCTCCGAAAAACAGTGGAGATATAAGCCTTCGCCCGATCGCTGGTCGATCGCGGAGGTTGCTGAACACATTACAGTGACTGAATCCGCCATTCTTACGCTTGTCCGGGAACAGGTGATGAAATCGCCGTCGGCCCCGGAGAAGCGCGAGGAAATCAATGCCAAGGATGAAATTGTGCTGACCAAGATTCCGGACCGTAGCACAAAGTTACAAGCGCCGGAGTTTTTGAAGCCCACCGGCCGTTTCCCGACGCGCGCGGAACTGGCGAAAACATTCGACGAGTCACGCCAGGCAACCATCGAGTATGTGAGAACCACGAATGATGATCTGCGCGAACATTTCGGCGAGCACCCAGTTCTCGGAGAACTCGACGGATACCAGTGGCTTCTGCTGAACGCTGCTCACTGCGCACGACACACGAAGCAAATCGAGGAAGTAAAGGCGGATCCGGGATATCCGAAGGAGTAGGTTTTGTCACTTGCAAATTGTCAATTGCCAATTTGCGATTGCAATTGACATCTGGCTATTGCCACATTGCTAAAAAGTTTTACGGTCGCACTGCCAGCATTGCCACGCCATGAGCTGGCACGGTCGCTGCTGTTTTCCCCGCCTGCTTGCCGAGATCTTTGTGTTGCCAGAGGTCGCGAACTGAGGCGACGATATTTGCTGGATACCCAATCTCTTCCCAGTTGACCGCTATAATCTGCTCGGCGGTACCGCGATTGAAGAGGATGACTGCGCGGCTCCCATCGGTCAGCTGCTTCGCCCAGACATCTACCTTGAGTTGGTTATCCTTGCGGACGCGGCGGCCTTGCCGTCCGAGCGGATCTTGATTGATCGCGATGACTTCTTTGTTGGTGAGAATGTCGTGAATTTCGGGCGGCATTGTGCGCAGATCATTTCCTGCGATCAGCGGCGCCGCGAGAAGCGCCCAGAAACTAAAGTGCGAACGATACTCGGTGTCGGTCATGCCGCCGTTGCCGACTTCGAGCATGTCGGGATCGTTCCAGTGTCCAGGACCGGCATAGGAATACAGGTCGGCCACGGCGTCGATGATGTCCACAACGCCGTAACTGCAACAGTCGCCCGGCGACCACTCTTTCTTTCCTTCCCAGCGGTCTTGAATGTCCCCGGTGGCTCGCCACAAGTTACCGCCAACCCGTTTACCCCAGAGCCATGGCTGCGCCTTACCCCATTCACAGATGCTGAGCACGATGGGCCGTCCGGTAGCATCGAGCGCGGCGCGCATAAGTGCATAGGCGGCTGGCGCGTCTTGCGTGGTTGTGTTGCACCAGTCGTATTTCAGATAGTCGACACCCCATGCAGCGTACTGGCGAGCATCCTGATACTCGTGCCCGAGGCTTCCGGGACGCCCGGCACAAGTTTTCGAGCCTGCGTCCGAATAGATGCCGAACTTCAAGCCGATCGAGTGGATGTAATCTGCGAGACCCTTGATTCCGTGTGGAAAGCGCTGTGCATCGGCGACGATGTTGCCAGCCCCGTCGCGGCTGACCTGCCAACAGTCGTCGATGACCACGTATTGATAGCCGGCGTCTTTCATGCCGGACTTTACGAGCGCATCGGCCATGCCGCGGATGAGTTCGTCACTGACGTTGCAGGCAAATTTGTTCCAAGAGTTCCATCCCATGGGAGGAGTGGGAGCGAGGTTGGTGGAAGGAGATGTCTGGGCGAGGGCGGAAAGGGCGAAGAGTGCGAAAAGGAGTACGAGTCGCCGTTTCATGGCGGGAGTAGTAAAGCACAAAAGGATTGCTCGTGGCTGAGTTTTGAATGCGAAAAGCACGTCCTTCGCAGCACACAGGATGACAAGAAGTGAGGATGGTGGTGGAGGCGAATAACAGATCCTTTGCTTTGCTCAGGATGACAAATGTTTTATGCGGTCCTATCCCAGCGTGTATTTTCCACGCTCAATGATTTTCTGCGCGATTTGCTGGCGAAGTTCGATGGTGTTGAAGAGTTCGTGTTTCGCCAGACGGCGGAGGATTGCCAGTTGGGTGCGCAGCATGTCTCCGTCGGCGACGGCAGCGATGATTTTTTTGGCGGCCGCTTCCACTTTCTCGAATGCTTGCGTAAGGTAAACGCGAGTCATGGCGATCGGTAATGCTGCGGCGGTCTCGCCCTTGGTGGCAATTAGTTTTTGGGTGCGCAAGACAGCCGACTCCATCGCATAGATTTCGATTGTCATGTCGGCAATCGCGCCCATGACTTCCTGCTCGTCCTGAATTTTCTGCATGTATTTCTGCGTCGCAGAGCCGGAAGCGAACAAGCCGAGCTTCTTGGCGTTTGAGACCAGCTTGCGTTCTTCTGCGAGCGAGCCCTCGACTTCTTCCCCGATGCTCGGACCGGAGAGAACCTCGTCCATCAACTTCTTGATGGCTGGCATGAGGGCAAGTTGTCCGCTCATGGCACGCTTCAGCAAAAAGCCCGTGATGATAAGGCGGTTAATTTCATTCGTCCCTTCGAAGATGCGATTGATACGGGCGTCGCGGTAGGCACGCTCGGCTGGATACTCTTCGACGAAGCCGTAGCCTCCATAGATCTGGACGGTTTCATCGACGACATAGTCGATCATCTCCGATCCCCAGACTTTCAAGATGGAGCACTCAACGGCATATTCTTCGATGGCTTTGCGAGTTTCTTTAGCAGCGTCGGGGCTTGCTTGGTCGATTTCAGAGAGAAGCGCGTCCATCATGCCAACGGTGCGATAGACCAGCGCCTCGCCGACGTAGATAAGCGTCGCCATGTTGGCGATCTTTTCGCGGACGAGACCGAAGTCAGCGATGACTTTCTCGAAGGCCTTGCGCTGCTTGGCGTATCCAACAGCATTTTCGAGCGAGACGCGCGCACCGCCCACGCACATGGCGCCAAGCTTGAAGCGTCCGATGTTCAGGATGTTGAAGGCGATGATGTGTCCCTTGCCGATTTCCCCGAGCAGATTTTCTGCGGGAACCTGACAGTCTGCGAGGATGAGAGGGCACGTGGACGATCCTCGGATACCCATCTTGTGTTCTTCGGCGCCGATCGAGAAGCCAGGAAAAGTTTTTTCGACCAGAAATGCCGTGAACTTTTCACCGTCGATTTTCGCGAAGACGGTGAAAAGGTCGGCAAAGCCGGCATTGGTGATCCACATCTTTTCGCCATTCAGGATGTAGTGCTTGCCGTCGGGCGAGAGTGTGGCGCGAGCACGACAATTGAGCGCGTCAGATCCGGACGAGGCCTCAGACAGGGCGTAGGCGCCAACGATCTCTCCGGCCGCCAAGCGAGGAAGATATTTTTTCTTCTGCTCTTCGGTGCCAAAGTACACGATGGGCAAGGTTCCGATACCGGTGTGTCCGCCCCACGTGGTGGCAAAACCCGCGTATTTGGCGATGTGGTCTGCGATGACCGCGGCGGTGACCTTATCCATCTCGAGACCGCCATAGGCTTCGGGGATCTCGGCGGAGCTGAGGCCTAGTTCGCCGGCTTTTTTGAGAAGGTCGCGCGTGATGGAGAAGTCTTTGTGCTCAATCCTCTCGACATTGGGGAGAATTTCATTAACGGCGAATTCTTCTGCGGTCTGAGCGATGAGTGTGTGCTGCTCGGTGAAATCTTCTGGCGTAAAGACCTCGTTGGGCTGGCGTTCTTCGAGGAGGAACGCGCCGCCAGAAATTTTTGTCTTAGGTACAGCAGTGGTGGCCATATTCGGAAACCCTCAAATCTTGAACCTCAGGAGCACTGGGGATCACATTGGATTATTTCATTTTTCGCAGTACTTGCCATCGACCAATCTCTTGATGCCATTACGAAGGTGGGCTAGGTGGAAGTTGGTGGGCGAGCCCACACTGTTACCGCTCAAGCAAATCTGCCCGCGGCTTGTTGAATCACCTGAGGTTGGTGACATTGAGATTGTGGTTGGTAACACTGAATTCTTAACCACGGGGTAGCACGGGGTAGCACGGGTAGCACGGGGTTTTCGAATTGCACGCGTACCTCGTGCCAAATTTGGTTATAGGTTTTGGCCCTTGAGAAGGCCACTGGCCCATGGTGGTAGGCTGTTGACGCGGAACACTTATGGCTGTTGATCCTAATCTTCAACGTGCGCGGGCGGGTTTAGTCGGCTGTGCGGCGTTATTGGCGGGTGTGCTGTTGGCTGCGCTTGTGATCTGGGGTGTTGTTCGCGGGGCGCAGAAGTGGCCCGGGGGCGTCTTGTCATCGTGGTTGCGACGGACGACTCATACGGATATGAGTCAGCCGACGGTGGTGGATCGGATCCAAAAGCTGCAGCGGCTTGAAACCGTTGTTTACACGATGGACAAGATTGTTACTGGCGAAAAACAGAGCGAGATTTTTCCAGACTTCCTGGCCGGTGATCGACTGCTGATGTTGGTGCATGGAGAAGTGATTGCCGGGATTGATTTTGCCACGTTAAAGATCGACGATGTTCACGTGAAGGACCGAACCGTCCGCGTTCATTTGCCGCAAGCTCAAGTCTTGGTGACCCGTCTCGATAGCGGAAAGACTCGTGTGTATTCGCGTCAGACAGGATGGCTTGTGCCAACCGATCCGAATCTTGAGACACAGGTAAGGGCGGAAGCAGAAAAGGAATTACTCCAAGCGGCGCTCGCCGACGGTATTTTGCAAAAGGCGCAGGAGAATGCGCGCTCGACCATTACGAGCTTGATGCAAGGGATGGGGTTTGTAGAGGTGGCGTTTGAGTGAGCCAGTTGCGAAAGCACTTCAATTTCAGCCGATGTTTTCGAAAATCCCTGCCGCTCCCATCCCACCGCCGACGCACATCGTCACCATACCGTAGCGAGCGTTACGGCGCTTCAGTTCACGAATGACGCTGGCTGTTAGCTTGGCGCCGGTGCATCCTAGAGGGTGGCCCAAGGCGATCGCTCCGCCGTTTGGATTCACTTTCGCGGGATCAAGCCTTGCCTCTTGGATGACGGCGAGAGACTGAGCGGCGAAGGCTTCGTTGAGCTCTATGACGTCGATCTGGTCGAGTTTGAGTCCGGCTAGCTTGAGCGCTTTCGGAATTGCGAATACGGGCCCGAGTCCCATCTCCTCTGGTTTGTACCCGGCGGTCGCGAAAGAAACGTAACGGGCGAGTGGCTTGATCCCGAGAGCTTTCGCACGCTCTGCGGACATGACGACGGCTGCGGCCGCACCGTCCGACATTTGCGACGAATTTCCGGCGGTGGTTACGCCCTTTACGTGAAACGCGGGCTTGAGCGCACCGAGCGCTTCGAGCGAAGTATCCGCACGGGGGCCTTCGTCCTGCTTGAATGTGATTTCGGTTTTCTTTGGCTTCGATCCGTTGGGCGTTGTGAAAGTTACTGGGACAGCTACAATTTCGTCATCGAACTTGCCGGCTTGGAGTGCGGCGAGGGCCTTTTGATGGCTGGCTAACGAAAATTCGTCGCATTGTGCGCGCGATATCCCAAAACGCTGCGCAACGCGCTCAGCAGTCAATCCCATAGAGAGATAAGAGTCGGGATAGTGATCTACGAGCCAGGGGTTGGGCGAAATCTTATTACCGCCCATCGGGATCATTGACATCGATTCAGTGCCCCCTGCAACGATAACGTCCGCACCCCCAGCCTGAATGCGCTCGGCGGCCATGGCAATCGCTTGCAACCCGGACGAGCAGAAACGGTTAATCGTCATGGCCGACACTTCCACGGGCAGACCTGCGCGTAAGGCGGCGATACGCGCGACATTCATCCCTTGTTCACCTTCGGGCATGGCGCAGCCGAGAATGACGTCTTCGATTTCTTTGGTGTCGAGTTTCGGCACGCGCTCGAGCGCAGCTTTCATTGCGATGGCGGCAAGGTCGTCCGGGCGAGTGGAGCGGAGCGTGCCTTTGAAAGCGCGCCCAACAGGGGTGCGGAGGGCAGAGACGACTACGACTTCGCGCATGAAGATAGTTTACTAACTGGCAACAGCAGCGCAAACAGGCAACCTAGATGCGCAGTGACACCTCTTGGTGAAACTGTGCCGCGACGATGCTTGGGGAAAACTGCGTACGCGCCCGTTCTCTTGCTGCCATTCCCATTCGCATGCGAACGGCAGGGTTTCGGTAAAGGAAAGTAAGAGTTTGTGCGAGCGCTTCGGGCGAATCCGGTTCAACGAGCATGCCCGTTTCTCCATCGAGAACTGCATCGGGAATGCCACCGGCGTTTGTTCCGACCGATGGAATACCACACGCAGCGGCTTCGAGAAATGCGATGCCAAAACCTTCGTGCTGGTCTTCCGGTCGGACGCGCGAAGGCATGACATACAAGTCCGAGGCCTGAAGCAGCCGCCATTTGTCTTCATCTGAGATGTAGCCGGTAAAAGTGATCTTGTTCTGAAGGCCTAGATCGGTGGAGAGCCGTTGAAGCGATTCGCGTTCCGGTCCCTCGCCGACAATAATGTAGCGAAAGGGTATTTCGTTACGGTTGATGATCTGAAGTGCCTTGAGCACCAGGTCGATGGCTTTGTTCGGAACAATTCGGCTAACCGTGATGAGGGTAAAGCTGTCGTCTCGCACTTCACCATCAAGCTCATTGGAGATGAAGATTGCCTGCTCTGACAGCGGCGGGTGAATGATCGTGATTTTTTCTCGCGGGATGCCCCATGCTTCGACCAGGGACCTCGTGTGACGAGAGTTGGCGGCGATCCAGTTCGCACCTTTAATAATCATGCCCCGTCGAACGCGATCGTTCACGCGATTCTTACAGAAATAGATTTCGGAATCATGGGCGATGATTCCGTAAGGCTGGCCGATCTGTTGCAGGTGCAAGACGAGCGGATAGAGTTTCAGATCGAGGTGGCCGAGAACGACCAACATTGGCTTTTCTTTTTCGAGAACGGCTTTCAGTTGCACGATGGCGGTGGCAGAGTCTTTGAAAAGACTGGTTCGTTCCAGAACGGCGCGCACGGCAGGGCTCTTGCAACGAGCAATTTCAAGTAGGCTCACGCATTTGTTGCCGAGCCAGTTGTGTGGCCTCTGATCGTGAACGATGGGAAGGGAAATGACCCAATCTTCGTAGGATTGCAGAAAGTCGAGTCGATCGGTTTCATGCGATTCGACGAGGGCGAGAACCTTGGCATTCTTTCCGCAAGCTATGAGACCACGGGTCAGGCTATCGAGATAGGAGGCAATTCCTCCCGGTTTGGGCTTGTAATCGGAGGCAATCACCAAAACACTTTCTATGCCCGATGACCCTTTACTGAATAGCGACGCAGGCTCGGTCTGTGGAAATGAACCAGGAGTGTCAGTCGTCGTTGTCGGATCTGCTTGTTCATCAGAAGCCGATCCCTTCAGCCCGCGAATCAAGTCCAGATAAAAGGATTTCTGCTTCATCACGTAGAGCAGCATAGAAAGGTAAACGCTGAGGAGCACAGCCATCCCCAACAGTAGCCTGGGAAACGCCGACAGATGGCCGCCAAAGAGAAATTGCAACGAGGCGGCAACAGCGGCGGCAGTGAGCCCGGACAACAACGGGCGGCCAGCCGTGTGAAGAACGTCCCGCAGGGAAACAACCGTGCCATGTACGCACCACGCAATGTGAGGAATGAACCAGAGCGTCAGGACGGCCGAATAACCAAGCGCGACGCCGGCGGGACCGTAGTGTAATCCAGCGAGGCAGCCCGCAATCACGATTGGAGAGTAGACGAGGCCGACGCGCAGGCTACGGCCAACCATGCCGAGGGAAAGCAGCAGCCAGATGAGAGGGTTCAGCATCGCGAGAATGATGATCGAGGGCGAAAGAAGTCGAAAAAGCACAACGGCGTCGTGCCACTTGGGCCCAAGGACCACAGACACCAGATCGCCCGCGAAAAGCGCAGCGGCGATCGTAATGGGCACGGTTAGGGCGAGTACAAGCGAATATCCTTTGAGGAAATATCTTTTGAGACGAGGTGGATCGTGTTGCACGCGTGAGAGCGCGGGGAATGCTACTTCACCGGCGGCCGAATTTAGGTTTTCCGTGGGCAGATTGATGAGTGTGTATGCCCGGCCGTAGAGTCCGACGGCTTGCGGCCCCCAGAAGCGTCCCAGAAGAATCTTATCGAGGTTGTAGGCCAGATAGACGACGACACCATTGAGCGTGAGCGTGCCGCCGAAGCGAAGCATGGAACGCATCCCGGTGCCACGGCGGGGTCGTCCTGGAACCCATGCTGAGGCAATCCAAAGACACGCAGTGGTCATTGTCGTCGGGATCAAAGCAGTAGCTACCAGAGACCAATAGCCGTAGCCATGCAGGGCCATCACGATACCGATCGTGATGCTCACGATGAGCGCAAGGACATCGATCCCGGCCATAGTCGTGAAACGCATTTGACGTTGTAAAAGCGAAGAGTGCTGAACTCCCACAGCGTTCACGAGGAAACCCGAAGCGAGAACCACGGTGACCCATAGGAGGCGCGGCTCGTGGTAAAAGGCAGCGATAGCCGGGGCGAGAGCGATCATGAGCAAGGTGAGACCGGCACCCACTGCTGCATTGATCCAGAACAGAGTTGATGCCTGTTCTTCGGTGACTTTTACGCGTTGGACGGCAGCGGCCGAGAGGCCGAAATCGCGAAAAAGATTCAACGCTCCGGTAAACGCCGTCACCATCCCTACGAGCCCGAAATCCTTCGGGTCAAGCAAGCGGGCAAGAACCATGAGAGAACCGAGACGCAACGAAAATGTCGTGCCTTGGGCAAGGATTTTGGCAAGACCGCCGCGGATCGTTTGCTGTTTGAACCCGGCCATGGTGGTTGAAACGTTTACGTTCGCCCTGTCGACTGTCGAACGTTTGAAGATACCCTAGACGAGGGGAGATCGGCGATTTCGCAGGCCTTTGGCAAGAAATGCCAAGGATGCGCAGCGGACTTGTTTGCCGTCGGCTAATTCCGCAGCGTCTTGCCGGTTTTCAACGTGTACTGAATTCGTTCCTGCGTTTTCTTTTCACCGCAGAGCGATTTGAAACCTTCGCGTTCCAGGTCGAGGATGTATTGCTCGCTCACAGGAGTGCCGGGCGTGATGTTGCCTCCGCATAGGACCTCCGCAATCTTAGTGGCGAGTTTCACCTCGTACTCGGTGATGTACTCGCCCTGGCGCATCAGGTGAACGCCCATTTTGAGAGCGGCGAGAATGTTTTCTCCCGGAGCAGGAATGTCGGTTCGCGGGGCAGGTGGACGGTATCCTGCGCGAACGAGATCGAGGGCGCAAGCTTTGGAGTCGGAGAGCACGCGCTCGCGGTTCATGGTGATGCGATCGGACGCGGAGAGAAAGCCGAGGCCGCGTGCTTCTTCAGCGGATGTCGCAACCTTCGCGGTAGCGATGGTCTCGAAGGCTTTCTTCAGGGCTTCCATCATTTCGACGGATTCGCCACGTCCACCGGGACGAACTGCTTCGGCAGTTTTGACGGCGCGCAACAGCATCTCTTTGCACCCACCGCCGCCTGGAAGAAGTCCCACCCCGACTTCGACAAGTCCGGTATACAACTCGGCATGTGGTTGTCTGGCGGGGGCGTGAAGAGAAATTTCAGTGCCCCCGCCAAGACACAAGCCGAAGGAGCCGATCACGACGGGCTTCGGTGAAAACTTGATGGCCTGCGTCATGTTCTGGAATTGCCGGATCACGAAATCGACTTCATCCCATTCTTCTTCCTGTACCGTCATGAGCAGAAGCATGAGGTTCGCGCCGACAGAGAAGTTAGGCGCGTCATTGGTCATGACAAACGCGTCGAAATTGTCGCCGGGGCCGGCGGGCTTCAGCGTCTGAAGTATCAGGGTGATGATATCGGCGCCAAGAGAATTCATCTTCGAGTGGAACTCGATACAACCGACTCCGTCGCCCAGGTCAACCAGTGATGCGCCGGAATTTTTCCTTACGACACCGTTCGATTTCTTTGCAACGGCAACGGACCAGACGCCCTGAGGAACTTGAACCGGCTCCCAGTTGCTGGTCCTTAGTTCCCAGTACTTTTTCCCGGAAGGGGACTTGGGATCGTCGGCATACCACGATTTCTGCCCGGACGTTAAGAGCTTTTCCACGTTTGCAGCGATCGGCTTGCCTTGCTTCCTCATTCGGTTGACGGTGAGTTCAATGCCGGCGGCGTCCCAAAGTTCAAAAGGGCCCATCTCCCAGTTGAAGCCCAATTTCATCGCGCGATCGATCTCGACGACGTTGTCGGAAATTTCAGGGATGCGATTGGCGGAGTAATTCCAAAGATCGGAGAGTGCGGCCCACAGAAATTGTCCGGCAGGATCGGCTTTGCTGCCCGAGCCGTCGAGTCCTAAAAGCATTCGCACACGAGCGCCCGTGTCGTCGACGTTCTTGGCCATGTCGATTGAGGCGAATTTCGGCTTTTGACGCACCCGGTACTCTAAAGTTTTCCAATCGAGCGCGAGACGCTCTTCGTTTCCATCGGTGGACTTCGATTTTTTATAAAACCCAGCTTTTGTTTTGTCGCCCAGCCATTTGCGCTCCAGCATCTGGCGATAGAAGTCCGGCAGTTTCAGGTCGCTTCGCTCGTCATGCACATTCTGCGCAGTGTTGGAGACCACATGGCTGAGGATGTCGAGACCTACCAGGTCGATCGTGCGAAAGGTTGCGGACTTTGGCCACCCGACAGCTGGGCCGGTGAGTGCGTCCACGTCTTCGATCGAAAAGTTCATCTCTTGCATGAGGCGCATTACGTTGAGGACGGAAAATGTGCCGATGCGATTGCCAATGAAGTTGGGCGTATCTTTCGCGTAGACGATGCCCTTGCCGAGCTGAACGTCGGAAAAATGCGCGACAGTTTCAAGCAGTTCGCGATCAGTGTCGGGCGTGGCAATGAGTTCGAGCAGACGCATGTAGCGCGGAGGGTTGAAGAAATGCGTACCAAACCAGCAGCGCCGAAAGTCATCAGGAAAGTCTTCGGCGATTTTCGCCACGGGTAGCCCGCTGGTATTGGTTGTGATGATGGTTCCGGGCTTTCGAACAGCGTCCACTTTTCTGAGGAGAGCTCGTTTCAGCTCAAGGTTCTCGACGACTGCCTCGATGATCCAGTCAACTTCGGTGAGCTTCGGAAGGTCGTCTTCGAAGTTGCCGATGGTGACAAGGCGGGCGAGCGAGGGATCCATGAAAGCGGCGGGTTTTGATTTCTTGGCTGCGTCTAGGCCTGCGGCCGCGACCTTGTTGCGGGAATTCGCGCTCGCATCGGACGGAACGATATCGAGAAGAAGACTGGGAACGCCTGCGTTTGCGAAGTGAGCAGCAATGCGGGCCCCCATCGTTCCAGCGCCGAGGACCGCGACTTTCTGGATGGATTTCATAAAAATTCAGAACCTTTTGAGAAACGGGCACGAGGCGATGCAGACGGTCATCGGCAAAAGAAAAGACGTCTAAGGCAGTTTATCGACAGCCCAGTCATTACTGCCAGTGTTCATAACGATGATCTCGGAGTAACGGCGTTTGGCGCGGCTGGGGTCAGTCGTTTCGAGCAAGACGACTGGGAAGGCATAGCGTCCTGTGCGCACTTGTTTGCCACGGTGAACTTCGAAGGCGCGAAGCAGCGGGGTTGAAAAATAGCTGCGCAGGTTGTCTTCGTTCGAACCATGACGCGCGGCGTCAGTGAGAAGAAGAAGGCCTGTCTCGAGATCGCCCGTCTGCCATGCGCGAAGAAAGTGGTTTGCGGTTGCTAGGGCGGCAACGGATGCGGCGTCGGGTGCGGTGACGGTCTGTCGCTTGGGCTTTCCTTTTGCGATTAGCAGCGACGGTAACAGGGCCAAGGACAGGGTAAGAAGTGCAAGGGTACGCAACGGAACTCCTGTGGTTTTCTCCAGTGTAACTTTGGCGGACGGGAACTGCTGGTGGCAGGAAAGGTTCCGTTGGATGGGATAAGCGATTCAGCTATTGGGATAGTGCCGAAAACATTATGAGCGCAGACCGTATTGGATGTGGGGTGAGGATGGCACGGTCTGCGCTCTATTAAGTTGATTCAATCGTAGCAGTCGCAGAAGTTGTGTCAAGAAAAATCGTTATTCTAGTGGAAAAGTACTAGACCTGATCCATTCAGAGAATTGCGGTTTGGGCAAGGAGGTTGATCACCGAAGGTTGTGATGTGGTTTGCCTTGCGAATTTTGTGCACCGAGCCGGCTAGCGCGATTCACTAAAGTTCCTCGTCGGGGAATGCACGTGAGTGCTTAGGCTTAGCCATCAACAATGCATTCCCAAGGCAGGGATTTCACAACTCAGAATGTGCTGCGACGTACTCTTCGGCGAGGCGAACCACTTTACGTTCGTTGGAATAGGCGAGAAGCTTGGTCGCGCCGGCTAGAGGAATCCATAGAGCCCGCTTCACTTCGATACGCATCGCCTCGGTCACATCATCGATGCGGCCTGATTCATATCGGAAAAGATAAAAGCTAACGATCTTGAAGACGCGTTCACTATCACTCCATGTGCGAACGTAGACGTATTTGATGTCAATCAACTTGGTGATGAGCGTGGCCTCGATCCCAGTTTCCTCGCGCACTTCCCGCAGGGCAGTCTGTTCGGGCTTCTCTCCCGGATCGACGAGGCCCTTAGGGAGCGCCAGTGGGATTTTTTTCGCTTTCGGTTTGCGCTTCCGTGGCTCTTCTGGCGTATCAATGGGTCCGGCAACATCATCTTTTCGCGGCTCGATCACCGCGATCGACCAAACGCCTTCAATTTTGTGTAATACCACACCGCCCGAAGAAATCTCCCGAAGCATGTGAATGACAGTAGCAGGCGTGAGAGCTAGCGAGGTGGAATGCTCCTATTTTTCATTCAACCGAGCGACCCCATGCCGGGGTGGCTACAGCGCTAGAATACAACCATTAAATTTAATAAATCTTGTATATTATTGATAATAAATGTACATAACATGCGCCACTAAAGTGGCATTTTCGGGTCTCGGCAACCGATGAAAGAATTGTTGCAACTTAGTTAGTAGGTCGGAAAGGCAGTCAGGTGGGGATGAACCTGGCGGGACCGGATTAATGGGGGTCCGGTGAAGAGTCTGGGGAAATTTGTTCGGTCTGTGCAGGCCTTCAGGCGCGAGCTAAGTCGCGTTGCTGATGCATCTTCGCCATCACAAGTAATCCAACCAAGAATTGGACTCGCGCTCGGCGGCGGGTTTGCTCGCGGGATCGCGCACATTGGCGTTCTAAAGGTCTTGGAAGAAGAAGGTATTCAGTTGAGCGCGGTTGCCGGTACGAGTGTAGGGGCGCTGATTGGCGCGGCGTACTGCAGCGGGTTGTCCGTAACAGATCTGGAGGCGGTGGCTCGGCGTGTGCGCTTTCGCGATTTCGCGCGCTGGACACTCTCGCGTTTTGGTTTCGCAACAAACCAGCGCATGATCGCGTTCCTGAACACGGTTCTAAAAGTGAAGGCATTCGAAGAGTTGAGAATTCCGCTAGCTGTCACGGCCACTGATTTTTCGACGGGAGAGGGCGTCGTTTTTCGGACTGGCGGGCTGATCGATCCCGTGCGCGCGAGTTGTTCGTACCCAGGAATGTTTTTGCCGGTAAACATCGGCGGGCGGTGGTTCGTGGACGGAATGCTGGCGTACGCAGTGCCGACGCGCCCGGTGCGACAGATGGGGGTGGAGCGCGTGATTGCGGTTCATCTGAAGGGTACATGGTCGAAGTCGAAAGCCCCGCGGCATGTTTTCGATGTGATCGGACAATGTTTTGCGATCGCTCAGGATATGAATTCTTCATTGTGGCGAACATCGGCGGACCTGGTCGTAGAACCGGATGTCAACGGGTTCGAGTACGACGCATTTGCAAACAACTCAGATCTAATCTCGGCCGGAGAAACGGCGATGCGTGCGGCGATGCCGACGGTAAAACGTTGGCTAGCGGTAGGAAGTCGGCGCGCTGGTGTGTTGAAACCGGTCGTGAGCGGTTAATGGCGAGTACCTAAAAGCTAGTCGGCGGTATTGCTCCGGCTAGGTTTTGATCTTTTCTGCTTCTTCCTGCACGCACTGCCATGCTCTCTCCACGTGTCGCGCTTCGGTATTGGTTTGTGCGATGCAGAAACGCAGGGTTAGCTTTCCGTCCAACTTTGTGTGGGTGAGGTAAAGATGGCCACTACGGTTGAGGCGATCCATGAGTTGCTGGTTGGCGTCGTCTCCCGACCTCAGGCGGAAGCAGACCAGATTTAGCGGTACTGGGGCCGCAAGTTCAAAGCGTTGGTCTTTCTTTATCCACTCGGTGAGTTGCTGAGCTAGGCGGATGTGCTCACGCACGTGATGTTGCAGGCCCTCTACTCCGTAATGTCGAATCACAAACCATAACTTTAATGCACGGAAACGGCGTCCAAGCGGGATCTGCCAGTCACGGTAATCGATGACGGCGCCCGATTCCGTAGCCTTGTTGCGAAGATACTCGGGCAGAACACTCAACGTTTGGATGAGATGTTTACGATCGGCAACATAGAAGACATCGCAATCGAAATTCGTAAACATCCATTTGTGCGGGTTGAAGCAGTAGCTATCGGCAAACTCGACTCCAGCGTGGATGTGGCGAAACTCAGGACAGAGGGCCGCAGTGCCGGACATTGCAGCATCTACGTGGAGCCACATTCTGTGACCACGACAAATATGGGCGATTTCAGGGACAGGATCAATCGCGTTGGAGGATGTCGTACCAACCGTTGCGCAGACCATGATCGGTGTGAGTCCGGCACTACGGTCTTTCTCGATTTGAGCGAGTAAAGCATCTGCCTTCATCGCAAACTTCGCGTCGACGTCGATGAGCCTGACGTTGTCTGCGCCCAAACCGGCAATCCTTGCCGCTTTCTCGAGTGAAGAGTGAGTCTGGGTCGAAGCGTAAACGACAAGGCGGCCGTCGCAGCCTTTCTGGTTGGTGGTGAAGTGCGTAGCGCGTTCGCGGGCGGCAAGCAAAGCGCAAAGAGTCGAACTGGAAGCGGTGTCCTGAATAACGCCGCCTCCAGTCTTAGAGGACAAAAACTGCTCGGGCAGCCCGAGCATCGGAACCAGCCAGTCAAGCACATGCGTTTCGAGCTCCGTGCAGGCCGGGCTGGTGGCCCACAGCATTCCTTGAATTCCCAAGCCGGAGGAAAGCAGGTCGCCCAGAATCGACGGGCCCGAGGCATTGCATGAGAAGTATGCGTAGAAATTTGGCGATTGCCAGTGCGTGAGGCCTGGCATGATGACGCGGTCGATATCCGCTAGAAGATTGGCGAAAGGCTCTCCTTTTTCAGGAGGCGCCTGAGGCAGATTGGAACGAACTTCGCCGGGCGCGACGCGCGACAGGACCGGGAAAGTTTCGACGTGCTCATAGTAGTCCGCGATCCAGTTGATGACTTCGTGGCCGTGGCGGCGGAATTCTTCCGGCGACATGTGGTGGGACTTCGAGTCGGGCATGGGACCTCGGGCGATTATTGATTGTCTGATTCTTTGATCATTGATCTCCGATTTTTGGACTCACAATGTGTGCCGGTTCGATCAACAATCAAACTCAATATTGTGTTGCTACGTCAGGTGTCCGTAAAACACGCGGGTGTGGTATTCGAAAGCTACACGTCCTGCGGATTGGTGGAGATCATAAATGCGACGCAGTTCTTTGAGCATGGGCGAATGCTTCGGATGGTCTGCCAGCGGTGCGTAAGAGGAAGAGAGAAGGCGTCCTTCGAGCGATTCATACTCGAATTCCTGTTGATAGTCAAAATTTTGTTCTGCGCAGCTGTTTGGCGCGAAGAACTCAGGGAGGGTTTCCGTCGTACGCTCGTGACGTACGTTCTCGTAGTCGGTGCCGTAGGAAAGAAGTAGTTGTTCGTAATCGCGCAGGAATGGAGTTGAACTGGTACGGCGTTCGTTCCAGATCAGGGCACACCATCCCCCTGGTTTGAGAATCCGGACGAACTCACGACGCGCGGCCACTCGATCGAACCAGTGTGCGGCTTGTGCTGCGGTTACGAAGTCGACACTGTGAGTCGGGAGTGTCGTGTTCTCCGCCTTACCGGCGATGCTCGTAAGGCGGGGACTGTTTTCAAGGAATTGTTGACCCGCGATACGCATCTCCGCGTTTGGCTCGATGGCGAAAACGGGATTCCCATTGTCGAGCAGCAAGCGAGTGAAAATGCCAGTGCCGGACGCGACGTCTGCGATTACATGATCAGGCTTAAGGCCACACTCGTCGTGCAGAAGTTTAATAACTTCGGTGGGATATGCAGGCCGATAACGCACGTAGTTGTCAACGCGAGTCGAGAAGCGAGTGGTGGCATCGGGAGCTGGCATGTTGTCCTTTCAACTATTGTAACGGGGGTCTGCGCCGCTCTTGCCGCATGACAAAAAGTCTTGCCAACAAATCAACGCGAAGAACGGGCAAAGCGAGCGGCATCGTTGCTGTTGGTGGGCGCGGCGGAAAGGTACAATCTCAAGACTTTGAATTTACGGAGCGAGCATTGAGAGGCGTTTCTGGTGCGGGTATCCGGAAGTTGTGCGTCGGGGACATTGCCCCGGACTTTGATTTGCCGGTGCTGCTTAAGGGTGTGAAAGGGCGCTTTCGGCTAAGCGAGTGGGTTGCGAAGCATAAGTATGTTCTCGTCCTGTTTTATCCATTGAACTGGGAAGATTTGAGCGCGCGTCGCGCCGTTGAGTTGCAGGCGCAACGAGAGAAATATGTGCGCCTGCGTGCGGAGTTCGTCACTGTTAGCGTGGACTCAATTATGAATACAACAGCATGGGAACGCGAGATTGGGCCGTTCGACTTTCCCATGTGCAGTGATTTTTGGCCCCACGGCGAGGTATGCCTGAAATATGGCGTGTTGCAAGGAGGCCCACCGCAGCGGGGTTCGGCGCACACATCAGTGTTCGTAATCGACGATAAGAGTACCGTCCGCTTTGAAAAAAGTTATGCGCAAGAAGAAGTATTCTCGGTGGACGCGTTGGTGGCGGTTCTGAATCGATTTGAAAGGGCCTGAATGAGACTGATCTCGGGAGCAGTTGTTTTAGCGCTTGTTTTGGTAGCGAATTGGGGAGCAACCGACGTAAAAGCGGCCGCGGGAGATACTTCCAACGCTCCGATAACAGGATTTCGAGATTCGTCGAAGCAACGTGAACTTGAAGCGCGATTTCTAGCGGTGCCGGAGGCGAAACGAGCCGAGGAGCACCTACGAATTCTGACCCAGGCGCCACACATTGCTGGGTCGCCGGAGGACAAAGCGACAGCCGACTATGTCGCGCAGAAATTTCGCGAGGCCGGGCTCGAGACTGAGATCGTCGAGTATCGCGTGTGGATGAACTACCCAGCGGAAATCAGTGTGGACATGACAGCACCCACCGGTGTGAACATGCATGGCCCGGCGCGAGAGCATGTGGAAGGCGATCTGTTTCAGGACGATCCGCGGGTCGTGGCGGCCTACAACGGCATGTCCCCGTCGGGCGACGTGGAAGGGGAAGTGGTGTACGCGAATTATGGATCGCCTGAAGATTTCGATCGACTGAAACAGCTGGGCGTCGATGTGCGCGGCAAAATTGCGCTGGTCCGCTACGGGCAGAATTTCCGCGGAGTAAAGGCGTTCGTTGCTCAAGAACGAGGAGCGGCCGGTGTGTTGATCTATTCAGACCCGTCCGACGACGGATGGAAACGCGGAGATAAATATCCAGCGGGCCCATGGCGTCCTGATACCGGCGTGCAGAGAGGTTCGGTCGGCTACATGTTTCAATATCCCGGAGACCCTACGACACCGGGAATCGCGTCGGTGCCGACACTTCCGGATTCGCAACGCACGCCTCCGGAGCAAGCAACACAACTCGGAAAAATTCCCACGACTCCGATTTCCTACGGTGATGCATGGCCAATCCTTCAACATCTGGCTGGGCCGGAGTCTCCGCGTGATTGGCAGGGCGCGCTACCGTTTACGTACCACGTGGGGGCGGGACCAGCTAAGGTGAAGATCCATCTGAAACAGGATTACCAATTTCGGACAATCTGGAATGTGATTGGAAAAGTGAAGGGCAGCGAATTCCCGGACGAGTGGGTGGTTGCCGGAAACCATCGCGATGCCTGGGTCTACGGAGCAGTAGATCCCAACAGCGGAACCGCTGCCATGCTCGAAAGTGTCCACGGGCTGGGCGAATTGCTGAAGACGGGATGGAAGCCGAAGCGCACGATCGTCATCGGAAGTTGGGATGCAGAAGAAGAGGGCCTGATCGGTTCTACGGAGTGGGGTGAGCAGTATGCGAAAGAGCTGGGGGGCGCGGTTGCATACTTCAACATGGATGTAGCTGTTTCGGGATCTAAGTTTGGTGCTTCTGCTGTGCCGACGCTGAAGCAGTTTGTCCGAGACGTGACGAAGTCAGTGCCGAGTCCAAAGGGCGGGACGGTATACGAAGTCTGGAAGAAGGCAAGCGAGAAGGAAGCGGTGGTGGGCAGTGCTCAGGATGCGATCGGAGGGGTGCGCCGAGCGCCGGCGGCGCAGACGAGCCAAGACGCGCCGGTCGGAGATCTTGGCAGCGGATCAGACTACACGGTATTCCTACAGCGCCTGGGTGTGCCTGCCACGGACATCAGTTCGAGCGGCAGCTACGGCGTCTACCACTCGGTGTTCGATAATTTTGCGTGGTTCAAGAAGTTCGGCGATCCGGATTTTGTTTACGAGCAGCAGATGGCTCGCGTCTACGGATTGCAAATGATTCGCATGGCCGACGTCGATATCCTTCCTTACCAGTACGATGACTACGCAAAAGAGATCGGCTCTTACATCGGAGCCGCACAAGCGAAAGCACAAAACAAATGGGCCGATAAAACGCCTCAATTTGGAGCGGTGCTTGATGCTGCGAAGCGTTTTCAGGAAGCCGGTGCAAAGATCGCGGAGAAACAAAGGAAAGCCCCTGCGGATGCGGTGCGATTAAACATGGCATTGCGTGATGCGGAACGCGCACTGCTTGTACCTGAGGGCTTACCTAACCGCCCCTGGTTTCGCCATGTAATTTACGCTCCGGGGCAATATACCGGCTACGCCGCGGTTGTTATTCCGGGTGTGAACGAGGCGATTGATCAGGGAGATCTGGAACGCACGCAGAAGCAAATTGCCGTGCTGGCGGACGCCCTCAATCGCGCCGCCAAGGTGCTGGACGCCTATAAATAGGGCATTAGAGGGTGACGTCGAGGTTTCTTGTGGCACGCCGGCTCCCGCCTGTCCCACGACTCTCCTTGCTGGACGGGCCGTCTGGCCTGAGTGCAAAATTTTACACTCTTCGTAAAGGTTAATTCGAAGGGTTCGATCGGTGGAAAACTGCGGTACACTGTCGTTCACCGTTCGCGCTGGCAGCGGCGGGTCGTCCCTCAGCCCTCATTCTCAAGTACGTTCTGCGGCTGCCATTGCGAGCTTTTGGAACTCCGATGCCGCTCGCCCGTATCGTCACTCGTGCTGTGGAAGAATCACAAGAACTTGCCGCGGATTTGCGTGGTCGTGGCTTCGACGTCGAGATCGTTACCCCAAATGCCATCCCTAAGACGCAGGCCGATGTAGAACTGCGTCTCGAGGAATGCACTCCGGAAGAGGCGCTGATTCGCGCAGGTGTTTTGCCGGAGACGAATGATCTCGCCGTGTTCATTGCACCGGGTGCAATTGCAAATCGGCGTGAACGCATCGCCGCTCCGGTTGCGCAACAATTCCCGACGCAACGGAAATGGTATGACTCGATCCCCGTTGCCACCGCCACGCCACCAGCTATGTTGCCGTTCGCGCTGAAACCGCTTGAGGGACATTTCACTAACGAACAAATAGAAGTTACTGCTACAGCACGTGCGAGTGAGACGGCGGTGCCTGAACGAACTGAACTCGCGTTGCAAGCAACGGCGATTGACGAAAAGGTCCGGCAGGACGTTCACCGTGGGATGGTCGAATCGACCGTAGTGGATCTCAGCGATGAACCATTGTTCGCTGACGCATCCGCAGTCGCAGCTCCGGACCGACCGTCGGTCATGCCGTCTGTGAGATCCGTCGACGTTGCGGTGCCCACACCTACACAGGCGATCGCTGAGGCGGTTGTATCGAAGCCAGCAGACCCACGGTTGGGTGCCCGCCTGGCAGCGCCGCGTCGTAGCGAGCCAATGCGCATGACGATGCCGCCGTCGACAAAAACCGCTCCGACGATGGCATGGCGACGCGTACGTATTCCCGCTTTGGCTAGAAAGGCGCCATGGCGCGTATCGAAGACAGCTGCCGGTTTTGCTGCAGGCGCTGTCTTGATGCTCGTACTGGGAGCGTGGATGTTCCGAAAAGGTCCTGTACCGTCAGACATTGGATCAACCGCTGAGGAAATGCATCAGGCAGCGCCCTTCACTGACAATCGAACGAAGGCCGTGACGCCCTCTTCGTCAACACCCGTTTACACACCGCCAGCGGCGAGCGAACGGACTGAAGTCGATTCATCGAGTCTCGTTCCACGCGCGGCGGCTGCCGTAACGCCGACCGTCCCCGTGAAGAAGGCCACTCAGAAGCGATCAGTGGCAACGTCGCGATCGAGCGATGACATTGTCGCGCGAGATACCGTGACACGTTTCGCTACCCACGCCGTAAAATCTCCGCCGAAACCGAAATCAAAGCCTGCGAAGCCAACCAATGACGGCATCAAGCGTTACTCAGACTTGGATTGACACGACAACATCCTGTTGATTATTCCTTTGCGGGCACTTCCCGAAATACCGCTTTCCGCTTAGCATCGTTATTCTCCACATGAGCGCTGAACAAGCGATTGCGTCTTTTCTGAAGACCCTGCCGTCCGCCGCTGGAGCGACGTTTCTGGCGCTATTTCCAATCGTGAATCCACTCGGCGGCATCCCCATGTTCTTCACATTGACAACGGGATACCCAGACAAAGACCGCGAAAAAGCAGCATTGAAGACTGCGTTTTATGTGCTTGCCATTCTGGCGGTCTTCATGATGTTCGGGAGATTCGTGCTGCATTTTTTCGGAATCTCCTTGCCCGTGCTGAACATTGCTGGCGGCCTGATCGTCGCGAATACTGCCTGGGGTATGGTCACTTCGTCGAGCCGCGTTACTGTGGCTGAGAGCGATGAAGCCATGACGAAAGAGGATATTTCGCTCACTCCGATGGCAATGCCGATGCTTTCGGGTCCAGGGTCGATCGGCGTGGTAATGGGGCTCGCAGCGCACGCGGATTCGATGGTGTCTTATCTTGGAATGCTGATTGGGATTGGCCTGATTGCGTTGTCGGTTTATTTGTTACTGCGACTCGGCGGCCCGCTCGTCAATCGGCTGGGACCCAGCGCGATGGGCGCAATCAATCGTGTGTTCGGGTTCCTGATTCTCGCCATCGCGGTGCAACTGGTGTGGGATGGTGTGGCCGAGTTTCGGTGAGGAAACGCACTAAGGTCGCTATCAGCCGATCGCTAGTTCCTTGCGCTCGATACTGTCCCGTCTGTACTACTTGATCGTGACCAGCTTGTCGACCAACTCTGAATAGTCTTTCTTCTCCAGCCCGTGGACTTGCTTGTTGTACTCGTCAACTTTCGACGAGTAGTTCATAGAGCAAAATTTCGGGCCGCACATGGAGCAGAACGCAGCCGTCTTGTACCCCTCTTCTGGCAGCGTTTCATCGTGCATGGAGCGAGCGGTTTCGGGATCGAGCGAGAGTTCAAACTGTTTTTCCCAGTCGAATTTGTAACGAGCATAGCTGAGGGCGTCGTCGCGATCCTGGGCGCCGGGGCGATGACGCGCAATGTCTGCGGCGTGAGCTGCAATCTTGTAGGCGATAATGCCATCCTTCACGTCTTTCTCATTGGGCAGGCCGAGGTGCTCCTTCGGCGTAACGTAACAGAGCATGGATGCGCCGTACCAGCCGATCATGGCGGCACCGATCGCAGACGTAATGTGGTCGTATCCCGGTGCGATGTCGGTGACGAGAGGGCCCAGAGTGTAGAACGGTGCTTCGTAACAGAGCTCGTGTTCTTTCTCGACCTGTTCTTTAATTTTGTCGAGCGGAATATGGCCCGGCCCTTCGATCATGGTCTGAACGTCGTACTCCCAGGCTTTTTTGGTCAGTTCACCGAGGGTTGCAAGTTCTGCGAATTGCGCTTGATCGCTGGCGTCGGCGATGCACCCTGGACGCAGTCCATCCCCAAGGGAAAAGCTCACATCGTGCTTCGCGAAAATCTTGCAGATATCGTCAAAACATTCGTAGAGAAAGTTT
>Ga0105246_10000404_pt1 | contig 23180 bp, 24 predicted proteins | sample KBSM64metaG_FD_99694 | JGI IMG/M metagenome (GOLD analysis project Ga0105246, IMG submission 99694) | Miscanthus rhizosphere microbial communities from Kellogg Biological Station, Michigan, USA - KBS M6-4 metaG | ecosystem: Host-associated > Plants > Roots > Rhizosphere > Soil | place... | reverse complement strand
TCTCAGGCGCCCCGTTAAACCACGCTGGCCGAACGCAGGCTTGAATCCGTGGGCAACCCGGCAGGACGCCGGGTTAGCCGCCCCGCGCCATGGATGGCGCGTGGCGGCGGCCCACGGATTCAGGCCTGCGTTCGGGCACACCGAGCCTAGGCGAGGTGCCGAGTGGTGGGGCAAGAGCGTTTTGCTTACTTTTGCGCTTTTCAAAAGTGAGCCGCCGTCAGGGCGGAACCCTAAGCCGCCCTGACATAAATAATGGATATGTACTCCGTCCATGTGCTTAGCAGCCTCAGCCTCACCGCCCCCGCAACACCCGATCAGGCATCGCAATAGCCGCCGCCAACCCCAGCACCGACACCCCCGCACTCACCATCAGCAAATGCCGAAACGTCATCGCCAACTCCCCCCGCAATGCATCCCGAGCCTCACCCGGCGCAGCATTGAGCCCATCGAGCAGCACATTACCGGAGCTGCCCTCGGTCAGCAGCGCGCCACTGGCCAAGTGGGCAAAACTGGCATCGCGCAACAACGCCAATAGCAATGCCGACATGCACGCCACCCCCACCGCCCCGCCCAGGGAACGGAACAGGTTGGTGGTGCTGGTCGCCACACCAATATCGCGCTGCTCCACCGAGTTCTGCGTGCCCACCAGCGAGGTCGGGAACTGCATGCCCGCCGCGATCCCGCACAGCACCATGAACAACGAGGTCAGCCCGACCGCCTGGGGCGCGCTGAAGGCCATGCCGAGAATCGCCAGCGGGCTCAACACGGCGCCACTGAGGATCATCGGTTTATATCGGCCGGTCACTGAGGTCATGCGTCCGGCGAAATAAGCGCCCATCGGCAAGCCCATCGCCAGGGGCAGCAGGTGCAGGGCCGCGCTGTCGGCGCCGGCACCGGTCACGGTCTGGTAACGCAGGGGCATCAGCACGGTCAGGGAAATGGCCTGGAAGCTGGTGATGAAAATGGTGCACCAGCACAACACCGCGCTGCGGTTGACGAACAGGTGCATGGGCAACAACGGCTCGCGCGCGCGGCGTTCATGCCAGACGAACACGCTCAACGCCAACAGCGCACAGACCAGCAGCCCGAGCACTTGATCGTCACGCCATGCATGGCCCTGGCCGATCTGTGTGATGCCGAGCAACAAGGCGGTCAGACCGATGATCATCAGCACGGTGCCGAGGTAATCGATAACCGGCTTGCGCTGCGGCACCGGCAACCCCACCAGGGTGCGATGGGCCACATACCAGGCGAGCGCGCCCAACGGCAGGTTGATCAAAAATACCCAGCGCCAGGACAGGTACTCGGTCATGTAGCCGCCCAGCACCGGCCCGGCGACGCTGGCCACCGCGTACATGCTGCTGAAGTAGCCCTGGTAACGCCCGCGGTCCCGGGGCGCGATGATGTCGCCAATGATCGCCTGGCTCACCGAAATCATGCCGCCGGCACCGATGCCCTGGATAATCCGCGCCAGCACCAGTTGCTCCATGCTTTGCGCAAGGCCGCAGAGCAGCGAGGCGACGGTGAACACGCCCATGCCGATCAGCATCATGGGGCGTCGCCCATACAGGTCGCCGAGCTTGCCGTAGATCGGCACCGCCACCGTCATCGCCACCATGTAGCCGGAGATCACCCAGGCCAGCAGGTTGACGTCATGGAACTGCGCGGAAATGGCCGGCATCGATACGGCGACAATGGTCTGGTCCAGGGCGCCAAGAAAGATCGCCAGCATCAGCGCGGCAAGAATGCTGCGCACGGCGGGAACAGTGGGAGCGGACTGATTGAGAGGGGTCACGGCACAACCTTCGAGCAGGGCCCGCAGGCAACGGCAGCCTGCGCAAATGCTGAATACGATAGCAGGCTATTCGATAGCCTCGTAAGGAAGCCCGACGTAATTTTCCGCGATGGTTGTGCGCCCGGCCTCGGAATTCATGAAGTAGTCCAGCTCACTCTCGGCAATGCGCTGGGTGAAGTCATCCGCCTGGGGAAACTGATGCAGCATCGACGTCATCCACCAGGAAAACCGCTCGGCCTTCCACACCCGCCGCAGGCAGATGGCGGAGTAGCGCTCAAGCAATTCCACACGCCCCTCGCCATACACCTTGAGCAGGATGCGAAACAATGTGCTCACATCACTGGCCGCCAGGTTCAAGCCCTTGGCCCCGGTAGGCGGCACAATATGCGCGGCATCGCCGAGCAGGAACAGGCGCCCGTACTGCATCGGCTCCACCACGAAACTGCGCAGCGGGGCGATGCTTTTTTCAATCGACGGGCCGGTGACCAGTTGTTCAGCCAGGTCGACCGGCAGACGGTTTTTGAGCTCGGCCCAGAAACGCTCGTCCGACCAGTCGGCCAATGGCTCCTGTGCCGGAACCTGCAAGTAGTAACGGCTGCGGGTCAGCGAACGCATGCTGCACAGCGCAAAGCCACGCGGGTGCGTGGCGTACACCAGCTCCGGGTGAACCGGCGGCGTATCGGCAAGCATGCCCAGCCAGCCGAAGGGGTAGACGCGCTCGAACACCCGCAGCGCCTCGGACGGAATCGACTGACGGGCCACACCGTGAAAACCGTCACAGCCCGCGACATAATCACACTCCAGGCGAAAGGCCTGGCCCTGATGCTCGAAGGTCAGCCAGGGTTGATCACTTTTGAGGTCATGGGGCTGTACGTTCGAGGCTTCATAGAAGGTCGTGGCGCCGCCAGCCGCACGGGCCGCCATCAGGTCGCGGGTGACTTCGGTCTGGCCGTAGATCATCACCGACTGGCCACCGGTGAGGGTCTTGAGGTCGATGTGGGTGAGTCGGCCATCGCGCGCCAGGGCGAAACCGTCATGCACCAGGCCCTCGGTGTCCATGCGTCGGCTGACGCCCGCCTCGCGCAGCAGGTCGACCATGCCTGGCTCCAGCACCCCGGCGCGGATGCGGCCCTGCACGTGGTCGGCGGTCTGGCGTTCCAGGACGAGGTTCTGAATGCCAGCGTTGTGCAGCAATTGTCCGAGCAGCAATCCGGAGGGACCGGCGCCAATAATGGCGACTTGGGTTTTCAGCGTTTTCATTATTTTTGTGGCCTGCTGGCTTCACCCGAACCGAACGAGTGAAAGAGTTGTCATTGGACGTGTGGCTGACATTTTTAACGTGAGCGAGCAGCATAAGAAGGTGAAAACTGCTTAAAAGCCTGCGCTTTTTGCCAATCGGGGCGATTACCGCACCACTATCCTGAGTATCGGATTGAAAACATGACCAACACCGCGATTCCGGTCTTCAAGCTTTACGGGGAAAGCCAACAGTGGCCGACGCCCGATTTGTTGCACTGTGAAACCATTTCCCGGCGCAGCCGGGAATATCAGTGGGAAATCCAGCCCCACCGGCACGCGGACCTGTGCCAGCTGCTCTACGTGCATAAAGGCCAGGCACACCTGGAAATCGAAGGCCAGCGCACCACGCTCGACGAAGCCAGCCTGCAGGTGCTGCCGCCGCTGTGTGTGCACGGTTTTCGCTTTTGCGAAGATGTCGAAGGTTACGTGGTGACCCTGTCGGCGCCCCTGGTCAGCCATTTACAAGCGCAACTGGGCGGCACGGCCGATGGCCTGCACACCCTCGGCAGTTACCCCGCGGGCAAGGACAGCGACTACCTCAATAGCCTGTTCGTGCGTTTGCAGGACGAATATGCTGGCGAACAACCGGCACGGGACATGATGATGCACGCCCTGGTCAGCGTGCTGCTGGTGTGGGTCAGCCGCCAGGCGCTCCAGCGCCGCCACCCCAGGACACCGCGCAACCGTGAGTATTTCCGACGTTTCACCCAACTGGTCGAACAGCATTACCGCGAGCACCCCAAGATTGAAGACCTGGCCCACAAACTGGGCATCTCGGTCTCCCATCTCAATGGCACATGTCGGGAGTTGGGCGGGCAGCCGGCCCTGCAGATCATGCATGACCGCCAGTTGCTGGAAGCCAAGCGTTTGCTGACCTACACCAGCATGACCATCAATGAAATGTCCGAGGTGCTGGGGTTTTCCGACCCGACCAACTTCTCACGGCTGTTTCGCCGCCGGGTGGGATTTTCGCCAAAGGCTTTTCGCGAGCAGTTGAAGCAGAGCTGAATGTGCGAGGGAGCAAGCCCTGATACTGTAGGAGCGAGCTTGCTCGCGAAAAATGTCAACGATAACGCGTGCTTCCTGAATGAGCGCGGTGCCTGTGAGTTTTTCGCGAGCAAGCTCGCTCCTACAGACTGACGTTAGGGCAAGCCCCCTCCCACACTGGATTTGCGGTGCTTTGAGAATCAACGCAGGGCGCTGAAACTGCCGGTGTGCGGCACGCACTGGTTTTGGTGGCAACTGATGGCGAACGCCGCCGGCTGCATTCGCGTCTGCTCGACGCGATAGGCGGCTGTGCCATACAGCGCAGTAGCCAAGGCGCACAGGCTGAAAATCGTCAGGTACTTTCTGGTTTTAATGCTCATGGCACAGACCTCTGCACGGATCTACAAGGTGCTGTTTAAAGCATAGGTCAGTTAGGGCAAGTTGCCATGATTGCAGGCCATTCAGCGCGCTTATGCCGCTTCAGAGACCGACATCCCACTCAGGCTCTTCGGGAAACCGCAGCACCAGAAAATCCAAAAGGCTGCGCAACGCCAAGGGCATGTGTTTGCGCGAGGCGTATACCGCGTAGATATTCATCTGCCGTGGCTGCGCATCCGGCAGCAGGCGCACCAGTTTGCCGCTGCGAATCAGCTCACCGGCCTCATAGCTGGGAAGCATCGCCACCCCGGCGCCGGCCAGGGTGATGCGCAATAACGTGCCGGCCTCGTTGGCGGTGATATTGCCGTGCACCGCCACCGACACATGCTCGCCGCGCTCTTCGAAATGCCACAGGCTCTTGCCAAAGTAGGAGTGGGTCAGGCAGTTGTGCCGGGCCAGGTCTTCGACTTTCTGCGGTGCCGGATGCTCGCGCAAATAGGCTGGCGTGGCGCACACCACCGAGCGGCATACGGTCAACCGTCGGGCGATCAGGTTCGGGTCCAGGTCGTTACTGGTGCGGATCGCCAGGTCGATGCGCTCGTCCACCAGGTTCACCGTGCGGTCGAGCATTTGCAGGTCGACTGTCACCAGCGGGTAGCGTCTGACGTACTCGGCAATCGCAGCGCCCAACTGCGCCTGGCCGAACGAGGTGCTGACACTCAGGCGCAACAGCCCACGCGGGGCATCATCGGGCTCGCTGACGGCGGCCTGCATATCGCCACAGAGTTCCAGCAATTGCCGGCAACGCGGCAGGGTTTCACTGCCGGCAGCGGTGAGGCTGAGCTTGCGCGTGGTGCGGTGCAGCAGGCGTGCGCCGACCCAATCCTCCAGCTCGGCCAGGTAACGCGAGACCACTGGGCGCGACAGGTCCAGGTGGTCGGCGGCGGCGGATTGGCTGCCCAGGTCCACCACGGTGACAAACACGCGCATTGCTTGAAGACGATCCATGATTTGCCCGATTTCAGAAACAAACTATGTTCCAGCATCGCATTTTTTGTGGTGTTTTATGCAACTAAGCTCTGTTCACCCCTTACCGAAGGCAGGAGCTGCCCCGATGTTCTCGACGTTCAAACGCTTGACCCTGGCGACTGCCGCCCTGGCTTTCACTGCTCACGCCATGGCGGCAGACTTGAAACTTGACGTGTACAACCCGGGCGAAGCCGCCATCTTCCCGGTCAGCTCGGTGCTGGTCAGCGGCGCCAAGGACGCGATCCTGGTGGACGCGCAATTCGGCAAGGGCCAGGCCGAGCAACTGGTGCAGAAAATCCGCGCCAGCGGCAAGCACCTGACCACCATCTACATCAGCCACGGCGACCCGGACTACTACTTCGGCCTCGACACCCTGACCGCCGCCTTCCCCGACGCAAAAGTGCTGGCGCCACAACCGGTGGTCGACCATATCAACGCCACCGTCGCCGGCAAGCTGGCGTTCTGGGGCCCGAAAATGGGCGCCGACAAACCGGCCAGGACCCTCGTACCGCAAGTGCTCGAGGGCCACAGCCTGACGCTGGAAGGGCAGCAACTGGACGTCATCGGCCTGGACGGCCCGCAGCCGGACCGCAGCTTTGTGTGGATTCCGTCAATCAAGGCCGTGATTGGTGGCGTGGTGGTCGCGCAAAACATCCACGTCTGGATGGCCGATACCCAGACTGCACAGTCCCACAAGGATTGGCTGGCCACCCTGCAACGTATTGAAGACTTGAAGCCGACCACCGTGATTCCGGGCCACTACCTGGGCACTCCATCGCCCGCTTCGGTCACGTTCACCGCCGACTACATCAAGGCCTTCGACACCGAAACCGCCAAGGCCAAGGATTCCGCCGCCCTGATCGCGGCCATGAAAAAGCGTTACCCGAACCTCGCCGACGAGAGCTCGCTGGAATTGAGCGCCAAAGTCGCCAAGGGCGAAATGAAGTGGTGACTGGTTTTAAACCTTGACCTTTACTGGAGAACGTCATGAGCAAGATCGCAATTATTGGTGCCACCGGCCGTGCCGGTAGCCAACTGCTGGAAGAAGCGCTGCGCCGTGGGCATACCGTCACCGCCATCGCACGCAATACCGACAAACTGGCCGCACGCCCAGGTGTCACGGTCAAACAAGTGGATGCCCTGGAGGCCGATGCCCTGCAACAGGCCGTGAGCGGCAGCGACGTGGTGATCAGTGCCGCCCACTTTGCCACCTTGCCCGCCAGCGCCGTGCTCGGTCCGGTGAAAAAAGCCGGAGTGAAACGCCTGTTGGTGGTGGGTGGCGCCGGTTCGTTGCTGTTGCCCGACGGCAGCCGCGTGATCGACAGCCCGGGCTTCCCGGCGGAATACAAAGCTGAAGCCAGTGCGGGAGCAGCGTTTCTCGACGTGCTGCGCCAAGAGCAGGAACTGGATTGGACCTTCCTGTCGCCGTCGGCCCTGTTCGATGGCACCGAGCGCACCGGTCAATTCCGCCTGGGCCAGGATCATTTGCTGGTGAGCGACGACGGTCAAAGCTCGATCAGTTTCGCCGACTTCGCCATCGCCATGATCGATGAAGTGGAAACGCCGAAGCACTCGCGTCAGCGCTTCACCGTGGGCTACTGATACAACCGGGTCTGCAATGTGGGAGCGTACACCGCCGTCTGTAGGAGCGAGCTTGCTCGCGAAAAACTCACAGGCACCGCGTTCATTCAGAAAGTACGCGTTATCGTTGACGTTTTTCGCGAGCAAGCTCGCTCCTACAAAAAGCCTTAAGGCCAGCCCCCTCCTACATTTGAACGGTGGCATATCCGGCGCCTGCAATTTTTCAATAGGGCCAATGACTTTCTCATTTGCCCAGCCTCCCCCACCCGTGGCCTGATTCGCCCTTGTTCACCCAAGGCAGGCCCATGCAAAACGTTCAGGCAAAACCCACCACCGCCGCGTGGCTGATGATCAGTGTGGTGCTGGTCGCCCTTAACCTGCGCCCGTCGATGGCGGCCGTGGGGCCATTGCTGTCGTCGATCCGCGCTGATGTGCCGCTCAATTTCAGCAGCGCCGCATTGCTGACCATGTTGCCCGTGATGAGCATGGGCCTGGCGATGTTCTTTGGCATGGGCCTGGCCCGGCGCTTTGGCGAATACCGCAGTATCGTGGTGTCGCTGCTGGTGATTGGCGCAGCCACCCTGTCGCGGTTGTGGCTGGATTCGGCGTTCGAGCTGATTGTCAGCGCCATGGCGGCAGGCGTCGGGATTGCGCTGATCCAGGCGTTGCTGCCGGCGCTGATCAAGTCGCGCCCGGGCGACAACGTTTCAGTGTTCATGGGCCTGTATGTCACCGCGATCATGGGCGGCGCCGCACTGGCCGCGTCGTTTGCGCCGTTTGTGCAAGCGCACACCGGCAGTTGGCGCATCGGCCTGGCGATGTGGGCCGGGCTGGCGCTGCCGGCGCTGGTGTTCTGGTACGCCCAGCGCTCGGCGTTACCCGCTTTGCCTCAGGTCGACAGCGGCCCGCAGGCATCGTTTTTCGGCAATCGCCGGGCCTGGTTGCTCGCCCTGTTCTTCGGCTTCGGCACGGCGTGCTACACCTGCGTGCTGGCGTGGCTGGCGCCGTATTACGTCGAGCAGGGCTTGCGTGAGCAGCATGCCGGTTTGCTGCTGGGTTTGCTCACCGCCATGGAAGTGGTCTCCGGCCTGGTAACGCCCGCCATCGCCAATCGCCGCCGGGACAAGCGCGGCGTGGTCGCGGTATTGCTGGTACTGATCCTGATCGGCTTCGCCGGTCTGATCCTCAGCCCCCGGCACCTGAGCCTGCTGTGGCCGTGCCTGCTCGGCCTGGGTATCGGCGGCTTGTTTCCCATCAGCCTGATCCTGTCCCTGGACCATCTCGATAACCCGCGCCGCGCCGGTGGTCTGACCGCGTTCGTGCAGGGGATCGGCTACCTGATCGCGGGCCTGTCGCCGCTGATCGCCGGAATGATCCGCGACCAGTTGGGCAGCTTCGAGGGGGCCTGGTGGTCATTGGCGGCGGTAGTGGCAGTGATGCTGCTGATGGTCATGCGTTTTAATCCGGCGCATTACGCGCGACATATCCACTGAGGTCGTGTTGTAAACAGTATTTGTCTCACCCAAAACATAGAAGAGTCCTACAGAGCTTTCTATTGGTACGAGCGTTCCGTTAACATTTTGCTCAGTCTTGTACTGAATTCGGTACAAAGGGTTTACGGACGAAACCGATGCTAAACAGCAACTTGCTCAGAAAGCTCGATATGCAGGACTTGATGGTGTTTATCGCTGTCTACGACCAGAGCAGCGTTACCGACGTGTCTGAAACGCTGTTCGTCAGTCAGTCCACCGTCAGCTACAGCCTGAAGAAACTGCGCACCAGTTTCGAAGACGAGTTGTTTATCAACACGCGAGCGGGCATGCGTCCGACGTACAAGGCCACCACGATGTACGGCCACGTACAGAAAATCCTCGAAAGCATCAACCTGTGCCACGCCGGAGGCCAGGCCTTCGACCCGACCCGCGAGGCCGTGACTTTCAATGTGTGCGCCCCGGAATACTTCGAACACCTGATCCTGCCGCGCCTGCTGAAAAACTTCGACCGTGCCGACCTGCCGGTGATCGTCAATGTGCAAAAGCTGGAAGCCGACATTCCCGCCGACGACTTGCGCGAAGGCCGCCTGGACCTGGTGATCGGCTTCGGTCCGAACTTTCACCGCGTCCATAAAGACTTCAAGCGCCAAATGCTGCTCGAAGACGACCTGGTGTGCGTCTTCGACAAACGTTCGGCGCCGCGGGAAGCGACGTTCAGCCTGCAAGCCTTCGTCGAGCGGCGTCACGTGTTTCCCACGCCGTGGACCTCCGCCACCAACATGATCGACGGCTGGCTGGCGCGCCAGGCGCACAAACGCCAGGTGATCGCGCGGGCCAACAGCTACAGCGCGGCGTTGAAGATGATCAGCGGCACCGACTTTATCGTGACCCTGCCACGCCGCGTGCAAAAGCTGCTGGCGCCGACCTCGGCGTACGGGTGTTGCGAAGCCCCGCAGGGCTTGCCGGGCTTCACCCTGGACATGCAATGGAACCAGGCCAGCGAACAGGACAGCGCCAATACCTGGTTTCGCGAGCAGGTGGTCAAGGTGTGTGAGGATGAAGCGGCAAGCGGCAAGCTGAAAGCGGCGAGCTAAAAAAGCGGCAAGCGGTGCGGTCGCCTTGACTTGGCGCTTGCAGCTTGCCGCTTGCCGCTGCTTCTTTCCTGCACGTTACACCGGGAGCGCAAGCCCGCGATCACTCATGAACGCCTCCAGCCGTGAGCGCATCCAGCGCTCCGCCGGGTCGGTGTCGACGTGGCTGAGCCAGACCATCGACAAGTCCAGGGTCGGCGTTTCAAACGGAAACGCCTCGCAGAACAGGTTCCCGCCGGCGGCCATGGCCTGGGCCGCGTAGTCCGGAAGGCTGGCAATCATGTCAGTGCCGGCAAGCAATGCCGGCAGCGAACTGTATTGCGGCACCGACAGCACCACGTGCCGCTTGCGACCGATTTCGGCCAGCCACTCATCGGCAAACCCGGCCACGTTGGCGGTGTGGGACACCAGCACATGGGGCCGTGCGCAATATTCATCGAGGGTCAGCGGTGTGTCGGACGCATCGGCGCGCAACAGGCACGGGCGGATATGCCGCAGCAGCTTGCGCTTGGCATTCGCCGGCAGGCCGCGGGTCTGGGTGATGCCGACAGTGATATCACCGGAGGCCAGCAGGTCGGGAATGCGCCAGTAATCCACATGCTGCACCACGAACACCACCTGCGGCGCTTCCTGGCGCAGCGCTCGCAGCAACGGCGGCAACAGGCCGAACTCGACGTCATCGGACAAGCCGATACGAAAGGTCATGGTGCTGATGGAGGGGTCGAAATCGTGGGTCAGGCTCAAGGCCGACGACAGCGAATCCAGGGCCGGCGAAAGGTGCTGGATGATTTGCTCGGCGCGCGCGGTGGGCTCCATGCGGTGGCCGACGCGAATGAACAACGGGTCATTGAACAAGGTACGCAGACGGTTCAGGGCCGAACTGATGGTCGGCTGGCCGAGAAACAGCTTCTCCGCCACCCGCGTCACGTTGCGCTCGAGCATCAGCGCTTCGAAGACCACCATCAGGTTGATATCGGCCTTGCGTAATTCATTGCGATTCATCGGCGCCTGCCCCTTCCCCACGACAAGCCGCAGTTTAGAAAGGCAACGGGGCGGCGTCTATGTCGGTCGATGCATCGGTTTCTATGGGGGGGCGTATCGCAGAACAGGACCAACCCTCCAGACGATCCTTTGCATTGATAGCCCACGCGCATCAATCTATCCAAATTTGTCACTTATCATTTCTAAATGTGTCAGCCACTATCCCTAGTCTTAAGCGAAACAAGCACTTTAAAAAGAACGCTGGAGACACAAAACCATGACTAGCCCTTCCCGGCCTGCGGCTGCCCCTTCGAAAGTAGGCGCCGTACTGCGCGTTACTTCGGGCAACTTCCTCGAACAGTTCGATTTTTTCCTGTTCGGGTTCTATGCCACCTACATCGCTGCCGCCTTCTTCCCTGCCGCCAATGAATTCGCATCATTGATGATGACCTTTGCCGTGTTCGGCGCAGGTTTCCTGATGCGCCCCCTGGGCGCGATCATTCTGGGTGCCTATATCGATGACGTGGGCCGCCGAAAAGGCTTGATCGTGACGCTGTCGATCATGGCCAGCGGCACATTGTTGATCGTGCTGGTGCCGGGTTATCACACCATTGGCCTGTGGGCACCGTTGCTGGTGCTGCTGGGTCGCCTGCTGCAAGGCTTCTCGGCCGGTGCAGAGCTGGGTGGTGTGTCGGTGTACCTGTCCGAGATGGCCACCCCGGGCCGCAAGGGTTTCTACACCAGCTGGCAATCGGGCAGCCAGCAGATCTCCATCGTGGTTGCCGCCGCGCTGGGCTATGGCTTGAACGTGTGGATGGAGCCGGCGGTGGTTGCAGACTGGGGCTGGCGCATTCCGTTCGCCGTCGGTTGCGTGATCATTCCATTTATCTTCGTGCTGCGGCGTAACCTGCAGGAAACCGAAGAGTTCGCCAAGCGCAAGCACCGCCCGACCATGCGTGAAGTGATGGCCACCCTGGTGAAAAACTGGACCGTGGTGATTGGCGGCATGCTGATGGTGGCCATGACCACCACCGCGTTCTACTTGATTACCGTGTACGCACCGACCTTCGGCAAGACCGTGCTGCAATTGAGCACCTCCGACGCGCTGCTGGTGACGCTGCTGGTGGCGGTGTCGAACTTTTTCTGGCTACCGATCGGCGGCATCCTGAGCGACCGTTTTGGCCGCAAGCCGGTGCTGCTCGCCATGACTGTGCTGACCGTTCTCACGGCTTATCCAGCGCTGTCCTACGTGGTCAACGCGCCAAGCTTTGCACACATGCTGGAAACCCTGCTGTGGTTCTCCTTCCTCTACGGTATGTACAACGGCGCAATGATCCCGGCACTGACGGAAATCATGCCGGTGGAAGTGCGCGTGGCAGGGTTCTCCCTGGCCTACAGCCTGGCAACCGCCGTCTTCGGCGGCTTCACTCCCGCCATCTCGACCTGGTTCATCCACATCACCGCAGACAAGGCTTCGCCCGCCTACTGGATGATGTTCGCTGCACTGTGCGCCCTGTGTTCCACCCTGGCGCTGTATCGCCGCGCCAACACCCGGGGCCAGGTCATGCAGGGGGCTGCGCAATGAAGCCGCTGTTCAACACCCTGACAGCCCTGGTCCTCGCCGCTCTGGCGCTGTCAGCCCAGGCTGAAGAACTCAAAGTGATGACCTCCGGCGGCTTCACGGCCGCCTATAAACTGCTCGGCCCGCAATATGCCAAGCAAAGCGGTGACACCCTGGACACGGTCCTGGGACCGTCCATGGGCAAGGCGCCGGAAGCGATTCCCAACCGCCTGGCCCGTGGCGAACACGCCGATGTCGTGATCATGGTCGGCTACGCCCTGGATGAGCTGATCAAACAAGGCAAGGTCGACCCCGCGTCCCGCGTAGAACTGGCCGATTCACGGATTGGGTTGGTAGTGAAGGAAGGCGCGGCAAAACCTGCGATCAATACTGACGCCGAGCTCAAGGCCGTGCTGAGCAAGGCCAAATCCGTTGCCTATTCGGACAGCGCCAGCGGCGTGTATGTCGAGAAGGAACTGTTCAAGAAGCTCGGCATGCCGGCCAAGGGCACCATGATCGAACGCGTACCGGTGGGCGAACAGGTGGCCAAGGGTGACTACGAAGTCGGCTTGCAGCAGGTGGCGGAATTGTTGCCGGTCAAGGGCGTGACATTTGTCGGCAAGATCCCGGAAGACGTGCAGTCCGTCACGCGTTTTGCGGCGGGCATCCCGGTCAACGCCGAACACCCGGAAGAGGCCAGGGCATTGCTGCAATTCATGGCATCGCCCGAGGCACAACCGGTGGTGCGATCCACCGGCCTGGACTCGGTGTCACGCTGACCGAAACGGCATCTCCCGCACCAACCGCTCCAACTCCAGCGCCGCCGGCGGCAATGTCCGCCCGCGGCGCTTGATCAAGCCCACATTGCGCATCACCTGCGGTTCCACCAGCGGCACACTCACCAGAATCGGGTGCTCACACGCCGGCATCGCAATCGACGGCACCATCGCCACGCCCAGCCCCGCCTCCACCAGCCCGATCATCGTGGTCACGTGGTGGGTCTCGCAGATACTCGGCTTTTTCACCCGCACACCGCGCAGGGCCTGGTCCAGCAGGAAGCGGTTGCCCGAGGTTTTGTCCACGGTGATGTAGTCATGCTCGTAGGCTTCGGTCCAGGTCACGCTTTCACGCGCGGCCAACGGATGGTCACGACGACAGGCCAGCACATAGCGCTCCTGCAGCAACAGCTCGAACTCCACTTCATCGGCCAGGCTGCCGCTGAAACTCACGCCAAAATCCGCCTCGCCACTTTCCACCGCATTGCACACTTCACCGGCACTGGCATCCAGCACCCGCAGGCGAATCTTCGGATACAGCTTGTGGAATTCGGAGATGACGTGGGGCATGAAGTAATACGCGGTGGACGGCACGCAAGCGATGGTGACATTGCCCATGCGCGTGGACGCGACGTTACTGATGCCCATCAAGGCGATGTCCAGGTCGTCGAGCATGCGTTCGACCTGAGGCAGGAATGCACGGCCAACCATGGTCAGGCTGACCCGCCGCGTGGTGCGTTCGAACAGCTTTACATCCAGGGCCGACTCGAGCTTTTCGATGCGCCGGCTGAGCGCGGGTTGCGAGATTCGGATGGCCTCGGCGGCCCCGCGAAAACTGCCCTTGTCTACCACCGCGCGGAAGGCTTGGAGGTCATTGAGGTCGAAGTTGATGATCACGGAAGGCAAGCCAGGATGGACGATGTGGCGGGCATTATCGTATGGGAGAGGGCAGGACGCCATGCGGACCGGGTCGGGTCTGCGGACATATTCCAGTTACACATATGAAGTTATACATATCAGCAGGTTATCGACTGCCTGCCGCCACGCAATTGCCGAAACGGGTCAATACTTGCTGCCTGACTTACATAGCGGGAACGGTAATACCGCATGCAAACCTATCATTTCCGGGCAGACGACGAGTCGCCGGACATCGGCAGTGAAGTGATTCGCGACGGCCTGCGGGCCTTGCTGGCGCGCGACCGTGCCATGGAAGACTGGCTGCGCGACGAGGTGGTGCCTGCGGCTGCTGCCCTTAAGGGAGAGCCTGAGCGGGCCTTGTCCACCGAGCAGGTTCGCGAACACATGGCGGCTAGACGCCAGCGAAAAAACCCAGGTAAACCGTGAGCTACTCGGTGGTTTTCGCACCGCAAGCCCTGGCTCATCTCGATGCGCTTGAAGACTTCATCAGCGAGGCAGCCTCTGCGGCAGTGGCTGCACGCTTTGTCAACAGGCTCATCAGCCACTGCGAAAGCTTTTCTCTGTTTCCCTTGCGTGGCACGCGCCGTGACGACCTGCTGACTGACTTGCGCATCACGCATTACCGACACAGCACCGTCATTGCGTTCGACATAGGCGAAACCTGCGCAAGTTCGATACTAAAGCACTCGAAATACTTCTAAATCCTGCGGTTTAGTATAAATTGCGTGCAGCTTATTCAAGGCACTCAAGGAGGTTACCCGTGGCAACTCTGCAAACGAATACAATCCAGGCGCTGCATGAAAACCGTAACGCTCTCCTTGACGAATGGAACACCAGTCTTGAGGCTTCGGGTGCCACGCGTAACGTAAAGGGTGACGATGTCAAACAGCAGACCCGCGAATTCCTCGAACTGCTGAGCGCCGCCTTGCACCAGGGCGGCTCGCAAAATACCAACCACGAAAACTGGGCGCAAACGCGAGTATTCCTGGAAAAGCTGTCCCACAGCCGTGCCCTGGCCGGGCAGGACTCGCAACAGACCGCCAGCTTCATTTTCGCCCTCAAGGGCCCCCTGTTTGCGTTGCTGCAACGCGAGTACGCCGAACAACCGGCGCAACTGGGCGAACAACTCTGGGAAATGTCCGAGCTGCTCGATGCACTGGGCATGCACACCATCCGCACCTTCCAGAAGTCCCGTGAGTCGGTGATCAAGCGCCAGCAGGAAGAACTGCTGGAACTCTCCACTCCGGTGGTCAAGCTGTGGGATGGCGTACTCGCCCTGCCAATGATCGGCACCCTGGATTCGCAACGCACCCAGGTCGTGATGGAATCGCTGCTGCAGCGGATCGTCGACACCGGCGCGGAGATCGCCATTATCGACATCACCGGCGTGCCAACCGTGGATACCCTGGTGGCCCAACATCTGCTGAAAACCGTTACCGCCATCCGCTTGATGGGTGCCGATTGCATTATCAGCGGCGTGCGTCCGCAGATCGCCCAGACCATCGTGCACCTGGGCCTGGACCTTCAGGGTGTGGTGACCAAAGCCAACCTCGCCGATGCATTGGCCCTGGCGCTCAAACGCCTGGGTGTCAATATCACCAAGGCTGTTTAAGCATGGAACGCATCCCTATTTTGCAGATGGGCGAGTTTTTGCTCGTGACCATCCAGGTGGACATGCACGACCAACTCGCGCTGACCTTGCAGGACGACCTGTCCGAGCGTATCAGCCGCACCTCGGCGCGCGGCGTACTTATCGATATCTCGGCGCTGGACATGGTCGACTCCTTCATCGGCCGCATGATCGGCACCATCTCCGGGTTGTCCCGGATCATGGATGCACAAACCGTACTGGTCGGCATGCAGCCTGCGGTCGCCATTACCCTGGTGGAGTTAGGCATGACTCTGCCCGGCGTCGCGACCGCACTCAACGTCGAGCGCGGCATGAAGCTGTTGCGCGACCGGGTAGAACACTCATGAACCAAGCCAGCAGCGGCACACACCCTGTGCTGATAGAACAGGACGTTGTGCTGGCTCGACAATTGGTACGCAGACTGGCCCAGGACTGCGGCATGCGCTTGATCGACCTGACCAAACTGGTCACGGCGGTCAGCGAGTTGGCGCGTAACACCGTGGTCTATGGCGGTGGTGGCTACATGGACTGGGCAGTGCTCGAGAAAGACCACCGCCCCGGCGTACGCCTCACGTTTCGCGACGAAGGGCCGGGCATTCCCGACCTCAAGCTGGCGATGACCGACGGCTGGACCTCCGGCGGCGGCCTGGGCCTTGGGCTCACCGGAGCCAAGCGCCTGGTGGACGAGTTTGAACTGGACACCGAGCCTGGCAAGGGTACCCGCGTGACGATCACCCGATGGGCCTGAATATTCCCAGCGCGCTCACGCACGTGCTGTTGATTGAAGATACCAGCCAGATCGGCCACGCCCGGCGCACGGCCCAGCACTTATCCGAGTCGCTGGGCTTCGATGAGACCGATGCGGGGCGCGTAGCGCTGGTCGCCACCGAGCTTGCCAGCAATATCCTCAAACATGCCACGCACGGTGAGTTGCACCTGCGCGCCACCGGCAACGGCGGCGTCGAAATGATCGCCATCGACCGTGGGCAGGGCTTTGATATCGACAGCGGGCTGGTGGACGGTTTTTCCACCGGGGGCACCCAGGGCATCGGGCTGGGGGCAATATCGCGCCTGGCGCAGGTGTTCGATGCCCATGCCGATCAGCGTGGCGCAGCGATACTGGCAAGGCTGATGCCGCGTGCCGTAACGACCCGCGATATTCGCTATGGCGTCAGCCAGCACTCGCTGCATAACGACCCTCACTGCGGTGATGCCTGGCACCTGGCGATCGAGCCTGGGCGGTTCAGCGTAATGATGGCCGACGGGCTCGGCCATGGCGAATACGCCGAGCAGGCAGCCCGAGCGGGAGAGGAGGTGTTTGCACAGAATGCCTTCATGGATTCGACCGTACTGATGAGCGATATGCACATCGGCATGAACGGCACCCGTGGCGCCGCCATGGCGGTAGCCCAGTACGATGCCGTGGCCGAGACGCTCAGGTTTACCGGCATCGGCAATATCGGCGGCAGCCTGATCGGGCCTGGCAAGCCGCGCGGCCTGGCCTCCCACCCGGGTATCATCGGCGTGCAGTTTCGCAAGGCCCAACCCTTCGACTATGCTCAGGTGGCCGATCAGTTGCTGATCCTGTACAGCGACGGCCTGCAATCACGCTGGAATCTTTCGGACTATCCGGGGCTCGTCCACCGCCACCCCGCCCTGATTGCCGCCATCCTGCACCGTGACTTCTGCCGCGGCCGGGACGACGTTACTGTCTTCGTGATTGCCCTGGAGGCCATCGATGGCTGAAACCACCGCCTCGCTCGCCGCTGAAATCCAACGCCTGCGCCAGGAAGCGGATGCCCTGCGCGCGGAGTTGGATGAAACCAACCAGGGCGTGCTGGCACTGTATGCCGAACTGGACATGCAAGCCGACCAACTGCGAGAGGCGTCAGACCTCAAGAGTCGTTTCCTGTCGTACATGAGCCATGAGTTCCGCACGCCCCTGGGCTCGATCCTGAGCATCACCAGCCTGCTTGCCGACGAACTGGATGGCCCGTTGAGCCCGGAGCAACACACCCAGGTCGGGTTTATCGCCAGCTCGGCGCGCGAATTGCGCGAGATGGTCGACGACTTGCTCGACCTGGCCAAGATCGAGGCCGGGCGCATCACTATTTCTCCGGCCTGGTTCGATATGTTCGACATGTTTTCGGCGCTGCGCGGAATGTTTCGCCCCATCGTGGACGCATCATCGGTCGACCTGATCTTCGAGAAGCCTTCCGGCCTGCCCAAGCTATATACCGATGACAAAAAACTCGCGCAAATACTGCGCAATTTCATTTCCAACGCCTTGAAATTCACCCTGCAGGGCGAAGTGCGGGTCTCGGCGCGCATGGAGAGCGAACACGAGATCCGTTTTGCGGTGCAGGACACCGGCCTGGGCATACCCGCCGAGTTGCACAACAACCTGTTCGAAGACTTTTCCCAGATCGACTCACCACTGCAGAAACGCCTGCGCGGCACCGGCCTGGGCCTGTCACTGTGCAAGCGTTTTGCCCAGTTGCTGGGCGGCAGGGTCGGTGTTGAAAGCACGCCCGGCGTAGGCTCGCTGTTCTTTGTCGTTATCCCTCTCTCCATTGCCAGCGAGAACGTCGATGAAACGTGACATCCAGCTGCTGATCGTCGACGACAATGCCGCCACGCGCTACGCCCTGCGCCGACGCCTCGAGCGCCATCACTACCTGGTGCTCGAAGCCGGCACGGGCCAGGAGGGGCTGGACCTGATCGCCACGGGAAAAATTGATGCGTTGATCCTCGACGTCAACCTGCCGGACATGAGTGGCTTCGACATCGTGCGCCGTTTGCGTACCGACCCGAACACCGCTTTGCTGCCGGTGGTGCACGTGTCGGCGGCGTCCATCGAGACCGGCGACATCATCACCGGCCTGGACGCCGGGGCCGACGCCTACCTGATCCACCCGATCGACCCCGAGGTCCTGCTGGCGACCCTGCGCACCCTTTTGCGCGTGCGCGACACCGAATACGCGTTAAGGCAAAGCGAGGCACGTTTTCGAGAAATCTTCTTCAATATCAGTGCGCCGATTGCAGTGCTGGATGCGCAACTGAAGGTTCACGAGTGCAACCACGCGTTCGCCCAGTTGATTCACGACAACCTCAACCCCGATGCCCTGCTTGAGTGCTTCGCCGGCGACCAGTATGCAGTGATCCAGGAGCTGTGCCTGCGCCTGGCGGCCGGCGAACGCTGGAAAGGCACGTTGCAGATGAAAGTCGACGGCCAACTGCGCGAAACCGAATGGCAGATCTCGCCCTATGACCGTGCCGAGCTGAGCCTGGTATTTGTCGAGGACGTGACTGAATACCGCCATCGCGAGCGTCATCAACAGGCCGAACTCGCCAACGCGGCGACCCGCCTGGCACGCACTGAGGCGCAGCTGCTCCAGGCCCAGAAAATGGACGCCCTGGGCAAACTCACCGGCGGCATCGCCCACGACTTCAACAACCTGCTTACCGGTATCATCACCAGCCTGGAGCTGATCAAGAAGCGCATTGAAAGCCAGCGCACCGATAAGGTACTGGGCTATGCCGACGGCGCACTCAGTTCAGCCCTGAGCGCCGCCGGCCTGACCAACCGCCTGCTCGCCTTCGCCCGCCAGCAGCCGTTGGACACGCGACCCATCGATATCAACGCGCATATCCGCTCTCTTGAAGAGTTGCTGGTGCGCACCATCGGCGAACACATCACCTTGAAACTGGAGCTGACCAACAACGCTGCCGTGGCGATGGTCGACCCGATCCAGTTGGAAAGTGCAGTGCTGAACCTGGTAATCAACGCCCGCGATGCGTTGCCCAAAGGCGGCAACATCTGGGTGACCACCTACCCTGCCTACTCCAACGGCAACCTCAAGCTGGAAGACGGTCCCTACATCGCGCTGTCGGTACGCGATAACGGCGTGGGCATCGAGCACAGCGTCATCGACAAGGTGTTCGATCCCTTCTTCACCACCAAGCCAGTAGGCCAGGGCACCGGCCTGGGCCTGTCGACCATCTACGGTTTCGCCCGCCAGTCCGGCGGCGATGCGCAGATCCGCAGCGTCACCCGCCAGGGCACTGAAGTGACGATCATGCTGCCGGCCGCAGAAGGTCCTGCCTCGGTAACCACCAGGACGTTGGCAAAACCGGGCAAGAGCAACGGTGAACACATACTCATCGTCGAGGACATGCCTTCGGTGCGCAGCTTTGTCGCCGAAGTACTGGCAGACGCCGGTTACCGCTGCAGCCTGGCAGCCGACGGTGACGAAGCGCTTGCCCGCTTGAAGACTGACCTGACAATCAATCTGCTGCTCACCGATGTCGGCCTGCCCTACATGACCGGCCGCGAACTGGCGGACTTCGCCCGTGGCCTGCGCAACGATTTGCCGATCCTGTTCATGACGGGCTACGCCGAGAATGCAGCCAATCGGCAAAACTTCCTGGGTGAGCGCATGGACCTGATTACCAAGCCGTTCCATATCGATGAACTGCTCGAGAAGATTCGCCAGGGCCTGGAGGCAAAGCCTTAGCGCTGCTGACTGCACCTGAACGGCGCCACTACTTGGTTCAGCGAAACCACCAACTGCACCAGCTCGCGACTGCCAGCTGGCGTTTGCTGTTTTCGCAGCGCCTGCCAGAGCGACGCATCGATTGCACTGATGATTACTATCGAACCGAGCGCCTGCTCAATTACCACAACTGGTTTCTATAATCGGCTCCAAATTCCCTCCCCCTCGCCTGACTTCAGGCGACGCTCACCCCGGAACTGAACGCCATGCCAAATGCCAGCCGGGCCCCTCGCGGCCTTCCCGAACATAATCAACAAAGTGTCAAACAGCAGTGGTTGGCGATTCTTTCGGTCGCCGTGGGCGCGTTCGCCCTTGTGACCAGCGAGTTTCTGCCCGTGGGCGTGCTCAACGACGTCGCCAGCGACCTCGGCATCAGCGCCGGCCACGCGGGCCTGATGGTGACCCTGCCGGGCATCATGGCCGCCCTCGCGGCGCCGCTGCTGTCGGTGATCATTGGCAAGATGGATCGCCGTTATCTGCTGATAGGCCTGACATTGGTCATGATCATCGCCAACCTGGTGGTGTCTTTGGCCAGCGACTTCAGCCTGCTGCTGTTCGGGCGTGTGTTGCTGGGCATCAGCATCGGTGGTTTCTGGGCGACGGCCATCGCCCTCAGCGGCCGCCTGGCCCCCAGGGGAGTGGACGTCGCGAAAGCCACCTCGATCATCATGATGGGCGTGACCCTGGCCACCGTACTGGGCGTGCCGGTCGGTACCTGGTTGAGTGGCCTGATGGGCTGGCGCATGACCTTCCTGGTCACCGCGCTGCTGGGCGTACCGGTACTGCTGGCGCAGGTCTTCCTGTTGCCTCGGCTCTACCCGGAGAAGGCCATCCTCGTGCGTGACTTGCCGGCGTTGTTTATCAACCCACGTGCCCGAGTCGGACTGATCGCCGTGTTGCTGATCGGCCTCGCGCACTTTGCCGCCTACACCTATGTCGCGCCGTTCTTCAAGAACAGCGCCGGCTTCGACGGCCCGACGATCGGTTCACTGTTGCTGATGTTTGGCGTGGCCGGTGTGGCAGGTAACATTTTTGCCGGTTTCGCCGCCAATCGCAGCGTGCGTCACACCCTGCTGCTGGTCGCGCTGATGATCGGCACCAGCACCGCCCTGTTCCCCTACTTCGCCACCGGCATGATCGGCGCCACGATGCTGATCGCACTGTGGGGCTTCGCCTTCGGCGCCTTCCCGGCATGCGCCAGTATCTGGATGTTCGTGGTCGCGCCCAAGGACGTGGAACGTGGCATGCCTTTATTCGTTGCGCTGTTCCAGGTGATCATTGCGCTGGGGTCGTTCTTCGGTGGGCAGATCGTTGACCACCTGGGCACTTCGGTATTGTTGAGCCTGGCCACAGCGTTGGTGGGCGTAGGCTTCGTCACCGTGTTGGTGCTGGGGCGTAACATCAGCAATCGCCTGGCCGCTCAACCGGCCTGACCAGATCACACACTGAAAAGCCTGCTGAGCATTGAGCTCGGCAGGTTTTTTTTGTTTCAGTGTCCGGTCCTGAATAAGGTGTAAGCCTTATGACCTATCTTCAGGAGCACTCAACGGATACGGGAAAAGACGTATTCAGCGTGATTACACGCTCGCTTTTAAAGTCGTAAGCGGCTATTTCGGAAAGGCTTGGTAACGAGAATTCCCGCAGTGAAACTTGAGCATCCAGGCCGCTAAGCTAGCCTCAAAAGAGTCGCCGGTTTGGCGACGTACTTGCCAGGGAGCTTATATGCCAACGAGATATCGCGACGCGGTCACAGGAGAATACGTGACAGAAGGTGAGGCAAAAAAAAGGCCGCGGGAGACGGTCAAGGAAACGGATAAAAAGCCGCCAGCCAAACCGAAGGGTAAAAAGTAGGATCAAAGAATGAAAGCGATTGCCGTATGTCCAGATAGACTTGCCAAAGGGACGCATCTGACTCAATGTAATGACCAACGTCATTACAGGAGGACTTTTCCCATGGCATCTATCAACGTTCGTATTGATGACGACCTGAAAGCGCGCGCCTATCTCGAATTGGAGAAGCTCGGCGTCACGCCCTCCGAGCTGATGCGTCAGGCGCTGCAGTACGTCGCCGAGCGTGGTCAGCTGCCATTCAAGCCCGTGCTGATGACGCAAGAGGATGAGGCCTTGATGGCCACGGTACGTGAACGCTTGGCATCTCCCCAGCGAGTGAAGGTCTCATTAGATGACCTATAGCCTTGATTTTGATGCCCGCGCATTGAAGGAATGGCAAAAACTCGGCGACACTCTCCGCCAGCAGCTCAAGAAGAAGCTGGTGGAGATTCTGAACAACCCCCGCAACGAAACCAATCGCCTGCATGGACTCCCTGACTGCTACAAGATCAAATTACGCAGTAGCGGCTACAGACTGATCTATCAAGTGATCGATCAGGAAATTACCGTCGTCGTGGTGGCCGTGGATAAGCGGGAGCACGATCAGGCCTATCGCAAGGCGAATGAGCGCTTGAGCTAACCGTGGGTTGATAGCCCAAAAGACGCCCAAACGGAAAAGCCCCGTAGCTTATGCAGCTACGGGGCTTTTTCATGTAATGGCGGAGAGATAGGGATTCGAACCCTAGGTACCGGTGAAGGTACAACGGATTTCGAATCCGTCCCATTCGGCCACTCTGGCATCTCTCCAACGGCGCGCATCATAACAGTGTGTTTCACGGAAGCAAACCCCAAAGGCGATTTTTTTCCGTGCTATCAGATGCTTGCGTCGATTAAAGCGGTACGCCGAGGCGCTTGGCGACTTCTTCGTAGGCTTCGATGACGTCACCGAGGCCCTGGCGGAAGCGGTCTTTGTCCATCTTCTTCTTGGTGTCCTTGTCCCACAGGCGGCAGCCGTCCGGGCTGAACTCGTCGCCCAGGACGATGGAGCCATCGTGGAATACGCCGAATTCGAGCTTGAAGTCCACCAGCAGGAGGCCGGCGTCGTCGAACAGCTTGCTCAGCACGTCGTTGACCTTGAGGGACAACTCTTTCATGCGTGCCAGTTGTTCAGCGGTGCCCCAACCAAACGCCACGACGTGGGATTCATTGATGAACGGGTCGCCCTTGGCGTCGTCCTTCAGGAACAGCTCGAACGTGTAAGGGTTGAGCTTGAGG
>Ga0105246_10000401_pt1 | contig 23257 bp, 33 predicted proteins | sample KBSM64metaG_FD_99694 | JGI IMG/M metagenome (GOLD analysis project Ga0105246, IMG submission 99694) | Miscanthus rhizosphere microbial communities from Kellogg Biological Station, Michigan, USA - KBS M6-4 metaG | ecosystem: Host-associated > Plants > Roots > Rhizosphere > Soil | place... | reverse complement strand
TGGCTTGGTCCAGCTCGGGCAGCCGTAGACGAAGGCGAACAGCAGGGCCTGCTGAGAATTCAGCCCCCACTCCAGCGCCTTCACCTGGTTAATCGTGACGGTGTATTGCATGTCAGGCCTTCCCGACCTTTGCGGCCAATTCAAGGAAGCGATCCACATACCAGTGAGGCTGCGTCTCGCGGGGGCATTGAGGGCTGGTGAGGTTCTTGCCGTAGGCCATGCCCTTCTCGGTCACGGACCAGAAGTCGACCATTTCCTGCCTGGAGTTTTTGCGCTGAAGAACCTTGAGGAAGCCGTGGGCCTCAAGAGCAAGGTTGAAGCCGCGGGCGGTGCTGGCGATGGCGTGATCTTTGATCAGGGCGGTGATTGCCTTGGTAGGCATCGAAGATCCGCCAGCGGCATCAGGGGCGGCGTCGACGGCATAGCCTGGAAGGAATTTGGCATCCAGGCCGTTGTTGGCGGCGATCTTGGCCAGCATCATCATCTTGCTGGAGTTGGCTGGCTTCAGCAGGCGGTCGAAGCATTCAAGGATGGCGAGCTCTCCGACGATCTTGGAGTTGTTCGGACCTTGGGCAGAAAAGGTGCCGGTCTTGCGAATGCTCGGCAGGACCTGGCCCACCACCCACTCTTCAAACTTCTCCGCGGCCGGCAGCTTGGACTTCATCACCAACCGGTACAGGTCCCGCTCCGGGATGATGGCCATGAAACCACCACCCTGTTTCGGGGTAGTGGTCGCAGCCTTGCAATGGCGGGCCACCGCGTTCTCAGGTTTGGAGTAGCCGAGGGCGTCAGCGACATCGCGCGCGACAAACCACGGATCCCCGAGCTTGTCGGTGATGACCCTGATTGCGGCGCCGTCGAAGTCGAACGGAATCACTGCTGAATTGCGCGCCACGTTTTCAAATTGCGAAAAACGTGGCGCGAGCTTGTTGAGGCTATTGATCGATTCTGTGTGTTGGTGCATGATTCGCTCCAGTTGTTTACCGCTGTAGAAAAAGCCGACCTCGACCGTCGGCTTTTTTGTGCCTGGAATTCAGGCAATGGATTTCAGTGCTGGCTTACCGTTGAGCAGCGCCTCAGCCTTCCGGCGCAACTCCCCCGCCTTCGCTTCAACCTGGCGGCACTGCTTAGCGAAAGCTGGCAAGTGCGGCAGGTCCTGCTCGCACATCACCTGGTCGTCAAAGACTTCACTGCCGGTGTCGATCACATCGCCGAGGGCGCGAATCAGCGCACCGAAGCTTTTGTTCGCGCATTGGTCACTGGTCATCTGGCGGGCGCCGGTCAGGCCGTGGCGGCTCGCCAGTTCGTTCAGGCAGTGATCACGAAATTCGGGCTCAAGGGCGTTGACCCACGACTCTTCCAGCCAGGACGGCATTTCCTGATCGCCGTTCAGCCAGCGCTGTACGCGCTTGAGCCAGCGGCCGGTCGCTTTGATGAACTCACCTACATCGTTTTGGCGGGCCAGCTCTTCAAAGTCAGGAACCTTTGCCAGATCAATTTTCGAAGAAGGCACAGCCAGATAGATCTCGCGACTCAGCGCCTGGGCGAAATCGTCTTGGCTCAAGCTCGTGCGTGCAATCTGGTTTTGGGCATGGGCGACCAGCACCTGATCACGGGTTTGTACGGTGTGTCTGGAACTGGACGTTTGCATGGGGACTGCTCTCTTCTAATCTGGCTTCAATGGAACGGCGGACAGGGATGTCAGGCGGCCTGAGCCTTCTTTGCTGCCTTGAACTTTCCTTTGGAAAGGACCTGAATCTGGTACTGCCGGGATTCGGGAATAGTTTCCCCCCACATGGTCACGGCACTTGGGCGAATACCCAGAGCCAATGCCAGCTTTGTCTTGCTGCCGAAGAATTCGGCGACTTCATGCGTATTCATTTCGCATCCTCGTTCGACTCTGACGCAATTTCAGCATGCTTAAGTTATCGAGTCAACGGCGTTTTCTGCCTACTGCATGCTTAAATTCAGTTAACTTAATATTGGGTCCATGGAAAGACACGAACGTATTGCCCGAGCCATACAGCTCAGCGGGAAAAAGAAAGGGGAAATTGCAGCGCTCTGCGGTGTTGCGAATTCGGCCGTCACTCAGTGGATTACCGGTGAGAGTAAAAGCCTCAGGCCGGAGAACCTTTACGCCCTAGCGAAAGCGACCGGTTTCCGGGCCGAGTGGCTTGCTATTGGTGAGGGTGAAGAGCGCGAGGCTTCAGAATCGAACGTCTCCCCCGCCGCGCAACCCACCAAATCATTCCGCTACCCGGTAGTGAGCTGGGTTGCCGCCGGGGCCTGGGCGGAAGCGGTGGAGCCATACCCAGCCGGAATCTCGGACACCTACGAGTTCTCAGAGTATGACTCCAAAGGCCCGGCGTTCTGGCTGACAGTTAAAGGCGACTCGATGACCGCACCCGCCGGTCAGAGCATCACCGAAGGCACTCTGATTCTGGTGGACACCGAGGCTGAGGTCGCACCAGGTAAATTGGTCGTGGCCAAGCTGCCGGACAGCAATGAAGCCACTTTCAAGAAGCTGGTCAGCGACGGCGGTCGACTGTTCCTGAAGCCGCTGAACCCGAGCTACCCAATCGAGGCGGTCGACGAGAATTGCCGAATCGTGGGCGTGGTTGTCCAGGCGCTGCAGAAGTTTTACTGATGCCATCCGCACTTGGAAAACCGTCGAGCTCATGGCGAGAGCAGAGCTTCTGGAGCAAGGTCGGGGTCATTGCTTGCCTGGCGCTGCTTATGATGATCCCTGGATACTCCGACGCGGCCGGGCTTAGCTGGGGCTCATCCGGCCGCAAGCGGGTCTTCAGCCCTGGCTTCGTTGTGCTCTGCGTTTTCGTGGCGGTGGTTGAGCTGATAGTGCTGAACCACTTCTATGGCGCGCGGGTGAGGTGAAGGCGGGAAGGATTTTGCGAGGGGAAGGCTGAATTAATTGATTCTTTCGACTCAAATACAAGCTTAAAGAGCGGCGAGGGATAGCAGTGAAGCTTGAATGGGCAGAAGTGGTAAAGGGTACGGAAAGGCCTTTAGGCATAGGAGTTACAGGCGCAATGCGCTGTACTGCGCGTGTGAACGGCTCCATGGTCGCAGCCATACTCAAGCGAGGGCCTAAAGAGCAGATCGTGGCAGAGGCTTTTTGCGCCATGTTGTTGAGGGCTTGGGGTCTTAACGTCCCGCCCTCCTACTTAGTTGAGGTCGAGGAGGGGCTCGCTTTTGCGAGCGCCGATATAGGATATCCGAACCTTTCTCAGCGGCTAGGCATAGACATCCTTCAGCAGGGTACTCCTGAGTACGAAGCTGCTTTAATTGTAGCCTGCAAGTTGATTTGCAACCTCCCGTCTGCCCCGCTCGCAGCTACCATCGACGAGGCAATAGATAACCGCGACCGGAACTTTGGAAACGTGCTTTGGGACGGCGTAACAGAGGCCTGGATAGATCACGCACATGCACTCGGAAATGCGAGAGGCGCCATGGCTGATGCGAATAAATTATGCATCATGGCAATAGCCTCGGGAGTGACCGAGTCATTCAGCCAATCTGCGATTGCAGCATGGTTGGTGCTTGATCGTGAAGCCCCTAAATATGCATCTGATGGCATTCTTAGTATCGCTGACATGAATGGACCGGTTCGCAATATATGCGCGAGGCTGACAGTGATGGGTAACCGCCTGCTCAGTCGCTTTCCTTCCCCTCATGACCTACTATCAGGCGCATGAATACTTTATCGCATGACCAGTCATCAATAGCACTCCACCCATGGAGGCCACTTTTTTGGGAACCGGTTTCTGGTACCGGGGAACGCCTAATGGCGGGCGTATTATTCTGCTACGGGGGCCAGTGGGAGGCTGTCAGGATTATTCGTGATGACGTGCTGGCCGCGCTATATGGTCAAGACGCAGCGGCTGGAGCCATCAATCTCATAGAATTCGGGCTGAAAATATTTGGCGAGGCGGCTAAGTCGGCTTCATCCCTGGAAAATCTCGGGGTTTCTATTTCCGGCCTTTTCGCTGGGGAGGAAAGGGCGACTGAGGCAAGCTCAAAATCTGAACTTCTCAGGACTGCCGCCCTTTTGTATTCAAGCTTAGCGAATCTTGATAAATTCGACTCAGCGCAGGAGCAAGACGTCCCTCTTTCAGAGGAAGTGACGAAGCGATTCAGTACAGAGATAAGGGATATTGTCACGAACGAGCATCCAGATCTTGAGCAGTATTTCGGAAGATATGCCGTACTAATTACGGGTGGCGAAAAGGTACGGTTCGGCTTTGTATCTCCCAAGGCCGCGCTCCACTTCAATGTAGTGACCCCTATCCGGCCCGGGCCCAGCATCCGAGATGCCAGAGCTAGGATTTTTGAATTGCAGCGCTGCCGCGAAATTACCGGCCTCAATACTGCAGTGTTAATCTCGGCGGTCCCTAGATCGGATGATCCTACCCTGGGCATCCGGCAACGGCAGAATATCAAGCTCTTGAATGAAGAAATTGAAGGTGAAGCCCGATCTGTGGGGGTTGGTTACCTTCCAGTGCTTTCGGCAGCGGACGCTGCCAAGCAGGTTGTCCTGATCGGAGCATAACCTTTCGGACTCACCCAGTAGCCCGGCCCAGCGCCGGGCTTCTTGTTTCTGGCACACCCCTTCTCTGCTATTGTGGCGCCCTCAGATCGCAATGGAAGCATCGAAGAATGGACTCATGGAAGATTGTAGCTGCAGCCCTTATGGTTTCGATCAATGCTCATGCTTCAGAGGGGTCCGATGACTCCTACAATAACTCGATGCTGTCAGTGCTAATGGCTCCAACCTACACCGTTGCGGGAACTACCGGACTTACCATGCTGGCCTCAAATAACTTCAAGCCTGCAAAGGCTGACGCCCTTGCGTTCATCGGCTCAAAAGGCGAGATTCGCGGCGCACAATTTGAACAGGCGGTACGCTTTTATCACACGACTTACGCACCGCCGCTGATGACGGACCAGCAGCTGGCCCTGGCGATCGCGACTACATACTGATACCGACCTTTACTCTATCCTCAGCGTCGTGATTCTTGCCTCCGGCGTAACCGCCAAATTCATCATCTGGGCCAGCCACCAATGCCTTCCATCGTCTATGCCAATGAGTTCGACATCTGCGTATCAATGTCCGATTTAGTTTCATGGATAGGGGACGAGCACTCACCCAATGCGGATTTAGATGCCGCTTTGATCGCCTCTGGAATCGAGCTAGACATTGCAAAACTGTACGACCACTACTTCGAAGACACACCTATTGGTTCTGGTGACGTTCATGTCTATTCGTCTGCCGTGAGCGAGAGCCTGCTGGTCATAGACCTGTACCGAGATCTGACCGACCAGCTTGATTTAATTACCCTCTCGCTGAGAATTGACAAGACTCAGCTCAATTTGTCGATACCACTCCTCAGACAATTTTTTGATACCGCTGAGTGCCAGGTACTTTTTAGTCAATCTACCCACTCAAAGCGATTGCACTCACTGATAGATGAGAGCAGGTACCCTTTACTGATCAACGAGAGCGGATACCGGCAACAGATAATTCTCCATAAATGACGTGCGCTAATTACGGGCACTGCCTTCACACCCCTTTCACAATCGAGCGCCTATGGTGATTCCAGCTCCTAGTGAACATCCCTTTAAGCCCGCCCTCCCTATCGCGGGCTTTTCTTTGTCTGCGATTTGGAGGGCCGACACTCGCCCTCCCCGACTTACCCGACGACGGCTATACACGCCCACCTTCAAAATGACACGATAACGTCTCGCCTTCGTAAGTAGGAATACAGGATGTTCAGTCACGTCACCGTTGGGACAAACGATCTTGATAAGGCATCTACCTTCTATGACGCGGTGCTGATCCCTTTGGGGCTCTGTCGCAGGCCTGTAACGCCTGATGGCGGACCACCTTCGGCATGCTGGATTAAGCCAGATAGCGTTCTCCCTCGTTTTTATGTGTACAGCCCCTATGACCGTGATGAAGCCGGAGCAGGGAATGGCAGCATGGTGGCTTTCACCGCACCATCTCCTAATGCGGTAGACAGCGCCTATGCAGCTGGGCTTCTTGCGGGCGGATCTGATGAAGGTGAACCTGGCCAACGTCCCCACTACGGTGGCGGTTACTACGGTGCGTACCTACGTGATCCAGATGGCAACAAGGTACATATCGCTCATCGTGGAGATTTGGACTTGGCGGTGTAGCCGCCGCTCACCGTATTCGTTTAAAGCCCGCCCAGCGCGGGCTTTTTCATGCCTATCGGAATGGACTCACCATAAAATATGCATTTATGCATGAAAGTCCCTGCCCCCCTCTTGCCAAGATATGTCACCACCAATACTGTGCACAAATACAGTACTCGCAAGGAGCGAAGCATGATCCAGGCACCCTACCCCACACCAAAACCGAGAAACTCCTACGAGCTTGTGGGCCATCGCCTGCAACGCATAATTGCCTCCCCCAGAGTGCAGAGGATTCAGTTGGTCGAGGTTTCCAGGCGAGACGATGAAAGCCCTGAAGCCTGGCGCCAGGTCATCCAAGACATCGGCGACACCGCGGGCATAAGGGTCGAGCACCTGGAAGACGGCGCCGTCCGGATCGGCTGGCGCGAGTACTGCGATTCCTAAATGAGCCCGCCAATGAGCGGGCTTTTTATCATCTATAAATTTCAGCATTCTGAATTTATTTATTCAGCATGCTTGACACGTTAATTTCAGCTTGCTTAAATTCATCTCAAGCCAGCAACGAACACTGCCGGCCAACAGCGAAAGCAGCACCGCTCTTTAGCGACACCCCTTGCCGGATCACTACCGGCCCAGATTCAAAGGCAGCGATGAACCGGCCTCAACGGTTCAGAGGGTTGGCAACTGACCCGGGCGTGCAGCGTAAAGCGCCAAGAACAGTTATCCAGCGGGAGAACAAGCCGAAAGGCCCGCGGCTGGAAGAACAATCAGAAGATAGCCGGAGGCCGACGCCAGTAGCGGGCCCCGACTGGACAGCATCACTGAGCAGCCTTCTCGCGAGGGCTGCTTGGGATGACAACCGAGCCCTGGAGGGCGATGCAATGTTCAATTTCACCAGCACTGAAGAAAAAAACGGAAAGACCATCGCACGCCTGGGCGAATACACCGCTCACTTCACTAGTAGCGCTCGCAACACTCGGATCACGGCTGTCGTGATCGCCGACGAAGACAGTGGAGAGTGCCGCGCTACTGGTTCGCTGTTCTACCACTATGACGCCGCTGCCCAAGGGCATAGCCACTGCGACACAGGTGCCAGGCAGTACGACAACAACGTTTTGGTATGACGGACCTTTTCACTGATGCACCTGGTTGCCGGGTGCATTGGGAAAAAAACCGGAGTGCAACTCGATCATAAATTTGCTAACCATGGAGGTCGACGAGTGCAGCTCCGATCTTACTTCGAATGAAATAAGTGATGCCGCCGACTGGTATGCCGCTGGCGGCGCTCCGGTCGAAGTTGTTATTGAATTGATGGTGTAAAAGATGGTTGCGACCTGCCCTGTAAAAAGGGTTGAGGTCGACTCATAAATTGATCGTTCGATTCGTCATCCAAACCGGATTGCACAAGAATCGCAATATTGCCGTCCTGCCAACGTTTCATTCTCACATTGCTGGTTGTAGCAACCTTCCATCAATGAGGGATCAACATGTTTTTTAAATACACGCAGCTGTTTTTCGGTAAGTGAATCGAGGCCTTCTGCCAACACCTTTTGTGCGATCCCACCGGCTGCACCGTCCAGCCCCGCCTCAATGAGTTCCTCGAGTGCTTCTTTTTGGTCTTCTTCAGTCAGTGTTTCGTAAATCACATGTCCACCTTAAAAGTCTCTAAACGGCGATTTTTAACCGTGAAATAGGTCGTCCGCTACCTCACTCATCTTTGTACCATCAAATTTTGGCGTTACTCAATGTTCTAAATCGTTAATCGGCGCGCCCTTTGCGATCCGACACCACCCGAGTGCACTCCCCCCTCCCCCCCCCGCGCCCAATGGAAACCAGGGGGAGGCATGAGTGTTGACGAATACAGGTGAACAACCCGCCACCTTGGAGGCGACCATGAACGCAGCATTGAAGATTTGCCAGGAGCGTTACGACGCTCAGTTGCCTCCAGAGGTCAGCGAGAGCGATGAGGTGACTGACTGGCTTGAGCATTCGGCGGAGCGCCTGGTGTGCGGCGTCGACATCAAGTGGAAGCGCCGCTACGGCCAGCCGCAGGTTGTGACGTTCGACCGGTTCTGCACTGTCCTGCAAGGCCACCTGAATCAGCGCCAGATCGACGGCCTGGACCAGCGTGATTCGTTTGCCCGACTGCTGCTGTCGGCAATGCTCGGCAGCCAGAGCGATACTCGGGCCCACGCCGCCGACCTGCTTGGCCAGCAGCGCCCGATTGAGGCGGTCGAGAAGATCGCTGTGGCGCTGCTGAGACCCTACGCCGAAGACGCGGTAGCAGCGGAACGGGAAGAGCGCGAAGACGACGTGGATGCCGATCTATGAGCCCGCACATCCTGATCGATGAGGCGCTGGAGGCCCTGGAGCATCCAGCCAGCGAGCCCGGTGCCCAAGCCGTCGTTGTGCGGATGATCACAAACATGCTCACCGGCGACGCGATCACTGTCGAAGAATTCAACCACTACTGCCAGCGCCTGCTGAAAATCACCAGGCACCGCAAGGAGGCTGCATGACCACCGCACCGGTTAAATCGCTGATCGACGAGCAGCTCGACGACATCGAGCGCCGCATCGCCATCCTGGGCTCCGGCCGGCCCTTCAACGAGCTCATCGGCCGCAAGCGTGAAGACCTGGTGCGGGATCTGCCTCAGCGCCTGGCGCCAACCATGAAGGGTGGGCGGATTGCGGTGAGGGTTCGGCCTTGACTCCCCACCAGCGCACCAGGCGCATGCTTATCTGGCGCGGCTCTTTCTCTGCCCTCTCCCTCTTCACCTTCCTGATGTTGCTCAGCGCCCTCGCTGATCGAATCACTCAATAACCAAACACCTCACAGCGCCCCGCAAGGATGGCGCGGGAGATAGTCATGCTCGCAGCAATTGCAGATCGCATCCGTTCCAAATCCTACGAACTTCCCCTGTCCCGCGATTACGTCCGCCACTGGGGCCTGAAAGAGGCCATCCGGGAGCTGGTACAGAACGCCCTGGATAGTGAGTCGCCTTTCGAATACGCCTTCGCTGACGGCCAGCTGTTCATCACCAGCCGCTTTGCAAGGCTGGAGGCCAGCACCCTGGTGCTGGGCAGCACGTCCAAGTCTGACCGCACTGATGCCATCGGCAGCTTCGGCGAGGGCTACAAAATCGCCCTGCTGGTGCTGACCCGGAACGGTTACGACGTGAAGGTTTGGAACGGCAACAAGCAGTGGGTGCCTGAGTTCCGGCACAGCGACCAGTTCGACGCCGAAGTGTTGTGCATCAACGAGACCCCGGCGCACCGGCAGAATCAGGGTGTTGAATTCGTTGTCTCCGGCCTCACCGATGACGACGAGGCGGAAATCCGCAGCATGTGTCTGCGCATGCAGCCACCAATGAGCGACGTGATCGGCACCAAATACGGCCACATCCTGCCCTCCAGGCCCGGAAAGCTCTATGTCGGCACGCTATATGTTTGCGACACAGACCTGACTTACGGCTACGACATCCTCCCTGAACACCTGCAGCTTGAGCGTGATCGCCAAACGGTGAGCGGCTGGGATTTGAAGCAGGTATCCAAAAACGCCTGGATCGACACAGGGCGCATGGATGAGGTGGCAGAGAAAATCGAGGCGGGCATTCCCGACGTTGAGTACGTCGAGTACGGCAGTACCGAGCTTGTACGGGAGGCCTGCTACAGGTTGTTCCAGCAGAAGCACCCGGGCGCCATTGCTGTTCAATCCCAGGAAGAGCTGAACAGCCTGGTCAAACAGGGCATGACCAATACCGTGGTCGTGCGCGGCGCTTATTACTCGCAAGTCGCCAACTCGACGTCATACAAGCAGCAGATCTCCCACGTCGTCGCCATCCAGACGCCCAAAGCCGCCCTAGAAGAATGGTATCGCGACAACAAAAAATACATGAGCAGGCTGCCGGCGGCTTCCTTCAAGGAGCTGGCCAAGCGTGCTGACGGCTGGAGGAACAAGTGATGTCCGAGAACACCAGAATATGGGATCAGGTCGAAACTACCGACCCCGATGTCACCAAAAAATTTACCGGCGCAGGCGGTTTCAAGGGTACCGCCATCAGGCCCACTTACCTGATGCATCGGGCGACAGAGCTGTTTGGCCCGTGCGGTGAAGGCTGGGGCTGGACAGTTCTTGAGGATCGCTTTGACGAAGGCGCGCCCCTTCAGGCGCCAACGAAAGAGTGGCCTGGAGCGCCAATGATCTGCGCGAAGGTGCATACCGTAAAGGTAGAGCTTTGGTACACGGGCAAGGCCGGGCAGAAATGCACAATCCAGCAGTACGGCCACACACCATTCGTATACCTGCAGCAGGGGAAAATCCTTACTGACTGGGATACGGCGAAAAAGTCCCTCACCGATGGCATTGGTAAGTGCCTGCAAGCCTTGGGCTTCGCAGCTGACATTTACCTGGGCATGTTCGACGACCCCACCTACGTCGACACCATCACCGAAGAATTCAAGATCGAGAAGGCTGAAGACAAAGACGCCGAAATACTGCGCCAAAAACAGGAGCGCATTGACTGGCTCGCCTCGGCTGTTGAGACCATCGGCAAGGCGGTAACCGCCTACGAGCTGAAAACACTGAACGTGAAATACATTCGTGAGGCAACCCGCCGTAACGAGCCGGCTTTCATCGCGCGGATCACCCGGGCGTTTGAAGAGCGTAAAGCCACCCTGGAAAAATTGACTGAGGACGCAGCATGACTCAACTCTACGCACTGACCGGCAAGCTGGCTGAGCTCCAGGCCATGACCGACACCGATGATGAGGGCCTGAAAGAGGCTCTTCAGCATGCCATGGACGAAGTGCAAGGCGACTTCAACGACAAGGCCGACAACATCGTCATGTTGCGCCGGAACATTGAAAGCGACGTGACGGCCATCGACAACGAAATCGAGCGCCTGGCTGAACTCAAGCGGATCAAGTCCAACAGCGTGTCGCAAATCAGCGACTACCTGCGCCGCAACATGGAAGCCGCAAACATCAAGTCGATCAAGCGTCCGCTCTTCACCATCACTCTAGCGAAGGGTAGTGAACGCGTGATCGTCGACAACGAAGACGCGGTGCCGGACGAGTTAACCACTGTGAAGTCGAGCATTGCTCCGGACAAAAAGGCCATTGCCGCCAAGCTCAAGGAGATCCGCGAGCATAACGAGACGGTCCGTAAGCGCATGGCCGCCGGCGAAGATGCCGAGCATGAGCTGATCGAAGAACCGAAATGGGCTCACCTGGAGCGCGGCGACAGTTCAATCAGAATTAAGTGAGGCAGCCATGATCAGCAACCACCTCAGCCTGGTCGAACAGCAACGCCAGCACGCCGATTCAATATCGGAGCGCACCGCGCAGTTCCTGGCGGCCGGCGGAACGATCTACCTGGGCCAAAGCCCGGCGATCAACCCGCCACCGGCGAAGCGCTCCACCAAGATCGACCCCGACACCATCCTCAAGCGCCGCAAGCCGCCAATCTCAAGGGCAGAGCGTAACGCGCTGCGCAAACTCGCGGAGGCACTATGAAAAAGCGCAAGCCGCATAACCTGCAGGCACGCGTCGCCCGGTCGTGCCGCTCCCTGCTGGCATCCAATCACGTCGCAGTGGTCAACATCGACCCCAGTGGCCGCCAGGGCATGATCAATTACAAGTCGCTGAAAAACATCGCGCCGGGGAAGATTGGCCAGGCCGTCTGCGGTATCCCGCACCGATGGACGATCTACCTCAGCGCGCTTTGCATCGACGCCCGCGGCGACCGCTACAGCAAGTCGGTGGAGTTGGCGCCCGATGGTGTCTACCTCTCCGATCACCTGGAAGACGTGATCGAGCATTGCTACAAGAAGCTGCGCGACGAGGCCAATAAAAGCCAGATGGTGGCCTCGGGCTGGATCGCCATTCCTGAAGCGATGTCGCTGGACGAGGCACACGCCGCGCGAATCTTCGAAACCGCCGGCGCCTGGCACCAGGTGAAGGTCGATTCATGCGCCGCATAGCCCGCATCCAGCAACGCAAACGTCATACCTGGCTCGCACTGCCGGCCAGCGCAATAGAAGAGGTAGGCCATGGCAGCAGTACCGCAAGACAAGCGCTCGGCCAAAACTGCCAGGAAGCGCGTGGCGAATGCAGAAGAGGAATTGAGGCTCAGGGTTCGGCCCGGCACGCGTCAAGCGCTGGCCGACCTGATGGAGTGGTCAGGCATTACTGAGCAAGGCGAAGCGATGACACTGATGATTCATCGCTTGCACGAACTGGGCTCAAAGTCCAAAGCGATACTTGAACCGCCACGCCACGAATTCGAGATAACCGAAAACGTGGCGCGGGAATTCCGAAATAAAAGCCTACTCGCCATCCAGAAAGATCCCGGCGACGAGATCATTGAACCACGTTAATTACTCTTCTTCATCGAAGACATTTACCGAAAGCTCAACAGAGAGATCGTCTTCGCCAACGCCGGCTGCGGCCAAAACCTCCGGTGGAGTAGCCTCGTTGAAAACAGCGATGTAGTTGTATATGAGCCCGTCGTCGCTTTCGTTGGTATCGATAGTCACATAGTTATCGACATCTTCTTCAGAGATTCCCAGCGCCTTTGCGACGGCAGAGTTACCTGCTTCACCTTCGTGTCCGTGTCCCATATCCAGCTCCTATATCCAGCCCAATGCCGGTCACCCGTAATACCCCAACCCAACCCAAATGCCACCACCGGCCACGGAGGGCGGCGCCTACCTGAGGTAAACGCAATGCCCATTCGCCACAGTGTCATCCACAAGATCGACAAGAAGCCCGACGGCAGCCCGGCCATTCTGTTCCTGGGCGCATCCGAGCAAGTCGAAAGCCAAGCCCGCGACGACCTAATGAGCCAGCTCAACGAAAGCTACAACGCCACCGCCGGCAAGGGCTGGGGGTTCTTCCACCAAGAATCAGGCGCACACCCGTTCAGTGGCTGGCTCGGTAAGTACCTGGCCGGCGGCACCGACTTCCTGTCGTTCAGCACCACCGCCGTCGAACACCTGACCAAACTGATGGAAGAGTCGAACCTCACCACCGGCGGGCACGCCCTCTTCTGCCACTACCAGCAAGGCCTGACCGATTACCTGGCCATCGCCCTGGTGCAGGAAACGGAAGCGGTGACCATGACCGAAGAACTGGCCCTGATGACGATGAAGCGCCTGGACCTGGATCACATCCGCCTTGCGGCGCGCATCAACATCAGTGAATGGCAGACCAATCGTCAGTCGAAACAGTATATCTCCTACCTGAAGGGCAAGCAGGGCCGACGGCTCAACGACTACTTCCGCGACTTCATCGGTTGCCAGGAAGGAATCGACGGCCCGGGCGAAACCCGCACGCTATTGAAGGCTTTCAGCGACTTTGTTGAGAGCGAGAACATGGTCGATGAGGCGGCGCGCGAGAAGACGGCCACCCTGGTGAACTATTCAATGGCCCAGGCCAAGATTGGGGAGCCGATCACGCTCGACGAGCTGTCGGGTCTTATCGACGAAGACCGGCCGAAGATCTTCTACGACTTCATCAAGGCAAAGGACTACGGCCTTTCAGATACCCTGCCACCGGATAAAAAGACGCTCACCAAATTCCGGCGCTTCACTGGGCGGGCTGAGGGCATGTCGATCAGCTTCGAAGCGCATCTGCTGGGCGACAAGATCGAGTTCGACGAGGCCAGCGGAACGCTGACTATACGCAATCTTCCGATACCGCTGACCGATCAACTGAAACATGCAGGCGCCTGATCAGAATTATCCGCGCCACGAAATCGTGATTAGCGAAAACGTGGCGCGCATGTTTCGCAACGAGAGTTTGGCCGAGTTGCGATGAGCGCCGGGCGATGAAATAATCGCGCCATTTGGCGATCAGGGGCCACGATAACCTTTCGAGCCATTCCCTCAGATTGCATCACGATTTTTGGGTAGTACTCTGACGCGCTCTGCGATCTCCTCGATGGTACAGGTACCGTTCAGCATTCCATCCAACATATCCACCCTTTCACCATCGAAATCTTGATTATTGATGCATGATCCAACCGGCGCGATAATAAAATTGTAAGGTGTCAAATATCGAGTTCTCAACTCTGCATTTCCATCAAGCGAAACAACCTCTTCATCTATTACAGCAGCACCGTCATCGTACTCCTCTCTGGAAATACATTTACCCCTGAAGAGTGCGAATTCTTCAGAACAATATCCCCTTGTTTCCGCGCGACGCTTAACATCGCGATCTGGATAGACTCCGCTCGGCTCCATCGGAAGGACTTCAACGTAAACAAACTGTTGCCAATATGCGCCGATGTCAACCGCAGCAACTTTCTTTACTTGCAACTCATCGCTATCCATTAACAAGAATCCCGGCGATTCTCTTCGGATAGAAGATATCTGAAGATCGCCATTGCGCCACCACCAGATAGGGGATGTATTCGAGAAAACTAATGGATCTTTTAATAGCAGACACAACCTATCGACAGCAACCTTTGGATCATCAAACCATTGAATCCCTCTTACGCCCGGGAATGCTTGCCCAAAACGCTCGCTAAAAAAAGCAGCACTGCTTTGCAGTAACTTTGGTTGGGGTTTAGGAGGTTCCAAAAAAGGACGAGGCCCGAGCGCTGGCTTAGGCTCCAGTTTTACCCCATATAAATCATGAATTAAATGCTTAAAATTAATGTCATAAGCGTCTGGATTTGTGAAATCTGTATACATTTTGCCGTCTAGGCAAGTTGGCGTTTTAGGATCCGTAGTAGCCCCCCTTACAACGGGGATATACTTTACGCTGTCTTGCTTTCTATAAAGCTCCGCTGTGAGTATCTGCCCTTCGTACCCAACGCCACCCTTTCCATCATTTGACTTTTGATTATAGTTATCGGTACATATAACTAACACTTTGTCGGACGTGCTGAGGCCTTGCTCCATAAATCTAGGCAAGTTACTACCAAGCATCAAATCCCACTGATCAAGGATTGCGTCGAGACCATTGGCTCTCAAGTCAGATGCAAGCTTTAACACCCAGGCCTTGTGTTCATCGCTGTCATGTGAGTATGAAATAAAAACTTTGATTTCTTCGGCTGCCACAATATTCACCTTCCATGAAATAGGCATGAAATTTATCTCAATAATACAATCTCAACCACCCCTATGTGTGCACCCGATAAAGAAGGGCGGCATCTGACTGGAGATAACCCATGAAAGAACATGAAAGCGCCGCACTCACCGCCAGCGTCGCGGAAGACCTGGCCCAGCACCAATACACCCAGCTTGCAAACGAAAACGGCGTCGAGGTTTGGCGCTGCGCACGGCCAGGTAGCAGTTGCTATGGGTTCGACATCTGCGTTACCCGCTTCGGTATGAGCATGATGGGCGATATCGGCCCGCTCGTGTTCCACGTCGGCGCCAGCTACGGAATCAACTTCTTGCGTCATCAGAGCGATGGCTATCTGCATGAGAAGTTGGATGGTGATATCAAGCGTGTGGTGATCGACTTCGACGCGATCCGCGACACCGTGTGCGAGTGCGTCGCCGCCCGGATCGATTACGAATTGCCGAGCGATGAAGTGCCTGAATGGATCGCGGACATCCCGAATAAGGGTGCCACCCTGGAGCAGGCTGAACAACTTGTTGAATGGCTGCGCGAGCGCGATGAGGCAGAAGAAGAGCGCCTTCCTTTTGCCGACTTGGCTGACGTAATCGAGGAGGTCGAGACCTTTGCCGATGGTCGAGACAGCGAGGTGGTGCTGGCCTATGACTTCCTGCGCGAACACGAAGAATTGATCGGTGGAAGCGATCTCTGGGAGTCGACGATCAGCAAGCCATGCCCAAGCCTGATGGCTCGCCTGTACTACGTGCGACATGCCGCAAACGCCATCATGGCAATCAAAGAAGCGACTAGTGCCGCCGCCTGATCCGGCTCCATGCCGGTCACCCGTAATAACCCATATCAACGAATCACGCCAGCCGGCGAGGAGGATGGCTGTTTTCCAAAACTTGTGATCGCATTACTAATCGAACGACAACTAAAAATGCTTTGTTACTTACTAAGGGACAGGATCAGATCGGAGCCTCTGAACCTCAGCTTCACATAGGGCCACATGCTTTTCAATTGCCTTAAAGATAGGGCGCGCAAGAGTAAACCTAGAATGCAATCCAAATCTTATTGCACGCAGTGGATCTCTAAAATCCCCAAGGACAGCTTCAACCTTCTGGCGAATTTCACATACCGCATCTACAAATGTGGCGCTTGGTAAGCTCATTAAATCTATCCGGTCCAAAGTTTTGACCAGTGTCAACATGTCTTCTTTGATAGAGCCAACGTTGAGAGCTTCATTGTCTCGCCCAAAGCTAGAATCGACTACAGATTCAATGTGCCTGAGAATTCCTATAACGCCTGCGCACCTTGCAAGCTCCAGTCTACGAGCCTCTAGGGAGGCTCTGCGCCCTTGAGATCCTGCTATGGACCAGGCCGCCCATATGGAAACAATTGCACCAATTGCTTGTACCCAGCCGGCAATTTCGCTGCTACTCAATGTGTAAGTCCTGATTATCAGCCAGCCGATGTATAGCAGTGCCAACGCCACGCATACGTTTTGTACGGAAAACCAAGGCCTAAAAAGACTCTTCCCGTAATCGTTCAGCATTCTTTTTATCACTCCCCCGACTGTATCCGCCAAATATACCCGGCGAGGATCCCCTATGCCTACTCACAACATCGTCAGCATGAGCGGCGGTAAAGACAGCACTGCTACGCTGCTGGTCGCCCGCGAGCTGGAGGTGCCGAATCTCAGCGCGGTAGTGGCTGATACCGGGCATGAACATCCAGAGACGTACGACTACATCCACTACCTGGCCGAAGCCACCGGCGTTCCAATCCGGTGGGTGAAGGCAGACTTCTCCAGGCAGATCGCCGGCAAGCGCAAGTTCATCGAGACGAAATGGCGCGAAAAGGGTGTGGCGGAGTCCGTGGTGTTGGGAGCTCTGGAAGTTCTCCACCCTACCGGCAACCCATTCCTAGACTTGTGCCTGTGGAAAGGCCGATTCCCCAGCACCAAGGCGCGCTTCTGCACCGACGAACTCAAGCGCAATCCAATCATCGAGCAGGTATACCTGCCGCTCATGGATGGCGAAAACATGCTGCTGTCCTGGCAAGGCGTTCGGGCTGATGAATCGCCTGCCCGCAGATACCTACCAGAGTGTGATGAGGTTGGAGGCGGCCTGTTCAACTACCGGCCCATCTTGAAGTGGACGGTTGATTCGGTCTTCGAGGCTCACCGGGTCGCCGGTATCAAGCCGAACCCGCTGTACCTGCAAGGCTGCAATCGCGTTGGCTGTATGCCCTGCATCATGTGTGCGAAAGACGAGCTCCGGCAGATTGCGGCCAGGTGGCCAGAGGAAGTTGACCGGGTGCGCGAGTGGGAGCGACTGGTGAGCATCGCAAGCAAGCGCGGAGCGGCTACATTCTTCGCTACCGTCACCGACCCCACCGTTAGGTCAGATGACAAGGTCAGCGCCGTAACGCACGGAATTGACAGGATCGTCGACTGGAGCAACACCGCCCGCGGCGGCCGCCAGTTCGACATGGTCGACCTGATCGCGCGCACCGACAGCCAGAACAGCTGCTCTTCAGCCTACGGGCTTTGCGAGTAGATCATTTATTCAAATTTAAATTTCACGCCAGCCGGCGAGGATCCCATATGCCCGATATCACCTACGGCTCTGTGTGCAGCGGCATCGAAGCCGCGACACAGGCTTGGCACCCGCTGGGCATGTGCGCCGCCTGGTTCGCCGAGATTGAGCCATTCCCCTCGGCGGTACTGGCCCACCACTACCCCGACGTGCCGAACCACGGCGACATGACGAAGCTGGCCGCCCTGGTGCTGGCCGGCAAGATCCCGGCGCCGGACGTACTGGTCGGCGGCACCCCATGCCAGGCCTTTTCGGTCGCAGGTATGCGCGAAGGCCTCACCGACCCGCGCGGCGCCCTCACCATCAAATACGTGGAGCTTGCAGATGCAGTTGACTATGTTCGCGCCGGCCAGCGAAAGCCCGCCAGCGTCATCGTCTGGGAGAACGTCCCCGGCGTCCTCAGCGACAAAGGGAACGCCTTCGGATGCTTTCTTGGCGCGCTTGCTGGGGAAGACTGCGAGCTGCAGCCTCCAGGGAAAAAATGGCAGGACGCTGGTTGTGTGTATGGACCCAAAAGAACAATCGCGTGGCGGGTCCTGGACGCCCAATATTTCGGCCTGGCCCAACGACGCCGTCGTGTGTTCGTTGTCGCAAGTGCTCGAGACGGGTTCGATCCCGCCGAGGTACTTTTTGAGCGCGAAGGCGTGCGCCGGGATACTGCGCCGCGCCGAGGCGAGGGGCAAGACGTTACCGGAACAGCTCCTTTCGGCCCTGCGCTCCAGTGTGGATGCGGATATGTATTCAGTGAATCCCTAGGCCAGTATGGTTGCCCGAACTGCGAAGGTGACGAAGGACCGGCGGTCGATATGTTCGGCGGCATCCCGGCGTTCGGCGGGCATAGCTTGGGCGGATCGATCGAGCGTGCTGCAACGCTAACCGCAAAGGACAGCCGACTAGATATAGAAAGCGAGACATTCTTCGTTGCGCCGACGCTTGATGCCAGCTTCGGTCGACTTCAAGGTTGCTCTGGGCAAGATGCAAATCACGGACACGGCCATCTGGTGGTGCATGGCACGCAAGACCCCTGCGTCAGTATTGATCAGGCGCACACGCTGGGCCGGAATAACGGCCAGGAGAATGCTCTGCTCGCCTTCACCCAGAACAGCCGAAGTGAGGTTCGATACATCGGAGCAGATGGGCAGATCGTCGGCGCGCTGGCTGGAGAAGCAGGAGCTCAACAGCAAAATTATCTCGCCTACTCGACAAAGCTGCACCATACCTCGGCTTGCGGCGCGGGCAAGTGGTACGAGGAATACACCGCATCCCTTGATGCATGCTCACCACCGCCGGCACTACTGACGCCAGCGCAGGTCCGGCGCCTTGTCCCGGTTGAATGCGAGCGCCTACAGGGTATGGCCGACGACTACACCCTGATCCCCTGGCGCGGCAAGCCAGCCAGCGAATGCCCCGACGGTCCCCGCTACAAGGCGATCGGCAACAGCAAGGCTGTGTTCGTCGTGATTTGGATAGGGCGACGCCTTCTTCGCCAGATCACAGCAAGCCCGTACGGGAGATCACAGTGATCAAGCGAATGATGGCAGCGATCAGGTTTATCCACTCGGTCAGTCGTTTCATGCGGTAGCGCTCCGGCTTGGTTAATAGCCAAAGCTTGGCGTCACGACACTTTGGAAAACAGTCGTGAAACTTGTGCGGCGGCTTCTTACAACTTTCCCCCTTGACATCACTTCTGGTCGTGACGACCGGCAAGGACTCCCCATGCCTACAGAAAACAAACTCACCCTGAAGCAGCAACGCACCGATCAGGTGAACCAGGTGATCCAGATCATCGGTGCCCACGGCCGGCGCTTTTTCTTCAATCAGGTCGCTGATCGCTACGCCAGCATGGAAGTGGATCAGCGTGGCAAAGTTTGGTTCATCGATGACTACAGCGCGCGGCGGATATTCACACACAAAACAAACTGGGGCGGCCGGTGGCGTGGGTTCAGCCATGGCGGCACGCTTCGGTCGCTGGTCGAAGGGTTCCGGGATTACATCCGCACCGGCGAGCCGATGCACCCAGGCTACCTTGGGCCCGAGCGGTTCGACGACAGCAACATCTGGGGTTATGACGCGGAAGGCATGAAAGCTGTACGCGAGCAGGCTGGCATTCTCCCCGTGTTTCGCCAGGCAGATGCAGATACTGTTTGAATTAGGCCTTTGAAGGAAAAGGCTGCCGAGTCCGACAGCCTCCCTTGGCGCACTTGTGGCAGTTACTTACAGCCAATCCGCGCCGGCAATTGCCCTTGCTTCGACTTCAGAGCTGTCTGCACCTCCTGAGGCAAATTGCTCCAGAAAGTCAGCCCAGACCGTTCCTCAATCTGGTTCACAGTCACCTGGTAGTCGCAGAAGTTGGCCCCTTTCGCCGTCTCCTGATTCATCACGAACGAAGCATAGATACCGTTCTCAGGTGAGCTGCCCACGAAGATGATTTTCCAGTAACCGCTGGGGATTGTGTGGACCTTGTTCGTGCCTGGCAGTGTGCCGACAAAATGCTCATAGAGCGGCCCGGTGGCGACAAACACCTGATCAACGCCAGCTTCTTTACTGAGGTTGCGTTCTTGGTCTTCAAGGCGCGCCCAGGGGCCCTGATTGAGATCAGCTTTCTGCGGAGTGATGTTAGACAGGTAGTTGAGGGCTTGCCAGTCGGGGACGCCTGCCATCGATGCCAGGTTTGCCTGGTGGCCACGGTCGACTTTGAGCGCGACGTTTGCGCCGTTGTAGTCCACAGGGTCGAGCGTTTCACCAGCGGGAATATCCGGGTCCGTCTTCCAGTTACGTGGGCGGCCGCTTGCCGGTGTTTCCTTGGTGATCTTGTACGACACCCAGTTCGCAAACTTTGTCGAACCGTTGTTGTTCAACGTGTACGCCTGGCGATTCAACGTCACAGGACTGCCACCGGTAGGGCATCCCACCGAACAGTTATCGAATTGAACTGCTTGAACAGCCTGAACGCGCGGTGCGCTTTCAATCTGTGCCCCGCCCTCTCGGGTTCGGTCAGTCGTGGTACAGGCCGCAACGAGCGGGATCAACAGAAACGCGAAATTTTTCAACTTAATACTTCCTTGCATGGTGTAGCTCCTTTGGGTGAAACAATTACATCGGGAAATGGAAAATCAGCCCATGCGGTTCCTCCGCGAGCTGACGAAAACATTCAAACATATGGACGTTTCATTTTGGCGCTTGTGAATACCCTTGGCCGGGTAACAGGGGCCGCTTGAAGCTAATCAGAAGAGATGATCGGCAGACCAAGGCTTTGAGTTAGTAGCCCAGAGGAAGGGAGTTTTTAACTCGCGGCTAAATGCGACAGCCTACCGATCAATGCTCACAGCAGGAGAGCCCGCTCCAACAGAATAATAGAGCGTCTGCCGCGCAACACCCCAACAACGAATACCTGAAACGCATGCGCGGCATCTCATTTGTAGCACATTCCACGGCCTTTTCCAGGGTCAAGGTCAAACATTCCCCCCCCTTCAAAGTCAGCCGCTATAGCGGCAAGGATACCTATGCGCCTGAAGAAAGCTGAGCGCGAGCAGGTGCGCCTGAAATACGGTGGGCACTGCGCGTACTGCGGCGTGCTGCTGGGTGACCGGTGGCACGCCGACCATCTGGCGCCGGTGGTGCGTGAGCTGCTGTCCAAGCAGACCGCCGCCGGCACCTGGAAGCTGGTCTCCGGCAAGCCGCTACGCCCTGAGCACGATGTGCTGGAGAACATTATGCCGGCATGCGCGCCCTGCAACATCAGCAAGGGCGGCCAGTCGCTGGAAGGTTGGCGCAGCTGGATCGCAAGACACGTCGAGTCGCTGAACAGCTACACCCCAATCTACCGACTGGCCAAGGCATATGGCCTGATAACCGAGACCGGCGCGCCGGTGGTGTCCACTTCGAAAAGGAGCAGCAGCCATGATCGCCACCCTCTGGTTCGCCTACGTCTTCATCTACAAGGGGCCTGGGCCATGGCTGCAAAGTCCATCCACCCCAAGCCACCCATCATTTTCTTGTAAACATCGATCTTAGAGCAACCGAGAGCGCCGCTGCTATGAAGGAAGCGGCAATTTTCGAAGAAGAATGAATCACATTGAGGAAATCACCGAAGGTCGCCGTCTTCGGATCAGCTTTCAGGAGAAATAGTACGACGAAGCCAAGATAGCAGCCTAGAGCACAACCCAGAAAAGCCTTCATTTCAGAGCGCGCAAAAGCTATGGAGCGTTGAGTTAACAAAGCACCACTGTGGGCGGCGCTTCTTAGCGATTCATTCAAGTTCATAGGCTGGATCCGTCCATCAATTATTGGCCGAAGATAGTAATTCAACACAGACCAAATCCCAATCCCCCTACATGCCTGCCGGTGAGCGGCGGGCGAGGTATTCCTACATGCCCGAATCAGAAGAAGTCACCAAGCTGAAAGCCGAAATCGCAAAGCTTCGAAAGCACCTGGTCAGGCATCACCAGCTGACTGACGCGCCACTACTCAAGAATTATGAGCCATACAAGAGCCTGAACAAGCCCACGCAGGACGACTTCAACGCGGTTCTGGATGACCTTCGTCGCAAAGGCGCCAGCATCGACGGCGACAACGCCTACAAGCCTGACCTGCTGGACTGCGTTGTCGGTGCCCTGGCCACGGGCGCACAAAACTCGAGCCCGCCACCGACCGGGCACTGGGGCCAGCGCTTCTGGGATATCGGCCGGGAGGAACGCGCCAGTAGCGAGCAACTGCTGAAAGCACTGACAGCGCTCACCCAGGTGGCGGGCGAATGCGAGCAGATCGCCAGCAACTACAGCGGCACCATCGACGGAATCTTTGAGCACGGAGGCGACGATCACGAAGATCCGAGCTGCGCGATCTTCCACCGCCTGTACTACGCCATGTTCGACGCGCGTGCCGCAATCAAGAAAGCCACCACCTAACCCACCTAACCCACCTTCTGCCGCCCAGCGCGGCAAGGACACCCCATGTTCGCTATGAAACTCACCCTGACTGTACTGGGCGCTTTGCTGTACCTGGTAGGAACACTCGGCTGGTTCTTCTGGGCCGGGCCTTACCTGCTCGACACCGGCGACACCGAGGCACTGACCTACGCATTCGCCGGCACCTGCGCCTGGCTGCTGATCACCTTCGGCCTGGCAGTTCACATCATCAAGACAGCGCGGCCCACTGTGGACGGCGGGAGGTAGGTATGGCAGCAGCAGAACAGCTAAACGACGGGATCACTGGCGACAAGGTGCCCGAGGCACAAATGGCCGAGATCCTGGGCACGACCCTCGCCGCCCTGCGCTCCAAGCGTGCCAGAAAGCAGATACCTGAAGGTATCTGGAACACTCATTGCGGCAGGATCATCTACAGCATTAGGAGATATTACGAATGGCTCGAAAACCAATGGGTTTGCCCGCAGGAATGGACCTCCACCACGGA
>Ga0105246_10000400_pt1 | contig 23258 bp, 16 predicted proteins | sample KBSM64metaG_FD_99694 | JGI IMG/M metagenome (GOLD analysis project Ga0105246, IMG submission 99694) | Miscanthus rhizosphere microbial communities from Kellogg Biological Station, Michigan, USA - KBS M6-4 metaG | ecosystem: Host-associated > Plants > Roots > Rhizosphere > Soil | place... | reverse complement strand
GGGGCGACATCGTCAAACATCGTCGCAACTTCGTCCGGACGCTTTTCCAAGGATGCTCGGTTCACCCAGCAATTGTCTCAGACAATCCCCGGAGTACTGTTGTTCCATCATGACGAGCACGCTCCGCACCTTGACAGTCCCCCTCGATGAAGACGCCACCGCCGGGGGGCTGCCGTCGTTTCTGGTGCGGGACGACGCCCTCTGCTGGACCCGTCGCGAGGACGGCCTGGTGGCCTTCGGCGAACTCACCCGCTTCACCGGCAGCGGACCCGAGCGCTTCCTCGAGGCCGATATCTGGTGGCGGCACATGGTGATCGAAGCCGAGATCACCGACCATGTCGGCATTCCCGGCACCGGCCCCCTCGCGTTCGGAACCTTCGCCTTCTCCAAGACTTCGCCGTTCGAGTCCCGGCTGATCCTGCCGGAAATCGTGGTGGGCATCCGCGACGGACGCTCCTGGCTCACCCAGTTGACCCTCGACGACGTCGAACTCACCGAAGCCGGTGCCCGCGCCGCCCTGGCGGGCTGGCTTGATGTCCCGGATACCGGACTCGAGGCAGCCACCGGCGGCAGCACCGGCGTCGGGCAGTCCTTCACGCTGAAAAGCGGTTCGCTGAGCGAGGAGGACTGGAAGCAGGCGGTGGCCGACGGCGTTGCCGAAATCCGCACCGGGAAGCTCGAAAAGCTGGTGCTGGCGCGCGACGTCGTGGCCACCCTGCCCGACGGCGTGCGGGCCGCGGGAGTGCTGCGCGAGCTGACGCGCAACTACCGGGAATGCTGGACCTACGGCGTGGACGGACTGGTGGGCGCGACCCCCGAAATGCTGATCCAGGTGGAGGGGCGCACCGCGCAGGCACGGGTGCTGGCCGGAACGCTGGACCGGCGCGACGCCGAGGGCGTGGACGGCTCCCCCATGGAATACGCCGAGCGGGTGCTAGCCGGATCGGAGAAGCAGCGGCACGAACACGAGATCGCCATCCAGTCGCTCACCACCCAGCTGGCACCCTTCTCCGAGGCCCTGAACGCGCACAGTGAACCGTTCATCCTGGAACTGCCGAACGTGTGGCACCTGGCCTCCGATGTGAAGGCCGAGCTCGCCGACATCGAAGGTCACGTTCCCACCTGCCTGGCGCTGATCAACGCCCTGCACCCCACGGCCGCCGTCTGCGGCACGCCGACCACCGTGGCCGGTGAGCTGATCCGGCGCCTTGAGCACATGGACCGCGGACCGTACGCCGGGCCGGTGGGCTGGCTGGATGCGGCGGGCAACGGGGAATGGGGCATCGCCCTGCGCGGAGCGGTGATCGAGTCGCCCACCTCGGTACGGATGTTCGCGGGCTGCGGGATCGTGGAAGGCTCGGTTCCGGAAGCCGAGCTCGCCGAAACCTGGGCGAAGTTCCGCCCGATGCTCGAATCCCTGGGCATCCAGGGCTGATCGTCACCCTGCGGGGACGGGCCCCTCACTTTCCGCCACGGAATCTGGGATTACAGACTTTGCCGTCAGGGATAGGCTTGATTTTTGGACGACTTGGTTATCCAATAGTGAAACTTAGTTTCCTGTGATGAACATCTCATGGTCGGCGCTACACTAAAGACCGATTTGCTTCGCGTCCCCCGCAACAAAAGGTAAACAAATGCATATCTCCCGTTCGTTCCTCAGCAGTTCCAAGGTGAAGGCGGCAGGTCTCCTCGCAGCCGGCGCCCTCGCCCTGACCGCTTGTGGCGGCGGCGCTCCTGCACCCGCAGCAAGCAGCTCCAACTCAGTCAGCCTGATCAACGCAGGCAAGCTCACGGTCTGCTCCGACATCCCTTACGAGCCCTTCGAATACCAGAAGGACGGCAAGATCGTCGGCTTCGATATGGACATCGCCGCCGAACTGGCGAAGGACCTGAACGCCGAGCTCAGCGTTGTGGACAGCTCCTTCGAGGCCATCGAAACCGGCACCGCCCTGACCGGCTGCGACGTTTCCATCTCCTCCATCTCCATCACGGACACCCGCAAGAACGTCATGGACTTCTCGGACCCGTACCTGAACGACGACCTCACCCTCGTCGCTTCGGAGGCTTCCGGCATCACCAACATCGACAGTGCCAAGGGCAAGAAGGTGGGCGTGCAGCAGGCCACCACCGGCGCCGCCTACGCCAAGGACAAGGGCATCGACGCACAGCAGTTCGAGGACACCGGCCTCCTGGTCCAGGCCCTCAAGGCGGGCACCATCGACGCCGCCCTGGGCAACCAGTCCGTGCTCGGCTACGCCATCAAGGACGACTCCAAGTTCAAGCGCGTGGAGAACTACGCAACCGGCGAAAAGCTCGGTATCTCCATCAAGAAGGGCAACACCGCCATGGCCGAGAAGGTCAACGCGACCCTCAAGCGCCTCACCGACGACGGCACCCTGAAGAAGCTCGAAACAACCTACTTCGGCGAAGCCGCAAAGTAGTACGTCCGGCCTGAGACACACGCCGCGAGGCCCCGTGTAAAGCACTCTGCACGGGGCCTCAGCTGCGCAACATGAATGTGAGAACACCATGGCAATGACCGCACGTCAACGAGCCAAAGTCAGCCTGTACGTCCAGGCAGGAATCTTCGTGGTGGCCATCGCAGCCCTGCTGCTGGCCACCGACTGGAAGACCATCAGCGCCAACGTCTTCAATTTCGGCAGGATCGGCCCGATGTTCCCCGGGATCTTCACCGCCGGGTTGGTCAACACGCTGATCTACACGGCACTCGGCTTCGTCCTGGGCCTGTCCGGCGGCCTGCTGCTGGCCCTCATGAAGCTCTCCAGCTTCCCCCTGTACCGCTGGATCGCCACCGGTTACATCGAGTTTTTCCGCGGCATTCCCGCCCTGCTGGTCTTCATCGCCTTCGGCTACGGCGTTCCGCTGGCCTTCGGCGTGCAGTGGCCTATCTTCGTTGTGGTGATGGTGTCCCTCGGCATGGTCGCGGCGGCCTACATCGCCGAAACGCTGCGCGCCGGCCTGCAGGCGGTCCCGAAGGGGCAGCTGGAAGCAGCCCGCTCCCTGGGCATGCCGCAGTGGAGGGCAATGGTGACCATCATCATCCCCCAGGCATTCAAGATCGTGCTGCCCCCGCTGACCAACGAGATCATCCTGCTGACCAAGGACTCCTCGCTGATCTACGTGCTTGGCCTGACCGCCTCGCAGTACGAGCTCACCAAGTTCGGCCGCGACGGCATCTCCAGCCTCGGCGCAGGCCTGACGCCGCTGCTGGTGGCCGGCGCCTTCTACCTTGTGGTCACCATCCCGTTGAGCCTCTTGGCCCGGAAGTTCGAAAGCCGCAGCGCGCGGACCAAGCGATAGGCAGGAAGCCATGAACGACGTCGAAACCACCAACCCCGGAGGCACCCAGACGGTGCACGCCGCCGGCGTGTCAATCAAGGACCTCCGCAAGTCCTACGGCTCCAACGAAGTGCTCAAGGGCATCAGCTTGGAAGTGCGGCCGGGCGAGGTCGTCTGCCTCATCGGCCCCTCCGGGTCCGGCAAGTCCACCCTGCTGCGCTGCGTGAACCTGCTCGAACAGCCCAACGAAGGCGCCATCCAGGTGGGCGGCTTCGAAGCCACCGACCCGGATGTGGACATCGACAAGATGCGCCGCAAGGTGGGCATGGTCTTCCAGCAGTTCAACCTCTTCCCGCACCTGGACGTGCTGCGGAACTGCACTATCGCCCAGACCAAGGTGCTCAAGCGCTCCCAGGGCGAAGCGGACAAGATCGCCCAGGCGAACCTGGAACGCGTGGGCCTGGGGCACCTCGCCAAACGCTTCCCGGACCAGCTCTCCGGCGGCCAGCAGCAGCGTGTGGCCATCGCCCGGGCGCTCAGCATGAACCCCGAGCTGATGCTCTTCGACGAGCCCACCTCGGCGCTCGACCCCGAAACCGTCGGCGACGTCCTCGCCGTCATGCGCAAGCTCGCCCGCGAAGGCATGACCATGCTCGTGGTCACGCACGAAATGGCCTTCGCCCGCGAAGTGGCCGACCGCGTGGTCTTCATGGACGGCGGCGTGGTGGTTGAGGAAGGCGTGGCCGAGAGGGTGATCGGCGCGCCCCAGCAGGCGCGCACGCAGGAGTTCCTGCGCCGCGTCCTGGATCCGACCCACATCGAGGTCGCAGAGGACTAGGCGCTTCCAGTACAAGAAAGGCTCCGGCAAACTGCCGGAGCCTTTCTTGTGTCCGTTGCCTGCTCAGCCGAGCTGGGTGCGCAGCCGCTCCAGCTCGGTCTTGGTGACCGGCAGGACCGTGCCGTGGCGCGGCGCCCGGGGCAGCTCGTAGTTCGTGGAGAGCTTCCAGTCCGGGTTTTCAAGGCTGGTGCTTTCGAGCGGGATGTAGCCGCGGCCGCCGAATTCATCGACGAACAGGTAGTACTTGTCCCCGGTGTTCGACTTGAAGACCGTGGGCCCCTCCACCCCGCCGGTTCCTGCCTTCTTGCCGATGCAGTTTCCCATCAGGGTCCAGTTGCGCGGGCTGGTGGCCGGGAGGTCCACCGCCAGAAGGTCGTCCGACTTCTCCTGCATGATGTCCAGGCAGCCCGACACTTGGCCCTCGTCCTTGGTGAACCGGTAGAAGGTGCCGCCCTCCTCGATGACCGTCGAGTCGATAACCGAGTTGCCGGGGTCGTTCCACACCTTGGCCTCGCTGAAGGTACGGAAGTCCCGGGTGGTGGCGTACATCATCTTGTTGTAGGTGCCGCCGCTGTGGTTGGGATCGTTGTCCGCGTAAATCTTCGACGCCCAGTACACCACGTAGGCGCCGATCCTGGCGTCATAGTGTGCTTCCGGCGCCCAGGTGTTCCCGGCGGTGTCCGGCGAGACCTTCACGTGCCGCTGCGCGGACCAGTTGACCAGGTCAGTGGACTCCCAGACCTCGATGTACCGGCTGCCCTGGCGCTGGGAAGCATCCCAGCTGGTTCCGCTGCCGATCGAGAGGTCGGTGGCGATCAGGTAGAACTTGTCGCCCTCCGGGGAGCGGATGACGAAGGGGTCGCGCAGGCCCTTGGTGCCGAGGCTCGAACTGAGCACGGGCTTGCCGCCATTCAGTTCGTCCCATTTCAGGGCGTCGTTGCCGCGGCTGGCGGCCATGTAGATGTTCTCCCCGGCGAGGTCGTTGCCGGTAAAGTACGCGAAGGCATAGCCTTCCTTGGCTTCGGCCCTGGGCAGCGGAAGCACCGTGACGCGGAACCGCTTCTGCTCCTTGGCTTTTCCGGCCGTGACGGTGGCCTGAAGGTTGAGCACGGCGGGCTTGCTGCCGTAGGCGGGCCGGGTGACCTCGCCCGTGGCGGTGATGACGGCGTCGTCGCCCGATTTCCATTCCACCTTGGTGCCGTGCAGCCCCGCCGTGGGAAGGGTGATGTTGCCGCGGATCGCGTCGGCATCCCACACGTTCAGCGCTGCCGCGGCCTCAGTGGTTTTCTGCCGGTCGCTGATGTCTTCCAGCACCGTGACGGCAAAGGACTTCGACGCCGATGCTCCGCCGGAGGTGGCCGTAGCGGTCAGCGTCACGGAGGCGTTTCCCGTCCGGTAGGCCGGGCGGGTCACCGCACCGTCCGCGGACACCGTGGCAGGGTTGGTAGACGACCAGGTGTAAACGGAGCCGTTGGGGCCGGCGGCGGGCAGCGACAGGTCCGTCGTCACGGCGGAGGTATCGCCCAAGGTCAGCTCCTGCAGGTCCAGCGCGACCCGCTGTTCCGGGGAAACGTAGCCAAGTTCGCGGACCTCGTCCGCTGAGAGGGCCCGGTCGTAGATGCGGAAGTCGCGGACCTGGCCCTTGAGGTACTTGTCCGCGCTGTAGACGGAGCGCCCCAGGTAGTTCGCCGTCGTCGTTCCTCCTCCGATGCTGCCCGGCGTGATCGTGACGCCGGTCTTCCGGGCTACTTCGGTGCCGTCCTCGTAAAGAACGGCGGTTCCGCCGCTGAGGGTATAGGTGATGGTCTTCCAGGCCCCTCGCGCAAGATCCCGGTTGGCGCTGGTGGTCTGTTCGGTGGACCAGTTTCCGCTGGCAATGGAGGTGCGGTAGGAGTTTCCGGTGGTGAAGAGGTAGCCGTTGCCCGCGCCGTTGCTGGTGTTGCCCAGACCCCAGATGAAGTAGGGCGTGCCCTGGTCCGCTGCGATCTTCACATCCGTGGAGACCGTGATGGAGTCGAGGCCGCGCATGACGTCGTCCGGCAGCTTGACGTAGCCGTTGCTGCCGCCGAGCTGCAGCCCTTCGGCGCCCAGCAGGGTGGCGTCGCCGCTGACCACGCCGTTGCGTCCGTTGCCGGAGCTGTCCTCCGCCACGGTGCCGGCGGTTTCCGTGAGGTTGTACTTAAGGACCAGTCCGTCGTCGACGGCGGCATGTGCGGTTGTGCCGGCGGCCAGGCTGCCGAGGGCGAGCGCCGCGGATGCGGCCAGTGCGGCTGCCGTGGTGATGGCCGGGCCGGTGCGGGCCCGTGAGTGGAGCGGGAGCATGGGTCACACTTTCGTGTCGGGCGGCCCGGAGGCCGCTTGAACTGGATGATGGAAGCAAACGGTGGGATGGCAAGGGAAGGCCCGGCTGCGATCCAGCCGGGCCTTCCCGGTCCAAGCCATGGGCTTCGGTGTTGCCTACTTGCGGGCTGCGGCGAGCCGGATGAAGGTCACCGACTTGGGCTCGAACTCATACGTGAAGGCAGATCCCGCACCGCTGAAGGTGCTCGACGCCGGGGCCAGGTTCTGCCCGTCGGCGGTCTGCTTGAGCGTGGTCACCGCCGCCGTGGCACCGATGTTGGCCGCGCCGGCCACCTTGATGTCCACCGGGGTCTTTTCGGCGGAGGTATTGACCACCTTCACGATGGTGTCGCCGGACACGGCGTCCTTGGTGACCACCGAGTACACGGGGTCGGCCTGGGAATCGTCCACCGTGCCCCACAGGACGTTGTCCAGGTAGAGCTTGACGGTGCGGCCGGAGACCTCGATCCGGATGTCGTATTCCTTGCCGGTCTCGATGGTGGTGTTCTTTTCGATGACGTTTGTCTTGCCGCCGTTGACGGCTTTTTCGACGACGGACTTCGTGTTGTTCCAGCCGCCCAGGTTCCACCAGTAGTAGTTTCCGGTGTCCTTCACGCCGAAGGCGACGAGGAAGCCTTCCGAGCCGGCCAGCTTGGTGGCCTTGGTGCTGAGCGTGTAGTTGTTCCAGTCGGCACTGCCGGCCGTCACCATGGTGTTCTGGGCGGTGGTGCTGGACTGCACGTAGGCGCCGTTCTGGATGGACCAGGACCCCGTGCCGTTGCCGGTCCAGGCTGCCGCCGTTTCGGAGAAGTCATCGCTGAACAGGGTGGCGCCGTCCGCGCCGGTGACCTTGACGTTGTCGTAACGGGCGGAAGTGGCCCAGGTGGAGAGGCCGATCTTGCCGGCGATCGGCGCCACGGTGGAGGCCGGGTTGTCCTGGGTACTGGGCACCACCTGGGTTCCGACGTTGTTCATGAACAGCTTCTGGACCTCGTAGTTGGGGGTGCTCCGGACGGACGTGCCGTCAAAGAACAGCATGTCCGGGCTCCACTGGGTGTTGGCCACGTTCGCGATCAGCGGCGCGTAGGACGCCATCTTGACCACATCCGCGTTTCGCTCGAGGCCGGTCATGTAGGAGGCTTCCGCCAGCGCGTTCTCCGGCTTGTTCCCCCTGGACGCGTATTCACCGAGGAACACCTTGTAGCTGTCGCGGCTGTAGGAGTCGTAGCGGTGGTTGTTGTTCAGGAACCAGGACGGCTCGTTGTAGTAGTGCTCGTCCACCAGGTCCACGCCCGTTGTGGCGTTGAACGCAGAGAGGTCCTCGAACTCCGGGCCTTGGCTGAACGGGCCGGTGTTTCCGATGATCTTGATTTCGGGGTGGGCCTTGCGCACGGCGTTGTAGAACTGGGTGAAGTACGCCTTGAATTCGGGCTTGTATTCCTCGTTGCCCAGGCTGATGCGTTCGAGGTTGTAGGGTGCGGGGTGGCCGTAGGCGATGCGCTTGGCGCCCCATTCGGTGCTGGCGTCGCCGTTCGCGAATTCGATCAGGTCCAGGGTGTCCTGGATGTAGCGGTCGAGCGTTGCCTGGTCCGGGGCCCGGTTGCTGTCCCCGCAGCCGGTCACGCCCACGGGAACCACCGGCACGGGAACCGCACCCATGTCCTCGGCCCACTGGAAGTACTCCATGTAGCCCAGGCCATAGCTCTGGTTGTAGCCCCAGAAGTTCCGGTTGGCCGGGCGCTGCTCCACCGGGCCGATGGTGTCCTTCCACTGGTACGTGCGGGCCCGGGTGTAGTTGGGCGCGGTGTAGCTGTCGTAACTCCCGGTGTTGACGATGCAGCCGCCGGGGAAGCGCAGGAATCCGGGGTGCAGGGCATCGATCTTCTCGGCAAGATCCTTGCGCAGGCCGTTTTCCCGGCCGTTCCAGGTGTCCTCGGGGAACAGGGAGACCATGTCCAGCCGGACTGTGCCCGTTCCCTGGACCACGGTGGCGAGCCGGCCGGCGCCGGTGGAGGACTTGGGCGACAGGGTGGTCTCGTACTTGGCCCAGTTGTCACCTTTGACCTTGATGGTGGCCAGGGCCAGCCGGGTGCCTTCCGCCGTCTCCAGCGTCACGGCAAGGGTGGAGCCAGCGGGGTTGGAGGTCCGCGCCCACACCGAGTAGTTGTACTTTTTCTTCGCCTCGAGCTTCTGCCCGGCGTTCCAGCCGCTGTTGCGCACGCCGACGCCGGCGCCGCTTCCCGCGCCGGCCGTGGTGGCGTCGATCTGCAGGTAGTTCCGGTTGTTCTCGTTCAGCCGGTCACCGTCGTTGACGACGGCGACCGTTCCATCGCTGCCGCGCCGCAGGGTTTCCCAAGCGGTCATCGGGGTAAACGTTCGGTTGTCGGCGGAATTGAACTCGAACGACCTGTTCTGGACGAGTTCGGCATAGATGCCGCCGTCGGCGCCCTGGTTGATGTCCTCGAAGAAGGCCCCGTACATGGTCGGCTCGATCGATGCTCCCGAGCCTGCGGCGTTGATGTTGATGGTGCGGTTCTCCGGCGGTTCGGCGCTCGCTCCGATGGCCGGCGCGAGGGCCAGCACGGCTGCGGCCAGTGAGCCGGCAAGCACCATGGTGCATGCCCGCCTGGCGGGGCTAGTTGCTTTGCTTGACATGGGAAAGGGCCTTTCTCCATTGAATGGTCCGCCGGGACTACGGCGCAGGACTTGGGGGCGGCGTCCGGCCGGTTCCGGCATCGTGCCGAAGGGCGCATCGAACAATCTGAATGGCCAGCTCCAACAACTTTGTGAACGCTAACAACCGTGTCGCCGGACACGAGTATTCGCCATTGCCGCACGGCTTGTAAAGGGGTTTTCAAAAAGCCCCACAGACCCTTCGGGGCGGATTGGATTTGTGACGCAGGCTACTTGACGATGAAATTGTTAGCGTTCACAATGTTTCGCAGAGCGCATCAGCTCACTTGCAGCAATGGCGGTGTACGAGTTTCTCCCGCCTGCATGTACCTACGCCTCCGGGAGGAAATTGTGTTCAAGAAATCCCTGCTTGCGGTGGCTGCCGCATCCATGCTCGCCCTCACCGCCTGCGGCGGCAGCGCGGGCGCCGGCGCGGCGGGCGCCTCCGGCAACGACAAGATCACCATGGGCTTTGCCCAAGTGGGCGCCGAAAGCGGCTGGCGCACCGCCAACACCAAGTCCGTCCAGGACTCGGCCAAGAAGGCAGGCATCGAGCTGAAGTTCTCTGATGCCCAGCAGAAACAGGAAAACCAGATCAAGGCCATCCGCTCGTACATCCAGCAGAAGGTCGATGTCATCGCCTTCTCGCCGGTGGTGGAATCGGGTTGGGACACGGTGCTGAAGGAAGCCAAGAACGCGAAGATCCCGGTGATCCTCACCGACCGGGCGGTGGATTCGGCAGACAAGTCCCTCTACAAGACCTTCCTTGGCTCCGACTTCGTGGAAGAAGGCAAGAAGGCAGGCGAATGGCTGGTGAAGGATTCCAAGTCCGCCACGGACACCGTGAACATCGTCGAAATCCAGGGCACCACCGGGTCCGCCCCGGCGAACGACCGCAAGGAAGGCTTCGCGGAGGCCATCAAGTCCGATCCGAAGCTCAAGGTCATCGCCTCCCAGAGCGGCGACTTCACCCGCAGCGGCGGCAAGCAGGTCATGGAGGCGTTCCTCAAGAACAACGCCGACATCGACGTCGTGTTTGCCCACAACGATGACGAAGGCCTTGGCGCAATCGAGGCCATCGAAGCCGCGGGCAAGGTGCCGGGCAAGGACATCAAGATCATCACCATCGACGCCGTCAAGGACGGCATGACCGCCCTGAGCAACGGCAAGATCAACTACATCGTCGAGTGCAGCCCGATGCTCGGCGACCAGCTGATGGACCTGGCCAAGAAGGTCGTCGCCGGCGAGAGCGTGCCAGAGCGCGTCGTCACCGAGGAAACCACCTTTACCCAGGAGCAGGCGAAGCAGGCCCTGGCCACGCGCCCCTACTAGGCCAGTACCCGTTCCGGCGCCCCCCGGAACCCCGTGCGGCGGCACCCGGCTGCCGCCGCACGGAACTCCGGCCGCAAGGCAGACCAGCACAGAAAAGACAAGAGGATGAACGAAATCGTTCCGGTCGTCGAGATGACCGACATTGCCATCGGCTTCCCGGGGGTGAAGGCGCTCGACGGCGTCGACTTCCGGCTCTTCCAAGGCGAGGTCCACGCCCTGATGGGCGAAAACGGCGCCGGGAAGTCAACCTTGATCAAGGCCCTGACGGGGGTTTACACGATTGACTCAGGAACCATCACGGTCCTCGGGGAGACAAAGCGCTTCACCGCCCCCGCGGAATCCCAGGCCGCCGGCATCAGCACCGTCTACCAGGAAGTCAACCTCTGCCCCAACCTCACCGTCGAGGAAAACGTCCTGCTGGGCCGGGAGCCGCGGCGCCGCGGGGCGATCGACTGGAAAGGGGTGCGCTCGCGCACCAGGGAAGTCCTCGCGGAACTGCAGCTGGAACACGTTGACCCCGGTTCCCTCCTGTCCAGCCATTCCATCGCGGTCCAGCAGCTGATCGCCATCGCACGCTCCGTGGAGGTCAACGCCAAGGTCCTCATCCTGGACGAGCCCACGTCAAGCCTCGATGCGGGAGAAGTGGCCCAGCTCTTCGGCGTCATCCGGCAGCTGCGGGACCGCGGCGTCGCCATCCTGTTCGTTTCACACTTCCTGGAACAGGTCTACGAAATTTCCGACCGGATGACGGTGCTCAGGAACGGGAGGCTCGTGGGCGAATACCTGACCCGGGACCTTTCCCGCATGAGCCTCATCTCCAAGATGATCGGCAAGGAACTCCAGGCCCTTGCCGAACTGGACGAGGCTCCCGCCCGCACCCGCAACCGCTCCGCGGACGGCACGCCTTTCCTGGAAACCGAAGGCCTCGGCCGCAAGGGCTCTGTAGCCAACGTGGACGTGTCCATCCACCCCGGCGAAGTCCTCGGAATGGCCGGCCTGCTCGGCGCCGGCCGCACTGAGATCGCCCGGCTGCTCTTCGGCGCCGACAAGGCAGATGAAGGGCTCATCAGGATCAAGGGAAGCGAACACAGGATCCGGTCGCCGCGCGCCGCCATCGACCAGCGGATCGCCTTCTGCTCGGAAGACCGCAAGAAGGAGGGGCTGATCGGCGACCTGTCCGTCCGCGACAACCTGGTGCTGGCCATGCAGGCGAGCAAGGGCTGGGCCCGCCGCATTCCCCGCCGCACCCAGGACGAACTGGTGGCCGAGTACATTGAGGCCCTCGACATCCGGCCGGCCAACCCGGAAGCGATCATCAGGAACCTCAGCGGCGGCAACCAGCAGAAGGTGCTTCTTGCCCGTTGGCTGGTGACCCATCCGGAACTCCTCATCCTCGACGAGCCCACCCGCGGCATCGACATCGGCGCGAAGACACAGATCCAAAAACTCGTGAGCCGGCTCGCCGCCGAAGGCATGTCCGTCCTCTTCATCTCCTCCGAACTCGAGGAAGTCCTTCGCGTCAGCGACCGGATCGCGGTCATCAAGGACCGGGCAAAGGTAGCCGAAATCAACAACGACGGCGTCTCCGTGGAAGACGTCATGGCGGTCATCGCCGGAGGTACCCAATGACATCGCACCAGCCCGCCAAGCCGGGCAACCCGCTCAAAGCCATCTTCGCGCACCGCCTGGCGTGGCCGGTCATCGCGCTGGCCGCCCTGCTGCTGCTCAACCAGCTCTTCCGTCCGGACTTCCTTGCCCTGAGGATGCAGGACGGGCACTTGTACGGCAGCCTGATCGACATCATGCGCAACGGCGCACCGACCATCCTCATCGCCCTGGGCATGACCCTGGTGATCGCCACCCGCGGCATCGACCTCTCCGTGGGGGCCGTGGTGGCGATCGCAGGTGCGGCATCCTGTGCCTACATCGCCGCGTCCCCCGAACCGGGGTCCCCGGCAACGGCACTGACCGCGGTCCTGATCGCCGTCGTCGCCGGCCTCGCGGTGGGCGCGTGGAACGGATTCCTGGTGGCAACCATCGGCGTCCAGCCGATCATCGCCACCCTGGTGCTGATGACGGCGGGCCGCGGCATCGCGCAGCTCATCACCGGCGGACAGATCATCTCCGTCTCCAACGACAACTACAAGGCGATAGGAGCCGGCTACCTGTTCACCCTGCCGGTGTCCATCCTGGTCACGGCTGCCATCTTTGTGCTGGCGGCGGTCCTGACGCGGCGCACCGCGCTGGGCACCCTCATCGAAGCCGTCGGCATCAACCCGGTCGCCAGCCGCCTCGCCGGCCTGCGGTCCCGGAACATCGTGTGGATCGTCTACGTCTTCAGCGCCGTCTGCGCCGCCTTCGCGGGCCTCATGATCAGCTCAAACGTCACGGCGGCGGACGCCAACAACGCCGGCCTGTACATCGAGATGGATGCCATTCTGGCCGTGGTGATCGGCGGCACCTCGCTGGCAGGCGGCCGGTACACCCTCACCGGCACCGTGGTGGGCGCGTTTATCATCCAGACCCTGACAACCACGGTGTATACCCTCGGGATTCCGCCGGAAGTCACACTCGTCTTCAAGGCCCTGGTGGTCATCACCGTCTGCCTCCTCCAGGCACCGAAGGCCCGGAAGGTGTTCGCACGCCTGAAGGCCACCGCCCGCCCCGCCGCAATGGAACCCGCCAAGGAAAAGGTGGCCCTCTGATGCCCCAGCCCTCAACGCTCGCACCCCGCGCAGCGACGAAAACCGCGGCACCGCGCAGGCAACTGCGCGGGAACGCCCGCTACGCCCCCACCCTCGCCACGCTGGGACTCTTCCTCGCAATGTTCGCCGTGGGCGCCGGCATGTACCCGAGCTTCCTGTCCGGCCAGGTCTTCCTCAACCTGTTCATCGACAACACCTTCCTCATCGTCCTTGCGGTCGGCATGACCTTCGTGATCCTGACCGGCGGGATCGATCTCTCGGTGGGTGCCGTCGTCGCGCTCTCCATGATGGTGGCCGCCACCCTCCTCCAGCAGGGCTGGAACCCGGCGGCGGTGATCGTCCTGGTCCTGTTGATCGGCAGCACCCTGGGGCTCGCGATGGGCCTGATCATCCACTACTTCGACATCCAGCCTTTCATCGTCACCTTGGCCGGCATGTTCCTTGCCCGCGGCCTCTGCTACGTCATCAGCCTCGATTCCATTCCCGTGACGGAAGGCTTCTTCACAGGCATGGCGCAGGCCCAGATCCCGCTCCCGGGCGAACTCTTCATCTCCCCCGGCGTGGTGCTGGCGCTGGCCATCGTTGCGGCGGCGTTCTTCGTGCTGCACCACACCCGATTCGGCCGGACCGTCTACGCGATCGGCGGCAACGAGAACTCGGCCATGCTGATGGGCCTTCCCGTGCGGACCACCAAGATCCTGGTCTACGTGCTGAGCGGCCTCTGCTCCGCGGTCGCCGGCATCCTGTTCTCCTTCTACAGCCTCTCCGGATACAGCCTTGCTGCCCAGGGGATGGAACTTGACGCTATCGCTGCGGTGGTCATCGGCGGAACCCTCCTGACCGGCGGGAGCGGCTATGTCCTGGGATCGGTGGTGGGGGTGCTGGTCCTCGGCATCGTCCAGACCTTCATCGCCTACGACGGAACCCTCAGCTCCTGGTGGACGAAGATCGTGATCGGGGCCCTCCTCCTGGCCTTCATCCTGCTGCAGCGCCTGTTCACCCGGAAAACCGCCTGACCCTCACCACCGCAAGCCCATGCCCGTCGAAAGGACCACTCCATGGATTTGAACCGCCACCTGTCCCGCCGCCTGCTGCTCGGTTCGGGGACCGCCGCAGCGGCCGCAGCCGCATTCGCGGGAACCGGCGCGGGCAGCCTCCTGCTCGCCCCGGGAGCTGCCGCGGCGCCGGCACAGGACCCCGTGATCAACCCGGTCGTCCCCAAGCGGGCGGACCCGTGGCTGATGAAGCACACGGACGGAAAGTACTACTTCACGGGTTCCGTGCCCGAGTACAACCGGATTGTCCTGCGCTCCTCGCCCACCATCGCCGGGCTGGGCGGCGCGGACGAAACAGTGGTCTGGACACGTCCCGCCTCCGGCACCATGGGCGGGCACATCTGGGCCCCGGAACTGCACCACTTCGACGGCCAATGGCACATCTACTTCGCCGCCGGCGACAGCAACGATGTCTTCCGGGTGCGGATCTACGTCATCTCCACGGATGCCGCCGATCCGACAAACGCCGTCTGGGGACCGCCCGTCCGCGTGTACACCCACGCGGACACCTTCTCCCTGGACGCCACCACCTTCGAGCACGGCGGCACCCGCTACCTGCTCTGGGCGCAGAGCGACACCGGCGTGAACTCCAGCCTGTACATCGCGTCCATGTCATCGCCGTCCACGCTGTCCAGCACCCCGGTCCGCATCGCCGTTCCGACCCTGGAATGGGAAACCCGCGGATACAAGGTGAACGAGGGGCCAGCCGTCCTCGCACGGAACGGGCGGATCTTTGTCACGTTCTCAGCGAGCGCCACCGATGCCAATTACTGCATGGGCCTGCTCACCGCGGATGCCTCCGCCAACCTGCTCGATGCGGCGTCCTGGTCCAAGACGCCGCTGCCGGTGTTCACCACCAACGAGGGCTCCAAACAATACGGGCCCGGCCACAACTCCTTCACCGTGGATGAGGACGGCAATGACGTCCTCGTCTACCACGCCCGGTCCTACCGGACCATCGTGGGAGACCCGCTCTACGATCCCAACCGCCACGCCCGGGTCCAGCAGCTGCATTGGCACGCCGACGGGACCCCGGACTTCGGCGTGCCGGTGGGCGACGGCGAACTTCCGGTCCGTCTGGAGCCGGCGTCCGCTGCGGGTACTTTCCTGGCGCACGACGGCGTCACGGTCACCGCAGCCTCCTCCCCCGCGCTGGGAGCATCCCAGTTCCGGATCGCGCCCGGCTACGCCCGGAAGAACTCGGTCGTCATCGAACCGGTCCTCACCAAGGGCCGTTACCTGCGTGTGCAGGGAGCGGCGGTGACCATCGCGGCCACGGAAGGCTCGTCGTCGGCGTTCCTGCGGCGCGGCGGCTTGTCCGACAGTGCGGGCGTCTCCTTCGAGTCGGTGGACGCCGCGGGCAGCTACCTGCTGTTGCGCGACGGCGTACTGTGCGTCGCCAAGGCCGGCAAGGACGAGCGCGCGGCAGCGACTTTCTTCCTGCGGCACTGAGTCCCTACTGCCCTGCCGCTCCGGGGTCCTGTGAGTTGCTTCACAGGACCCCGGCGGGATATCATGACCTTAGATTGTTAGCGCTAACAGCGCGACAGGACAAGCGCAGTAGAAAAAACACGACAGAACACACAGCAGCACTGACACCACAAGCCGGGCGCAGATGGCCGGCCACGGTGAGCACCGACGCTCGCCGCGCAAGCACGATTCGCGGCCCCGAGCGGGCCGCGGAAGGAGAACTACGTGAGACTCAAGAAGCTCCTGGGCGCCGTTGCCGTCGTCCTGGCCCTCGCAGCAGGAACGACCGCGTGCGGCAGCCGCCCTGGCGTCGCCAGCGGAACCAGCAGTGCCGATGCCTCCGGCGCCCTGGTGGGAATCTCCATGCCGACCCAGACCTCCGAACGGTGGATCGCAGACGGCAAGAACGTCTCGGAATCCCTCGCGAAGCTCGGCTACAAGACAGACCTCCAGTACGCCAATGACGATATTCCCACGCAGGTCTCGCAAATCGAAAACATGCTGACCAAGGGCGCGAAATCCCTGATCGTGGCTGCGATCGACGGCACCACCCTGACCGACGTCCTGGCCAAGGCCAAGGAACAGAACGTCAAGGTCATCGCTTACGATCGCCTGATCAACGGCACCCCCAACGTGGACTACTACACCACCTTCGATAACTACGAGGTGGGCGTGCAGCAGGCTACCTCGCTGCTGACCGGGCTTGGCCTTCTGGATGCCGCCGGCAAGAAGGTTGAGGGCAAGGGCCCGTTCAACGTGGAACTCTTCGCGGGCAGCCCGGATGACAACAACGCCAACTTCTTCTGGACCGGCGCCATGGACACGCTCAAGCCGTACCTCGACGCCGGAACCCTCAAGGTTCCCAGCGGCCAGACCAAGTTCGAGCAGGCCGCGATCCTGCGCTGGCAGGCCGCCACCGCGCAGAAGCGCATGGAGGACATCCTCACCGCCGCCTATGGCTCCGGAAAGAAGCTCGACGGCGTGCTCTCGCCTTACGACGGCCTGTCCATCGGGATCATCTCGGCCCTGACCAGCACGGGCGGCTACTCCAAGGGCGACCTGCCGGTGGTGACCGGGCAGGACGCGGAAAAGGGTTCCGTCAAGTCCATCATCGCCGGGGAACAGTACTCCACGATCTTCAAGGACACCCGCAAGCTCGGTGAGCAGGCCGTGAAGATGGTGGACGCCGCGCTGAAGGGCCAGGAGCCGGAGATCAACGACGACAAGACCTACAACAACAAGGTCAAGGTGGTTCCGGCCTACCTGCTGAAGTCCGTGATCGTCACCAAGGCCGACTACAAGCAGGAACTGATCGACACCGGTTACTACACCGAAGCGGACGTCAAGTAACAGGCTCCACCGGATCAGCGGGAATTGACCATGAACGTACCCATTCTTCAGATGCGCGGGATCACCAAGACCTTTCCCGGCGTCAAAGCCCTCCAGGACGTCACCCTGGACGTGAACCGCGGTGAAGTCCATGCAATCTGCGGTGAAAACGGGGCAGGCAAATCGACCCTGATGAAGGTGCTCTCCGGCGTCTACGGGCACAACACCTTCGACGGCGACATCCTCTTCGAAAACGAACCCTGCGCTTTCACGTCCATCAATGACAGCGAGAAGCGCGGGATCGTGATCATCCACCAGGAACTCGCGCTCAGCCCCTACCTGTCCATCGCGGAGAATATCTTCCTCGGGAACGAGATCGCTCCGCGCGGCTGGGTTGACTGGCGCAAGACCAACCTGGAGGCCGCCAAGCTGCTCGCCAGGGTCGGGCTGGACGAGAACCCGGTGACCCCCATCCAGCACATCAGCGTGGGCAAGCAGCAGCTCGTGGAAATCGCCAAGGCACTGTCCAAGGAGGTCAAGCTCCTCATCCTGGACGAGCCCACCGCGGCCCTGAACGATGAGGACTCGAACCACCTGCTGGACCTCATCCTGCATCTGAAGGGCCAGGGCGTCACCAGCATCATCATCAGCCACAAGCTGAACGAGATCCGGAAGGTGGCGGACGCCGTCACCATCATCCGGGACGGCAAGTCGATCGAAACCCTGAGGTTGGACCAGGGCCAGATCACCCAGGAACGCATCATCCGCGGCATGGTGGGCCGGGACCTGGACAGCCTCTATCCGGACCGCACCCCGCAGATCGGCGAGGAAGTGCTCCGGATCGAGGACTGGACGGTGCAGCACCCCCAGGACCACAGCCGCACCGTGGTGCACAACGCCAGCCTCAACGTCCGCAAAGGCGAGGTGGTGGGCCTGGCCGGACTGATGGGAGCGGGCCGCACGGAACTGGCCATGAGCGTCTTCGGCCGCAGCTACGGCAAGGCCGTCTCCGGCAAGGTGTTCAAGTACGGCAAGGAGATCAACACCTCCACCGTTCCACAGGCGATCGCCCACGGCATCGCCTACGCCACCGAAGACCGCAAGCATTACGGCCTGAACCTGATCGAGGACATCAAGCGGAACATCTCCATGGCCGCACTGCCCAAGCTGGCGAAGCGTGGCTGGGTGGACAAGAACCGCGAAACCGCTGTAGCCAACGGCTACCGCGAAAGCATGAACATCAAGGCCCCTGCGGTATCAGCCATCACCGGGAAGCTTTCCGGCGGGAACCAGCAAAAAGTCGTACTGAGCAAGTGGATGTTCTCAGACCCTGACGTGCTGATCCTTGACGAACCCACCCGGGGCATCGACGTCGGTGCCAAGTACGAGATCTACACGATCATCGCCGGGCTCACCGCGCAGGGTAAGGCGGTGATCGTGATCTCCTCGGAACTTCCCGAACTCCTGGGCATCTGCGACAGGATCTACACGCTGTCCGCCGGGCACATCACGGGCGAAGTACCGATTTCCGAGGCCTCCCAGGAGACCCTCATGCACTACATGACCCAAGAGAAGGAATAGCAGCCATGTCCGCCCTACGAGAATCCCTCGGCTTCCTGGCAAGCCGCCTCCGCCAGGTCGGCATCTTCGTTGCCCTGATCCTGATCGTGCTGCTGTTCCAGCTCCTCACCGACGGCATCCTGCTCCAGCCCCAGAACGTCACCAACCTGGTGGTCCAGAACAGCTACATCCTGATCCTGGCCATCGGCATGGTGATGGTGATCATCGCGGGCCATATCGACCTCTCCGTGGGGTCGATCGCCGGATTCATCGGCGCGGTGGCCGGCGTGATGATCGTGCACTGGGGCTGGCCGTGGTGGGCCGCCATCCCCGCCTGCCTGCTGGTGGGCGCCCTGGTGGGTGCCTGGCAGGGCTACTGGATCGCCTACGTTGGCATCCCTGCGTTCATCGTGACCCTGGCCGGCATGCTCATCTTCCGCGGCCTGACCCTCATCACCTTGAAGAACCAGCAGATCACCCCGTTCCCGGACGAGCTGCGTGCTCTGGGCGGCGGCTTCCTCCCGGATATTTCCGGCGGAACCTCGGTACTGGAATGGCTCACCGTGCTGCTGGGCGTCGTCGGCACCGCCGCGCTGCTCTTCCAGTCCGTCAAGGAACGCCGGGTCCGCAGCAGGCTGAACCTGGAAAACGAACCGATGGCATGGTTCGCCACCAAGACCGCGTTCATTGCAATCCTCATGCTCGCCATCACCTTCCTGCTGGCCAGCTACCGCGGCACACCGATCGTGCTGATCGTCCTGGCCGTCCTGGTGATCGGCTACTCGGCCCTGATGAACAACAGCATCTTCGGCCGCCACACCTACGCGATCGGCGGGAACCTGCACGCCGCGCAGCTCTCCGGCATCAAGACCAAGGCGGTGACCTTCCGGCTCTTCGTGAACATGGGCATCCTTGCCGCCCTGGCTGGCCTCATCTTCACGGCCCGGCTCAACTCGGCCCAGCCGGCCGGCGGCACGGGCTTCGAGCTGGACTCCATCGCCGCGGCGTTCATCGGCGGCGCGGCCGTGCAGGGCGGCATCGGGACGGTGGCCGGGGCCATGATCGGCGGCCTCATCATGGGCGTCCTCAACAACGGCATGTCCATCCTGGGCCTCGGCACGGACTACCAGCAGCTCATCAAGGGCCTGGTGCTCCTCCTCGCAGTCGGCTTCGACATCTTCAACAAGAACCGCGCCGGCGGCGGATCCTCCATCGCCAAGCGCTTCAAGTTCAGGACCACCCCGCCCGCCGCGGAGGACGCTACGGCGCCAGCCGAACCGGCGGCGGTCCCGGCCGACCGCGCCCCGAGCAAGGTCTGAGTTCATAGCAAGCACGACGACGGCCCCGCACCTTTTGCGAAGAAGGTGCGGGGCCGTGGTCGTACTGTCCGGGGATGATCGCCGCCAACGGCTAACGGGGCGGCGCCGTCGACGCCCGGAGCACGAGGCCGGGGCTGAGCACCGAGCCGGTGCCGGCGGCCCCACCCTCCATCTCGTCCAGCAATAGGCGGATGCAGCGGGCACCGAGTTCCGTGAAGCCCTGGTTGACGGTGGTGAGGGGCGGGACGAAATACGCGGCCTCCGGCTGGTCGTCGAAACCCACCACGCTGATATCGTCCGGGACGCGCAGGCCGGCCTCGCCGAAGGCGCGCAATGCCCCCAGGGCCATCTGGTCGTTGGCGGCAAACACTGCAGTGACGTTGCCCTGGGCTGCCAACTGCAGTCCGGCGCGGTAGCCGCTTTCTGCGCTCCAGTCACCCGGGATGAGCGGGCCGCCGGACTGTCCGGCCCAGTCGAGGGTGCGGCGCCAGCCTTCGGACCGGGCAGCGGCATCAGTCCAGTCCGGCGGTCCGGAGATGTGGGCAATCGCAGTGTGGCCGAGGTCCAACAGGTGCTGCACGGCGAGCGCGGCGCCGGCGCCCTGGTCCACTGCCACATCGCCCAGCCGGTCCCCCGCCCCGAAGCCCACCGACACCAGCGGGACAGGAACGGCGATGGTGCGCAGTGCGGCGAGCATGGTTTGGTGCGGCGCGATCACCACGATTCCGTCCGCAGGCTGGAGCAGGAAGTGTTCAAGGGCATCGGTGATTCCCGACGGCGTGACGCGGCTGAGGCTGGCCATGCTCACGGAATAGCCGTGCTCGCGGGCAGCCTGCTGGACGCCGAGGAGGGTGTTGGCGGGACCGTAGAAGCCCATTCCGGCGCCCAGGACTCCGATGGCGTGGGAGCGGCGGGTGACGAGCCGCCGGGCTGCTGTATTCCTGCGGTAGCCGAGTTCGGTGATAGCGCGCTCCACGCGCATCCGCGTCCTGGCGCTGACATGGGGGTGGCCGTTGAGGACCCGGGAAACTGTCTGGTGGGAGACCCCTGCCAGGCGCGCCACGTCCTCCATGACGGGAGGACGCGGCGCGGCACCGCCTGTGACCGAGTCGGTCACACTGCGAAGGCCGGTCACATTGCGAAGGCCGGTCACATTGCGAAGATGGTCCACGCCGCGTGGTGCGTGGCGCCTGCCTCGAGCCGGACCAGGTCGATTCCGCTGTTGAAGGCATCCGGCGGGCAGCTCATGGGCTCCACGGCCAGGCCCAGCCGGTTCGCCGCCGGGGGTTCCTTGTCCGCGGTGTGGATCTGCAGCCACCGGCAGCTGCGGTCCCAGGACATGCCGACGCCGGTCCCGCCGGGGTCCCGTACGAGGACGCGCGCCTCGCCACCGTCGTCGAAGGCGATGTCCGTGAAGGCGTGGTCGATCTCGGTGGCGCCGATCGCGCGGGGCGCCCGGAAGTCGAAGGCGTGGCCCACCACGCTGCGCGTTCCCTTGGGCAGCAGGCGGTCCGGCGTGACCTCCAGGAATGCCCCGGCCGGGATTTCAAGGGTCCACTGGTCCAGGGGTGCGGGTCCGGCCACCAGGTACGGGTGCGGGCAGACGCCGTAGGGCGCAGCCGTGCCGCCGGCATTCAGGGCCGTCACCTGCGTGTGCAGCCCGGGATCGTCCAGGGTGAAGTGCGCCTGTAGCTCCAGTACAAAGGGGTAGCCGGTTATGGGCCCCACCGTGCACGTCAACGTGAGCGAACCGGCGTCGTGCTCTTTCGGCGACCAATCCAACGGGAAAGCGAGCCCGTGCAGCGACGTTTGCCGCTCGGGTTCATTGACCCGGAGGTGTTGCACCTCGCCGTCGAAACGGTAGATGCCGTCCGCGATCCTGTTGGGCCAGGGCGCGGCGATGATGCCGCGGTAATCGGGGATCGGCTCCCCGGCAGCGAAGGGAACCACGAGATCGCGGCCCTCGAACGTGAGCCGGCGAAGGGCGGCCGCCCGGGCGGTGACGATCGCTTCGTAGCCGCCCGAGCGGAGGATGAACTCAGTGTTCACAGCCCGCCGGCCAGCTTGTAGTAGGCGGCGTTCCAGCTGAGTTCCTTCTTGAACTGTTTGATGGTGGTGCCCTCGTCGATGGTCAGGAGTTCGGTCTTGGCGATTTCGGCGAAGTCCTCGAACACGTCCAGGCCCACCTGCGTGGACAATACCGTGTGGTGGGCTGCGCCGGCCGTGAGCCACGCTGCGGCCGACGTGGCGAAATCGGGCTTGGGTTCCCAGAGCGCCCGGGCCACTGGCAGGTTGGGCAGCGGTGCGTCGAGGTCCACCACGTCCACGGCATTGGCCACGAGGCGGAAACGGTCGCGCATGTCGGACAACGCGACGACGACGCCGGGTCCGGCGTCCGTGTCGAACACCATCCGGACGGGGTCTTCCCTGCCGCCGATGCCGAGGGGGTGGATTTCGACCCTCGGCTTCGTGGCGGTCAGGGACGGGCAGACCTCAAGCATGTGCGCGCCAAGGATCTTCTCCGAGCCGGGCTCAAGATGGTACGTGTAGTCCTCCATGAGGGAAGCGCCTCCCGGCAGCTCCCCGCCCATGACCTTGGCCGCGCGGACCAGGATGGCGGTCTTCCAGTCCCCTTCGGCGCCGAAGCCGTAGCCGTCGGCCATGAGCCGCTGCACGGCCATGCCGGGAAGCTGCCGCAGTTCGCCGAGGTCCTCGAAGGACGTGGTGAACGCGGCGGAGCCGTTGGCCTCGAGGAAGCTTCGCAGGCCAAGCTCGATCCGGGCGCTGTAGCGCAGGGACTCGTGCCGGGCACCGCCGGCCCGCAGCTCCGCCGCCACCTCGTAGAGGCGCTCGTACTCGGCCACCAGCGCATCGACGTCGGACTCTTTCGCGGAATGGACCACCTCGGCGAGTTCGTTGACGGACCAGGTGTTGACCGAGACGCCGAACCGCAACTCGGCTTCGGTCTTGTCGCCTTCCGTGACGGCGACGTTGCGCATGTTGTCGCCGAAACGGGTCAGCTTCAGGGCGCGGACGGCGGCCCAGCCGGCGGCGGCCCGCTGCCAGATGCCAAGCTGGCGGGCGACCTCCGGATTGGAGGCATGGCCCACGACGGTCTTGCGCGGCACGCCAAGGCGGGACTGGATGTAACCGAATTCGCAGTCGCCGTGGGCAGCCTGTTTGAGGTTAATGAAGTCGAAGTCGATGTACGCCCAGGGCAGTGCCCGGTTGGCCTGGGTGTGCAGGTGGATCAGCGGTTTGCGGAGCAGGTCCAGGCCCTGGATCCACATCTTGGCCGGGCTGAAGGTGTGCATCCACGCGGTCACGCCGATCACGG
>Ga0105246_10000395_pt1 | contig 23407 bp, 11 predicted proteins | sample KBSM64metaG_FD_99694 | JGI IMG/M metagenome (GOLD analysis project Ga0105246, IMG submission 99694) | Miscanthus rhizosphere microbial communities from Kellogg Biological Station, Michigan, USA - KBS M6-4 metaG | ecosystem: Host-associated > Plants > Roots > Rhizosphere > Soil | place... | reverse complement strand
TCCGCTTCATGGAAAACTTCAAGCAGCCGTACATCAGCCAGTCGATCACCGAGTTCTGGCGGCGCTGGCACATCAGCCTGTCCACCTGGCTGCGTGACTACCTGTACATCACCCTGGGCGGCAACCGCAAAGGCACGCTGACCACCTACCGCAACCTGTTCCTGACCATGCTGCTCGGTGGCCTGTGGCACGGCGCCAACATCACCTACATCGTGTGGGGCGCCTGGCACGGCATGTGGCTGGCGATTGAAAAAGCCATCGGCCTCAATACGGCGCCACGCAGCTTCAACGTGCTGCGCTGGGCCTTCACCTTCCTGCTGGTGGTGATGGGCTGGGTGATCTTCCGTGCCGAAAACCTGCACGTCGCCGGGCGTATGTACGGTGCCATGTTCAGCTTCAGCGAGTGGTCGCTGTCGGAACTCAACCGCGCCAACCTCACCGGCCTGCAAGTGGCGACCCTGGTGGTGGCCTACGCAACGCTGGCGTTCTTTGGCCTGCGCGATTTCTACCGCAACCGCCCTGCCGAGAAATCCAAGCCGAGCGATCCGAGCCTGATCAAGGCCGTACCCGGCGACAACCCCGGCAGCATCCACGAGCCCGGCTTCAGCGTGGGCCGTGACGCCGCCGTGCAACCGGCCTACTGGACCGCTGACTGGCCACGCTACGCGATGCGTGCGGCGGTGCTGCTGCTGTTCGTGGCCTCGATCCTGAAACTGTCGGCGCAGAGTTTCTCGCCGTTCCTTTACTTCCAATTCTGAGGGAGCCGACCATGACCCGTTCATTACGCATCCTCTATATCAGCCTGTTCCTGGCGCTGCTGCTGGCCCTGGGCGCCTGGTCGCTGCGCAGCTTCTTCGGCTTCAGCACCAACGCCGACGCGACCGTGCTCAACGGCCGCTGGACCAAGGCCGTCGAGACCCATTACGACGACGCGTTCCCGATCAAGCGCCTGGGCACCAACCTGTGGGCGGCGCTGGACTACAAGCTGTTCAACGAAGGTCGCCCTGGCGTGGTGCTGGGCCGCGATCACTGGCTGTACAGCGACGAGGAATTCAACCCCGCCGTCAATGAAGACCAGAACCTGCAAGGCAACTACGCACTGGTCGAAGGTGTACGCCAGAAACTCAAGGCCCAGGGCATCCAACTGGTGATGGCGATCGTGCCGGCCAAGGTGCGCCTGTACCCGGAACACCTGGGTGAGGTGAAACCAGCAAGCATCCACGCCAACCTGTACCAGGATTTCCATGCCCGTGTGGCCGCAGACAACATCCCTGCCCCGGACCTGCTTGGCCCACTGCAACAGGCCAAGCTCGCCGGCAAGCAAGTGTTCCTGCGCACCGATACCCACTGGACCCCGGACGGCGCGGAAATCGCCGCCAAGCAACTGGCCAGGGCGATTGCCGACAAGACCCCGCTGAGCGGCGAGCCGCAGCGCTTCGTCACCGAAGCGGAAAAGACCGAACCGCATAAAGGCGACCTGCGCCTGTTCCTGCCCCTGGACCCGCTGTTCGAAAACCTGATGCCGCCCAAGGAGCCGCTGCAAAAACGCGTCACCCACCTGGCCGAAGAGAAAGGTGATGACGCGCTGTTCAGCGACAGCGAAACCCCGGTGGCCCTGGTGGGCACCAGCTACAGCGCCAACCCCAACTGGAACTTCGTCGGCGCCCTCAAGCAGGCCCTGGGCAGCGACGTGGTCAGCTACGCCGAAGACGGCCACGGCCCGATCCTGCCGATGCTCAGCTACCTGAAAAGCGACGACTTCAAGAACAGCCCGCCTCAGGTGCTGATCTGGGAGTTCCCTGAACGCTATCTGCCCGTCAACAACGAAATCGGTGATGCCGACCCCGCGTGGGTTGCGCAGCTTAAACAAGCCGGTTCGCGCCAACAGAACATGGCAAGCAACACCCCTGCTTTTAAAAATCAGAAATCCGAGACGCCCGACCGGGCGCAAAACTGAAAGAGAGGTAACTCACATGACTTTCACTACAACTCCTCGTCGTCTCGCCAAGACCCTGGCTATCGCCGCCGGCCTGAGCTTCGTATCCATGTCCGCCTTCGCCGGTGGTGACGCCGCGCTCTACGGCCCAACGGCGCCGAAAGGCTCAAGCTTCGTGCGTATCTACAACGCCAGCAACCAGGAAGTCAGCGCCACGGTCGGCGCCACCAACCTCAGCGACGTTGCGCCACTGGCCAGCAGCGACTTCAGCTTCATGCCGGGCGGCGATTACAGCGCCAAGGTCGGCAGCCAGACCGTACCGGTCAAGCTCGCCGCCGATCACTACTACACCCTGGTCAACAGCGGCAGCGGCCAGCCTCAGTTGATCGAGGAACCGCCGTTCAAGAACAAGCAGAAATCCCTGGTGCGCGTGCAGAACCTCAGCGACAAGGCCCTGACCCTGAAGACTGCCGACGGCAAGACCGACGTAGTCAAGTCGGTGGCCGCCAAGGGCCGTGGCGAACGTGAAATCAACCCGGTGAAGGTGAGCCTGGCGTTGTATGACGGTGACAAGAAAGTCGGCGATGTGAAGCCGGTTGCCCTGGAGCGCGGTGAGGCAGCGGTGCTGTACGTCACCGGTTCCGGTTCAAGCCTGTCGCCGGTCTGGGTGAAACGCCCAGTGTCGACCCGCTGATTATTTCCCGAACTGAACGCAACCTACTGTAGGAGCGGGCTTGCCCGCGAAGAACGTCAACGATGACGCAGCGCCTTTGGTTATCGCGCTGCTCTCGGGTTTTTCGCGAGCAAGCTCGCTCCTACAGGGATCGCGGTTTCAGTTCGGACCGAGACAAAAACAAGAGTGAAACGACAAACCTTCGTAGCTCTGACCCAAACTGATTCAAGGAGAAACACCCATGATTCCAGTCATCCTTTCCGGTGGTAGCGGCTCACGTCTTTGGCCGCTTTCCCGTAAACAGTTCCCCAAGCAATTTCTGGCCCTGACCGGCGAGCACACGTTGTTCCAGCAAACCCTGGAACGCCTGGTGTTCGAAGGCATGGACTCCCCCATCGTGGTCTGCAACAAGGACCACCGTTTTATCGTCAACGAGCAACTGAGCGCGCGCAAGCTTGAGTGCCAGCGCATCCTGATGGAGCCGTTCGGCCGCAACACCGCGCCGGCCGTGGCCCTGACCGCGATGATGCTGGTCAATGAAGGCCGTGACGAGCTGATGCTGGTGCTGCCTGCCGACCACGTGATCGACGACCAGAAAGCCCTGCAACGCGCCCTGGCCCTGGCCACCGTGGCCGCCGAGCGCGGCGAGATGGTGCTGTTCGGCGTGCCGGCAACCCGTCCGGAAACCGGTTACGGCTACATCAAGTCCAGCAACGATTCGCTGCTGCCTGAAGGCGTAAGCCGCGTGCAGCAGTTCGTGGAAAAACCCGATGAAAAACGCGCCGTCGAGTTCGTCAAAAGCGGCGGCTACTTCTGGAACAGCGGCATGTTCCTGTTCCGCGCCAGCCGCTTCCTGGAAGAGCTGAAAAAGCACGACCCGGACATCTACGACACTTGCGTGCTGACCCTGGAACGCAGCGAGCAGACCGCCGACACCGTAACTTTCGACGAAGCCACCTTCGCCTGCTGCCCGGACAACTCCATCGACTACGCCGTGATGGAAAAAACCCAGCGCGCCTGTGTGGTGCCGTTGAGCGCCGGCTGGAGCGACGTGGGCTGCTGGGCCTCGCTGTGGGCGGTCAATGACAAAGACGCCAACGGCAACGTGAGCAAAGGCGACGTGGTGATCCAGGACAGCCGCAACTGCATGGTGCACGGCAATGGCAAGCTGGTGTCGGTGATCGGCCTGGACAACATCGTGGTGGTGGAAACCAAGGACGCGATGATGATTGCCCACAAGGACAAGGTCCAGGGCGTCAAGCAGATGGTCAACACCCTTAACGAGCAAGGCCGCAGCGAGACCCAGAATCACTGTGAAGTCTATCGTCCGTGGGGCTCCTACGACTCGGTGGACATGGGCGGGCGTTTCCAGGTCAAGCACATCTCGGTCAAGCCGGGCGCCTGCCTGTCGCTGCAAATGCACCATCACCGTGCCGAACACTGGATCGTGGTCAGCGGCACCGCTGAAGTCACCTGTGACGACAACGTGTTCCTGCTCTGCGAAAACCAGTCCACCTACATCCCGATCGCCTCGGTGCACCGCCTGCGCAACCCGGGCAAGATCCCGCTGGAGATCATCGAGGTGCAATCGGGCAGCTACCTGGGCGAAGACGATATCGAGCGCTTCGAAGATATCTACGGTCGCTCCACGCCGATTGAACGTGGCGTGTCAGTGAAAACTATTGCGCAATAAACGAGTCGTAACAGAACCCCCCGTCCAGCCAACTGCGTTCCCTATCCGCAGTCGGTTGGGCGGGGGTTTTTCAGCTCAGTGGGCGTCTCAACCTATGGCCTCTGATCACTTCAACGCTTCCAGTTCGATGGGGAGTAGGCGTTATAGCCCCCGCTCCCGTTAGAGCTGCTACCCGCATTGCTGTATTTATCCTTGCCGATTTCCTCGGCGCCCCTGCCCATCCATGTGGCTGCCGCACCCGCAACTTTCGCACCAAAACCACCCGACCTGGCGAGCTGCTTTCCGACCCCTTGCAACATCGCGCCACCCACGGTAAGGGCTGCCCCTGCGGCTTTATGTTTGGTGTCGTTGTTGTTGAGGGCAGTGGGAAAGCGCGAACTGATCTGGTCATTGAGGCCTTGCATGACAGTCTGCCGCAAGTTCGTCAGCCCGATACTTTGCATGCGAGGCCCTGAACGCGTTTCGAGGGGGTCGGCATTCGCTTGAGTGACGCGTTCTAGCTGGCTGAAGGCCACTGCTGGAGCGGACACGCTGAGAGGGGTGGACCGGCTTACAGCTGCGTCTAAGATGCTCATAAAATACTCACCTTGTATAAGTGCAAAGTTGGACTCCATCTTTGATCAACCAAGCCTCCTTGCACAAACTATGTGGAGCGTTATTCAATCTGGTTCCCACACCCTCGGGTGCAATGACCTACGTTGATCTTTCCCGCTCGGTACGGTAACGACCCCTCACCTACTTAAACTACGACAATCCGCGTTGAACACTGGATCGTGGCAGCGGTACCGCCGAAGTCACCTGTGACGAGAACGTGTTCCTGCTCTGCAGCTATTTGGGTGAGGACGATATCGAGCGGTTTGAAGATATCTACGGTCGCTCCACGCCGATTGAACGTGGCGTGTCGGTGAAAACTATCGCGCAGTAAAACAGTCGTACAAGAAGCCCTCACCCAGCCCATTGCGTCCCCTATCCGCAGTGGGTTGGGTGGGGGCTTTTACCTGACGGTTCACTGGCCGCCACCAATCATCTCAGCGCCCATTGGGAGAGCGAACTCATCAGACTTCTGCCGGGCTTTATGCCCACCACGTAGACCCCACCTTTGATACTGCTGTGTGCGCCAGCTTCGGTGACATTCCGTTCAACGATCGAGTATCCACGCTTCTTGAGTTGCACAACCGCCAGATCAAGGTAAGGCTGATAGCCATTGTAAAACCGCACCTCGCCACCGGGCACGAGCAACTCATTCGCGGCGTTGAACCATACATCGAAGTGATTTTGCGTGAAGGGGTGTCGCGGTCCTCGGCACAAGTACTCGAAGCTGACCGTATCGAATTGACCAGGCCCATTTATTCCGAGGGGAGTACCTTTGTATAAGGTGAAGTCAAACGCCAGGTCAGGCCGGGCACCACTGTCGATATCCACCGTAAAATCCCGCGCATGTGTGCTTCCCAACGAGCAGGAAGTGCCGGAAAACCCCATGCCGGTGGTGCCATCAGGGCTGGCACCGCAACCCACCACCAGGTTGCGTTGACCGGGTGGAACCTTGCGCAGGTACCGCTGAATGGTCCATCTGGGCTTGCCATCGACTGCCGGTAGCGCGGCAGCGCCTTCGGGTGACAGGGCGGTAGAGGAGGATGAAGCGGCTCTCGGCGCCTCCTGCGCCCGCTCAGGGCTGCTGACCACTTCAGCGGGTTCATACGGCACCGCGCCATTGACCCACTCTTTGACCAGCCCACTATTGTCGCGGTAAACCAGCGGCCGATTACCCACCATGCAATAAAGATTCAACCCGTCGACGGTGCCGGCCGGATCCGCCGCCGACCACCGCTGTAACTCGCATAGGTAATAACGTCGACCAAAATAATAGAGGCCTGTAGCGTCCTGCTCCTTGCCCGAATAACGCAACGTGCGATAACTCTCCTCGCTCGAATCGCCTCTCTCGGCGAACGCGGTACTGCCAAACGGATGATAAGTCTCGCGACTGATGACCCGCGCTTCACTGTCCAACTCCAGCGAACAGGAGCCCAGGTGGTCACTCAGGTTGTAGCGGTACTGATCATTGGCAAGCTGCCTCGGTGGTGGGGTTTCCCAGTGCAGCACCTGCACGGTCTCCCGCCCAGCCTGCACCTTGATGACCTGCATCACGTCGGCATCGACGCGGCGAACCTCCAGTCCCGCTGGCAAGTAGCGCGTTTCGCTGATCACGGTACGCGTGTTGGTCTGGCTCGAAGATATTTTACGTTGGCGCATACCGTCGGCACCGTAGACGTAGCGCTCGGTGTCATCCAGGCCCAGGGTTCGTTCCACGGTATGCACGTGGCTCAGTTGATTACGCGCATCCCAGCTCAGTGTGCGACCCCGATCCAACACCAGCAGGTTACCGTTGGCATCGAAGCCTTCGGCGATCTGCGCTTCAGTCGGCGGCCTCCCCCCCACCTCGGGCAAGCAGCGATTACTGTGCTTGGCCGCCGTCAACACCCGCCCATGTTGCTGCGGGCCATGGTGGATCAGCTCCAACAGATTACCGCCAGCGTCATAACGATAGGTTTGACGATAGTTAGCCACGGCAGCTGGGTCTTCGATATGGGCCGGTCCGCGATTAGCGCTACCGGCCTCCCAGCCGGTGGCTTCGATCAACTGGTAAAGGCTGTCATAGGTATAGCGGTTGATCGGCTCGATGCGTTGGTTGGCGTAGAAACGAACCGGCAGGGCTTTGTCCTCCAGGCTCAGGATATTGCCTACCGGGTCATGGACGTAGCGCAAATCCTGTAGCGGTTCGTCGTCAGGTCCTGCAGCCCACAGACGGATCAATCGCCCGGTTTTCGGGCAGTAATCAAACCGACTGGTGACCTTGTTGCCTGCCGTTTGCCGTTCGACCTGCCCTTGCGCGTTGTAGCGAATTTCATGCACCAGCCGTTGAGGGACAGTCGCGTTTTTCAGCTGCAGCCAGGCCTCACGCAACTGGCCGTCGATGGTGTGATTGAAACGCTGCCGATTACCCTGCGCATCGGTTTGCTCCAGCACATTGCCCACCGGGTTGAACTGCAAAGTAGTGCGAGCACCGGCTGCTCGCTCAAGCAAATCATCACGCTCATCAAGGGGCAGTGGCCAGTCGGGCACGTCCAGGCGTTGCAGAAAGTGTTGATGCTGCTCCAGCACCGCGCCGGCTAAGCCGAATTCATTGAAATGCTGTGTTCCGGCAGGATTATCGTGGCGAATCAACTGGCCGCACTGATTGTGTGCGCCGAAGTGCGGCGCGGCCTCGGCGTAGTGTAAACGTTCAACGCACGCGGCCTGCTCGAACACCGCCACAGGCCTTAGCAACGTATCGTACTCAATCCACCGCTCATTGCCGCGGGCATCCCACCCGTGTACCTGTTGATCAGCCTCTGCAAACAGACTGGCCCGCCACCCCGCATCAACACTGTCGGAGCCCAACACCTTGTTGCTGAGCGAATACACCCGCGTCAGGTTGGCTGGTGCCGTAGGTTGCGCGACTAAACGCGGGTCCCATTCAGCCACGACGCGACCGACACTATCGATAACACTGCGATTGACCCGTGCCTGAGCCGGTGCCAGCGCACTGTCGCGCCAATAGCTCACGGCGCGAACCGTGAGGCCGCGAGGGTCACGGACACTCAACCCCGGTGTCTGCCGATGTACCGCCAGCGCGTTCATTGCAGTGTCTCCCCCTGAGCCTCTTTCATCGCCATCACCTCTTCATAGGTGTCGTTTTCATCCTCGTAAATGCTGTACCAAGGCCAGTAGGTATGACGCCGCAGGTAATCTTCCTTGGCGAGGACGGTGCGGGTAGGCCGGCCTAACGGGTCATAGAATTGGCGATCGCTGTAACCATGCTGCCTGAAACTGACATCGTTGATGTAGCGATGATGATCGGCAAAATAGGGCCGGTACATGCGCACGGCCAGCCCTTTGTTGTTGTACTCGATCCGTTCGCTGACCCGCCAACGCGCGACATCCTGCACCATCACCGGCCGGCCTTCGTCGTCAAGGGCCAATGAACCATCGTCCTGCACATGGTAGGCGTACCCGCGCTCGACCTTTTGCTTGCTCTGCAAGGCACGCCCGAAACCGTCCCAGCAGACCAGGGTGATGCGGATCTGTTTTTCCGGGTCAAGCGGGTAGCGATCCGCCTGCAAGCTGACGGCATGTACAGGCTCGCGATGCACCTGCGCGATCAAGCTCAACAGGCGTTGCTGCGCGGGCGTCAACGCATCGGATGGCAACAGCAGGCGGGCAGGCGCACGAATATGCCCGCTGGGCAGCAGGTCGCCGCGTGCCACGCACTCGTCCAACCATTGGCGGTCTTGCAGGTCGGCGTCAGGCACCCTGCCCATCCAACTGAACGGGTCTTCAAAGTGCGCAATGGCAGCATCCTGCAAAGCAGTGTCCGCCGCTTCAATGACTTGGCTCGGCGTGCTGCCCAGGAGGGGCAGGTAGTCACTGAGCGGTGCAAAACCCACCGCGGCTCCCAGCTCGGTACCGTAGAAACTGCTGGCGATCACCTGGCCAAATGCGCCGAAAAGCACCTCCCGGGTGTTTTGATTGGGGTCGATAACTCGCGCCGGTTGCAGCAAGCGATAGTCGATCGAATCGACATACGTCTCACAGCCGTCAGGTAGGTGTAGGCGGGTATTCAGGCACCCATAGGGGTCGTAGCTCAGTTGGGTCACACCATGACTGCGGGTTTGCTGCACAGTGAGGGTGTTATAGAAACCCGCAAGGCCAGCGTAGGTATTGAACCCGCGCTTGACCGACCACAATGACGCTTGCGCCCGAGCAATCGACGGCAACACCAGAGGCATTTTGTGGTAGCCGACTTCCAGGAGCTTTTGCTCCAGGTCGAACGGCATTTCACCTGCGTCGTTGCGCAGCAAGTCGTAGGCTTTGAGCGCCGTCTCATCCAGTTCGGCAATTTCCAGCTCGTCGGCCAAGGCCAGAAACGTGGCCTCGCCATCCGGTGATGGGTGAATCCCGGACCGGTCCCGATAGCGTTGCACCGACTGCCCCACCAGCGTACGTTGAGCCTTGGGGTTCAAGGGGTTCACGTCGGTTTGCGCGATGAAGGCCTCATAGCTGATCGCTTTGGGTTGCAAGCCTTTGGGGCCAGGACCTTTACCCAGTACCAGCGCGTTTTCCCGTTGCTGGAAAGGCAGGTGCAAACGCCAGCCCTGTGGGTCTGTCAGGTGGATATACTGCGCCAGGTTTTCACTCAGGTAATAAACCTGCTGCGCCGAGTCATGGGCATCACACCACCAGCGTTTCTGCGGTGCGATTTCATTCGGGTCCAACTGGCAGGCTGGATCATCCTGGGCCGTCAGGCGCCGGGCATAACTGACCCTGACGCCATGGGTCAGGCTGCCAAAGGCATCCCAGCGCAGGTTGATCTCGTGCTGGCACTGCGGGTCATCTGCCTGTTGTTCATACTGGTAGGCAATCGACTCCAGGGCCAAAGCCAGCATCACTTTGTAGGGCGCAAATTGACCGCCCACTGGCCGGTCCAGCACGCGTATCAGGTAGCGGCTTTGCTCTACCGCATAAGGGACGTCGCAGGCGTTGCGCCCCCCATAGGTTTCCACACGCATTACCTGGCCCGCCAGCGCTTGGAGCATGCCCGGTAAGTCATCGGTCTTGGGGACGACGAGTTCATCGACACCATCGGCCTCGTGATAACAGCTGAGCAAGGTTGCACCCAAGGGGTGGGCCGCCTGATCGCCGTGGAAATAATCATCGCCGGCCGGGTCAATCGCCTGTCCGACATGAAACCAGGTCTTGCGCAACACCGGTTCACTGAAGCCCGGCTCCCGTAGCTCCTCGTCAGCAACGTCGGCGTCTGTCTCCAGGAGCAGGGCAAAACCTCGAAAGGTTCGCAGTAGACCGTCGTAAAAGCCTTTTCGATATTCGAAACGTTGCGTCAGCCGATTACGGGTGATTTCGTCAAATTGAACCTGCTCACTCACCACCGGCACGGGGAAGGGTAAACGACACACGGCCGGTTGGTTGCTAGCGAGCAATTGCTGTTTCTCATCCAGCCACTCCTGGGCCGAACTGCGATATTTCACGCTCGCGGCGGCGCCCAGGTTGTTATTGGTGGCACCTAACAAATAGGGTTTGGCCGCGACAAAGTCATACCGCCAATGCCTGGGCGACATATGCGGCACCGTCAGCACCAGGCTGGAGCAGCCCAGCCCTTGCAGGTCGGCGGTGCTCACCTGGCAAAAGCGGTCGTAGAGAACGCCTTCGGGCCAAGGAAGCTCGACGGCGGTATCGAAGCCGTTGCCACCACGGTTCATGAATACCAGCGCGCATTCAGCCTTCAAGTAGATCAGGTCAGCAGCCCCGGAGCCGTCCAGATCCGCCAGCAAGACCCGCGACGCATCGAACGCGTCATAAGCAAAATCCAGGGCGCTGAACGTGAAACCTTTGCCGAAGCGGCCCCGTCCCAGGTTGGGCCAGCATTCAAGCTGGTTGTGGCGGATGCGGATCAGATGCTGCTGGCCGCTGCCGAGCACGTCACTGAAGGCGACCAGTTCGGTGGCGGCGTTACTGATCAATGGCAGATCATCCTCGTCTGCCTGACGCGGAACCTGGGTCGCGGGGGCAAAACCGGCTCGCCGCAGGTTGGCATACAAACGCACACTGCGCGGGCCAATCATCGCCAGGTCAGACAAGCCCGCCCCCATCAGGTTGGCCAACTGCCCCTGAGGATGGAAAAACTCGTGAGGGAAAGCGTCCAAGGTCGCGAAGTTCGACCAGCTGCGGTCCGGGTTGCAGGTAAAAAAACCACACAGCCCCGGCTGGGCGACGAGCCATTCAAGGCAGCCATCACCGGTGATTTCGCTTAAAAACTGCCGGGGTGCCTGCAGGCGGTCGGCTACCGGAATCTCTGGCAACTCATGCCAATCGTCATAGGCCACTTCGTCGAGGTCGCTCGTAGCCTTCGCCCGCATGGGCGCACGGTAGTACCAGGCTTTGTCATCCGTATACAAAATGCCCGGCAGCCCTTCGCCGTATAGGTCGACGAACTGATAACGCTGGCCGTCGTTAAGGCCCGGCATTTTTTCGAAGGCTTGATAGCGCCGGGGGTCGGGCGCGAGCTCGAACCGGTTATAGGTGAACTCCAGCGGTGGCCGACTCTGTATCTTTCCCTCACGGTCAACGGCCTGTTCATGGGCCGCGTGCAACAGGCTATAACCCAGTGGCGATGGCCGATACTCCAGCACCAGCCGGCGCACCAGCACGGGCGCCGGCCCCATATCCGGCTCCTCGGGAAAACAATGGAACATCAACACTTGCCGACACAGTTGCCGCGTCCTGAGCTCAAACCCATAGGCATAGCTGGAAAACGGATCGCCGCGTCCTGGCCATGCCGAGGTGGCCTCATAAGGAGGCACGGACAAGAGGGCAGCAGGACGTTCTCCATGGTCGAACACCAGGTGAAAGTGCCATAGCACACCTTGCCAACCGTCCATGCGCCACGCATACAGTCGGTCATCTGCCAGCGCGTTACCGTAAAGCACCTTGCTCAAATAACGCTGGGCACTGATGCCATCGTCGGCCTGATATTGGTAGACAATATGCTCGCCACGAGGGTTGAGGCTTTCATCCAGCAGCCACGCCCCTACACGCGCATCATCCAGCGGATCGACACGTCGCGAAGCCGCCGTTTTACCGTACACGTGCAGATTGCCGTCCGCACTGTGAATCAGCCAGAACCCTGCCGGGTCGGCGCTATCGGACCAATGCTCGATCAGTGCAAATGCGCCTTCGATGCGAGGCCAGTGGCGTACCACGGTGTAAGGCCCCACCGGCAAGCCGTTATAGGCCGTCACGACCCGTGAGAGCTGTGCGCCCGTCGTCGGATTGCGCTCCGGCATCCAGGGTTCCCCGTCCGGCCCCAGGATCACATCTTTATCGGTGTAGGCCGGCACCCCTGTGGACGTTCGTCGAGTGATCGCATTGGGAGACTTGCTCCAACCGATGCCGAACGGGCTGTTGCCGCCGCTGCTGCTGTAACCCAGGGCCAGATCCGGGGCGAAACCTCGCCCGACAGAAATCGGCAAGGGCAGCTCGAACGATGCGTCACCGCTGGTACCGATCGACCCCAGGCCGTTGCCGATACTTTGGATAGCACCGCCGCCCTTGGGCAGGGACGGCGTGGCGATCTGCACAGACTCGTCGTTGTTCAGCATTCCGTCCTCCTAGCCAGCCTTGGCCGTGTAATCCAGCTTCAGCATGATTTCGGTCAGCGATTCGAGCTGGCGTTTTCGCGCCACAAGGTCGGTAGAGGTGAATTCCAACGCCCAGCGTGAAATGGCGCCCGTACCTTCAAAGGGCAAGTAACGGTCATCGGTGAAACTGAAGTTGAACAGCCCGTCGTCATCCACCCCGCCAGACAAGACGATTTGCTGACTGGCGCGCAGGTTTTCCTTAAGGGTGTCGCCTATCTGCACGGCGCTGTAGGTCTGGGTCAAGGTGGCGTGAATGTCTTCGTAAGGCCCCAGCAGCACCGGCAACGACACGCTGATACGCTTGATGCGGCGCACGGTATGCCCTGGGTAATTGCTGTCGAACATCGGCTGGGTCAACTCGAAATCGACGCGACCGTTGTCTATCAGGCCAAGCAGGATGGTGTCCCAGTCCTGATTGATGGCGGAGTTCGGATCCTGGGCCTTGAGTTGACGCAGAGACACCGTTTTGGTGATTTCCAGCAGTCGCTCATTGCGGCTCAGATACGCCGACTCCATTTTCAACAATGACAATTTCAACGCCTCGCCGGCGCTCAGGCCTCGATAGCTGTCCTTCCAGACACCCGCCTGGATAAAGCGTGTGCTGAAGTCGGCCAGTTCAAATTGCCAACAGGCTTCAGCGGCCAGGCACAGCGCCAAGGTGGCATCGTAGGCCTGGTAATAGAAAGTCGCGAACTGGTCGTTGAGCCATTGATAGAGTTGTGCATTGCTGAAACGCGTGCGTAGAAAATCGTAGCTGGCCAGTGCCTGATCCTGGGCGGTGCGGGACTGGTTCAATTGGAGAGTGGTGGCACGGACCTGTGCTTCAAGCACCTGCATCTGAGCCTCGATCTGGGTAATTTCCAACGCAGCTTGATCACGGGCCTGCATCCATTCCTGGTGGCGGCGGCGGAAGTGTTCAGTGCGATCCGCCGCTTCCGCGCTACCATGGAGCCCTGTGGCCGCGGCTGCGGAAAAAGCACTGACCATTTCGGTAACGCCCTCCAGGCGCCACCCGCCGGAGGACCCTACAGCAATAATACCGCCGGCCATGCCAGCAATAGCCCCACCGCCAACGCCGAACGCATTGGGAGGGATCTTCATGCCGGCGCCTACGGCCTTGGCTGCGTGACTGACGCCGTCTGCCACCCGACCAACCAGGTGCAGCGACGCTGCGGTGGCTTCACCGACGTTCACCACTTCATCGGCCAACTTACGGTAAAACCTCAAGCGCCCCTGGGCCAGCGCCTTACTCGCCTCCAACGCTTTTTTCTGCTCGGCATCAATTCTTTGTGCCTGCTCTTGCAGGTCCACGGCAAATTGGGCGAACTCCCACGCCTGGTGGTATTGCAGTTCTTGCAGCTGCGCCTGCTCCTTACGTTCAATCAACGACAACAGGTTACCGCCGAACTGAATCAGGGTTTCCACTGCACTGCTGGCACGGTTGTGCATCACGCTGAACCGGTAGTGCGGCACCTCCTGGGCCAACAACCGCACAGCACCACCAGAGGCCGCGCCCTGGCCAAACGCGGCCAACAGGTCGCGCGGGTTCAAGGGGGCGGCGAACAGCGGCAGCATCAAGGGCTTGCCATCCAGTGTACGGTTGTTACGCAGGTTCTCCAGGCGCGCCTCGGCGATATCCCAGCTCTGCACCAGCTCACGGTTGAAGGGCAAGCGCAGGTAGGCGTTATCCAGCTCAAGCAATGTTGGGTCAGGCGCAAAAGTGCGTAGGTACAGCGGCGGTTCGGCAAACTGGTAAAGCGACTCGCCATGGTTGGCCGCAGCGCTTTCTTCGCGCAGTTGGTCCTGCCGGATCAGGCGCTGTTCGAACTCGCGCAATGTTGGGTTGCTGGCTTCGCTCAAGGTTTTCAGGGACATGGGTTGCCAATGAGACACCACCTTGATATCCGGGCGCGGCCCCAGCAGGTCAAGGACGCGCACATACCACAGCTTGGCTTCTGCGAGGCTGTCGGGGGTCAGCTGCCGGTAGGCGGCGTCGCCCCGATCCAGCAGGTTCTTGATGTAGAACATGTAGATCGCCTTGCGATAACGCACCGGGTGGCTGCTGGCGATACCGTCCGGGTCGGCAGGTTTGCGCGTGACATAGTCCATTTCCACCGGGTCATCCATCAATGGCCGTACGTTCCAGTAGTCCGGGCGGCCCTTCTCGTCTTTTTTGCGCGAGGGGTCGAAGATAAAGCTCAGCCACTGTTCGGCGCCCTCGAAGTTCTGCTCCTGGTTCAGGCGATGGCTGACCATGAAGGGCAGGTGCAGGAACAGCTCCCAGAAATACAATCCATTGGCACCGTGAAAATCCATCTGGTTGATCATTGCAGGTGGTTCAAGAGGGGGCTCCTCAAGGAGCTGGGTGCCCCAGGACAGGAGGTTTTCCAGGGCGATATTCGCGCGGTTGATCAACTCGCGTGCAAACAGGGTGTTCATGCGGATGGGTTGGCGTGCGGCGGTGCCGGCGTCGTTTTGTTTGATGCCCGAGTCGGTGAAGTCAATGAACTCAGCCACTCCAAGTGTCGAACTCGCACGAGTGGTAATACGAGGAGCAATTAAAACAGTGGAAACTGCTGGAAAAAACTCCAATTCTACTGACGTCAGTTTCTGGGCGTACCCCATTACAACGTTATGTTGTATGAACTGTACGCCATGCACCAAAGGTATTTTTTTTTCACCACTTGGCCAAGTCGTATTCCAATCAGGCAATAATGTTTCCTGATCAATGGGAACGCCATAGGTATGAGTATCCGGCGGAGATCGGCTATAACTCCCTGTTGATACCTTCAGATTGACCAGCCCCGCGGAAACAGGAGGTGGGATATTGACATCTTGCGGTCTTCTAATGATATTGTGCAATTGACCAGCACCGACACTAGAGGCGGAGGACAAACCGGCCCGAAAGGTATAACTGCCATCCCGGTAAATAACCGATTCATCAATCAACGAAGAAGCATAGAGCACAGCATTACAGGCTTGCCTCGATATTTTTTTCCCCACCAAAGGAATAGGCTCCCATGGCGGCGCAGGCGGAAGGGCACATCCACTGCCATGGTCGGTATCCCGAAGATACTCATCAACGTCAGGCGCACTCCTATGCTTGAAATAAAAATGAAATATTCCACCATTCAAAGTAGAATTACTCGCCAGAATAAAAGAGCCGTCCAAAAGCGTTTCATAACCCTCTTCGCCTTCACCTTTAACAAAGCTGAACCTAAACACATACTCCACATTTTCCGCATTCACGAACTTTATTGTTTTATCAACAACGAACAACTCAGTTGTTATTTTAGAATCAAGCTCCAACTCACGAGTCGATGCATTATAACGAACTTCCTGATCTGCCCTTGGGGCCAGGACAGCCGATTGCCACCCCCCATAATTCCATCTAGAATCATTAACATGTGGCGAACTAACCCGAACATCTTTAACCCTGATAACAAGTGCAGGCAATTCGAATTGGAAACGCCCAAGATTATCAAAGGCAAACATTCTTATATTTTTTAACACATAGAGCCTTTTTATTCCTCCTTCTCCGGCGCCAACATGAGGAACAATCCCTTGATCGGGGAAAAGCGACGTAACGTTAAAGTTTTTATCTATCCACGCCGTCTTCAAAAAGGCATATTTATCCTGAGTCCCGTCTATCGCAGCACCGCGTTCATAACCGGCATACATTCCAACGAGCATTGACTCTGGCGAAATCGAGTTATCGGCCACTGTAATACTTTCAACCAACGCCTGCAGCCCCTCTGTCTTGAAAAACGGAGACTCGCTCCAAGCCTCAATAACAGTCTGGGGCACACTCCAGCTGTCGTCATACTTCTTGTAAACCATATTCAAACGCAACATCGGGTTACTGCGCACTTTGGTTTCCGGCGAACCCGGCTCGGGCTGCTTGGGTGAACCTGGGAGATAGCCCTGTTCAACCTTCATGCTGGCCGGGTTGTTATCCACACACTCCACCCAAAATACAAACAAGCGGTTATTGAACAACACCGGCCTTATGGTGCGTTCAATGGCACTGGCCGAAATCGGCAGGTTAGCCTTGTGCCAGTCCGACCACGCCCCCGGCTGCGGATAATCGAACTTTGGCCGGTCGGGGTCCGAGCCGTTGAGGTTCACGTAAGTACGCTGGGACATATCCACCGAACGCCAGTAATACACACTCTCGGCCCGGGACTTGCCAATGAAGTAATACATGCCGTTCTTGAAATCGGCGGTATTGATGTAACCATTGATAATCGTCAGATTGGCCACTTCCTCGAAGCTCGCCAAATAAGACAGCACCGCCTCCTGCGCAGTATCGATATGGATCCTGTTCTGGTTGAGGTCGTTTTCCAGCTGCTGGAAGTACTTGGATTTGGTCAGGCGCAACGAGGGGTCGATATACAGCTCCGGGTAATAGCTCAACTGCTGGTTGGCCGCCCAGATCGGGTACTGGCTGTTGATCTCGCGCCATTGACTGACCAGATGATCTTCCATTACCTCGGTTTCATAACCAGGCTCCATGCCCATCAGCGCGGCATTGATGTACTGCTGAATACTGGCGATGGCCGAGGCCACCGGGCTGGTGGGTACGGCCTGGCTGACCTGCACATCCAACAGTTTGTATTGGTAGAGATCGTTGGCGGTCTTGATTTTGTCGCTTAACTGCGCGTTGACAAACTCCGGGGCATTGGGCACCACCTCATCCAGATAGTAGGCCACCAAGGCATCGCGCAGGGTTTCGTTGAGCTGACTATCGATTGAGCTGGACATGCTCGCTCCTCATTCATCGTGAAAGTGTGCAGGCGCTCAGCGCCGGGCAGCCATGACCGCATCGCCTACCGTTTGCCAGGCCGTACCTGTACTGTCGCCGTGCAGGGCGGTGGCCCTGAGCAAGTCCGCCGCAGCCAGGCCACTGGCGGCACAGGTGGCCTGGCTGCGCAGTATCCAGTCGATGTCGGCCATGGAGCAGGCGCGTTTTTGCGCCAGTTGTTGGAAAAGGTGATGCACTTCGTCGTGCTGCCACCCCACCAACCGGGCCAATACGGAAGCGGCCTGGTCGCTGACCGCTGCGCGCAACGTTTTGTTTTTGAGCGCTGTTTTCCCAGGGTTGGCCGCAATGAAGTAACCCAGCAACGCGTCTTCCGCCTGGCTTTGGCCATGAAACCACTGGCTGTAGCGGCTCAGCAGGTAGAAACTCTTGAGGTTCAACTCCAGATTTTTACCGGGGACTCCCAGCCATTGGGGGTTAAGCAAAAATACACGCAAGGCACTGGTGCTCAACCGCAGGTCCATCACCACTTTGCCATGGCGCAGGACTCGCTCGAATTGACTGAGCAACGAGTCGGTAGCGCTTGCGGTAGCCAACCCCAACACCGCGGACAACAGGGTGTGAACCGAGGTCTGCGCCCAACGTAATACAACCTGGGTGCGGTCCATCGGCAGGTTGATCATTTCTTGTACCAAACCTTCGATCAGCCGCAGTTGGCGGTCATGGCCGGCCAGTAGCAGGTCAGTAAGTACCGCTACGCTCTTCTCGCGCTCATAAGGGAAGAGGTTCAGTTGCCCCACCCGGTATTCAATAGCGTCTTGCAAGTAGCGATGGGGGTCTTCGAGACCTGTGAGCGGAACAGAGTTCACCAGCCCCTGCGGGTCCAGCAAATACTGCAGCACTTCACGCCATTTGATGGGTTCTCTTGCGCCGGCGGAGCTGGGGCGTTCATAGACAGGCAGATTCAGCGCCGAGATCTGCTCGTCGGTAATCAATACCTCTCGCGTCGCGGCAGCCAATAGACCCAAGCGGTCCACCAAACCTTGGGGCGGCAGGTAATCCCCGGGCTCCAGGCCCAACGCGCGCCGTACCCCGGTAACGCTTTGCTTGCTGTCCTTGAGCCAATTCACAGCCCAATCCATCTGCATCAACACATCGAGCACGTCAGGCGCGGGCTCCAGGGCATTTTTTTCCCAAACCTCTACCGTCGGCAGAAGTTTTTTGGGCAGCGCGCCGCACTTCACTTGCAGGTCGTGAATGGAAGACGATTGGCTGGTTATCACTTCCCATGCGAGCCTTGAAAGGGTTTTGCCGCTGAGCGACAACGTCCCACCCGCGCTCAACGGTTCAAGCGTGAGCGTGCTGCCATCAAGATTACGCACGAAGCTTACTTCGTCTGAATACTGCGGCTGCCGCTCCAGAGTAAACACCCGCGTGCCAGTTGCTGCTGCAAAATCGGTCCCCGCCAGCACAAACAAGGCGGAACCTGGCAGCAACCGCAATAAGTTTCCTTCTTGCGCAGCATCGACCACCAGCACCAGCCTGATGCTCAGATCATTGTCTCCGCGCGCCGCCAATGACCATGTACTGAAGGACGACAAGGAGGGTTGCAGCAGGCGCCCGGTACAGAGCAATCGCTGGTACTCCACCCCCCCCAGCATATCCACCAAGCCCCAGCCTTCCTCCGCAGACAGACCAAACATTTTCGCAATACGCGCCTGACGGTAGAGAGATGACAGGGTGCCAAGGTCACGGAGTAACGGCGCGACAAAATCCTTCGTTTGGCCGGCCAAGCGAAAAAGCGACGACTCTGTAGGCTCAAGGCCGAGCGCGACACAGAGTTGTGCCACGATTTTTTTGTTCGCAGCGTCTGTCCCACGGACATTGAAGGGGTCTCGATTAAGCACCAATGGCGTATCGAACAGCGCAGAAGGATTAAAGACTTGGTCAAACAGCGGCACCCTGTCACCCGTGGCGTAAGGCGTGAGATCGTGGAGGAACGCTGCAAATTCTTCGGGCTGGATGCCATAACGTCGGCTGAAATAGCGATAAACACCCAGAACCCGCAGGGTATTGGTGTTCAGGTCCATGGTCAGGTTGTGTTCACCCTCACTGCGGATGGCACTGACGATCAGCGTATCCAATTGAGCGAAGGGAATACCGGTACAACGCTGCAAACGGATCATGCGTTGCAGGCGGTCGAAGCGGTTGAGGGAGGTCTTGGTCAGGTACCAGTCTGCGCGATTGGCCTGTTTCACCTCTTGGAGGTCCATGGCATTGTCGTAGCGCTCAATACCCGCTGAACCGGAAGTTGGTAAAGCGGTGTTGTATTCGTCAGAGCCGTGCCCATTGACATAACAGGCACCATAAAACCCAGCGGTTCCCGCCTGGCCAAAGCTCGGATTGATCGATGGGCTATTGGGGGATAGTCGCGGGTAATGGGTGCGTCGTGACAAGAGCGCCTCGACCTGATCGGCGTCGAGCCCGGTTTTTTGCAGGAAGGTGTTGAGCGAGGCCAGCGCCGAACTGTCGCTCACACCAAAATGGCTTTGAAAGAAACCTAGCTGCTGATCCGAAAGCACGTAAAACTCGTCCAGTGTGAGCGTGAAGCTCAGCGTCGACAGATAAACAGGAGCTGCATACGTACCTATGGCCACGGTGAGATTGAAAGTACTGCTGTAACCGCCTTTGTCGGTTGGCAACGGTGAAGTGCTCTTCATCCACGGGATGAGTGAAGAACTGCTATCGGCGTGGCGGTAGCTTAACCTCCACATACCACTTTGGGAGGCAGTGGAAGACCTGAGAGTAACGCCTACTTCAAGATCCGGTGAGGTACCCACTGTGCAGAACTTGAGAATGGCTAAGTTCTCACCGCCTAAGACGGTATCAAAAACCGCCGCCGTCGGAGTAATGCTCACAACGGCGGGCTGATCGGGCAACACCAGATACCCGCCACTACGAGGTTGGAGTGGTGACAAATAGACCGTCGTCGCCCCACCCCATCCCGCATCCAACGCCGGCCTGGCGATATAAAACGTCGTAAACAACGACGGTTCGATCAACAACTGCTGCTGCTGAGGGCTCAGCCCCGACATCAACAATTGCGCTTGCGCTGCGGCATTCTGCACCACGCCATAATCGTTCAAGCCCCTTTGGCTGATGGGCAACTGCAAGCTGATTCGATAGCTCAACTCCCCCAGCTCAAGGTTCTTTTCGGCCAGGCCCAATCGGCATTGGTGGTGAGGGTAGTAATACGGGAACATGAACGGATAGCGCCGCTCGGCCAGTACCTCGTAGATGGGTTTGTTCTTATCCGGCATCCCACTGCGGTAGCGGGTGATATCGGCCATGAGGATCTCATTGACCAGTTCCAGCATCGGCCTTGGGGTAAAGGTGCTGTGCTGGTCAATGATCAGCTCCTGCAAATCGCGCCGCCGAGTCTCCAACAGGATCTTGGGCCGAGTGCCCTGGCCGGAGCCCTCCAAGGTGCGCGTGGCGAAACGATATTGAGCGCAGAGGTAAGACACCGGCGAGTCGACCGCCGCTATATCGCCCACTTTGCAGAACTCATCCCAGTTTTCCTTGAACAGGTTAGGGAAACTGGGCCCGACATCGACCAACGCACGCACACCGGTCCGCATACCCGGATCCTGGGCTCTCCCGCTGGACACTCGGTGTTCACGGTACAGCCGACCGATCTGCACCGCGTAGCACATGGCATTGTCATAAGCCACCTCGCCATCCGCCTCGCAGATCTCACCCAGACGTTGCACGAAGTGAGGCTTGGGTTGGGCAATGATGTCGAACACCGACTCCATACCCAACTGCTGCATCGCGTTGATGAAGCTGACTTTCTCCAGATCCTCTACCTGCAGTTCTGGCTCATCTACTACAAGCGTGCGTAGCAGACGGTCACTTCTCGACTCGTTGTCCATGCCCGCGTATTCCTTCAGATAGAGATACACACCGATATGTCCAACAAACTGAGCGCCACACGAAAAAAAAGAACCTGTGAGTTCTGACAGTAGCGACGAACGGCTTGGCGTTGGTTGAGGCGTCGATTGATGGTGCGCAGGCAGATGCTTCTGCTCAGTAAGTAAGCCATCGCGGGCTTGCCTGCGAATGCGTCCGGCCGGACAACGCAATGCTCCAGGTAACCAATCCAACCTACGCTTAAGTTAGGATGCTCGTTCCCTATGCGAGGTGGTCTCCATGTTCTTCGGCGTTCTCCTGATCATTACCTGGCTGATCCTGCTGCTGCGCTACCCGGCCAAAGCGTTGCCGGTGTCGCTGGCGGCGGCCGTCGGCCTGGGCTTCGTCGCCGTTTGGGTGGTCTGGCTGGACAACCGCGAAGCCGCGCAACTGGCCCGCCTTGAGCTGCGCATCACCTATGCCCCGCAGGAATGCCCGGCCGACCGTCCTCTGAAATTGACCATGAACAACGGCAACGACGTGCCCTTGACTGAACTGCGTTGGCGCGTCGCCGCCTATGCACCCGGCGATACCGTGAATCTGGCCGACAACGTCTACGCCGCCCCACGCTATCGCGGCCCCGGCGAATTGCAGGCCGGTGCCACCTGGGACGATTGCCTGCCCACACCGCCCCTACGCCCCGGCTATCGCCCGCAAACCCTGGAATTTCGCGCCGAGCACCTGCAAGGCAGTTTCTCGGACTGACAAAGGAATGATGCATGCCCACCGTACTCATCACCGGTTGTTCCAGCGGCATCGGCCGCGCTTTGGCCGACAGCTTCAAAACCGCAGGCTTTAACGTATGGGCCAGCGCCCGCCGCCCGGACGACGTCGCCGCCCTCGCCGCCGCCGGCTTCAACGCCGTGCAACTGGACGTCAACGACAGCGCCGCCTTGCAGCAACTGGCCGCACAATTGGGCGAGCTGGACGTGCTGGTCAACAACGCCGGCTACGGCGCCATGGGCCCGTTGCTCGATGGCGGCACCGAGGCGATGCAGCGCCAGTTCGAGACCAATGTGTTTTCCATCGTCGGCGTGACCCAGGCGCTGTTCCCTGCCCTGCGTCGCAGCAAAGGTTTGGTGGTGAATATCGGCAGTGTTTCCGGTGTACTGGTCACGCCGTTCGCCGGCGCCTACTGCGCCTCCAAAGCCGCCGTGCATGCCTTGAGCGATGCGTTGCGCATGGAGCTGGCGCCGTTCGGTGTACGGGTCATGGAAGTACAGCCCGGCGCAATCAATACAAGCTTTGCAAAAAACGCCGGCGCCCAGGCCGAATTGCTGATCAACGAACAATCACCCTGGTGGCCGTTGCGCGAAGGTATTCGTGCGCGCAGTCAGGCGTCCCAGGACGAGCCAACCCCAGCCAGTGACTTTGCGGCGGATGTGCTCAAGGCCGTGCAACAAGCGCGGCCACCGCGCCTGTTGCGTTCAGGCAATGGCAGCCGCGCGTTACCGTTGATGGCGGCGCTGGTGCCCAAGGGGTTGTTGGAAGCCGTACTGAAGAAACGCTTTGGTTTGAAGGGGAATTTGTAAATGATCGACTACAGCGATTTTTTTGAAGAAGTAATCCAGACCCACGTAGAGATCGAGCAATGGTTCGCCGGCGTTGCGCCCGAGGGCACCTTGCAGAATTTGCTGGCGCGCTTCTCGCCTGAATTCAGCATGGTTGCGCCTGCCACCGGCACACGCGTCAATGCAGCCGGGGTCAACGCGCTGTTTACTCGCCTGGGCGGCATGCGTCCTGGGCTGAAAATCACCTTGAGTGAAATGGCCGGGATTGACCGGCATGCGCGCGGTGCGACGGTGACGTATCGGGAGCATCAGGTGGACGACAGCGGCACCCGGACGGATCGTCGCGCGACCGTGGTGTTCGAGAAGCAGGCCAGCGGCGCGCTGTTGTGGCGGCACTTGCACGAGACGTTTATCAAAGCTTAACGCGAGTCTAAATGTGGGAGGGGGCTTGCCCCCGATGGCCATAGGTACCTACACAACTCAGCAGCGCCCAACCGTAACCACGATGCGAAGCGAGTCGCTCTTGATCTTGATCTGCTTTTGATCTCAGGCGCCCCGTTAAACCACGCTGGCCGAACGCAGGCTTGAATCCGTGGGCAACCCGGCAG
>Ga0105246_10000394_pt1 | contig 23433 bp, 19 predicted proteins | sample KBSM64metaG_FD_99694 | JGI IMG/M metagenome (GOLD analysis project Ga0105246, IMG submission 99694) | Miscanthus rhizosphere microbial communities from Kellogg Biological Station, Michigan, USA - KBS M6-4 metaG | ecosystem: Host-associated > Plants > Roots > Rhizosphere > Soil | place... | reverse complement strand
GCTGCCGCAGCGGGTGATTTCGAGGAAGGTGCGTGCCAGCTCGATGTCCATGAAGCCCCCGGGAGTTGAATGGAGGGCATTGTAGTGGAATGCGGTCAAAATGGTGGGAGGGGGCTTGCTCTCGATAGCCATAGGTATATACACAACTCTGTAGCGCCCAACCGTAACCACGATGCGAAGCGAGCCGCTCTTGATCTGGTTTTTGATCTTGATCTGAGGCGCCCCGTTAAACCACGCTGGCCGAACGCAGGCGAGGTGCCGAGTGGTGGGGCAAGAGCGTTTTGCTTACTTTTGCGCTTTTCAAAAGTGAGCCGCCGTTGGGCGGAACCCAAAGTGGCCGTTACCGCAGAAACGGATATGTACTCGATCTGATCCAACATCCTGGCCAGCCCAGAGGCCGCCATCGGGGGCAAGCCCCCTCCCACATTGGGTTGTGGGGTGAATCAAGAGTGATCGAACTCCAGTAGATCCGATACGGCTCACTCCCAGCCGCCACGGTCGAGACACCGGGTGTTCGCCGGAGGCTGTTTGCCGTAGGCCAGAAACTCCCCGAGCCAGCGGCTCACGCAGCCGTCGGCCGTGGCCTGGGCGGGTTCCTTGAGCAGCAGCGACTCGACGCCGGACACGCTCGGTTCGCCGCGCCCGGCGTTGACCAGCACCATGCGTGCGATGCGTTCGGGAAACCGCGTGGCGTAGCGGTTGCCCAGGCGCGCCGCGTCGGCATTGCCGACGTAGTTGAGCCGGGACTCGCCCAGTTGCCCGCGCACATACTCCATATCCTCTGCCGCCTGTTCGAGGGCATCGCTGCCTTTGAGGTCGCGGCTGCTCAGTTCGATCATGTCGTAGCGGTCGACGAGCATGCGATACGCCGGGGTGGCGTAAGACTCCCAGCGGCCGGCCAGATGCAGGGCAAAGGTGGTGTTTCTGGCCGTACGCGGATCGCCGGACTGGATAAACACCACGCCCTCGCGGTTGAGCGGGTCGCGCGCGCCGACGCGGGTCACGCTCAAGCGCAGGCGGCCGCGGCCAGGGGCGGCATGGTCGCGGGGCACCGTCACCACGCCACATTGGGTACGGGCGAGTACCTCGGGGTCGAGCTGCTCGAACACCGGGAAGGGGCAATCGAGTAACCAATCAATGGCGGTGGGCGCGATCAACGGCTCGGCCAGGGCCAGGTGTGCGATCAGCCAGCCGCCGAGGCAGACCAGGCATTTTCCAACAACGCTGGATTTCATTAGAAGGTCCCGGGAAGCCGTGTGAAGTCGGCTTTTTTACCAAGGACCTTGGGTCTAATAATGTAAGGCGATTAAACGGATCGTGTACGAAACTGGAGTTTCGTTTATCAGGTGCCGCTATTCCAGCCACCGCCCAATGCTTTGTACAACGCGATGCTGGCCTGCAGGCGCGACAGCCGCAGCTGCACGTCCAAGTCCTGGGCCGCGTACAGGGTGCGTTGGGTTTGCAGTACTGTGAGCAGATCCTCGGCACCGGCCTGGTAGCGGCTTTCGGCGATGCGGAACGCGGTCCGGGCCTGTTGCAGTTCTTCGGCTTGCCATTGGCGTTGCTGGTCGAGGCGGCTGATGCTGCTGAGGGCTTTTTCCACATCGGCAAAGCCGTTGATGATCGCCCCACGGTAGCTTTGCAGAAGCTCATCCTGGCGCGCGCGGGCCTTGTCGCGTTCGGCGCTTAAACGACCGTTGTTGAAGATCGGCGCCACCAGGCCCGAGGTCAGGGTGTAGAACGGGCTGCGCAGGATCTCGTCGGCCTTGTAGGCGCCCGAACCCAGGGTCGCGCCCAGGGTCACCGCAGGCAGCATCGCCGCGCGGGCGACGCTGACGTCGGCACTCGCCGCCGCCAGCTGTGCTTCGGCCCGGGCGAGGTCGGGGCGTCGGCTCAATAACTGGCTGGGCACGCCCGGGCCGATGGTTGGCCAGGTCAGTGCCGGGAACGCCTCGCTGCCCAGTTCCAGCGCCTGCACGGGCTGGCCGAGCAATGCGGCCAGGGTGATGCGTGCCTCTTCGGCCAGTTGCTCGACCAGCGGCAGTTGCCGTTGCTGGCCGGCCACCAGGCTTTTCTGTTGCGCCAGTTCCAGGGCCGTGGCGGAGCCGGCGTCGTAGCGGGTTTGCACCAGGTCGAGCACCGCGCGCGCATTCGCCAGGTTCAGCTCGGCGATCTGCACGCGCTGGCGCGCCGCCAGGGTTTGCGCGTAGCGGTCGGCGACGTTGCTGAGCAGGGTCAGTTCCACGTTGGCCTGGTCGAACCGGCTGGCCTGCAGGCTATGCAGGGCGCCGTCGCGCGCAGCGGCGCGAGCGCCCCAGAAGTCGAGTTCGTAGCTGGCCGTGAGGTTGGCGTCATAGCTGGTGACGGTTTTATTGTTTTCGGTGGCGTTGAGGTCCGAGTTGCCGCTGCCGCGCAGCAGCTTTTCGCGGGTGGCGGTGAGGTTGAACTTGACCTCGGGCAGCAGCGGCGCGCCGGCAATCACCGCCGTTGCCTGGGCCTGGCGCACGCGGGCCATGGCGGCGGCCACATCGAAACTGTCACGCCGCGCCTGGTCGATCAGGCGGTTGAGCGACGGGCTGCCAAAGTGCGTCCACCAGCGCTGGTTGGTGGCTTGGCTGGCCGCGCGTTCGGCAGAGTGCCAGGCGGCGGGCGGCGTGATGCCGCTGTCGACGGCGTCGGGGTTGCCGGCGCAGGCGCTGAGCAGCAGGCACAGCCCGAGCAGGGAAAGCGGTGTGGCAAGGGAGGGTTTATTCACTGGTCAATGCCTTAACCGGATCGAGCCGGGCAGCTTTACGGGCCGGCATAAAGCCGAATACGACGCCGGTGACCAGCGCGCAGCCAAAGGCACCGAGCATCGCCACCAGGGAAAACTGCACGGCCACTTCGGCCAGCACCAGCACGCCGCCCACCAGCAGCGCCAGGGCGATACCGAACAGCCCGCCGACCACCGAGAGCATCACCGCCTCGGTGAGAAACTGGCGCAGGATGTCGCGCTGGCGGGCGCCGGTGGCCATGCGGATGCCGATTTCGCGGGTCCGTTCACGCACGGTCATCAACATGATATTCATCACGCCGATGCCGCCCACCAGCAGGGAAATCGCCGCAATCGAGCCGAGCATCAGCGACAGGGTATTGGCCGTGCGCGCCTCGGCCTGGATCATCGCGGCGTTGTTGGTCAGGTGGTAGTCGTCCTTGCCGTGGTGCAGTCGTTTGAGCAACTGATCGATGGCCTGCTCGGCGGCGTTCACCCGGGTGGCGTCGGCGGCGGCGATCACCACGTACTCCGGGTTGTAGCTGCCGAACAGACGAATGCTGGCGGCGGAGTAGGGGATGGCAATGCGATCGTCGCTGTCCTTGTTGCCCGAGCTGGAGCCTTTTTCCTGGAGCACGCCGACCACCTGGAAGGGCACGTTTTCGATCAGGATGTATTGGCCGATGGGGTTGACCAGGCCTTTGAACAGCTTGTCGCGCACCCGTGCGCCGATCACCGCGACGGTGGCGGCGTTGCGTTCGTCGGCCTCGGTGAAGTAGCTGCCCTCGACCACCGGCCAGTTGAAGATGGTCGGGAAGTTGGTGTCGTTGCCGCCCACATAGGCCATGTAGTCGATGTTGCCGAACCGCACGCCGGCTTCGGCGCCGTTGACCGGCATGATCCGTTTCACCTGCGGCAGGGTGGCCAGGGCGGCCACGTCGGCGGGGGTGATGATGCCCAGGGGCGTACGCGGGTTGGGCGACGAACCGCTGACATACAGAATGTTCGAGCCGAACGCGCCCATCTGCGCCATGACCTGGCGCTTGCTGCCTTCACCCACGGCCAGCATGACCACCACCGAGGCCACCCCGATAATGATGCCGAGCAGGGTCAGCGCGGTGCGAAACCGGTTGATCCACATCACGCGCCAGGCCGCTTGCAGCGCGTCGAGCAGTTCGGCTTTCCACGCGCCGTTGTGTTCGGCGCCATCGGCCAGGCGCTGGCGCAGGTCCACGGCTTGCAGCGCCGCGCTGTTCGCGGGGGCGGGCGCCTCGGTCTGAGGGGCGGGCGAGTCGCTGATGATCAGGCCGTCGCGAATCTCGATGATGCGGTTGGCACGCGCCGCCACTTCGCGGTCATGGGTAATCAGGATGACCACATGGCCCTGGCTCGCCAGTTCGTCGAGCAGCGTCATCACCTCGGCGCCGCTGTGGCTGTCGAGGGCGCCGGTGGGTTCGTCGGCGAGGATGATATGGCCGCCGTTCATCAGCGCTCGCGCGATGGACACCCGTTGCTGCTGGCCACCGGAGAGCTGGTGCGGACGGTTGCCGGTGCGCTCGGCCAGGCCCAGGCGGGTGAGCAGGGCATTGGCGCGGGCGTGCCGTTCGCCGGCACTGATGCCGGCATAGATCGCCGGCATCTCGACGTTTTCCTGGGCCGATGCCGAGGGGATCAGGTGGTAGCCCTGAAACACGAAGCCGAACGCTTCGCGGCGCAGCCAGGCCAGTTCGTCGCTGCCCAGTTGGGCGACGTTTTCCCCGGCGAACAGGTAGTCGCCTTCGCTCGGGCGGTCGAGGCAACCGAGGAGGTTCATCAACGTCGACTTGCCGGAGCCCGAGGCGCCGACGATGGCGACGAATTCCCCGGCGTGGATCGACAGGTCGATGCCGCGCAGCACGTCGACCTGCGGGCTGTCGCCGCCGCCGTAGGATTTGCGGATGTGCTTGAGTTCGATCAGTGGCGTGGTCAACTCAACCCCCGCTGCCGTCGGCCGGACCGATCAACAGGTGGTCGCCTTCGTCGAGGCCGTCCAGCACCTGCACGCGCAGGCGGTCGCTGATGCCCAGGCGCACCGAACGCTGCTCGATGCTGCCGTTTTTCGCCACCACCCGGGCGAGTTGCGTATCCGCCGTGGGCGTGCCTTGCAGCGCGGCGACCGGCACGGTCAGGGCGTCCTTGACTTGGCTGGCTACGAAAAACACCTGGGTGGTCATTTCCGCCATCAGGGCGTTATCGGCGTTGTCGACGTCCAGCAACACCGTGTACAGCACCACGCGGCCGGTGCCGCTCTTGCTGCTGTTGCTCGGGCTGCCACTGCCCTGGGTTTCGTTCAACGGCTTGGGCGGGATCGGCAGGATCTGCCGCACGGTGCTGGTCCAGCGCCGGCTGCCGCCGCTCAAGGTGGTGAAATACGCACTCATGCCAGGTTTGACATGGCCGATATCCGCCTCGGACACTTCGGCCCACACCGTCATCGGCGACAATTTGGCGATGCGCAGGATCAGCGGCGTCTGTTGTTGGGCGTTGAGGGTCTGCCCGACCCGCGCATCCACCGCCACGACGGTACCGGCCATCGGCGCGTAGATGCGCGTGTAACCGAGTTCCGCTTCGTCGCTGCGCAGGCTGGCCCGGGCCTGGCGAATCTGGGCCAGGAACATGTCGACCCGCGCCTGGGTGGCGTCCAACTCGGCCCTGGCGGTTTGCACATCTTCTTCGCGGGTGGCGTTACCGGCGCTCAGGCGTTGCTGACGCTGGTATTTCTGGCGCGCCAAGGCGTGCTGGGCTTTCTGCTCCTGCAATTGCGCCTGCAGGTTTTCGATGGCGTAGCGGCTGGCGTCGAGCTTGGCTTTTTGCGTCGACGGGTCGATCTCCACCAGCAACTGGCCTTCCTTGACCTGATCGCCGGCCTCGACGTGGATCTTCTGGATCTGCCCGGAGGCCTGGGCGCCGACATCCACATAGCGCCGTGGTTGCAGGGTGCCCAGGGCCGTGACGCTGTTTTCGATATCGCCCCGGGTGACCGTCACGGTGGCCAGGGCGTCGCGGCCCGGCGCAAGGGCTTGCCAGGCGACAAACGCAACGATGGGGATCAGGCACGCCACCACAAGCAGGGCGCGTCGGGCAGGTCGAGGGCGTTTCATGCGTAGGTTCCAGCCAGGAAAGATCGGGGCGCAGTCGCGCAGAGCTGACAGGTAAACGAAGAAAATCGCCGGGGATTTAGGCTGTTACACGCGCGGTTACAGGCCGAGCGAAGAAAAAAATCGACCGTTGATGCGAGACTTCTTTAAAAGTAGATGAGAATTACTATAAATTGCACACACTCAAACTGCCATCATCGATGGCTGTGTTTCTACGCAGGTTGGCATCGTCCGCACCACGGCCATGGGGCCAGGAGTCATGTTGGAAAACTACTATCGCGAGCTGGTGTGTTTCCTCAACGCCAAGCTGGGCAACCGTCAGGTGGCCGAGGATGTGGTGCATGACGCCTATGTGCGGGTGCTGGAGCGCTCCAGTGACACGCCGATCGAACAGCCGCGCGCGTTCCTGTACCGCACCGCGTTGAACCTGGTGATCGACGGCCATCGGCGCAACGCCCTGCGCCAGGTGGAGCCGCTGGAGGTGCTGGACGCTGAAGAACGCTTCGCCCCCTGTTCACCCCACGCCAGCCACGACCAGAGCCAGCGCCTGGAGATGCTCGAACGCGCCCTGGCCGAGCTGCCGGCGGCCTGCCGCGACAGTTTCCTGTTGCGCAAACTCGACGGCCTGTCCCACCTGCAAATCGCCGAGCGCCTGTGCATTTCCCGCGCGCTGGTGGAAAAGCACATCGTCAATGCCATGAAGCACTGCCGGTTGCGCATGCGTGAGTGGGAAGCGCACTGAAGCGCTGTTAGTTAAATTTTATTTCACTGTCCTCGTTTCCTATCAACACACGGCCTGTTGTTCAGGCCATGAAGGTATTCCGCCCCAACCGCCAAGGGGCTTATCCAGAGGACACTGGAATGACACAGGCAATTGCTTCGCCCGCGGTTCACGACCTGATCGGCATCGGCTTCGGCCCTTCGAACCTGGCGCTGGCCATCGCCTTGCAGGAGCGTGAGAAAGCCCAGGGCAAACTGGACGTACTGTTCCTCGACAAACAGGCCGACTACCGCTGGCACGGCAATACCCTGGTGACCCAGAGCGAATTGCAGATTTCCTTCCTCAAGGACCTGGTGACCCTGCGCAATCCCACCAGCCCGTATTCCTTCGTCAATTACCTCAAGGCCCACGACCGCCTGGTGGACTTCATCAACCTGGGCACCTTCTACCCGTGCCGCATGGAGTACAACGACTACCTGCGCTGGGTTGCCGGGCAATTCCAGGCCCAGGCCCGCTACGGCGAAGAGGTACTGGCCATCGAGCCGATCCTGCACCAGCAACAGGTTGAAGCGCTGCGCGTGATTTCCCGCGATGCGCTGGGCGAGCAGCATGTGCGCACCACACGCTCGGTGGTGGTCAGCGCCGGCGGCACGCCGCGTATTCCCGAGGCGTTCAAGGCGCTCAAGGGCGACAGCCGGGTGTTCCACCATTCCCAGTACCTGGAGCGCATGGCCGGCCAGCCGTGTGTCGACGGCAAGCCGATGCGCATCGCGGTAATCGGTGGTGGTCAGAGCGCCGCCGAAGCCTTTATCGACCTCAACGACAGCTTCCCGTCGGTGCAAGTCGACCTGATTCTGCGCGGTTCGGCGCTCAAGCCGGCGGATGACAGCCCGTTCGTCAATGAAGTGTTCTCGCCGGCCTTTACCGACCTGGTATTCCAGCAAGTCGGCGCCGAACGTGAGCGCCTGGTCGCCGAGTACCAGAACACCAACTACTCGGTGGTGGACCTGGACCTGATCGAGCGCATCTACGGCATCTTCTATCGCCAGAAAGTGTCCGGCATCGCGCGCCAGGCATTTCGCACCATGACCGTGGTCGAAAAGGCCACCCCCGGCCCGCTGGGCATCGAACTGACACTGCGCAACAACGCCACTGGCGAAACCTGCGTGAATCACTACGACGCGGTAATCCTTGCCACCGGTTACGAACGCCAGATGCACCGCGAATTGCTCGCGCCGCTGGAAGCCTACATGGGCGATTTTGAAGTGGCTCGCGACTACCGCATCGTCACCGACGAGCGCTGCAACGCCGGCATCTACATCCAGGGGTTCAGCCAGGCCAGCCATGGTTTGAGCGATACGTTGCTGTCGGTGCTGCCGATTCGCGCCGATGAAATTGCCGCGTCGTTGTACGAGAACGATCGCAACCGTGGCACCGCGCGTTCGGTGCAGGACCTGCTGCTCGCCACCGCAAGCTGATCGGCTTCTGTAGGAGCGAGCTTGCTCGCGAAAAACGCGAGGGCGCCGGGTTGATTCAGAAGGGGCGCGTTATCGTTGACGTTTTTCGCGAGCAAGGGCTAGCCGCCCGCCTCGCTCCTACGGGCGGTACTTGTGACAAGGAGTTGCTGCTGATACTGTACAAAAAACCAGTATCGGTAGCTCTCCATGCAGTTGATCGAAAAACTCAGCATTCTCGCCGACGCCGCCAAGTACGACGCTTCGTGCGCCAGCAGTGGCGCACCCAAGCGCAGCTCCGAAGGCAAGGCCGGGCTGGGTTCCACCGATGGCATGGGCATTTGCCACAGCTATACGCCCGACGGCCGTTGCGTGTCGCTGCTCAAGGTTTTGCTCACCAACTTCTGTCTCTACGACTGCCAGTATTGCGTCAACCGCCGTTCCAGCGATGTGCCCCGCGCGCGCTTCAGCCCGGAAGAGGTGGTCACCCTGACCCTGGACTTCTACAAGCGCAATTGCGTCAGCGGCCTGTTTCTCAGTTCCGGCATCATCCGCTCGGCCGACTACACCATGGAGCAGCTGGTGCGGGTCGCCAAGTTGCTGCGTGAAGAGCACGATTTTCGCGGCTATATCCATCTCAAGACCATTCCCGAAGCCGACCCCGCGTTGATCGCCGAGGCCGGGCGCTATGCCGACCGCCTGAGCGTGAATATCGAACTGCCTACCGATGCCAGCCTGCAAACCCTGGCGCCGGAAAAACAGATCGTCTCGATCAAGCAGGCCATGCAGACCATCTACACCGGTGAACAGACGGTGCTCAACGAACCCCGCGCACCGCGTTTCGCCCCGGCCGGGCAGAGCACACAGATGATCGTCGGCGCCGACGACACCGATGACAGCACCATCCTGCACGGTGCCGAAGCCTTGTATGGCAACTACAAACTGCGCCGTGTGTATTACTCGGCGTTCAGTCCGATTCCCAACAGCCCCAAGAGCGTGCCCCTGGCTGCGCCGCCGTTGATGCGCGAGCATCGCTTGTACCAGGCCGACTTTCTGTTGCGCAGCTACGGCTTCAGCGCCAATGAACTGTTCGAAGGCCCCGGCGACCTGGCCCTGGATATCGACCCCAAGCTGGCGTGGGCCCTGGAGCATCGCGAGGTGTTCCCCCTCGATCTTAACCGCGCCGAACCGACCTTGATCGCGCGTATCCCCGGCATTGGCCTGCGCACCACCCAGCGCCTGGTGGACCTGCGCCGCGAACGCAAGATCCGCTTCGAAGACCTGGCGCGCATGCGCTGTGTGCTGGCCAAGGCCAAGCCGTTTTTCATCACCAGCGATTACCACCCGCAGCAGGCCGACAGCACCAGTGTGTTGCTGCGCGAACAGCTGCGCGATCGCCCGCAACCGCAACAGATGGGGTTGTGGGGATGATCAGCCTGGAATGCGACAACCTGTTCAGCACCTGGCGCGAACAGGCGCGCTGGCTGCTCAGCCATCAGGTCGACCCCAGCCAGGTGAGCTGGGGCGCAACCGAGGTGGCGGATCTGTTTGCCACCGACGAGCCCATTCCTTCCGGGTTGGGCCCGTTCCAGGCGCGCATTCCCAAGGCCTTGTTGCAACTGCTGGAGTCGGCTGCCTGCTACCAGGGCGATCAGCGTTGGAGTTTGTTGTATGAGGTGTTGTGGCGGGTCAGCCATGGCGACCGCACGGCCATGTTGGCAGGTGACAAATTGGGCAGCGAGTTGCAGCGCCGCATCAAGCAGGTCAGCCGTGAAGCCCACCACTTGCATGCGTTTGTGCGGTTCATTGCACTGCCGGCCGAGGCAGGGCCCGAGCTGCCGGAGTACGTGGCCTGGCATGAGCCGGCCCATGATATTTTGCACAGTGCCAGCCAGCATTTTATCGGGCGCATGGGCCGGCATCGCTGGATGATCGCAACGCCCCTGGATGGGGTGTATTACGACGGCGAGCAATTGATTCACCAACGCCGGTGCCCCGAGGCGTGGCAGCAACTGGCGCAAAATGTCGAAGACCCGCACAGCGCCATGTGGTTGACCTATTACAGTCACATCTTCAACCCGGCGCGCTTGAACCCCAAGGTGATGGAAGGGCATCTGCCGAGCCGGTTCTGGAAGAACCTGCCGGAAGGCAAGTTGATTCCCGGGCTGATCAGCGAGGCGCGCACGGGCAAGCAGAAGGATGGACAGGCCAGACTGGTGGGCACCAAGCCCGGCAAACGCATTTCAAGCGGGCACAGTTAGAACATGTGGGTAGGGCTTGGTATGGTGGTGTCTGTCAGAGCGCCCTCAGCCAGGAGCAATCATGTCTACCGCTGTTCGTCTTGCCCAAACCGCCGATGCCGAAGGGATCAGCCAGGTCATCCTGGCGGCCTTGCATAGCAGCAATGCACAGGATTACCCGGCGGACGTGATTGCCCGAGTGGCCAGTCATTTCACGCCCGAGGCCGTGCTGGCGCTGCTCAAGCGCCGTGTCGTGCTGGTGGCCACCCGGGATCAGGTGATCGTCGCCACCGCCGCGCTTGATGCCAATGTGGTGCGCTCGGTGTTCGTCAACCCGGCGCTGCAAGGGCAGGGCATTGGGCGACTGTTGATGATCGAGATCGAACTGCGCGCCCGCGAAGCCGGGGTGACGGTGTTGAGCGTGCCGTCCTCGCTGACCGCCGAGCCGTTCTACAGCAAGCTGGGGTTTCACACTGTGCGCGATGTCTATCATGGCAATGAACGCACGCTGGTCATGGAAAAGGCCCTGCTGTCCCGGCATCCCATCGGCCCGTATCGCGACCGTCAGCACCGTGCGCAAGTGGTTGAGTTATGGCAGGCGGCGTTCGGCTATGACACTGCGCATAACCTGCCGAGCCTGGCGATCGATAAAAAACTGGCGGTCAATGATGGGTTGTTCTTTGTCGCGACCGATAAAAAAGCCGTGATCGGTACGATTCTCGCCGGCTACGACGGCCATCGTGGTTGGCTGTATTCGGTGGCGGTGCATGCCGACTATCGTCGCCACGGCCTGGGATCATCGCTGGTGCGTCACGCGGAACAGGCGTTGACGGCGTTGGGTTGCATGAAGATCAACCTGCAGATCAATGGCGGCAATGACGCAGTGGTGGGGTTCTACGAGGCGTTGGGATATGGGGTGGAACCGAGGATCAGCATGGGCAAGAAGATTGCCGGGAATATCCCTCAATCCTGAAAACACTGGAGATCAAATGTGGGAGGGGGCTTGCCCCCGATGGCAGTGTGTCAGTCACTGAAAATATTGACTGATCCACCGCTATCGGGGGCAAGCCCCCTCCCACAGGTTTTGCAGTGTTGCTGAGGCAGTGGCTTAGACCTTGACGATCCAACCCGCCGGCGCTTCGACGTCACCGGTCTGCACGCCCGTCAGCTCTTGGTAGAGCCTCTGGGTAATCGGGCCCACTTCGGTTTCGCTGTAGAACACGTGCAGCTTGTCGTTGTACTGAATGCCGCCGATCGGCGAGATCACCGCAGCGGTGCCGCAGGCGCCGGCTTCCTTGAATTGGTCGAGCTTGTCGATGAACACCTCGCCCTCGACCACGGTCAGGCCCAGGCGGCTCTGGGCCAGTTCGATCAGCGACAGGCGGGTGATGCCCGGCAGCACCGAAGGCGACTTCGGCGTGATGAACTGGTTGTCGTGGGTGATGCCGAAGAAGTTGGCCGAGCCGACTTCTTCGATTTTCGAATGGGTCATCGGGTCCAGGTAGATCGCGTCGGCGAAGCCGGATTTCCTCGCTTCCGAGCCCGGCATCAGGCTGGCGGCGTAGTTACCGCCCACTTTCGCGGCACCGGTGCCCTGCGGCGCGGCGCGGTCGAAGGTGGAGATCTGGAAGTTGTGGGGCACCAGGCCGCCTTTGAAATAGGCACCGACCGGGATGGCGAACACCGAGAAGATGAACTCCGGCGCGGTGCGCACACCGATGTTTTCACCGGTGCCGATCACGAATGGGCGCAGGTACAGCGCGCCGCCGCTGCCGTAAGGCGGGATGAAGCGCTCGTTGGCCTTGACCACCTGTTTGCAGGCTTCGATGAAGTCTTCGGTCGACACATGCGGCATCAGCAGGCGGGCGCAGCTGCGTTGCATGCGCGCGGCGTTCTGGTCCGGACGGAACAGGTTGATCGAGCCGTCCTTGCAGCGGTAGGCCTTGAGGCCTTCAAAGCACTGCTGGCCATAGTGCAGGGCGGTGGAGCCCTCGCTGATGTGCAGCACATTGTCGTCGGTCAGGGTGCCTGCTTGCCATTCGCCGTTTTTCCAGACCTGGAGAAACCGCTTGTCGGTCTTGATGTAGTCAAAACCCAGCTTGTCCCAATTGATGCTTTCGTTACCCATGACACCCTCTAATCTCTGGTCAAGTCGGATTTTTTTCTGGATGGGCTCAACAATACTTCATTCTTGGCCGGTGTGGGAGCGGGCGGTTGGACCATTCCACATCTCTATTGGCTGATCCACTGCTATCGGGGGCAAGCCCCCTCCCACATTTAAAATGCATTCCAAATGTGGGAGGGGGCTTGCCCCCGATGGCCTCGCCACGGTTTTACAGATGCAACGCATGCCCCAAAGCCCGCAATGCCGCTTCCTGCACGGCCTCACCCAAGGTCGGATGGGCGTGGATGGTGCCGGCCACATCTTCCAGGCGTGCACCCATTTCCAGGCTCAGGCCAAACGCAGTGGACAGCTCCGACACCCCGGCTCCCACTGCCTGCCAGCCGACAATCAGGTGATTGTCACGCCGCGCCACCACCCGCACGAAGCCGGTTTTCGACTCCAGGGTCATGGCCCGCCCGTTGGCGGCGAACGGGAAGCTCGACACGATGCAGTCCAGGCCGGCAGCTTTGGCCTCGTCCGGGCTCTTGCCCACCACCACCAGTTCCGGGTCGGTAAAGCACACCGCCGGAATCGCCGCCGGGTTGAATTCGCGGGCTTTGCCGCTGATCAGTTCGGCGACCATCTCGCCCTGGGCCATGGCCCGGTGTGCCAGCATCGGCTCGCCGCTCAGGTCGCCGATGGCATACACATTGCGCATGCTGGTCTGGCAGCGGCTGTCGATCTTGATCGCGGCGCCGTTCATGTCCAGGTTCAGCGCTTCGAGGTTGAAGCCCTGGGTGTTGGGTTTGCGACCCACGGCCACCAGCACCTGATCGGTTTCCAGCGACAGGGTGTCGCCATTCGGGTCCCGCACTTGCAGGCAGTTATCGGCAAAGCCGCTGACGCTGTGCTTGAGGTACAGCTTTATGCCGAGTTGCTTGATCGACTCGTTAACCGGCTGGGTCAGCTCGGCGTCATAGGCCGGCAGGATGCGCTCCTGGGCCTCGACCACGCTGACGTCGGCCCCCAGCTTGCGATAGGCGATGCCCAGTTCCAGGCCGATATAACCGCCGCCCACCACGATCAGCCGCTTCGGTACGTGGCTCGGGGCCAGGGCTTCGGTGGATGAAATGACCGGCCCGCCCAGCGGCAGCATCGGCAACTCGACGCTTTTCGAACCGGTGGCCAGCAGCAGGTGTTCGCACTGGATGCGCTGCTCGCCCACGTCGACGGTCTTGCCGTCCACCACCTTGGCCCAGCCATGGATCACCTGCACTTTGTGCTTTTTCAACAACGCGGCGACGCCGGTGGTCAGGCGGTCGACGATGCCGTCTTTCCATTCCACGCTCTTGCGAATGTCCAGGGTGGGCACGTCCACTTCGATGCCCAGTGGCGAGCCCTGGCTGTGGTGTACCGTCTGCTGGAATTGCTCGGCCACATGGATCAAGGCCTTGGACGGAATGCAGCCGATGTTCAGGCAGGTGCCGCCCAGCGCCTGGCCTTCCACCAAGATGGTCGGGATGCCCAGTTGGCCGGCGCGAATCGCGGCGACATAACCGCCAGGGCCGCCGCCGATAATCAGCAGCGTGGTGTGTAGTGTCTGAGTCATGCCCTTACTCCAGGAACAGGCTGGCGGGTTGTTCGAGCAGGCCACGCACGGCCTGGATGAATTGCGCCGCGTCCATGCCATCGACCACACGGTGATCGAACGAGCTGGAGAGGTTCATCATCTTGCGTACCACGATCTGGCCCTTTATCACCATCGGCCGCTCGACGATGCGGTTGACGCCGACAATCGCCACTTCCGGCAGGTTCAGCACCGGCGTGCTGACAATGCCGCCCAGCGCGCCGAGGCTGGTCAGGGTGATGGTCGAGCCCGACAGCTCCTCGCGGCTGGCCTTGCCATTGCGCGCGGCGTTGGCCAAACGTGTGATTTCTTCGGCAGTGCCCCACAGGCTGCGGGCTTCGGCGTGGCGCACCACCGGCACCATCAGGCCGACGTCGCTCTGGGTGGCGACGCCCACATGCACGGCGCCGAAGCGGGTGATGACCTGGGCTTCGTCGTCATAGCGCGCGTTGATCTGCGGGAAATCGCGCAGTGCCACCACCATGGCGCGCACGATAAAGGGCAGCAGGGTCAGCTTGCCGCGCGTGGCGCCGTGTTTGTCATTGAGGTGTACGCGCAACTCGTCCAGCGCGGTGACGTCGATTTCTTCCACGTAGCTGAAATGCGCGGCGCGACGGGTGGCGTCCTGCATGCGCTGGGCGATCTTGCGGCGCATGCCGATCACCGGGATCTGGTGCTCGTCGTTGCGTTCGGTGTAAGGGTTGGCGGCGGCCGAGGCTGGGCTGGCGCCTTGCTGAAGGTAAGCCTCGAGGTCTTCATGCAGGATCCGTCCGGCCGGGCCGGAGCCCTGTACCAGGCGCAACGGGATACCCGCATCCAGGGCATGCTTACGCACGGCGGGGGAGGCCAGCGGGCGCTCATTGGCCTCCCGGGCCACGGGCGCCTGGACTTTGGCCGCGACAGGCGCGGGCTTACTTTGAACCGGTTCCGGCTTGCTCTCCACCAGCGGCGCGGCTTTTTCCACCGGTGCGGCCACGGCCGGCGCTTCCCTGGCGTTACCGGCGCCTTCCACTTCAATGCTGATCAAAATACTGCCCACCGCCATGACTTCACCCGGCTCGCCACCCAGGGAAATCACCTTGCCGTGTACCGGCGAGGGAATGTCCACCATCGCCTTGTCGGTCATCACATCCGCCAGCACCTGGTCTTCGACGACCAGGTCGCCGACCTTCACATGCCACTGCGACAGTTCAACTTCCGCGATGCCTTCGCCAATGTCCGGCATCTTGATAACGTGCGTGCCCATTCAGACCTCCATGACCCGTTTCAACGCCGCGCCCACTCGGGACGGGCCTGGGAAATACGCCCACTCCTGCGCGTGCGGGTAGGGCGTGTCCCAGCCGGTGACGCGCTCGATCGGCGCTTCCAGGTGATGGAAGCAGTGCTCCTGCACCAGGGCGACCAGCTCGGCGCCAAAACCGCAGGTACGCGTGGCTTCGTGCACCACCACGCAACGGCCGGTCTTTTTCACCGACTTGACGATGGTGTCCAGGTCCAGCGGCCACAGGCTGCGCAGGTCGATGACTTCGGCGTCAATGCCGGTTTCTTCGGCGGCGACCTGCGACACATACACGGTGGTGCCGTAGGTCAGCACGGTCACGGCCGAACCCGGACGCACGATGGCGGCCACGTCCAGCGGTACGGTGTAGTAGCCGTCCGGCACTTGCGCTTGCGGGTGTTTCGACCACGGGGTTACCGGGCGGTCGTGATGGCCATCGAACGGGCCGTTATACAGGCGCTTGGGTTCAAGGAAGATCACCGGGTCATCGTTTTCGATGGAGGCGATCAGCAGGCCCTTGGCGTCATAGGGGTTGGACGGCATCACCGTGCGCAGGCCGCAGACCTGGGTGAACACCGCTTCAATACTCTGGCTGTGGGTCTGGCCGCCGTAGATGCCGCCGCCGCACGGCATGCGCATGGTCAGGGGCGCGGTGAACTGCCCGGCGGAGCGATAACGCAGGCGCGCGGCCTCGGAAATAATCTGGTCGGTGGCGGGGTAGACGTAGTCGGCAAACTGGATTTCCGCGACCGGGCGCAGACCGTAGGCGCCCATGCCCACCGCCACGCCGATGATGCCGCTTTCGGAAATCGGCGCGTCGAATACCCGCGAGCTGCCGTACTTGGTCTGCAGACCTTCGGTACAGCGGAACACGCCGCCGAAGTAACCGACGTCCTGGCCGAACACCACCACGTTGTCGTCCCGTTCAAGCATCACATCCATGGCCGAGCGCAGGGCCTGGATCATGGTCATGGTGGTGGTGGTCATGGCGGTTTCCAGTTCGATGCTGTTGTTGTGATCGTTCATGTCAGACCCCCAGCTCTTGACGCTGGCGCTTCAAGTGCTCCGGCATCTCTTTATAAACGTCTTCGAACATGGTCGCGGCGCTTGGAATCTGGCCGCCGGCGAGGGTGCCGTACTGTTCGGCCTGTTTTTGCGCAGCGATGACTTCGGCTTCAAGTTCGGCACTGACCGCCGCGTGTTCCTCGTCGGACCACTGGCCGATCCTGATCAGGTGCTGTTTGAGGCGGGCAATCGGGTCGCCCAACGGGAAGTGGCTCCAGTCATCGGCGGGGCGGTACTTGGACGGATCATCGGAGGTGGAGTGCGGACCGGCGCGGTAGGTGACCCACTCGATCAAGGTCGGCCCCAGGTTGCGCCGTGCACGTTCGGCAGCCCAGGCGGAGGCGGCGTACACGGCGATAAAGTCGTTGCCGTCGACGCGCAGGGAGGCGATACCGCAACCGACGCCGCGTCCGGCGAACGTGGTGGCTTCACCGCCGGCAATGGCCTGGAAGGTGGAGATGGCCCATTGGTTGTTGACCACGTTGAGGATCACCGGCGCACGGTACACGTGGGCGAAGGTGAGGGCGGTGTGGAAGTCGGATTCTGCGGTAGCGCCGTCGCCGATCCAGGCCGAGGCGATCTTGGTATCACCCTTGATCGCCGACGCCATGCCCCAGCCCACACCTTGTACGAATTGGGTGGCGAGGTTACCGGAAATGGTGAAAAAACCGGCGTCCTTGACCGAGTACATAATCGGCAACTGGCGGCCCTTGAGCGGGTCGCGCTCGTTGGACAGCAGTTGGCAGATCAGGTCCACCAGCGGCACGTCGCGGGCCATCAGGATGCTTTGCTGGCGATAGGTGGGGAAGCACATGTCGTCGATGTTCAAGGCCAGGGCCTGGGCGCTGCCGATGGCTTCTTCGCCAAGGCTTTGCATGTAGAACGACATTTTTTTCTGACGCTGGGCGACCACCATGCGGTTGTCGAAGATGCGCGTCTTGAGCATCGCGCGCATGCCTTTGCGCATGACGTCGGCGCTGACGCCCTCGGCCCACGGGCCCAGGGCCTGGCCCTGGTCGTCGAGCACGCGGATCAAGCCCTTGGCCAGGTCGGCGGTGTCGGACGGTTCTACGTCGATGGCGGGTTTGCGTACCAGGCCGGCGTCGGTCAGGCGCAGGTAGGTGAAGTCGGTCTTGCAGCCTGGGCGGCCCGAAGGTTCGGGAACGTGCAGGCGCAGCGGTGCATACGGCTGGGTCATGGCTTTCTACGCTCGATCTTGTGAATTTCTTGTAGTGGGCGCGCTAGCTGACAGTCAGTCTTCGGGTAGAAGAAATCTTGTCCTACAACAATCATAGGCGTGGCGTAGAAGAATATTTATCTGTGTTTCGTTGCGCTCCCGATCATTTACGGATAAAAAATCTGCATAAACATAATAAACAGGTGACTTTGTCTCATGCGCAAACTGGACCGTACCGATATCGGCATTCTCAACGCCCTGCAGGAGAATGCCCGCATCACCAACGCGGACCTCGCCCGTTCGGTCAACCTGTCGCCCACGCCGTGCTTCAATCGGGTGAAGGCGATGGAGGAGTTGGGGCTGATTCGCGAGCAGGTCACGCTGCTGGACGCCGACCTGCTGGGGCTGCATGTCAACGTGTTCATCCATGTGAGCCTGGAAAAGCAGAATGAACTGGCGTTGCAGCAATTTGAAGGCGCAATCTCGGACCGGCCGGAAGTGATGGAGTGTTATCTGATGGCCGGCGACCCGGATTACCTGATCCGGGTGCTGGTGCCGACGATCCAGTCGCTGGAGCGTTTCATGATGGATTTTCTGACCAAGGTGCCGGGGGTGGCGAATATCCGCTCCAGTTTTGCCTTGAAGCAGGTGCGCTACAAAACCGCGCTGCCGTTGCCGGCCAACGGCATAAACCTGGGCTCCTGATTCAACACGGAACAACATGTGGGAGGGGGCTTGCCCCCGATAGCGGTGTGACAGTCAGCTTATCTGTAGCTGACCCACCGCCATCGGGGGCAAGCCCCCTCCCACATTTTTTTACCGCATTTCAAAGTTGGTTGAGCGGGATCTTGAGATAGGTGACGCCATTGTCTTCCGCTGGCGGCATATGCCCCGCCCGCACATTCACCTGGATCGCCGGCAACAACAGCGTCGGCATCCCCAGCCCGGCATCCCGGGTGGTGCGCATCGCTACAAACGCCGCCTCATCTACTCCGTCATGCACATGGATATTCTCTGCGCGCTGTTGGGCCACTGTGGTCTGGCACTTGGCCGCTCGGCCCTCAGGCGGGTAGTCATGGCACACATACAGCTGAGTCTCGGGTGGGAACGCCAGCAGCTTGCGCATCGACGCGTACAACTGTCGCGCATCACCGCCGGGGAAGTCGCAGCGGGCGGTGCCGACGTCGGGCATGAACAGGGTGTCGCCCACCAGGATCAAGCGGCCATCGATCAGGTAGGCCATGTCCGCCGGGGTATGCCCGGGTACATGCAGCGCCTGGGCCTGCAAGCCGCCGATATGAAAGATTTCATCCGGCGCAAACAGGTGATCGAACTGCGAGCCATCGACACGGAACTCCGGCTCCAGGTTGAACAGGTGCTTGAACACACCCTGCACCTTGCTGATGGGCTGGCCGATCGCAATCTTGCCGCCCAGGGTGCGGCGCAGGTACGGCGCGGCGGACAGGTGATCGGCGTGGGCGTGGGTTTCCAGCAGCCACTGCACCTGCAGGCCATGCGCGCGCACGAAGGCAATCACCTTGTCGGCCTGTGCGGTATCGGTGCGCCCGGACGCAGGGTCGTAGTTGAGCACTGAATCGACGATGGCACAGGGGCCGCCATCGGCTTCATAGACGATGTAGGTGTAGGTCGACGATGCCTCGTCCAGTAAGGCTTGAATCAACGCTGGCATGGCGGCTATCCCCGGTGAAGAAAAAAGTGGTTACAATCAGTTTACGTTTAAACATAATGTTTTGAGCTTAAGTGAGATAAAGGAGCCGAGGCAAATGGAATCTACGTTGAGTGAGGGCGAAGTCGCCCAATTGCGTGCATCGGCGTCCAAGGCCTGTTCCTTGCTCAAGGCGTTGGCCAATGAGGACCGCTTGTTGATCCTTTGCCAGTTGACCCTGGGCGAACGCAACGTCGGCGAGCTCGAAGCCCAGACGGGCGTGCGCCAGCCCACGCTGTCCCAACAGTTGGGCATTTTGCGGGACGAAGGGTTGGTCGCCACCCGTCGGGAAGGTAAATACATCTTCTACGGGCTGGCCAGCCACGAAGTGATTCAAGTGATGAAGACCCTGTCCGGCCTGTACTGCGGCGCGGTGATAAAAAGCTGGGCGTGACGCCATCCGGCAGCGACCCTTGTGTGCATTGACTCAAAAAGGCAGTAGACAATGACCGAACAACACTGGGGACCCACCATCAGTGGCGATATCGTCGTCATCGGCGGCGGCTCGGCAGGCATCGGCCTGCTGGCCAGCCTGCTCAAGCGCGACCCGCAACTGAACATCATCCTGATCGAACCCAACGACTTCCATTGCTATCAGCCCGCCTGGACCCTGGTGGGCGGCGGCGCCTACGACCTGCGAAAGACCCGGCGCCCGCTGGCCGACGTACTGCCCAACGGGGTCACCTGGATCCAGGCCGCCGCCAGCGAGTTATTGCCTGACGAGCAGACCCTGGTGCTCGACAGCGGCCAGCGCGTCACCTGGAACAACCTGATTGTCTGCCCCGGCCTGCGTCTGGCCTGGGAAAAGATCGAGGGCCTGCAGGATACCCTCGGTCGCCACGGCGTCACCTCCAACTACAGTTACGAACACGCGGCCTACACCTGGCAACTGGTGCAGCAGCTCAAGGGTGGCAAGGCGCTCTTCACCCAGCCGGCCATGCCGATCAAGTGTGCCGGTGCGCCGCAGAAAGCCATGTACCTGTCCTGCGACCACTGGCTCAGGCAGGGCAGCCTGAAAAACATCGACGTCGAATTCAACCTGGCCGGTGCCGCGCTGTTCGGCGTGGCGACCTTTGTGCCGCCGTTGATGGCGTACGTCGAGAAATACAACGCACGCCTGGCGTTCAATGCCAACCTTGTGAAGGTCGACGGCCCGGCGCGCAAAGCCTGGTTTGAAGTCAAGGACGCAGAGGGCAACGTGAGGGTCGAAGAGAAAACCTTCGATATGCTCCACGTCGTGCCGCCGCAAGTCGCCCCGGATTTTATCCGCCAAAGCCCGCTGGCCGATGCCACAGGCTGGTGCGAGGTGAACCCCCACAGCCTGCAACACCTGCGCTATCCGCACATCTTCGGCCTGGGCGACGTATGCGGCACCACCAACGCCAAGACCGCCGCAGCGGTGCGCAAACAGATCGTGGTCGTGGCCGAAAACCTGCTGGCCCTGCGCAAACAGGCGCCGCTGCCGCTCAAGTACGACGGCTACGGCTCCTGCCCGTTGACGGTGGAGAAGGGCAAGGTGGTGCTGGCCGAGTTCGGCTATGGCGGCAAGCTGTTGCCGACCTTTCCCCTCGACCCCACCCGCGCGCGTCGCTCGATGTGGTTCCTCAAGGCCACGTTGCTGCCGTGGTTCTACTGGAACGGCATGCTCAAGGGCCGCGAGTGGCTGACCCGCCTGAGCAAGGTGGACTGAATGCTGCTGGCCAGTGTGTTGGGTGTATTGATGGGCCTGGTTATGGGCCTGACCGGCGCGGGTGGCGGGATCCTCGGGGTGCCGGCGCTGGTGCTGGGACTGGGGTTGACGATGACCCAGGCCGCGCCGGTGTCCTTGCTTGCAGTAGGCGCGGCGGCGGCGGTGGGGGCGATTGACGGCCTGCGCCATGGCCTAGTGCGTTATCGCGCCGCGTTATTGATCGCCTTGCTGGGCGCGCTGTTTTCACCGCTGGGTGTGTTCGTCGCTCATCAACTGTCGGAGCCGGTGCTGATGGGCTTGTTCAGCGCCCTGATGGTGCTGGTGGCCTGGCGCATGGTGCGGCGCGAAAAGGTCGAGGCCGGGCCGAGTGACCATGGCGCGGCGTCCTGGGGGCAGAAGAACTGCATGCTCAACCAGCAGACCGGACGCCTGGCCTGGACCGCCAAATGCACTGCCACCCTGGCGGCACTGGGCGCGGTGACCGGCGCGGTCTCGGGTTTGCTCGGCGTGGGCGGTGGTTTTCTGATCGTACCGGCGTTCAAGCAACTGACCGATGTGCAGATGCGCGGGATCGTCGCGACCTCGTTGATGGTGGTCAGCCTGCTGTCGTTGATCGGTGTGGTGGGGGCCTTTCATGCGGGGGTGAACATCGAGCCGGTGGGCTGGGGATTTATTGGTGCAAGTATCGTCGGCATGCTGGCGGGACGTCGCTTGTGTTCGGTGATTCCAGCGCGGGCGTTGCAGGTGGGGTTTGCCGGCTTGTGCGTGCTGGTGGCGGCTGGAATGCTGATGAATGCTTTGCTCCGGACCTGATGATCGTTCCCACGCGGAGCGTGGGAACGATCAAAAAGGAACGATCGACTGAACAGTGTTGACCGTGCACGCTTGATAGATGGCGAGATGAACGTACCTCAGGTTACTGTTCTCCCAGTAATGGCTTCACCGGCCTTGCACGTCGGTTCATCAAGGTCACCGAATGGATAAATACACCCCCCACACCTGGCAGCCCCACGAGCGGCCGAGCCTGCCCGGCTCGCCGTCGACGCCGCTGCACCCCACCCACAAACGCTGGCTGTTTGCGCTGGTGGGTGTGCTGGTGGCAATCACCGGTGGCTTGGGCAACGCGCTGGTCATCGCCAACCTGCAATACCTGCAAGGCGCCCTGGGCGCGACCACGGCGGAAATGGCCTGGCTACCCGCCGCCTATGTGATGACCAACGTGTGCATGAACCTGCTGCTGGTGAAGTTTCGCCAGCAGTTCGGCCTGCGGGCGTTTACCGAAGTGTTCCTGGTGTTGTATGCGCTGGTGACCTTCGGCCACTTGTTCGTCAACGACCTCAACTCGGCCATCGCCGTGCGGGCGGCCCACGGCATGGTGGGGGCGGCGCTGAGTTCGTTGGGCTTGTACTACATGATCCAGGCGTTCCCGGCCAAGTGGCGCCTCAAATCCCTGGTGCTGGGGCTGGGCACCGCGCAGCTTGCGCTCCCCCTGGCGCGGCTGTTCTCCGAAGATTTGCTGCAAATCGCCGAATGGCGTGGCTTGTACCTGTTCGAGCTGGGCCTGGCGCTGATCTGCCTGGGCTGTGTGTTCCTGCTGAAATTGCCGCCCGGCGACCGGTTCAAGACCTTCGAAAAACTCGACTTCCTCACCTTTGCGATCCTGGCCACAGGCGTCGCCTTGCTCTGCGCGGTTTTGTCCCTGGGGCGCATCGACTGGTGGCTGGAAGCGCCCTGGATCGGCATCGCCTCGGCCTGTTCGCTGGTGCTGATCATGGCCGGGTTGGCCATCGAGCATAACCGCGCCAACCCGCTGCTGATGACCCGCTGGCTGGGCAGCGGCACCATGATTCGCCTGGCCTTGGCGGTGATCCTGATTCGGATGGTGCTGTCGGAACAATCCACCGGCGCGGTGGGCTTCATGCAGATGCTGAACATGAGTTACCAGCAGATGCACACGCTGTATGTAGTGATGCTGGCCGGGGCGATTGCCGGGCTGGTGGTCAGCGCCTTGACGATCAACCCGGCGCATCTGTTGATGCCGCTGATCATTTCCCTGGCGCTGATGGCGACGGGGTCGGTGATGGACAGTTTTTCCAGCAACCTGACGCGGCCGCAGAACCTGTATATTAGCCAGTTCCTGCTAGGCTTCGGCGGGACCTTCTTTCTCGGGCCGACCATGGTGCTGGGCACCAAGAACGTATTGACCAACCCGCGCAACCTAGTGAGTTTTTCGGTGATGTTCGGGATTTGCCAGAACCTCGGCGGGCTGATCGGCGCGGCATTGCTCGGCACCTTCCAGATCGTGCGCGAGAAGTACCATTCGAGCATGATCGTCGAGCACCTGACCTTGCTCGACCCCCGTGTGGCAGCGCGGGTGCAGAGTGGTGGCTCGGCCTATGGCGGCATCATCGCCGACCCGGAGCTGCGCAACCTCATGGGCATTCGCAGCCTGGCCACGGCG
>Ga0105246_10000391_pt1 | contig 23473 bp, 18 predicted proteins | sample KBSM64metaG_FD_99694 | JGI IMG/M metagenome (GOLD analysis project Ga0105246, IMG submission 99694) | Miscanthus rhizosphere microbial communities from Kellogg Biological Station, Michigan, USA - KBS M6-4 metaG | ecosystem: Host-associated > Plants > Roots > Rhizosphere > Soil | place... | reverse complement strand
GGCCGAACGCAGGCTTGAATCCGTGGGTAACCCGGCAGGACGCCGGGTTAGCCGCACTGGGCCATGGATGGCCCATTGCGGCGGCCCACGGATTCAAGCCTTCGTTCGGGCACACCGAGCCTAAGCGAGGTGCCGAGTGGTGGGGCAAGAGCGTTTTGCTTACTTTTGCGCTTTTCAAAAGTGAGCCGCCGTAAGGGCGGAACCTATAGCAGCCGTTACCGCAGAAACGGATATGTACTCGATCTGATCCAACATCCTGGTCGGCCCAGAGGCCGCCATCGGGGGCAAGCCCCCTCCCACAGGGTCCCGCGTGGTACCTGAACATTGTGTAGATACTCACGCACCTCCCACATTTTTCAGTTTTGTGTTGGGTTTACGATCACTGTGCAGGTAATCCCCGCCGCCAACAACACGCCTTCGGGCACTTCATCAATATGAATCCGCACCGGCACACGCTGGGCCAAACGCACCCAGTTGAACGTCGGGTTCACATCGGCAATCAGCTCGCGGCTCTCGGGGTTGTCGCGGTCGTAGATGCCACGGGAGATGCTTTCCACATGGCCCTTGAGCGTCTCGCCGCTCATCAATTGCATATCGGCTTTATCTCCGACTTTCACATGGGGCAGCTTGGTTTCTTCAAAGAAGCCATAGACCCAGAACGAGTTCATATCCACCACGGCCATTTTCGCTTCGCCGATGCGCGCATAGTCGCCGCGATGCACATTGAGGTTGGTGACATAACCGTCGACAGCCGCCACGACGTGGGTGCGTTTCAAGTTCAGCTCAGCGGCTTCCAGTTGCGCCAGGGCGTGCTGGTAATCGGCGAGGGCCGCATCGGCGATGTTGCTGGCGTCGTCGCGATTTTCCCGGGAGATCACCAGGGCGTCGAGGTCCGCGCGGCGGTGGGCATTGAGCTTACGCATCTCCCAGGTGGCTTTGCGTGAAGCCACCAGCGACTGCGCCTGCTTGACCGCTATGCGGTAATGCTCGGGGTCGATCTGCATCAGCAGGTCGCCTTTCTTCACCCACTGGTTATCGCGTACCGGCACGTCCACCACCTCGCCCGTCACATCGGCCGCGACGTTGATGATGTCGGCACGCACACGGCCGTCGCGGGTCCAGGGCGTCTGCATGTAATGCACCCACAACGTGCGGCCAATCCAGATCGCCAACGCCAGTACCAGCAGGGTTGCGAGCAGGCTGAAAAACTTTTTCATCGGGGCATTCTCAACGGTAGACGCTCAGCGCCAGGGCGCCGAACAGGCAAACGAACAGGCTCAGGCGCAGCAACGCCGGGTGCCAGAAAAACCGGTACAGGTCGAACCCGGCCAGGAAGCGGTCCAGGGCCCAGGCCAGGACGGCCGCGACCAGGAACATCAGGGTCATGGTCGGCATGTAAAGGCCGTGGAAGGCGATTTCACGGGGCATTTGCAGATCCTTTCAGCGCCGCCAACGGCGATTGCGGGTCCATCAATGAGGTGCGGATAAAGTGCAGATAGCTTTTCACCCGGCGCAGGGCCGAGGTGTCGAAGTGCGGAGCGAACGGTTCGTCGGTGGCCTGCACGCGGCTGAGCGCATGGTCGACGGCGATCAAGCCGCGCTCCAGGTTGCTGGCGCTGGGTTGCAGGAACAGCCGCACCAGCGAGCGCCCCATGACGCGGATGGCCTGGCGCCACGGCTGGGATTGCGCGTACGCCGGATGCACCGGCAGGATCGCCTGTTCCTTGCGCAACTCGATGATCGCGTGACCGACCTCCAGCACCACGAACATCCAGCGCAGCAGGTCGCGCTGCACCTGCGGCTGGCCGGCGGCGAGGCCATAGGCCTGGTGCAGCAGGTCACGGGTGCGGCTTTCAAAGCTCGACGCCAGGCCCTTGAGCTTGCCGCTGATCGCGTACACCACTTGCTCGCGCAGGTCCTGCTCCAGGCGCTGCCACAGCCAGCGGCTGTTGGGCGGCAGGATGATCGCCCCGGCTGCCGCGCACACCAGCATGCCGATGATCATGGCAATGTAGTCGTTGATAAAGAGGTAGGGGTTATAGACCGTCAGGTTATCCGGCACCGAACCTGTGCTGAAAAAGATCAGCAAGCCCACGCCGACCCCGGCGTACTGCGGGCGGGAGGCAAGGAAGGCGCCGAAGATGATCACCGGCGCGAGCATCACGCACAGCAACGGGAAGCCATCGATCAAGGGAAACACGAAGAACATTTCGACAAAGCCCACCACCGCACCGATCAAGGTGCCGCAGGCCATCTGGAAGGCCATGCGCTTGGGGTTGGGCGTCGCAGCGGACAGCCCGACCGTGGCGGCTGCGATCAGGGTCATGGTTGCCCCACTGGGCCAGGCAGTGGCCACCCAGTAGCTGCCGAGCACGATCAGGATGAACGAGGCGCGCAGGCCGGCGGCAGCGCAGGCCAGCCAGTTGGTTTTTGGCGTGTAGACCTCGTTCCAGTCTTCCCGTGCGTGACGGTGATCGGCCAGGGACGCGTGGGTTTGCGCATAGTTGTGCAGGTCGTCGACAAAGCGGTACAGCAGCTCGTAGGCGGTATGGAAATCCAGCTGCTCGGCTTCGCTGGGGTTGCCTTCCTGGAAGGTCGCGCGCAGGTTGCGCACCTTGGCGGGCAGGCTGTCCCGGTAGGCGCTGAGCACATTGACCAGGCGCACCGCGTCGGGGCTGGTCAGGGCGCGCGCGGAAAAACCGTCGAGCACTTCGGCCAGGTCCTGCAGGCCGGGCTTGATCGCCGCCGCCACATGGTCGGCGGCGTCGGCGCGCAGTCGCGCCAGCAATTGGTGCAAGGCGTTGAAGCGTGTGGTGATGCCCATGAACTCGCTGTTGAGGCGACTGAGCCGACCGTTGCGCCGGCGCATATGCGGGTCTTCGAACACCGTGACGCTGCGCAGGCCCTCCAGGCCAACCGCTTCGGCGATAAAGCGCACGTTGGCGCTTTCAAAGGCTTCACGCTGGCTGCGTCCGCGCAGGCCGTCGGTGACAAACAGCGCGAACACCCCGAAACGTTGATAGAGCGCATTGCGCATCGCGGCGCTGGAGGTTTGCGGCAGGATCGCGGCGCTGACCAGCGTCGAGCAGAGAATCCCCAGGGAGATTTCCAACACCCGCCACACCGCCGCCATAAAGGCGCCGTCCGGGTGGGCCAGTGCCGGCAAACCGACCATCGCCGCCGTGTAGCCGGCGAGCACAAACCCGTAGGCGCGAAAATTGCGATTACGCGTGGCGCCGGCGGTGCAGATGCCCACCCAGATGGCCAGGGCGCCGAGGAACAGTTCGGTGTTCTGCGCAAACAATGCGATCAGCAGCACCATCACCGCCGACCCCGCCAGCGTGCCGAGGAAGCGGTAAAAGCTCTTGGCAAACACCTGGCCGCTCTGCGGTTGCATCACGATAAACACCGTGATCATTGCGGTGCGCGGCTGCGGCAGTTCCAGGCGCATCGCCAGCCACAGGGTGAGGAATGCGGCGAGCAGCACCTTGAAGATATACACCCAGGTCACGCCATCGCTGCGTGCCCAGTCGAAAAAACCACGGCGCCACTCAAGGGAGTGCAGCCAGCGCAGTGGTGCAGGCAAGGGAGTCATCGCCATCTACTCAGTGATCGAACACGGCCAGCGCCGCCGGAGTCTTGCTGGGGAGGGTTTTGCCGTTACGCGGCACATCGTCGCCGGCACCCAGGCCACCGCCCAGGGCGGTCACCAGTTCGGCGTGGGCGCTCAGCCGCGCGGCCTGTACCTGTTGCTCCAGCTGCTGCTGGCGAAACAGCAGGGTCTGGGCGTTCAGCACAGTGAGGTAGTCAGTCAGGCCGCGTTGGTAGGCGATGGTGGCGATGTCGTAGGTTCTCTGCGCCGACGCCACCGACTGCGCGGCAAACGACGCCTGCTTGTCCATGGACTCGCGGCGGATCAACTGGTCACTGATGCCCTTGAGCGCATTGACCAGGGTCTGGTTGTAGTGCGCCACGGCACTGTCATAACCGGCGCTGGCTTCACCCAACTCCGCACGCAGACGCCCACCGTCGAAGATCGGCAGGGTGATTGCAGGGCCGACGTTGTAGTTGAATTTCTTGCCCGCGAGAAACGCCAGCATGCCGCCACCGGTGGCCATGTAACCGAGGCTGCCGACCAGGTCGACGTTGGGATAGAAGCCCGCGTGGGCGACATCGATACCCCGCGCCTGGGCCGCCACCTGCCAGCGACTGGCGACGACATCCGGGCGCTGGCCGAGCAACTGCGCGGGCAAGGTCGAGGGCAACCTCAACGCAGCGGCAAGCGACAGGCTCGGGCGTCGCAACTGCGCGCCCTGCCCTGGCCCTTTTCCGGCCAACGCCGCCAGCTGGTTGCGGCTCAGGGCGATTTGCTCATCCAGCGCGTCCAACTGCCGGTGGGTTTCCGGCAGCGGGGTCTGGGCCTGGCTGACGTCCAGGTGCGTGCCGATCCCGGCGTTCAGGCGCTTGTTGGCCAGGTCCAGGATCTGCTCCTGCTGGTCCAGGGTGGCCGCGACGATATCGCGTTCGGCGTAGTGCAAGGACAACTGGATATAGGCGCGCACCACGTTGTTCTGCAGCTCGAGCTGGGCCTGCCGCGCCTGGGCGACGCGCATGTGGGCCAGGTCGACGGCACGCTCGCTGGCATTGCGCTCGCGCCCCCACAGGTCAAGGGCGTAGCTCAACCCCAGGGACGCGTTGTTGTCCCAGGTGTTCGCACCGCTCAACTCGCCCGGGCCATAGAACTGATCCTTCGGCCAGTTGTGGCGCTTGAGGGTGGTGTCGCTGTTGATCTGCAGCGACTCTGCCGACTCGGCCACTCCGGCCAGCGCCCGCGCTTCACGCACCCGTGCGGCGGCCATGGCCAGGCTGGGGCTGTCTTGCGTGGCGAGTTCGACCCAACGGTTGAGCTGTGCATCGCCGTAGGCTCGCCACCATTGCGCGGTGGGCCAATGGGCGTCGCTGGCGGCGCTCTGGATCGCTTCGTCGGTGGCCAGATCATTGGCGTCCAAGGCCTGGCCCCGGGGGCCGATGCCAGAGGTTCCGATGCAGCCGCTTATTGCTAACGATAAGGCCCAAACACTGAGAGTCTTCAGCTCTCTGCTGATGCGACGCGGCACGGCTTGCGAATTCCTGAGGTGGTTGACGCGGGGAAAGTGGCCCAATTCTAGGGGGCACGACCGGGAACGATAAGCGGGCATTCCTGTGAATCTTTATTACCGTTCCGACGATAATCCAGGCGGGGCCTGCACGGTTCAGACGGTTTTCCAGAGACCCAAGAACTCCTCCTACATCGCCCGGCATTACCAGCCTTCACAATCGTGAGCCCTTACGGTCTCAGGAACACCCGATGCTTCGCGTCCCCAGCCCAGTGTCGACTCAGCCGCCCCTGTATGACACCGCCGCAGTGCTGCACAGACAATTGCGCATGAATCCCCGGGCTTTGAGCCCCGGCACGCTACCCCTGCAGAGAGATGTACGCTGGATCGCCGACCACATAGTGGAAAAGCTGGAACCGCTTGGCGGCGATCAACGCCACCGGCTCGCCATCGAGGCGCTTCACCAGAGACTGTGCAACAGCGAACAACAGTTGGAACTGTCGGCCAATGAGCTACCGGGTTACTACGCCTTCTTCAAAAAGGCCGAACACCTGCTCAAGCAACATCGCACCCACCAACACCCGGATATCGAGGCGGACTACACACTGTGCCGCGCCTTGAAATGGCAGTTTCGCGCAGCGATCAGCGACGGCCGGCATCAACGCCTGACGCAACGGTTACTGATGTCGCTGGCCTACGTGCGCAAGGGTGGAGAACGCAGCAACCATCGTCATCTGGGCATTGACTACCCGCTGGAGTCAACGCGCCAGCTCAGTGCGGGCCCGCATCTGGCCATCGACTCGCGCCTGCACACCGCCCCGGACCAACGGGTGCACAGCACCCGTGTGATCGCCCTGCAAGGCAAACTCAAGTCCACGCTGACGGATCTGAGTGAGGGCCGGTCTGAGCAGCACCTCAGCCTGGGACATGTGATGTCCCGCACCTATGCCAGCCTGGAGCATTACGCCGACAGCCGCAGCGCCTCGATACGCACGTCGCTGAGCGAAAGCATCGGGCGTACGCTCGGGCAATTGCGCGAGCTGGTGAGCGACCATCGCCACCTGCATCGACACCGGGCCTATTCGGCGCTGAGCCAGCCCTACGTTCGCCAGGCACTGGCGCGTGCAGGCCTGGCCGCAGTGGAATTACCCGTCCCGCACCCGCCCTCGGCGCCGATCATCCGCGAAAAAGGCATCGCACTGACTGTACACAGCAAGGTGGCGATGGATTTTTTCAGCGTGTTGAACGTGAATTCCACCCTGACGCTGACCCTGCAACGCACCCGCCTGAGTAAAGTGCTGGATATCCTCGGCCTGCACGACATGGCGCCGACCCTGGCGCTGCAACACATGGCCGGTTCCAAACGCCAGGACGACGATGCAGTGACGCTGCTCACTGCGATGAACACCCACGTGGCAGACAGCAGCCGGCGGTTCACCCTGCGGGCCAGTGCGCGCCTGCCGGCATCCGAATTGAACCGCTGCCTGAGCGCAGACCACCGACACGCCTGCGCGCTGCTGGAACGCTATGTGCGGCTCAAGGCCAACTCGCGTATCGATCCTGAGCAGGACAACGCCATTCGGGCCCTGATCGATCAACATCGCGTATTGCTTCGACCCGATTCATTAAAGGTGTACAGGCTCACAGCCCCCTCCCGGACGCTGAGCGGCTCGTCCGGCATCACGGCGTCGTCACAGGCAGGCAGCGGCAGAGGGGTGACGATTGAAATCAGCCACCGCAAACGGGATGACCCGCATCTGAGCGGCGATTACCTGACGATCGACATTGCCCCGCTCAAACCAGCCGATGCGCTGAAAAAAAGCCTGCGCCAGGCGTTGTCGGCGATTGGCGAGCAGACCTTCGAGTGGGACCCTCTGATCCGCTCGATCAGCGAATCACTGCTCAACCCCGCCAAGCCGTCGCACACTCAGGTGCTGGTTAAAATCAAGCACGGGGAGCCGGTGGTGCTGCTCACCCGTCATACGCTGAGCAAGGCGCGTGACCTGACGCTGCCGCATCCGGTCGAGCAGCACAGCGGCCTTGACCTGCAGTCCCTGCGCACCCGGCAGACCTTGCGCCAGGAGCACGTGGGCGACCAATCCCTGGACCATCTGTTGCCGGTAGCCCGGCACTGCCTGCAATCGCGCGAACAATCACACGCCTGGGACGCTTACCTGCAGCAGCACGCCGATGACGTTCAGGCACTGCTCGACAGGATCGGCGAGCAACACCCTGGCACGGTGCTGAGCAGCGAACTCGACGCGCTCAAGCGCATCACTCCGGCGCTCGCCTCGGCGGTTGACACACTCACCCGGCAGGCGCGCACCGCGGCTGCGGCCCCCACTGCCGAAAACCGCAGCCAGGCGCTGGCGGCGTTCAATGCTGTGCTAGTGGCCTACCTGCCGCACTATGAGGCGAAAGTCAGTGAAGCCTGGACGCTGTGCTGAAGCGCCAGGCCGAGCGGATACACACCTGTGCGCTACTTCATGTCACAATTTGCCATCTCCCTTGAGAACACCCCATGGACACCCTGCAAAACATGCGCGCGTTCAGTTGTGTTGCAGAGGCCGGCAGCTTCACCGCCGCCGCCGCGCAACTGGACACCACCACCGCCAACGTCTCGCGCGCGGTCTCAAACCTTGAGGCCCACCTGCAAACCCGCTTGCTCAACCGCACCACCCGCCGCATTGCGTTGACCGAGGCGGGCAAACGCTATCTGCTGCGCTGTGAGCAGATCCTCGCCTACGTCGAGGAAGCCGAAGCAGAAGCCAGCGACGCCCATGCGCGCCCCGCCGGGCAATTGAAAGTGCACACCATGACCGGTATCGGCCAGCACTTCGTGATCGACGCCATCGCCCGCTACCGCCGCACCCACCCCGATGTGACCTTCGACCTGACCCTGGCCAACCGCGTGCCGGACTTGCTCGATGAAGGCTACGACGTGTCCATCGTCCTCGCCAGCGAACTGCCGGATTCGGGTTTCGTCTCGCAACGCCTGGGCATCACCTACAGCATCGCCTGCGCCTCGCCGGAGTACGTCAAGGCCAAGGGCTGCGCACAACGGCCCCAGGATCTGCTCAACCATGCCTGCCTGCGCCTGGTCAGTCCGGTGATCCAGTTGGACAAATGGACCTTCAACGGCCCTGAAGGCCAGGAAAGCGTGGCGATCAACAGCTCGCCGTTCCTGGTGAATTCGGCCGATGCAATGAAAACCGCCATCACCAGCGGCATGGGCGTCGGCCTGCTGCCGGTGTACGCCGCCATCGAAGGGCTACGCAACGGCACGCTGGTGCGCGTGATGCCGACCTACCGTTCCCAGGAGTTGAACCTGTACGCCATCTACCCGTCGCGCCAATACCTGGATGCGAAGATCAAGACCTGGGTGGAATACCTGCGCGGTTCGCTGCCGGAAATCCTCGCGGCGCACCAGGCGGAGCTGGTGGCGTATGAGTTGAGCGGTGGTTTGGGTGGCGTGCGGATGGCGAACTGATTCTGCCTGACCACACGGATCAACTGTGGGAGGGGGCTTGCCCCCGAAAGCAGTGGGTCAATTTGAGCATCTTTGACTGACACACCGCCATCGGGGGCAAGCCCCCTCCCACATTAAGAACCTGCCCACTTTAAAACTGCGGTGTCCTGACAATCAACGGCGGGAATGTTAGCGTGCCAGGCATTCTTTCGTCGTCGATGAGCCCGCCAGCCATGAAAAAGACTGTCCTCGCCTTCAGCCGTGTCACGCCGCAGATGATCGAGCGCCTGCAACAGGATTTCGAGGTAATCGCGCCCAATCCAAAGCTGGGCGACATCAACGCGCAATTCAACGAAGCCCTGCCCCATGCCCATGGCTTGATCGGTGTGGGCCGCAAGCTGGGCCGCGAACAGCTTGAAAGCGCGCGCCACCTGGAGGTGGTGTCCAGTGTGTCGGTGGGCTACGACAACTACGATGTCGGGTACTTCAATGAGCGCGGGATCATGCTCACCAATACCCCTGACGTGCTCACCGAAAGCACCGCCGACCTGGCGTTCGCGCTGTTGATGAGCAGCGCGCGCCGGGTGGCCGAACTGGATGCCTGGACCAAGGCCGGCCAGTGGAAAGCCAGCGTTGGCGCACCGTTGTTCGGCTGCGATGTGCACGGCAAGACCCTGGGCATCGTCGGCATGGGCAATATCGGCGCAGCCGTGGCCCGGCGTGGGCGCCTGGGCTTCAATATGCCGATCCTGTACAGCGGCAACAGCCGCAAGAACGCGCTGGAACAGGAACTGGGCGCACAGTTTCGCAGCCTCGATCAATTGCTGGCCGAGGCGGATTTCGTCTGCCTGGTGGTGCCCTTGAGCGACAAGACCCGTCACCTGATCAGTCGCCGGGAGCTGGCGCTGATGAAGCCCGGTGCCATCTTGATCAACATCTCCCGTGGCCCGGTGGTGGACGAGCCGGCGCTGATCGAAGCCCTGCAAACCCAGCGCATTCGTGGCGCCGGGCTGGATGTGTATGAAAAGGAACCGCTGACCGAGTCGCCCCTGTTCCAGCTGAGCAATGCGGTGACCCTGCCGCACATTGGTTCGGCCACCGGCGAAACCCGCGAAGCCATGGCCAACCGCGCGCTGGACAACCTGCGCAGCGCCTTGCTCGGACAGCGCCCCCAGGACCTGGTGAACCCGCAGGTATGGAAGGGCTGACACCAATCCAATGTGGGAGGGGGCTTGCCCCCGATGAGGGAGTGTCAGTCAGCACATCTGTGACTGACCCGCCGCCATCGGGGGCAAGCCCCTCCCACATTACCTGCACCGGACACAAAATCCGGTTAAAGCCCAGGCACCTCAAGTCGATAACCTTCCATAGAAGATCGTCTTCCCTGATCCCCAGAAGGTTTTTATGTCCACCACCAAAGCCCGCGCAGATTCACTCTCGCTTCTGCTCTTTACCTTGCGCAGCGGCAAGCTGATGGCGATCAACCTGCTGAAAGTCAGCGAAATCATCCCCTGCCCGCCGCTGACCAAACTGCCGGAGTCGCACCCCCACGTCAAAGGCATTGCCACGTTGCGCGGTAACTCGTTGGCCGTGATCGACCTGAGCCGCGCCCTGGGCGAGATGCCGTTGCTGGACCCGAACGGCGGCTGCCTGATCGTCACCGATGTCAGCCGCTCCAAGCAGGGTTTGCATGTGCAGGCGGTGAGCAAGATCGTGCATTGCCTGACCACCGACATTCGTCCGCCGCCCTATGGCTCCGGCGGCAATCGCGCATTCATTACCGGGGTCACCCAGGTGGAAGGTGGCCTGGTGCAAGTGCTGGATATCGAAAAAGTCATCCATGGCATCGCCCCGGCGCCGATTGAAGTCGCGCCGACCGACCTGACCATGGAAGAAGCCGAAGTCCTCGGCAACGCGCGCATTCTGGTGGTCGATGACAGCCAAGTGGCGCTGCAGCAATCGGTGCACACCTTGCGCAACCTCGGCCTGACCTGTCACACCGCGCGCAGCGCCAAGGAAGCCATCGATGTGCTGCTGGAGCTGCAAGGCACCGGCGAGCAGATCAATGTAGTGGTGTCGGACATCGAAATGTCCGAGATGGACGGTTATGCCCTCACCCGCACTTTGCGCGAAACCCCGGACTTCCAGCATCTCTACATATTGCTGCACACCTCCCTGGACAGTGCGATGAACAGTGAGAAAGCGCGCCTGGCCGGTGCCGATGCGGTGCTGACCAAGTTTTCCTCCCCTGAGCTGACCAAGTGCCTGGTCGTCGCTGCGCAAACCGTGGCGCAAAAGGGTTTGTAAGCCTTGGCGGAGTATTTCCAGCTGCTGCGTCGCGATCTCACCGGTAGCCTGCCCGCCCCGCAGTGGCCGGCCGGTACGCAACTGGATCACTACCGCGATGAATTGGCCCCGGCCATTCACGCGGTATTGCGCATGACCCAGGATCAGGGCGGTGGCCGTGTGGTGAGCCTTGAGCCGTGGCGCCGGCAATTCGTCACCAATGCCGAGTTCGACCCCAGGCTGTGCCTGGTGGCCAGCAATGCCGATGGCATGCTCGGCGTGGCCGTCTGCTGGACCAGCGCCTTTATCAAGAACCTCTCGGTCCATCCCTGCGCGCAAGGCCAGGGGCTGGGCCGGGCGTTGCTGCTGCATGCCTTCCACGTGTTCAAGCAGCGTGGCGAACCTTACGTGGATCTCAAGGTGCTGGAGCGTAATCTGCGCGCGCGGCAACTGTATGAAAGCGCAGGCATGGGCTTTGTCCTGCGCGACGTGGTTGCCGAGGACTGACGTTCACTGGCGCATAACTTGCTTCCAGATAGGCCAAGCGGTGAACAGAGGTCAAAACCCGTCACCGCTCACGCTTGCCTTCTGACCTTGCCTGGTGACAGATCACGCCATGAACACTCACTTTTCCTGCGTAGGTTGCGGCAAATGCTGCTCCGATCACCACGTCCCCCTGACCCTCGAAGAGGCCCGTCACTGGGCGGCGGACGGCGGTAACGTGATCGTGCTGGTCGAGGGTTTTCTGGCCAGCGGCCTGGGCTTGCCCCAGCAGCAACGTGAACATGCCGAGCGCCGTTCAGTGGTGGTCCCCAGCGGCAATACCGAGGCCTTCGTGGCAATCACCTTCGCCGCGTACAACGCCGGGCGCTGCCGGAATCTTGACGAAGGCAATCGCTGCCGCATCTACGAACGACGCCCGCTGGTGTGCCGGATCTATCCGATGGAGATCAATCCGCATATCCCATTGAACCCGAGCGCCAAGGATTGCCCACCGGAGTCGTGGGAACAGGGCCCGGCGTTGATCGTTGGCGGTGAGTTGATGGACGCTGAACTGGCTGAACTGATCCGCCGTTCGCGCCAGGCCGACCGTGATGATGTGCACACCAAGGAGTCCGTGTGCGCCTTGCTGGGCATTCGAACCGCGGCGCTCAAGGGCGATGGGTTTACCGCGTACCTCCCGGATATGCAGGCGTTCGCCCAGGCCATTGACGCGGCGACTGCCCAACCGGCGCCGGCCAATCAGTGGGTGTTTCATGTGTCCGGCATGGACATTGCCGAACAACTGCTGGACGCCGGCGCGCAGATTGCCACCGAAGTGCCGGCCAATTACGCGTTTATCCCGTTGCGGGCGGCCTGAGCGTCGCTGGATCAATAGGGGTTGTGTCGAGGCGGTAGGGCTGGAGAATGCGCTGGTATTCGCCGTTTTGCTTGAGTTGCTCCAGGGCGCGGTTGAGCTCGGTACGCAGGACGGTATCGGTCTTGCGTAACGCGATCGCGACACTGCTGCCCAACAGCTCGGACGACACCGGGGGGCCCATGAAAGCGAAATCCATACCTTCGGGCTTGTCGAGCAGGGCTTCGCGGATTTCCACCGCGCCTTGCAGAGTGGCATCGATCTCGCCCGCGAGGAGGCTGCCCACCAGTTGGTCATTGAGCCAGAAACTCTTGATGTATACGCCCGAAGGCGCCCAGCGCGACAGGGCGAAAGCTTCACGGTTGCTTCTTAACAGAACCCCGACACGCTTGCCCTTGAGTAACTGCCTGTCCGGGCTCAAGCCTGAATCCTTGCGTGCTACCAGGCGCGTGGTGATCGGGTAAAGGTCATCGCTGAAGTTGACCCATTGCTGTCGGCTCGAGGTCGGCGCCATCCCCATGATCGCGTCAAATTGCCGGGCGTCGAGGGCGGGAAAATTTTCCATGACGACCTGGTCGACCCAGGTGCACTGCACATTGAGCTGCACGCACAAGGCGTTCCCCAATTCGATGTTGAGCCCCACCAGTTGCCCTTGCGGGTTGCGGCTTTGAAAGGGCGGGAAATGCGCCGCGACGGCGAAGCGGATTTCGCGTCGCGGCGGCTCGACGGCGACCACCGCCGCCACCGACAGCAGGAGAGCAAGCGCCACGCAAAGGTGTATCAGGGCCACGGGAAACGTCCTTTTCCAGAGAGAGCGGCATCGCCATGTCCCGATACAGCTGATCAGGGCATGGCGATGCCGGGCAAGCTTTCAAGAAACGGTCGCGGACCTACAAGCAGAAATATCGACGCAAGTTGTAGGCAAATGCCTATACCGTGCGCGCTGGTATTACTCTCAACGTTTACCCATCGAACGGCGTGTACCTGGCGGCGCCATGCCTGGCGTCTTGGTATGGCCGTTTTTGGCGCCACCTTTGTACCAAGGCTGGCCGGCCTGCTTGGCCCCGGCCAGCTCTCCCGGCTTGAAGGGAAACTTGAATGCCGGGATTTCGGCTTTTTCAACGCCGTCGGCGTCGACCGCTTCAACGGGGGGTTGGATCGGGGAAGGCATAAGGGCTCCGGCGCAGCAATGTGTGTAAAGGCGTGAGTATACGGGGCCGCAGCTTTCAGCGGTAAGCTTCAAGTCGCACGTTGAAAAGCTCAGCTGTCACGGCTGTCAGTTTGCAGTCACCGTACTGACCGGCTTACCGCGTTATAAGCCATGGACACAAACTTGCAGTTTGCAGCTTGAACCTTGCAACTGCGCCTGCGGCGTTCATCCTATGCACCTGAAACGAAATACGGCCCTGCTGGTGGGCGCCCTTCTGGTTCTGGCAGTGACGGCCTGGACGCTGACTCGCCCCGCCAAGACCCGGCTGGCGGCCCCCAGCGCGATTCCGGTACGCGTGGTGAGCGTGGCGCAACAGGACGTGCCCCGCTTCGTCAGCGGCATCGGCTCGGTGTTGTCGTTGCACAGCGTGGTGATCCGTCCGCAGATCGACGGCATCCTCACTCGGTTGCTGGTCAAGGAAGGCCAGCGGGTCAAGGCCGGGGACTTGCTGGCAACCATCGATGACCGCTCGATCCGCGCCAGCCTCGACCAGGCTAGGGCGCAACGGGGGGAAAGCCAGGCGCAGCTGCAAGTGGCATTGGTCAACCTCAAGCGCTACAAGGCCCTGAGTATCGACGACGGTGTGTCGAAGCAGACCTACGACCAGCAACAAGCACTGGTCAATCAGCTCAAGGCCAGCGTTCAGGGTAACCAGGCAGCGATTGATGCGGCTCAAGTTCAACTTTCCTACACGCAGATTCGCTCCCCCGTCAGTGGCCGCGTGGGCATTCGCACGGTAGATGAAGGAAACTTCCTGCGCATGAGCGATACCCAGGGGTTGTTCTCGGTGACCCAGATCGACCCGATTGCTGTCGAGTTTTCCCTGCCGCAACAGATGCTGCCGAGCCTGCAAGGCCTGATCGCCGCGCCCGAGAAAGCCAGCGTGAATGCCTACCTGGGCGCCGACACCGACGGCCAGACCGGCGACTTGCTCGGCGAAGGCCACTTGAGCGTGATCGACAACCAGATCAGTTCCAGCACCGGCACCCTGCGCGCCAAGGCCGAGTTCGCGAACAGCGCGCAGAAGCTGTGGCCGGGACAACTGGTGACCATCAAGATCCAGACCGCGCTCGACAGGAACGCCCTGGTGGTGCCGCCGACCGTGGTGCAGCGTGGCCTGGATTCGCATTTCGTGTACCGGCTCAAGGGTGACCACGTTGAAGTGGTGCCGGTGCGGGTCAGCTACCAGAACAGCGAGGTGAATATCATCGAGGGCGTGCGGGCCGGGGATGTGCTGGTCAGCGACGGCCAGTCGCGGCTCAAGGCCGGCGCCGAGGTGGAAGTGCTCAAGGAGCCGCCGCAAATCATCCAGACCGCCGATGCCAGGGTGCAGCCATGAGCGGCAGTCGCTCGCCCTCGGCCTGGTGCGTTGATCACCCGGTCGCCACCCTGCTGCTGACATTTGCCCTGATGCTGCTGGGCATCATTGCCTTCCCGCGCCTGGCCGTCGCGCCACTGCCGGAAGCGGAATTTCCGACGATCCAGGTCACGGCCCAGTTACCCGGTGCCAGCCCGGACACCATGGCCTCCTCGGTGGCGACGCCGCTTGAGGTGCAATTCAGCGCCATCCCCGGCATGACCCAGATGACCTCCAGCAGCGCCTTGGGCTCAAGCCTGTTGACCCTGCAATTCACCCTGGACAAAAGCATCGACACCGCCGCCCAGGAAGTGCAGGCCGCGATCAACACCGCCTCCGGCAAGCTGCCCGGCGATATGCCGAGCCTGCCGACCTGGAAGAAGGTCAACCCGGCCGACAGCCCGGTGCTGATCCTCAGTGTCAGCTCCGCCAGCATGCCCGGCACCGAACTGAGCGACTACGTGGAAACCCTGCTGGCGCGCCAGATCAGCCAGATCGACGGTGTCGGCCAGATCAACATCACCGGCCAGCAACGCCCGGCGATTCGCGTGCAGGCCTCCCCCGACAAACTCGCGGCGGTCGGCCTGACGCTCGCGGACATCCGCCTGGCCATCCAGCAGTCCAGCCTGAACCTGGCCAAGGGCGCGATCTACGGCGCCGACAGCGTGTCGACCCTGTCGACCAACGACCAACTGTTTCACCCGGACGAATACGGCCAGTTGATTGTGTCCTACAAAAATGGCGCGCCGGTGCAGTTGCGTGATATCGCCAGGGTCGTCAACGGTGCGGAAAACGCCTACGTGCAGGCCTGGTCCGGCGATACCCCGGGGGTCAACCTGGTGATCTCGCGCCAGCCGGGCGCGAATATCGTCGACACGGTCGACCGCATCCAGCAAGCACTGCCACGCCTGGAAGCGATGCTGCCGGCCTCGGTGCAGGTCAGCGTATTGACCGACCGCACCAAGACCATCCGCGCCTCCCTGCATGAAGTGGAGATGACCCTGCTGATCGCCATCCTGCTGGTGGTGGCGGTGATGGCGCTGTTCCTGCGCCAACTGTCGGCGACGTTGATTGTGTCGGCCGTGCTCGGTGTTTCACTGGTGGCCACTTTCGCGCTGATGTATGTGATGGGTTTCAGCCTGAACAACCTGACCCTGGTCGCCATCGTGATTGCCGTGGGCTTTGTGGTGGACGATGCGATTGTGGTGGTGGAGAACATCCATCGGCATCTGGAGGCCGGGTTGGGCAAGCGCGAGGCCGCGATCAAAGGCTCGGGCGAAATCGGCTTTACCGTGGTCTCCATCAGCTTCTCGCTGGTGGCGGCATTCATTCCGCTGCTGTTCATGGGCGGCGTGGTCGGGCGGCTGTTCAAGGAGTTTGCGCTGACCGCCACCTCGACCATCCTGATTTCAGTGGTGGTCTCGCTGACCCTGGCGCCCACCCTCGCGGCACTGTTCATGGGTGCGCCGCCCCATCCCGCCCATGCCAAACCCACCTTCAGCGAGCGCTTGCTGGCCGGTTATGCGCGTAACCTGCGCCGCGCCCTGGCCCATCAACGCAGCATGGCGGCGATCTTCGTGGTGACCCTGGCCCTGGCCGTGGTCGGCTACGTGTTTATCCCCAAGGGATTCTTCCCGGTGCAGGACACCGGTTTTGTGCTCGGCACCAGCGAGGCGGCGGCCGATGTGTCGTACCCGGACATGGTCGCCAAGCACAAGGCCCTGGCCGAGATCGTCAAGGCCGACCCGGCGGTGCAGGCGTTCTCCCACTCGGTGGGGGTGACCGGCAGCAACCAGACCATCGCCAACGGCCGCTTCTGGATTGCCTTGAAAGACCGCGCCGACCGCGACGTGTCCGCCAGCCAGTTCATCGACCGCATCCGCCCGCAACTGGCGAAGGTGCCGGGCATCGTCCTGTACCTGCGCGCCGGCCAGGACATCAACTTGAGCTCCGGCCCCAGCCGCGCCCAGTACCAATACGTGCTCAAGAGCAACGACGGTCCGACACTCAACACCTGGACCCAGCGACTCACCGAAAAACTGCGCACCAACCCCGCGTTTCGTGACCTGTCCAACGACCTGCAACTGGGCGGCAGCATCACCCACATCACGATCGACCGCCAGGCCGCCGCGCGTTTCGGCCTGAGCGCCACCGATGTCGACCAGGCGCTGTACGATGCCTTCGGCCAGCGCCAGATCAACGAGTACCAGACCGAAATCAACCAGTACCAGGTGGTGCTGGAGCTGGATCGCCAACAGCGCGGCAAGGCCGAGAGCCTGAACTATTTTTACCTGCGCTCGCCACTGACCAACGAGATGGTGCCCCTGTCGGCGCTGGCCAGGGTCGACCCGCCGACCGTGGGGCCGTTGTCCATCAGCCATGACGGCATGTTCCCCGCCGCCAACCTGTCGTTCAACCTGGCCCCCGGGGTGGCGCTGGGCGACGCGGTGATCATGCTCAACCAGGCCAAGAACGATATCGGCATGCCCGCTGCGATCATCGGTAATTTCCAGGGCGCGGCCCAGGCGTTCCAGAGTTCGCTGGCCAGCCAGCCGTGGCTGATCCTCGCGGCACTGGTGGCGGTCTACATTATCCTGGGCGTGCTGTACGAGAGTTTCGTGCACCCGCTGACAATCATTTCCACCCTGCCCTCGGCAGGCCTGGGCGCGTTGATCATGCTGTGGCTGTTGGGCCAGGACTTTTCGATCATGGCCCTGATCGGCCTGGTGCTGTTGATCGGTATCGTCAAGAAAAACGGCATCCTGATGATCGACTTCGCCCTCGAGGCCCAGCGCGTGCGGGGCCTGCCACCTGAGGATGCGATCTACGAAGCCTGTGTCACGCGGTTCCGGCCGATCATCATGACCACCCTCGCCGCCTTGCTTGGCGCGGTGCCGTTGATGCTCGGTTCGGGCCCCGGCGCGGAGCTGCGCCAACCGCTGGGCATCGCGGTGGTCGGTGGCTTGCTGGTGAGCCAGGCGCTGACGCTGTTCACCACGCCAGTCATATACTTGTACCTTGAACGTTTTTTCCACAGGCCCAAACCGGCGCTCGCGCTGGCGACCACACACTGAGGCCAAGGCCCCGCCCTGGAACAAAAGGCTGATGCGCGTCCTGATTATTGAAGATGAAGAAAAAACCGCGGACTACCTGCACCGCGGCCTGACGGAGCAAGGCTACACCGTCGACGTGGCGCGCGAAGGCGTCGAGGGTTTGCACCTGGCGCTGGAGAACGATTACGCGGTGATCGTGCTGGACGTGATGCTGCCGGCGCTCGACGGCTTCGGCGTGTTGCGCGCCTTGCGTGCGCGCAAACAGACCCCGGTGATCATGCTCACTGCCCGCGAACGCGTGGAAGATCGCATCCGTGGCCTGCGCGAAGGCGCCGACGACTATCTGGGCAAGCCGTTTTCCTTCCTGGAACTGGTGGCGCGCCTGCAAGCACTGACCCGACGCAGCGGCGGCCATGAGCCGGTGCAGGTGACGGTGGCCGACCTGTGGATAGACCTGATCAGCCGCAAGGCCAGCCGCAACGGCGTGCGCTTGGACCTGACCGCCAAGGAGTTCTCGCTGCTCAGCGTATTGGCGCGACGCCAGGGCGAAATCCTGTCCAAGACCGCGATTGCCGAGATGGTCTGGGACATCAATTTCGACAGCGACGCCAACGTTGTCGAAGTCGCAATCAAACGCCTGCGCGCCAAACTCGACGGGCCCTTCGAGCACAAGCTGCTGCACACCATCCGTGGCATGGGCTACGTGCTGGAGAACCGAAGTGTCGGCTAACTCCATCGCCCTGCGCCTGAGCGGCATGTTCAGCCTGGTGGCGCTGCTGATCTTCGTGCTGATCGGCGGCGCGCTCTACCAGCAAGTGGACCGCGGCCTGGGGCTGTTGCCGGGGGCCGAACTGGATGCGCGCTACAGCGTGCTGGAATCCTCGGTGAACCGTTTTGGTACGCCCGAGCATTGGGTCAAGATAAAGGCCAAGCTCAAGCTGCTGGGCGAAGAAGACAAGCGCATTCGCTTCTGGGTGGTCAGCAGCGACCCGGGTTACGAATACGGCGAGCCCGATGCGCAGATTCGTGCGTTTGCCCAGGGCCCGACGGGTAAACGCGACCTGCGCCTGCCCGGCCACGATTACCCGTTCAAGGTGCTGGTCAGCCAGTTTGCCGCCAAGGAGCAACGCCCACCGCTGCGTTTCATGATCGCCATCGACACCGAGAATTTCCGCGCCACCCAGCACCACCTGCTGGTGGCGCTGGTCAGCCTGGCGCTGGTCGGCGTGATCATGGCCTCGCTGCTGGGTTTCTGGGTGTCGCGCATCGGCCTCAAACCCCTGGAAAAACTTTCGGCCGAAGCGCGCAAACTTGCGCCGCCCAAACTCTCCGGGCGCCTGCAACTGTCACCGCTGCCGCCGGAACTGAGCCAGTTCGTCAACTCGTTCAACGCCACCCTCGACCGCGTGGAACTCGCCTACTCACGCCTGGAATCCTTCAACGCCGACGTCGCCCATGAACTGCGCTCACCGCTGACCAACCTGATCGGCCAGACCCAGGTCGCACTGACCCGCGGGCGCTCGGCCGAGCATTATTTCGAGGTGCTGCAATCGAACCTGGAAGAACTGGAGCGGCTGCGCTCGATCATCAACGACATGCTGTTCCTCGCCAGTGCCGACCAGGGCAGCAAGGCCACCAAGCTGATCGAAAGCGCCCTGGCCGATGAAGTCGCCACCACCCTCGACTACCTGGACTTCATCCTGGAAGACGCCCAGGTAACCGTACGTGTGCACGGCGATGCTCGGGTGCAGATCGAAAAGGCCCACCTGCGGCGCGCGCTGATCAACCTGCTGAGCAATGCCGTGCAACACACCGCGCCGGGGCAGGTCATCGACGTGCATATAGAAGTGCAGGGCCAACAGGTAATGATCGGCGTGACCAATCCCGGTGAGGCGATTGCCGACGAACACCTGCCGCGCCTGTTCGAACGGTTTTACCGAGTGGACGCGTCGCGCAGCAACAGCGGGGCGAATCACGGGCTGGGACTGGCCATCGTCAAGGCGATTGCGTTGATGCATGGCGGGGATGTGTTTGTGCGCAGCGAGGGTGGCGGCAATACTTTCGGCATGACCCTGCCTGTTTAGAACACCTCAATCAAATGTGGGAGGGGGCTTGCCCCCGATTGCGGTATGCCAGCTACAGATGAGTCGGCTGATCCACCGCCATCGGGGGCAAGCCCCCTCCCACAGTTAGAATATCCATACCCGTACAAACTGTTGCAATTTGGGCAACAGTCATTATCTTGTTACACTCTGTATCACAGCGCTCACCTGCGTTACTTTGACGCATCGATGAGCGCGACGGCAAAGGCAGCTGACCCTCACCCGAATTTCCCTCGACTTATTTCCAGGGCTCTACACTGGGAATCTGTCTTAAAGCCGCTGACTTCAGCGGCTTTTTTTTGCCGTGAAAAAAGGCCGGGCACACCCCCACGACACTGGCCGTTCATGCTTGACCAAAGGAGCTCCACCGGTGAAGAACTCGCTGACGTTCACCCCGTTATTCCTCGCAATCGCAGCAACGATCACGCCCCTTGCCCACGCGGCAGACACCACACCCGCCGAAGGTTTCGTCGAGGGCTCGCACCTCACGGTCAACACCCGCAACTACTACATGAACCGCGACCGCCGCGACCTTCACACCGATGACAGCAAGGAGTGGGGCCAGGGCTTTATCGGCACCTTCGAATCCGGCTACACCCAGGGCGCGGTAGGTTTCGGCCTGGACCTCAACGCCATGCTCGGCCTCAAGCTCGACGGCGGTGGCGGTACCGACGGCTCCACCATCCTTCCGTACGGCAGCGGTAACGGCAAGGCGCCCGGTGCGTTTTCCACCGCTGGCGGCACCTTGAAAATGCGTGCGTTCGATACCGAGTTGAAGGCCGGCGACCTGTTCCTCAACAACCCGGTGATCGCCGGCGGCATGACGCGCATGCTGCCCCAGACGTTTCGCGGTGTGAGCCTGAGCAACCACAGCCTCGATGGCTGGATGTTCGAAGGCGGCCAGGCCAGCTTTACCAAGCTCTACAACCAAAGCGGCCACCGGCGCATCGGCACCAGCTACGGCGCGTTGCCGGCCAACGCCGACAGCCGGCACCTGAACTGGGCCGGTGTCTCGTTCAGCGCAATCCCGGCGCTGACCAGCAACCTGTACGCCGCCGAGCTCAAGGACGTATGGCACCAGTACTACTACGACCTTGAATACACCTACGCACTGAACGACCTGGTCAGCCTGACCCCCGGCCTGCACTACTACCACACCCAGGACACCGGCCAGGCGCTGCTCGGCGATATCGACAACAACACCTACAGCCTGCATGTCACCGTGGGCGTGGGCAACCACAGCGTCACCGCCGCGTACCAGCGGGTCAACGGCAACACGCCGTTCGACTACATCACCCAGGGCGACAGCGTGTACCTGGACAACTCCCAGCAATATTCTGACTTCAACGGCCCCAACGAGCGTTCGTGGAAGCTCAAGTACGCCTATGACTTTGCCGGTCTGGGCCTGCCCGGCCTGACCTCCGCCGTGTCGTATATCAGCGGCAAGACCGACCTGACCCGCGTCGACCCCAACAGCCGCGGCTACGGCAGCTGGTACAGCGCCGATGGCAAGAATGCCAGGCACTGGGAGCGGGACATCGACCTGAAGTACGTGGTACAAGATGGCAAGGCCAAGGACCTGGCGGTGCGCCTGCAATGGGCGACCCACCGGGGTGGCAATGGCTATTCGGCGGTGGACCGGGATGTGGATGAGTACCGGGTGATTGTGGACTATCCGATCAACGTGTTCTGACACAGGCCGATCAAATGTGGGAGGGGGCTTGCCCCCGATAGCGGTGGGCCAGTCAACATATCATTTACTGACACTCTGCTATCGGGGCAAGCCCCCTCCCACATTTGGATCTGCGCCATATTCCAGAGTTGCTACTACGCTAATGGCATCTCAACGCAGAAGTACGTCCGATGAGCTCAAACCCTGCCCGCCCTACCCGCCGCCCGGAGCGCTTGCTGATCCTGGGCAGCACCCTCACAGTATTGCTGATCGTAGGCATCGTCACCGCCTTGTTGATTCGTGAACACGCTAATACCTTGCAGACCGCCAAGCGCACCGCCAACACCATCACTCAATTGATCGACGCCGATGTGCTGCGCAACGTCGAGCTGTATGACATGGCGTTGGAAGGCCTGATCGCCGCGACCGCGCGCACCGACCTGCAGGACCTGCCCGCCAGCATCCGGCACCTGGTGCTGTTCGACCGCTCTAACGCAGCGCCCTACAAGGGCGACATCCTGCTGCTGGGTCCAGGCGGCGAGGTGATTGCCGACTCTTCCCTGCTCACACCCAAGTCCGGCAACTTCGCCGACCGCGACTATTTCCAGATTCACCGTGGCAATTCCGACATCGGGCTGTATATCAGTCGCCCGTTCATGGCCCGCTGTGAATGCGAAGACCCCTGGCGCATTGCATTCAGCCGCCGCCTTTCATCGGCGGACGGGCGCTTTCAAGGGGTGGCGGTCGCCTCCATGCGCCTCTCGTACTTCCACCAACTGTTCAGCAGCCTGAATATCGGCGCCGGCAGCACCATCACTCTGCTCAACCATCAAGGCATCCTGTTGGCGCAGGAGCCTTTGCTGGAAGCGGACATGATCAACAAGGACCTGAGTGCGCGGCCCAATGTGGCACGCATGCTGCGCGAGCGAGACGGCAATTTTCGCAGCGTATCCAGTGTCGACCATCGGGGGCGGCTCTACAGTTTCTCAAGTGTGGGCAATTTGCCGCTGATCGTCGCGGTGGCCCTGGCCAGCGATGAGGTATTCGCGCCCTGGCGACGCGCAGCGTGGTTGGTCGGCCTCGCAACGGGGGTGTTGTGCACTGGCCTGCTATGGCTGACCTGGGCGCTGAGCAAGGAGCTGCGCCGGCGCCACCGGGTCGAGCAGGTGCTGTCAGAACTGGCAGGAACCGATGCCCTTACCGGTCTGGCCAACCGTCGCACCCTGGACGAGCGCCTGCGCCTGGAATGGGACCGCGCACAACGCTCGACCGAGCCGCTGACGGTGCTGATGATCGATGTCGACCACTTCAAGGCTTTCAACGACCGCCATGGCCACCAGGGCGGAGATGATGCGCTGCGCACGGTGGCGCAGGTGATAGACAGTAATATCCGCCGCCCGGCCGACCTGGCGGCGCGTTATGGCGGTGAAGAATTTGCGGTGGTGCTGCCCCATACCGATGCCAAGGGCGCGTGGGTGATTGCCGAGCGTATCCGCCAGAGCGTCCAGTACTTGCCACGGATGGCCGGGGATGAGCAGCCGATCACGGTGAGCATCGGCATGAGCACCTGGCACAAACACAGCCGTAACACCCTTGAGGATCTGCTGTTCAAGGCCGACCAGGCGTTGTACGAGGCCAAGCACAGCGGGCGCAATCGGACGATGGATGCGGCAACCCTGCCTGTGTAGGAACGATCTATCACACCTGCACAATAGGCATAAAAAAAGGCCACCCGAAGGCAGCCTTTAAAAACTAAAGAAAGAGAGTTGTTACTTACACCGCCGCAACGGGACGCATGTAAGAGATCGGTGCGGTGCTGGCATCTTCGAAGGTCACGACTTCCCAAGCGTCTGTCTGCTCAATCAACTTGC